>ENA-OQKX01000080-OQKX01000080.1-human-gut-metagenome-genome-assembly--contig:-NODE-80-length-17675-cov-2.486494_pt1 | contig 17675 bp, 17 predicted proteins | sample MGYA00242654_ERZ504810 | MGnify/ENA primary metagenome ERZ504810 (study PRJEB26092, sample SAMD00036378) | human gut metagenome | host: Homo sapiens | study: EMG produced TPA metagenomics assembly of... | reverse complement strand
TGCCGTCAGAAACGGCTACGACCTCGCCGCCCGATCCCCCGATGGGCTGCAGGGCGCGTTCCGTGTCCGGGATAAGGACCTGATCCGGGTGCTGGCCCGGAGCCTGGATCAGAAAGACCCCTGGGTGACAGATTCTTGGCGAGCGAGTCGAACGGACGCGCAAGGCCCTCGGTATTTCTAAAGTCGATTTTTGCCTAGCGGTCGGAATCAGCCGACCTTATCTCGACCGAATCGAGGACGGAACGGCAAACAGTACGCTTGAGGTTTTATTAAAATTGCGCCTGCGCTTGGCATGACGGTCTCAGACCTTCTCGAGGGCATCGAATAGACGTTTTTGCCAAATATATCGTGTTCTAAATGGCCCCCCGAGGCGGCATGCAAAAACGAGGTTTTGTTGCTACACCATCGGGATGCGGTCGTGGTTGACTTGGCTGTAGAACAGGCGCTGGATCTCGGCGGCATCGCGTGACTGGCCGAGTGCCCACATCGGTTTTGGCCACGAGCGTCTCGGTTGTCATATCATCGCCGCGCAGAATGCCCGGATGATCGGCGTAAGCACGGCCGACCTCATAAACGCCCAGATCGAGGCCCTCTTCGGGGACCTGCGTGGTCATAACGACGGTGCGGCCCGAATCGACCCAGCGGAAAATTGCCTCTTGGAACGACTCGCCCGACTCACCAAACTCGGGGATACCGCCAATGCCAAAGGTCTCCAGAATCACGGCGTCGTAGCTATCGGCCAGGGCGTCCAGGATACCCGGGTTTACGCCGGGCGTAAGCTTGAGTACAAATACGCGCGGGTCGATGCTGTCGTAGAAACGAACCGGGTTCTCGTTCTGGTGAGTGCCGTGGAGTCCGTTGCGAACGATGCGGTCGTTGCGGATATAGGCAATGGGCGGATAGTTGACGCTAATGAACGCGTTAAAGCTCATAGTGCGCTGTTTGCGGGCGCGCGTGCCGGCAATGGCTACGCCGCCAAACACGATCGAGACGTCGTGCGAGTGCTCGTCGAGCGCATAGAGCAGGCTCTGGTACAGATTCAGCTTGGCATCGGTAAAGGGATTGCCCATGGGCTTTTGCGAGCCGGTGAGCACGATGGGCTTAGGGCTGTCCTGGATCAAGTAGGAGAGCGCCGCGGCCGTGTAGCTCATAGTGTCGGTGCCGTGCAGAATCACGAAACCGTCGTGGTCGGCATAACCCTCGACGATGACGTCGCGGATGCGCATCCAGTCGCTCGGGCGCATATTGGTGCTGTCGATGTTCATGGGCTGCACGACGTCAAGCTCGCAAAGGCCCGAAAGCTCGGGGACGCTTTGGGCGAGCTCCTCACCGGTCAGGGCGGGGGAGAGGCCGTTGCCGTCCTCGGTCGACGCGATGGTGCCGCCCGTGGCGATGAGAAGGATGCGCTTCATGCTGGTATTCCTATCGTTTATGTCGCCGCAAAGGCGGAGTCGTTCGGCAGTATTGTGGCACAGGCTGTCGAATGTTCAAACGTATTACATCATCCGTAACGTTTGGTAACACTTCAATCGCCACTAAAAAGGGTGCGGGTCGTGCGTTTGCCGTGCTCTGATGGCTATGACGGGCGCGAGGCTTTCACATACGTGTACACTATGAAAGTTATTTTCGTTCATTCGCGCGGGCGGGCACCGGCTCCCCGCCAACAAGAGGGGGAAACCATGGATCAAAATGCTTCCGCAAAGGTCCTCGTACTCGACTTTGGTGCGCAGTACGGTCAGCTCATTGCCCGTCGCGTCCGCGACCTCAACGTGTATTCCGAGATCGTCCCCTGCGACATCTCGGCCGATGAGATTCGCGAGATGAACGCCTCTGCGCTCATTCTTTCCGGCGGCCCGGCTTCTGTGTATGCCGAGGACGCTCCCACCATCGATCCTGCCATCTTTGACCTGGGCCTTCCCGTCCTGGGCTTTTGCTACGGCCACCAGATCACGGCCGTGACGCTCGGCGGCAAGGTCGGCCACTCCGAGGTGGGCGAGTACGGTCGCGCTACCATCACGCGCACGGCCGGCGCCAAGCTCTTTAACTCCACGCCCATGGAGCAGACCGTGTGGATGAGCCACCGCGATGCCGTCTCCGAGGTGCCCGAGGGCTTTACCGTTACCGCCAGCACCGACGTGTGCCCGGTCGCCGCGATGGAGTGCCCCGAGCGCAAGATCTTCACAACGCAGTTCCACCCCGAGGTCAAGCATTCCGAGTATGGCCAGCAGCTGCTGAGCAACTTCCTGTTTGAGATCTGCGGCCTGGAGCCCAACTGGAGCATGGACAACCTGGCCGAGACCATGACGGCGGACTTCCGCGAGAAGGTCGGCGACGACCGCGTAATCCTGGCCCTGTCCGGCGGCGTCGACTCCTCCGTCGTGGCTGCCCTGGGCGCCGCGCCGTGGGCAGCAGATGACCTGTGTGTTCATCAACCACGGTCTGCTGCGCAAGGGCGAGCCCGAGCAGGTGGAGGAGGTCTTCACCAAGCAGTTTGACGTCGACTTTATCCACGTCCACGCCGAGGACCGTTATGCCGAGCTTCTGGCCGGCGTGACCGAGCCCGAGGAGAAGCGCCGCATCATCGGCACGCAGTTCTGGAAAGAGTTCTTCGCGGTTGCTCAGCAGCTCGAGACCGATGGCAAGCCGGTCAAGTACCTGGCTCAGGGCACCATCTACCCCGACATCATCGAGTCCGGCGCTCGCAAGACGGGCGGCAAGACGGCCACCATCAAGAGCCATCACAACCTGATCCCGTTCCCCGAGGGCGTGCACTTCGACCTCATCGAGCCGCTCGACCACTTCTTTAAGGACGAGGTCCGTGCGCTTGGTCTGGCGCTCGGCCTGCCGGGTCACATCGTGTTCCGTCAGCCCTTCCCGGGCCCGGGTCTGGCCATCCGCATCATCGGTGCGGTCGACAAGGAGAAGCTCGAGATCCTCAAGAACGCCGACGCCATCGTGCGCGAGGAGCTCGACGCCTACAACCAGCGTCTGTTTGAGCAGACCGGCGAGCGCAACTCCGAGCACAGCTGCTGGCAGTATTTCGCGGTCCTGCCCGACATTAAGTCCGTCGGCGTTATGGGCGACGAGCGCACCTATCAGCGCCCGATTATCCTGCGCGCCGTCGAGTCCAGCGATGCCATGACCGCCGACTGGGCCAAGCTGCCCTACGACGTCCTGGCCCGCATCTCCGGCCGCATCGTGGCCGAGGTTCCCGGCGCCAACCGCGTGTGCTACGACATCACGTCCAAGCCGCCCGCGACGATCGAGTGGGAATAAGCGATATTCGTTGATTTCAAGCCTCCGAACTGCGACAACAGGTCGGAGGCTTCTTATTTTGCAACCTCTGTGCAACCTTTGCGGTTTCACGCCCCGTGAACAGGGAACGTGGCACTGTTCACGTCTGGGCCGATGTCGGCACCGATCATTGCCCGCGCTGCTTCTGCTTCCGCTGCTCGAAGCACGTCGCCCGGAGTTCCCCGCCAGAGGAGAGCTGACCGTTCCTTGCGAAATCGCGAGACCAGCTATATCCGCTTGCTGCGGGCTTGCTTGAGCCAGTTCCTCTTGAAAGAGCCGATACCGCCGAAGAACTTGTTGTACGTCTCACCGTTCTCCTTGGCCTCGTACTTGACCAAGGCAAGTTCGATAGTGCAGAGGTAATCCGCCACTTGCTCGAGGCGGTAGTCGGTCATCGAGGTCTTGCGGCGTCGGACGACCCCTTTTGAGAGGACCTTGCCCACCGAGCGGTCGAGCGCCTGCTTGACGATGTCCTGGCCGTTGTCGTAATAGACCTTCACATCGTCGAAGGACTGGAAGAAGCCCAGGTGTTCAATCATGGCGGAGGAGATGTCGCGCCCCATGCGCTCCATTAGCCTTGCCGGGTCTTCGAACTGGCTGCGGCGGTAGACGAACGTGATATAGGAAATGGGAAGTTTGCGGACGAACGAGGAGAAGTAGGCGAGCATCACCTTGCGCTGCTCGATGTTAAGAAACTCATAATCCTTGTGCCCGTTCATGAGAGGCTCGGAGTGAAACGGAATGTTAGGGAGATCGGCCCAGGCAAGTTTGGCCTCATAGCCCGTGACCGCCTCGGCGATGCTGTCTGCCTGGTCGTGAAAGACGAGCGTGAGCAGGTAGTAGCGAGCTTTGCCGCCGCGGTCGCCGCTCTCGTCGACGAAGATGCTGAGTTCCTTGGCCAATGGGGACTCCTAATGGAATGAATAAAAAAATAGCCGGGGGACTCCCCCGGCACTTGGAGGTAGCTTAATAAGCCACCAATAACCTTATAGCATGTGCTGGCGGTGAACGCAAGAGGAGAACGGGTCGTCGGGGTCCTTGGCGGCCCATAATAAGAATGCCGAACTCACTTCAAGCGCATATGGGTACGGGTCAAAGAGACAGTTTCTTCGGCCCACACATGGCGTCGATCGCCTTTTCACTGCGCTCCGACTTGCGACGTTCCTCCCAAAAACGCTCTGCGAGGGCAATGTAGTCACTCACACGCTTCGCGCTATTGAGGGGGCGCTTTCCCGATTCGATGAGAGCGTCGGTCAGATCGGCCCCGATGCCGTAAATCTCATTGCAGTAGCAATAGACGTCACCAAATAGCCCTAAGTAGAACTCAAGTGCTTGAGCATTCCCTTTCGATATCCCGCATCCTTGCTTTGCGTCATACTCCCGCATATTCTCGTACGTCTCCTTCCATTTTTTGTGATTTGAATAGAAGGTACTTATGTTGCACACGAGGGTATCGGGTCTATCGAGGAATTCGTAAGGTGCGGCATCTATGTCCTCACAGGAAATAGCGAGACCCTTGCCCTGGACGCCCTGTAGATTTCCCGTACTGAGCATGAGAGAGACGTTAATTTGTTTAAGCGATTCGCTCTCCATGTTTTCGATTCTTTTTTTGCAGTTTCTCTTTGTCGTTTTCGCTGCATTCGGCATCCGCCTCAACGATACATTTCAGGCGGCACCTCTTACCTTCATTGAAGTTGAAGTCGCAGTTGCCTCTTACCTTTTCTGGGTCTTTTATCGTCTGATAACTTTCGGGGTTATCGCATGGTTCATCCATGGCATCACCCGTAAACTTGGTGAAGGCGAAAAGTGCACCCGCCTTGCAAGAAGGTGTTTCCCCGGTTCTGGTACGAGGCTCACCGATGTAGTAGCGCTCATCGACCAATGTACCACGATAGAATTCCTTGTAGAAATTCCACGCATACTGATCGCTGTCGTGATTGAAGCTTAGCGTTTTCGCCGTTCATATAGGTCTCCCCTTCTTTCTAGGCGTCAGACGGCCTTAAGCTGTCTACTGCCTCGTGAACTGATTTCGCTGTACGTATCGGCTTCTTCATCGTATGCCAGCACGGGAATGCATCCGGTTCGCATAACGCCCCCATCAATACTAATAGTGGGAAGCACCGTCGTACCACACGCCCTGATAACCAGGGGATTCCCGACACGGTTTCGGTGTCTATATGGCCCGCGATAACATCCAAATCGAACTTTTTTCCAACATAGTCTGGCGGCATGGCAGTAAAAAATTCGACGGGCGTTCCTATGCGCCAGAGATCGCGCGCGTCCTCTTCGACACCGGCGTGTACAAAAATTTGCTTAGGGGTCTCGAAGTAGTAGGGCAGTGCTTTTATCCAGGCGAGAACATCGGCGTGTTCGCTCTTCATGCATCCCACGACAAACCGGTAGGCTTCTTCGAACTTGCGACGTGCAAGCAGACGCTTTACCTGGTCAAACTCGCTGCTTAAAAAGCTCTTCGCTGTGGCTAAGTTTGAATCGGATAACATCCAGGCGCGAGTAAAACACGGGTCACCTACCATCGCGACGTATTCGAGCAGCATTTCTTCGTGATTTCCACGCAAAACCGCCACCTGACCGGGGTATTCGCGCTGAAGACCCATGATTCTGTGGAATACCTGCAAGCTTGCGGGTCCCCTATCGCATAGGTCGCCGCATACGATGAGCCTCGATTGCCCATCCGTCAGATCGACGAACGAAAGGGCCTCTTCCAATGCGTCGACGCAGCCATGCACATCGCTTATCGCATAGATCATCCCAACCTCTTTTCCGAAAACGTCATAGCATGGGCCAAAGGGGCTGCCCCTTTGGCCCATGCCCATCTTTAAGCAGGCTTATGCGCCGTTATTGTAATTCTGCCTTCGGCCGTCCTGGAAAAGACATGTGGGCACTCGAACAGCTCCAAGTATTTCTTGGCTGTCTCTTCTGGAAAACTCGCAAACCGATCCGCTGTTAACGGCTGATAGCAGAGTAAGAACTTGCCTGCGATAATGTCGATAATCTGGTGATTCCCGTCGAAAATGGCTCTGTTGAGTTCCAACCCCTTTAACTTCGCCGAATCGTTACTGACAATGGCGAGCTCCTGGTCTTCGAAAGGCATGCTTATTTCTATATCTCCTTCAACGAGAGATCGCTTCGCTTGAAAAGTATTCTCGATCTCGATAAGCCTTGCGGGCTTGCCTGGTTCGACAAAAATCGCAGTTATCGTCTCCATGTCGATTTTCTCCTATCTGCAATAGGCTTACTCCACTGTATATTGCATATTATCACCGTTTTAAAAAAAGCTTGCAATGTTCTTATCAATAATCTTATTGCAATTATCGTATACAATAGATGTGCCTGCTAACTCTGTATATCAAGCCAGTACCGTACAACGAGGTGAACATGTTTGAATATCGACTTTCAGTCAGCCCAAGCGATAAGGAACTGGAAATAGACGAGCCGCTCGAAGACCTATTCAGGCGCGCGGCTATCGAGGCCAACTCAAGAGCCAATGCCGTCAACAAGGGCCGATCATTTAACGTGCTCGAGAAAATCGACGACCATCACATCGAAGTGCGGCTTTCCTCAAACGACGAAGTAATACCCACGCGCGCGCTCTCCGCGTTATCGAGAAGCATGATCGCGCTCGATACCGAAGGATTATTGGAGGGCCACATCTATCGCGGTTGCGTGCTGAGCGCATCGGTGATCGAAAGCCAGAACGAGGCCATTACCGCCATCTCAGATGTGAAACTTCTTCAGGAGATAATCGATATGCTCTTCGGCCGCACATCCATGGGCAACCGAGAAAAAGCACTCGCAAAAGAAGCCGTGGAAGAAATTCGCGCCACCGTGTTGAAATATTTAAACGACAAAGGGGTTTCTGGAAAATAGCGCCTCGTGTAGCAAAGCGCCAGATAAGTTCTCGTCTCGTACCCTTCACCAACACACCGCTGCTCGATTCATGCGAGGATTTTCCGCAAGTTGTTACAGGCTGCTAATGCGTTCTTGACAGGAAACGCGACGAGTAGGTCTTTTTTACGCGATAGGCAATGTTGCATGGTAGCGCACAGAGATGTGGTGTAAGAGGCGGGGCATGCCCCGCCTCCGCCCTTTCTTGAAAGGGAGGGGACACCGCCTAGAATTCGTCGTTGGAGTAATGAAGGTGACGAATGGAAGGAAAGGCGATGCCCCAAGAAGAGAGTGTACTGCGCCTCGGCCGCGACGAGGCCCTCGAGGCGGCGAGGCTTTGGCAGGAGTGCGGCGACGCGCGCGAGTTCGCGTGCAGGGTGCTGGGCAGCGTGATGAACGCGCTGATGGACTCCGAGGCCCAGCAGATGTGCGGCGCGAGCCGCAACGAGCGCAGCGACGGCAGGGAGAACAGCCGCAACGGCTACCGCCCCAGGTCGCTCAAGACCGCCGTGGGCGACGTGGAGCTCGAGATACCCAAGCTCAGGCACGGCACCTACTACCCCGAGGGCATGCTCGCGCGATGGTCGCGCGTCGACACCTCGGTGGCCGCCATCGTGCAGGAGATGTACGTATGCGGCGTGTCCACCCGCAAGGTCGAGCGCGTGGCGTCCAAGCTGGGCATATCCTCGCTGTCGAGCTCGGAGGTCTCGAGCCTCTGCTCCGACCTCGACGCCGAGGTGGCGGAGTTCCGCCGCCGCGACCTGTCGGGCACGCCGTGCTGCTACCTGTGGCTCGACGCCACCTACATGAGCTGCAGGGTCGGCTCGTCGGTCGTCTCGCAGGGCGTCGTGACCGCGATCGGGCTGGGCGCCGACGGGCGCAAGCACTTCCTGGGCTGCGACGTGGTCGACACCGAGAGCGAGGACTCCTGGGCGGCATTCCTCGGCGGGCTGCGCGAGCGCGGGCTGGCCGGCGTTCGCCTCGTGGTCTCCGACAGCCACGCCGGGCTCGTGGCCGCCGTCTCGCGCCTGTTCCAGGGCTGCGCCTGGCAGCGCTGCGTGACGCACCTGCAGCGCAACCTCCAGAGCGCCTGCTCGGGCAGGCCCGAGGACTCCAAGGCGGCCGTCAGGGACCTCGTGCACGCCGCGGTCTACCAGGGCGACCCCGACCTCGCGCGCTGCGTGTGGGCCGAGGCGGCGCCCTGGGTGGCGTCGGTGTCCGCCAGGGCCGGCGAGGTCTTCGAGCAGGCCGAGGACTCCGCGCTGGCGTTCACGGCCTTCCCCAGGGCGCACTGGGCCAAGCTCCGCACCAACAACGTCCAGGAGCGCGCCAACCGCGAGATCAAGCGCCGCTACAGGGTCGTGCAGTCCTTCCCCTCGAGGGAGTCGATGCTGCGCCTGACGTGCGCGAGCCTCATGGAGACCGAGGGGCAGTGGTCCCAGCAGCGCGTGTTCTCCGAGGCCTCGGCCGCCGAGGGCTTCGCCGAGCCCGCGGACAGGCCGGCCCCGACAGAGGGGAGGCGCCGCGCGCTCGGGCGGCGCGCCAGGGAGATAGTGGACGAGATAGTCGAGAGGCGCGGTCTCAAGAAGGAGTAATATCGGGACTTGCAGCGACGGACCTCAGGACGCTCTTACACCACGTCTGCGCGCGCCACCGCCGCATCTGTTTCTAATACACCATACGCGATGCTCTTTATCGAAATAAGAACCGCATGTTGCTTCAATACCTTCATTTACGTAACAATCAAAAAAGTTAGCGCGTTTATTAGGGCAGTAGCTATGTCGATATATTTCGAAGTCGAAATTGTCAACAGGGACCTCAATAGTGTCTTTCTTGATATCCTTCAGAAAGGTTAATCCATTTTCCGTATTTGCAAGAACAAGAGAGGTGCCAAGATCGTCATCAAACGAGGGGTCAATTAGCCAATAATCTGCCAGTGTTATATCTGCTTCATGACGTTTATACAGCTCACACGTATAGCATGATTTTCTTAAGGAATAATTGCCCAAGAAGAAGAAGTAATGGCAATTATCGAGAGAAGGTTCTTCTATATTCGATCCATCTGAAAAGTACCAACGCATGTGCTGCTCTCTCCAACCGTGACTTTTCTCGCGAAAGGTCACATCAGTCAAACGGCTCCCCTTTTGACTTTCGACTAGACGAGCGTAATCAGCAAAAAAACCGGGCGAAGGAACACCGTGACAGAAGAAATCAACTGTCAGTAAATTGGAGTACTGTTTTCCAAGATACCGGTTTAGTCCGATAACTTGACAAGGCGTGCCGCAAAACAGGACCTGTTCACCAGAACATAGATGCTGTTTTACACGAACATAAGTTGGCCACGCCTCACTTTGGACATACTTAGAACGTAGGATTTTCTCCAAGGAATGCGTTTCCGTAGATGCATGTATAACCCTATGGCCCTCCGCATCGAAAACCGCTCCGAACACTACACCATTTGACTCTAAAACTCGCTTGGCTAGTAGACCCATGATTCCGCCAGATGATCCAGCGGCTCTTTCGTCTTTTCGGGAGGCATATAGCGCTTCGATTTTGATCGGGTTATGTTTGGCACTATCCCGAGACGCCTGACAGACATTGAGACACTTGTGACAGGCAATGCACTGATTATTATCTACGTGGGGGTAAGAAAAGCCTTCCCTATCGGTTGTCATACAAATTGAACCCGTCGGACACGCGGCGGCACATGCTCCACATCCTGTGCATAAGGAGGAAATCCCATCAATGTCCTCGATAGTCACTGACTCATTTCCTGCCATCTATTCACCGATTCCTGCAAGCGATGAAAGTAAATATTTTTCGCTATCGGAACGCCATGTGGCAAGCCTATTATGAACTTCTGAATATTCGATTTTCATTGCAAGGGCCCGATCCCATTCTGAAGATGAAGCTACGTACCTGCAGCTCATTCCAAGACGATCAAGCAAGCCTTCCATTCTTGAATTCATCGATTTTTTGGAGCCGATAGCATCTCGTGGAAAAACAATACATGGCGTTTTGTATAACGTCGAAAATACCGTGGCATGGAAGGAATCGGTACAGACTAAATCAGCATCGCGAATAATTGCGATAAATTCTGACGGGCCAATATCCCAACGCGTTTTGAAAGAGGAGTCAATGGATGCAGGTATATTAATAATAGGAAGACCAAGCTTATTGGCGGTATCCTTGATTTTTGAATCGAATTCGTTACGCTCTCCAAATTTGTATACTGCTATGTAACGTTCCGGAAGCCAGTCAGGTCGAATTGCGATCTTATCGTTAGCTTTATCGGTAAGAAGCATAGTCGGATCAACGACTACCGGAGCTTTAACTCCAACATCGGCAAGTAACTTAGCGCCGGAATCCTCGCGTACGGAAACATAATCAATCCCGGCAACAAACTCTGCAAGATTGTCGTAGCACGCATCGGGAAGAACGGAAACACCAAAGCTTGGAGCATATGCTATCGTGAGACGCTCGCCAACAGCAAATTTGCAAGAAATACCCAGGGTCATTGACTCCTCCATGGACTCTTGGGTTCCATACCTGATCGCTTCCACAAAATATAACAATCAAAATCATCGACAGATTTTTTTAATGCTTGCAAAAATCATAAGTATCGTTTAGAAATTACGAGGTGAGCATTCTGAAACTTCTGAAAATCCTACTACGGGCTTGACGAACCTTTTTTGTTAAAACAGTTCCGAGCGCCTGTCGGAAGTGTTCCCTGAAAAGAAAATACCCCTTAAAACGAACGACCGGACTCATCTTTTTATTTAACATAGGTTCATTATCCCCGATGATAAAGAATATCGCTGGGTTCATGTCCCTCAAGAATTAACCAGCGCTGCAGGGCATATGCCTGCAAAATAGCTCCATAATTGTCATTAAACGACGGAGTTGAAGTTAAGATTCCAATTTTAGCCACTGTCTACTGCACCGCCTCGTGCTCGCGGCCCTCGAGCGCCAGCTGCACGTACTCGGCGGTCTTGATCTTGGCGATGGTGCCCTCCACGTCGAGCCTCTCGGTGTTGTGGGAGGTGTAGGACTCGTCGGCCTGGGTCTCCACCTCGCCGTCGACGACGAACTTGTCGTAGTTCAGGTCGCGCGAGTCGCAGGCCACGCGGTAGTAGCCGCCCATGTCCTCGGACCTCAGGCGCTCCTCGCGGGTCATGAGGGTCTCGTAGAGCTTCTCGCCGTGGCGGGTGCCGATCACCTGGGTGCCCACGCGGCCGAAGACCTCCTGGACTGCCTCGGCGAGGTCGCCGATGGTGGAGGCGGGGGCCTTCTGGATGAACAGGTCGCCGGGGTTGGCGTGCTCGAAGGCGAACTGCACCAGGTCCACGGCCTCGTCCAGGTTCATGAGAAAGCGGGTCATGTTGGGGTCGGTGACGGTGAGCGGCTCGCCCTTGCGGATGCGGTCGATGAACAGCGGGATGACGCTGCCGCGCGAGCACATGACGTTGCCGTAGCGGGTGCAGCAGATGGTGGTGCGGCCGGCGCCGTTTCTGGCGTTGGCGTAGATGATGGACTCCATCATGGCCTTGGACTTGCCCATGGCGTTGATGGGGTAGGCCGCCTTGTCGGTGGACAGGCACACGACGCGGTCGACGCCCTCCTCGATCGCGGCGTGGAGCACGTTGTCCGTGCCGATGACGTTGGTGCGCACGGCCTCCATGGGGAAGAACTCGCAGGAGGGCACCTGCTTGAGGGCGGCGGCGTGGAAGATGTAGTCCACGCCGTGCATGGCGTCGCGCACGCTCTGGGCGTTGCGGACGTCTCCGATGAAGAAGCGGACCTTGGAGGCGAGCTCGGGCGACTTCTCCTGCAGGCGGTGGCGCATGTCGTCCTGCTTCTTCTCGTCGCGCGAGAAGATGCGGATCTCGGCCAGGTCGGTGTTCATGAAGTGCTTGAGCACGGTGTTGCCGAACGAGCCGGTGCCGCCCGTGATCATAAGGGTCCTGTCTTTAAATGCAGTGCTTGATTTCATTATTTATCTCCTAATAATTCGATAAGGTCACAAAACGCCGACGGCGTGTTGTTCCAGAAGTTTTTCTCGAGCTCTTCCACCGTAGGCGGTTCATGAGACATACGGAGGAAGTCGCGAAGCTTTGTCGCCGCCTCAGAGGCATCACTCCTTTCATCCAATAGCAGCACGTCGCCGTAACGCTTCAAGTACGGCATGCTTGGCTCGTCATCTATGGGATAAGTAGCCAATATGGGTTTGCGCAAGGCCATGAGCTCGAACACTTTCGAGGGTGTCATGTTGTCTAGGCGGTTTCCGAGGGTGAGTACGAAATCTGCCGAACGCAAAAGCGCCACGGCATCGCCGTGCGAAAGACGCCCCCGAATCTCAATTCGTCGGTCACTCGAAGCTGCAGCATTGAGATCGTCATTGGCTGCATCACCGACGAACACGACTCGCAGCGGTTCCTCCGGCATGCAGGAAAGCACGTTCAGGAAGAAGCGAGGTGAGCGAATCCCCTTGGGAAGAGAGCCCGCATAGACGATAGTCTTTACTCCTTTGGGAGTACCAGGATCGTCGGAACAATCGACCATCCTATGAAGGTCGAGCAAGGGGAGATCTAAGAAGCGCAATTTTTCGAACCATGGTTCGTTAACACATCGATCCATATGGAAACAGCGGGCTGACTCCATAGACACGACAACATCGGCATTGTCGAGCAACTCGCGATCCCAACGTTTGCCTCGCTCCTCAAGTTGTTTTGCAGATAAAAAGCGCGGGCCATAACCGCCCACAAAGCTGTCCAGGAACCAAGCAATGTAGTGAAGCCGTGGGTTCCGGGATTTGGCCTCATGCGCAGCGATGAGAGCGTCGATTTGAGTGTATGCCCCCACCACAATGTCGGCGCCGACGCAAGCCTCGCAAACTGCTCTGGTCACGCGTCGAGAATAGCCTTTTGACACAAGGGGCCACGTGCCCAAAGAGCGCAGCATTCCGATACGGTTGACCGCGACGATAGCAGTATGGGCAGCCGAACGACCGGGATGTCTCGCAAGTGCTGCGTCGACCCAGCGGGGATCGATCTCGCGAAACTCTACCCCATCCTGTCGGTCGTGTGATACAAATTCATGGTTACAAACCCAAACGACCTCGTGCCCGCGTCGCACTAGCTCCGAGACAACGGCCTGTGCACATATCCCGTTGGCGCTCAGCCGTTGAAGTGCAGCGATGACAACTTTCATTGCTGCACCCCGGCTTTGCATTCAGCGGCAGCGCTTTCGTAGCGAATGAATCCCTCGAGGAGAATGACCATGAAAGCAAATCTGTAGGAAAAGAGAATTGACTCATATGCCATGACAACGATCAGGACTACGCACAAGGCTCGAGACATACGCCCTTTGCATTGCTTAAACAAGGATCCAACATAAAAAACAAGGGCGCAGAATCCAACAATTCCAGAATAATTAAGCGTCTGAATCCACGTTGCACAGAATTTAGGCCGTCGCTGTCAAACCCGGTGGACAGCGCGTTGTAGCTCATATAAGAACCGAGGTTGTTAAGGCCGACCCCAATAACCTGATGGAAGGGACCGAGAAGTCCAAAGCACATGAATCCACGGATAACTCTGTTATCCAGCGAGCCTCCGGCGGCAAGCCTCTCGCCCGCCGCGGCCATCCAGTCGATATTGTGAAACGGAAGGTACAGAACAGCAGCGAGAAGCATTAACGATCCAACAAGAAAGTCAAGTTGTGTCTTCTTTTTGAAAGCAAGGAATAAGATCAATACCACGATCGAGGCAAGCAAACCGGAGTTTGCAGAGCTGAGAGCATAAGTGACCACCAGCAAAACAAATCTAGGAAGTGATTTATCCTTCTCACCAATGGCAAATGCAACCAAAGCCGGCAAGGTGAAGAGTGAATAATAACTGGGCTCGAGGAAGAGTGAGGACGGCCTGAAATACCATTGGTACTTGTCAGTCCATGTGTCAAAGGTCTTCTCAGGTGAGAAGACAAGGCTGTCAGATATGACAATGGGGAGATAGCCGCCGCCCGCAAGATGGTAAACATACTGGATGACCAGGTATAGCGCAGCAACGGTGACGAGTAGCAGATAAAGGTCTCGAACGACGTCCCACGTGAAATGTCTCCGCGCAACCAATATTAAACCTGCGTAAAAAACAAGTCTCGCAACGAGTGTCCAAAACTCGCCGAAGGAGAAGTAGTCGAAGGGGAAACCGCCGATGACACTTAACCCAATCGAGACTAGGTAGAAAAATAATAGGGAACGATTAACCAAAGTGCCAATGGTTTTCCCGTCAGCAATAAGGAAACCAAGGATGAAGGGGGCAAGTAAAATTTCTCCGAGCGAAACCACGTTTCCCAAGCCGATATACTGTTGTAAAAAGGGCAAAAGAATAATTAGTACGCTGAAACACTTGTTTGCCAACGAGGTTGTCGTTATCGCGACCGGACCCATTGTCCGCGAACAGGCAACTGAGTTGATTCCGACCATCCACTACTCCATCCCGAAGAAAGCTCGGATAGCAGCATCGGCTGCGTTGTTGTCGGCGCGCACGGAGGCAAGCTCGTCAGCACAGGCCTTGTCAAATGCAGCGCGGTCCAGTCCGCAATAGTATTCGTAAATTGCGTCCGCAAGGCCTTTTGCTTCGTAGTCAACCGCCAAGCCCAGGCCTTTCGTTTTCACCTCATCGCCCATAATGGACCCCTGAGTACACACCTGCGGGATGCCGTACTGAACGGCGTCGTAGTATTTGTTACCCATGGCTCCAACGGTAACAAAATCGTTTTCGTAAACATTGTGAACAATGTCCGTCTCGGCAGCGAAGCCAGCGCGCTCCTCAGCATAATAGGCACCATGAAAGTAAACGTTGTGGAAACCGTGCTCCGCAACATGAGCCTTAAGGCGCTCGGCGACCTCTTCCTCTCGGCCGTTGTAGTGCAGTTCGAAGCGCTCGTCGCCACCCAAGGCATCAATCATGGCAATGTTGGCTCGCTCATGACGAATCATGCCCCAGTACCGCACGCGAATGGGCGCACCCTCCGAGAACACTTTCCTCCTCGGAGGGCACTCGGAGGCCAGCAGGTTGTGCTTAAGCATCACGCCGGCAGCGTTGTCGAGATACCTGAAGAATGCCGGAGAGCTCGCCAGCACAAGACCAGCATTCCGTGACAATAGAAGAATGAGCTTCCGATAAAATCCTAAACTCTCATGGCTAACATCGCGGTAGTCGAGGATATACCTGCCGCGAAAGTCCCCCTTCAGGCGATCGAGAATTGTAATACCTGGCGTCGAATGCAGTACCACAATCCGGTCATAGCCCTCGGAGTCAATGACGCCCAAGGCGAACTTTCGAAATCGCGCGAAGTGCGGCAGCTTCTTCTGAATGGGGTCGGCATCCTCCACGTGATCGCCGAACACAAAAGACTTGGAAATACCTTTCGGTACGGCCGCATCGGGGCGCCCGTTACGGTTCCAACTGACCAAATGAAGCTCATTCGTGCCACCCAGTAGACGAACGTAGTCGTACATATAGGGCATATGGGCTATACGAACAAAACCAAGCAAGAGTACCTTCATTAGGCTTCACCGCCCCTGCGGATACCCTCGAGCACCTGTTCCATTCTCTTCACACACACAGTGCGCGAAAGGTTTTCACGTGCATATGCTCTTCCGTGCTCGCATAGGCGCGTCAGGCGCTCAGGGTCACCATGGAGCGTTCGTATGGCCGTGGCCAACTCCTCGGCGTTATCAATCTCAACGCAAACGCCCAAATCCTCGCGCTCTACCATGGCGGCATAGAGCGAGTCTTTTCTACAGAGCTCACGATTGCCTTGCCGCAAGCGAGTAGGATGGGCATCTTGGATGGAGTACCCGTGTAGATGACCTCACGACGCAGGGGAATTAAGCACACATCGCCAGTGGAGTACACATCAGGCACCATATCGACGGGTTGCAGTGGGTAGAACGCAACGTTAGTAAGGCCCTCGGCGTCCACAGCGTCCATGAAATCCTTCTTCACGCAGCCGTCACCGATGATTTGCACCACGATGTCGGGCTCGTCACGCAAAAGCTTAGCCACCTCGAACATTGTCTTCCAATTGAACTGCAGTCCAACGCTGCCAGCAAACTGAACGTAGAACTTGTCGTGGGAGATATCGAATTTCTTGACGAAGCGATTCTTCTCCCAGGGTATGTCGTAGTTTCTACGGTCATCAAACCAGGGTGGAACGATATGCAGTTTGGAGCGAGGACAGCCCGCATCGGCGCATGCCTCCACCATGTCCTCGGAGAGCACCACAACCGCCGACGACATGCGGTACACAGCCCGAGAGAGCAGGTCCATACCAGCGTAAACCATTTTATTAATGTTCAGGCTCTTTGTCTGACCCGGCCACACGTCGTAGACGTTGTAGAGCACAGGTTTGCGCACAAACAGTTTGAGAAGCACCTCTTGGAAAAACACCGTGGGACAAGACTGGAGAAACACCACATCAAAATCGCGGCGTTTAATCGCGTAAGAAATCATTTGGAAGGCGTACTTCGCTTCATCAAGATAACGCACAACGAAGTTGCTCTTGTCAATGACTTTGCGCGAAAGCGTGTCCACGGTCAGCCCATCGCGTCCTACGAGCGTCCCCGGAAGCACATCATAGGTGTGCTTCCGTTCGCTCTGAATAAGGTGGACGCGGTTACCCAATTTTAAAAAACCGTCAATGAGTTGCTCTGCCATCTGGTTATTAGGACTCGCGGTGTCGAAGCCATCCATGGTGATATATAAAATATTCATTTACTTCCCCGTTTTATTTTTGCCGAACATGGCACCAAAAGTGCCGGTAAAGCATTTCCAGTCCATGCGGAAACAGCGATTGCGCACGTAGTGGAGTTCAATCTTCTGTCGCAGACCGCTCTCGAACGTCGCGGCATTGCGGTCAGTCGCCTGCCACAGGCCCGTAATGCCGGGCTGGACAGAAAGCAGCTCAGCCTTTTCCTCATCGGAAAAGTGCTGCTCAAGTTCGTCTCTTGTTATGGGACGCGGACCGATGACGGAAAGGTCGCCGTTCAGCACGTTCAGGAACTGCGGCATCTCATCAATGGAACACTTGCGGATGAACTGCCCGACTTTGGTAATACGGGGATCATCGTCGACCTTGCGCTCGACTTCCCACTGATGCAGCTGCTCAGGACTCAGATACTTCTGCACGTTGCCGGCATCCGCAACCATGCTGCGAAGCTTAAGGATCTTGATGGTCTTACCGCCCTTGCCAAGACGCTCCTGCGAGTAAACAGGGCTGCCAGAGGACTCAAGACAGATGAACGCACACACGACCACAATGGGAATGAAGAGCACAACGCTCACGCAAAGGCTAAATACAAAATCGAAAAGCCGCTTAAGAAATCGATAAGCCAATGTACCGCTCGGCTTAATTACTAAAGCAGCTGGCTTAGCTCCAACAGCTGCGGCACCGTTATATTCCGTTTTATCTAT
>ENA-OQKX01000079-OQKX01000079.1-human-gut-metagenome-genome-assembly--contig:-NODE-79-length-17813-cov-3.705247_pt1 | contig 17813 bp, 20 predicted proteins | sample MGYA00242654_ERZ504810 | MGnify/ENA primary metagenome ERZ504810 (study PRJEB26092, sample SAMD00036378) | human gut metagenome | host: Homo sapiens | study: EMG produced TPA metagenomics assembly of... | reverse complement strand
GGATGCACAGACACAACAGGATGCATTGGAACAGGGATATTCATCAACTGCTGTATATTTTGATGAACACAAAAGGAAGAACTTCAAAGAAGTGTTATGCAGACAAATATGCAATTTCTACGGAAGATGAGATAACAAAATGTGGAAACAGGATGTATTTTCGCAGAAAATGCAAATAAAGTTTAACCGGACAAATGATAAATTGCTGGATACGTATTTACAAATGCTGGAGGAAGCTGACAAAAAAGTAAGTATGATTGTAAAGGTTAAGCAAAAATAACAGAATACATAACATAATATAAAATATGCATAAAATTATTAAAAACTCATTGCCTTTTTTGTTAATTATGATATAATAAAGCCATGATACTTCTTGTATCAAATACACAGCAAAGGGGTTGGGCATCATGAGAATTACAATTACCGGAAGAAATATCGAACTGACAGAGGGATTAAAGGCAGCGGTAGAGGAGAAGCTTTCCAAACTGGAGAAGTTTTTCGCACCGGATACCGATGTATTTGTTACATTAAGCGTGGAGAAGGAGCGCCAGAAGATTGAGGTAACGATTCCGATTAAGGGACATGTGATTCGTTCAGAGCAGAGCAGCAATGATATGTATGTATCTATTGACTTGGTTGAGGAGGTTATCGAGCGTCAGCTTAGAAAATATCGTACCAAACTTGCATCCAAGAAGATGAATGTGGCAGACAATTTCAACGAAGCATTTATCGACAGCGATGCAGATGAGGATGAGGAGATCAAGATCGTGCGTACCAAGAGATTTGGTATGAAGCCAATGTATCCGGAGGATGCATGTGTGCAGATGGAACTGACCGGACACGATTTCTTCGTATTCCGCAATGCAGAGACAGACGAGGTCAATGTCGTATACAAGAGAAAAGGAAATACATTTGGTCTGATCGAGCCGGAGTGCTAGTTCATAGAAATCGGAGGGCATCCATTGGATTGCCCTTTTTTTGTGTAAAATGCATTATTTATACAGTAATACTTTGTGTAAAAAGCATACGCGAATCGCGTCTTTACATCAAATATGTAATAAGATATGATTACATATAGAAACTGACATTGGGGGTTGGTTTTTGATACAAATTCGGGTAGGAAAACAAAGAAAAAGGAGAAGAAGAAAATTTATACAGAAAATAAAATTGGGCGCTACGTGCAGTTTCTCATAGAGCGGGAAGATTTTTTAGAACTGGTTGCCAGCTGGCTTCTTTCCATAGAGGACGAGCGCATGCAGCTGTTAAGGCAGTTTATTTTTGAAGTGGAGTTATCGGAAACCGAAGAATTAAAAAATGTTTTGTATCAATATGGGAGTTATCTCACAGAGAAAAACTATCTGGAGAGAAAGTTTTTCGAATACATGGCAGAGCTGGTGCGGAAAATGGAACAGAATCGCAGGGCAGCGGCTTTGCCGGCAGCAATAGAATAAAGGGGGAATCCTACCGGAGTTTGTGCAAAAGGAGACTGTAGTGCTGAGCAGTCTCTTTTTTTCTGTACAAGAAGTGCTGGATATTGTTAAAAAAGTGTCTAAAAGAAAATAATATCTTGTGTTAGTCAGGGGCAAACGTATATAATGATACAAAAGGTCTGATGCCGGAAAATAAAAAGGTTCCGGTATCCGAAGGATTATTATTAATGGAAAAGAGGAAAACAGATCATGGATATCATAGTATTAGCAGGCGGGCTCAGCACAGAGCGGGATGTGTCATTTAAGACAGGAAGCATGGTTGCTTCTGCATTAAAAGAAAATGGACACCGGGTGATCTTGCTGGATGTGTTCATGGGTTACAGTGATAAAGAGGAAAATCTGGACGGAATTTTTGACCGTGCGGATGAAATCAGCGTAAAAGTAGATGACATCCCGGAGGTAGCACCGGATCTGGCAGCCGTAAAAGCTTCCAGAAAGGATCAGTCCCCATGCTTTTTCGGACCGAATGTAATCCGTATGTGCCAGATGGCAGATATCGTGTTTATGGCACTGCACGGAGAAAACGGAGAGAACGGAAAGCTGCAGGCAGCTTTTGATCTGCTTGGTGTAAAATATACCGGAAGTGATTATTTGAGCAGCGCGATTGCCATGAATAAAGGTATGGCAAAACAGCTGTTTGCAAGTGCGGGAATTCCTGCACCGAGAGGCATTGCCATGAAAAAAGAGAATCGTGAGGATGATGTGACAAAGCTTCCGCTGACACTTCCGTGTGTTGTAAAGCCATGCTGCGGAGGGTCCAGTATCGGCGTGACGATTGTCAGGGATGCAGCAGAGTTTAAGAAAGCACTCGATGAAGCGTTTCACTGGGAAGATGAGCTGGTCATTGAGGAATATGTCAAGGGACGTGAGTTCTCAGTTGGTGTGATTGAAGGAAAGGCACTTCCGGTCATTGAGATTGCGCCGATTCAGGGCTTCTACGATTACAAGAATAAATACAAAGCGGGCAGTGCGGTAGAGACCTGTCCGGCGGATCTGCCCGAGGAGGTTTCTGCGCAGATGCGTAAATATGCAGAGCAGGTAGCCGAAGTAATTGGACTGGATACCTATTCCCGTTCAGATTTCCTGCTGGATGAAAATAATCATATGTATTGTCTGGAGGCAAACACTCTGCCGGGGATGACACCGACAAGTCTGCTGCCACAGGAAGCTGCTGTCATTGGAATCAATTTCAATGAGCTGTGCGAGAAGCTGATTGCCATTTCCATGAAAAAGTATGAGGGATAATCATGTTTGGATGTTTTTATAAAAACGAACTGGAAAATAAAATGCCGGGGATGACAATTGAAAATATTGCAGCGGCATGTGAGGGGACGTTTGTCGGGGACCGGGACCTGGTTACGAAGGAAATTGCCGGAGCAGTGACCGACAGTCGCCAGGTACAAAAAGATTATCTGTTTATTCCGATCAAAGGGGCACGGGTGGATGGTCATGATTTTATTCCGCAGGTATTTGAAAAGGGAGCACTGGTAGTGCTTTCGGATCATGCACTGCCGGAAGAGACGGGACCCTATATTCTGGTAAGTTCCACAACAGAAGCGATGAAAAAAATTGCAGCTTTTTACCGGACACAGTTATCCTGTAAAGTGGTTGGAATTACGGGAAGTGTCGGAAAAACAAGCACCAAGGAAATGATAGCTTCCGTTTTGGAACAGCGGTATAAAGTGCTTAAGACAGAGGGAAACTTTAACAATGAGATCGGACTTCCGCTCACTATTTTTAAGATTCGCGCAAAACACGAAGTCGCGGTACTAGAAATGGGAATTTCCGATTTTGGAGAGATGCACCGTCTGGCAGCGATGGCACGGCCGGATATCGGAGTGATCACAAATATTGGTTTGTGCCATCTGGAAAATCTTGGTACAAGAGACGGAATTCTGCAGGCAAAGACAGAAATGTTTGACCATCTGCAGGTCGATGGAACCGTAATTTTAAATGGAGATGATGATAAGCTTTCCACGAAAAAAGAGGTAAACGGAAAACCGGTAATTTTTTATGGAGTGGGGGCGGATTCCGCATTTGATATCAAAAAAGATATTTATGCGACAGACATTGAAAATCATGGACTCGAAGGAATGTGTGCAAAGATCCATACGCCACAGGGCGATTTCGATGCGAAGATTCCGATTCCGGGTGAACATAATGTATACAATGCGCTGGCAGGAACTGCGGTCGGACTGCAGCTGGGACTTTCCATCCGGGAGATTGCACAGGGCATTGCATCTGTGCAGACCATTGCCGGGCGCACCAATCTGCTGCATGTAAAGGGAATGACGGTGATTGATGACTGTTACAATGCAAATCCGGTATCCATGAAAGCATCTATCGATGTGCTGGCACATACGTCGGGCAGACGGATTGCGGTGCTTGGCGATATGGGCGAACTTGGAGCAGAGGAAAAGGAACTTCACAGAAGTATCGGAAAGGCAGTTGCCGCTTCCGGGATTGATGCATTGTTCTGTGCGGGTACACTTGCGGAGGAATATGCCAGCGAGGCAAAAGCAAATCCAGAGTGTGAGGTACATTATAAGAAAACCCGTGAAGAGATGACGGAAGAACTTCTGGCATATGTAAAAGAAGGAGATACCGTACTGGTTAAGGCTTCTCATTTTATGGAATTTCCAAAAGTTGTTGAGGCACTGACCAAAGAATAAATAAATTTATATAAGAAAGAAGAGGAACAAATATTATGGCAAATCCAGTAGTTACATTTACAATGGCGGACGGCAAAGTGATGAAGGCAGAGCTGTATCCGGAAGTTGCACCAAATACTGTAAATAACTTTATCAGTCTGGTAAAAAAGGGATTTTATGACGGACTGATTTTCCACCGTGTCATCAAAGGATTCATGATTCAGGGAGGAGATCCGCAAGGAACCGGTATGGGCGGCCCTGGATATGGAATCAAGGGAGAATTTGCACAGAATGGTGTCAAAAATGATCTGCGCCACACCGCAGGCGTGCTTTCCATGGCACGTTCCATGATGCCGGATTCCGCAGGAAGCCAGTTCTTTATCATGCACAAAGACGCTCCGCATCTGGATGGCGCATATGCAGCGTTCGGCAAGATTATCGAGGGACAGGATGTGGTAGATGCCATTGCAGAGACCGCTACCGATTACAGTGATCGTCCGCTGGAAGATCAGGTGATGAAAACAGTTGTTGTGGATACCTTCGGGGAAGAATATCCGGAACCGGAAACCGTGTAATATTTAGAAAGGAGAGGCAGATTCGAAAGAGTCTGCCTTTTTTGACAGGATGAAATTAAAGGCACTGGTCTATCAACAGAAAGAATGGAATCCTCTGCAATTGTCCACAGACTTTCCGGTATTTCCGGTGGAAAACATAACGGAAGAAGCGCTTGCTGTGTGGAAACTTCATGCAGAGGAAGTCCTCCTGATTACGCCGACAGATGCCGGGATTCAGGCGGCAGTCCGTGCGCATATGGCGGTGGCTGCCTATGCAGATCCGGCATTTCCGGAACAGAGTTATGCGGGCGCCTGGATGGTGATGGAAGGTTTTGAGGAAGTGGATGATGAATTTCTGGAGCGGATTTTTCAAAGATGCCATGGCCAGCCGTGGGAGATTGCGCGCACGAAACGGTGCGTGATCCGGGAATTGTCGCTGGAAGATCTTCCCGCTCTGGAAAAACTGTATCAGAAAGAAGGGGTAACATGGCGCCTGGATGCAGACGGAGAGAGGATTCCGGGATTTATTGAACCATTGTTTGCAAAGGAAAAGAAAAAAATATCAGCAGGCATATATTACCAATATGTACGGATACTATGGATATGGGATGTGGCTGGTTTTTGATAAAGCTTCCGGGGAACTGATCGGCAGGGCAGGACTCGAGCACCGGGAATTTCCGGATGCCGTGGAACTGGAACTGGGATATCTGATCGATCCGGACAGACAGGGACAGGGACTGGCCACGGAAGTGTGTCAGGCAATTCTTGCATTTGCCCGGGAAGAACTGGATTTTCCCAGAGTCAATGCCCTGACGGATCAAAAGAATGTGGCTTCTGTGGCACTTCTTCAGAAACTTGGGATTTTACATCTGGAGGATACAGATGTTTCCGGGAGCCGAAACACAACGCTATATCTACGAGTTTTCTTAGGGGAAACCATTGCAATATGAAAAATTATAAATTATAATAATCTATTATATTATGGCATATGGAAAAAGTAGGTGAACGCATGGCAGATATTTCTACAGAAGAACTGGAACGAATTGAGCGCGAGTATCATTCGGGTTCCGACAACATTAAACCAATTCAGGAATTTTCCAAGCCGGAGGACTTGTATGACGAACTGATTGCAAGTATCCGGAAATACCATCCCTCCACGGATATCACATTAATTGAAAAGGCATATCATGTCGCTTTTGAGGCGCACAAAGGACAGGTGCGTAAATCCGGAGAGGCATATATTATCCATCCGCTCTGTGTGGCAATCATTCTGGCAGAGCTGGAACTGGACAAGGAAACCATTGCTGCGGGTCTGTTGCATGATGTGCTGGAAGATACCGTGATGACCGAAGAACAGATGCGGGAGGAATTCGGGGATGAAGTCCTTCTTCTCGTGGATGGTGTAACCAAGCTGCAGCATCTGCATCTGACGGATAATATTAAAAATCCGAAGGACAAGAATGCAGACCGGTTGGAGATGCAGGCGGAGAATCTGCGTAAGATGTTTCTTGCGATGGCGAAAGATATCCGTGTCATTATGATCAAACTGGCGGATCGTCTGCACAATATGCGTACCTTAAAATACCAGTCCAAGGAGGCACAGCAGCGGATCGCCCGTGAGACACAGGAGATTTACTGCCCGATCGCGCAGCGTCTTGGTATCAGCAAGATCAAGATTGAACTGGAAGATCTTTCTCTTAAATATCTGGAGCCGGAGGCTTACTATGATCTGGTGGAAAAGGTTGCACTGCGCAAAAATGTGCGGGATGCCTATGTACAGGGACTGGTTGTCGATGTGCGCAGGGAAATTGAAGAGGCTGGCATCAAAGCGGAGATTTCCGGACGTGCCAAGCATTTTTTCTCCATTTATAAAAAGATGGTGAACCAGAACAAGACCATTGATCAGATTTATGATCTGTTTGCCATCCGTATCATTGTGGATACCGTAAAAGACTGTTATGCGGCTCTGGGTATCATGCACGAAAAATATAAACCGATTCCGGGCCGTTTCAAAGACTATATTGCCATGCCAAAACCGAATATGTATCAGTCTTTGCATACGACACTGATCGGACCGAGCGGACAGCCGTTTGAGATCCAGATCCGTACGTTTGAGATGCACCGTACCGCAGAATACGGTATTGCGGCGCACTGGAAATACAAGGAAGTGAACAATGGGGTAACCACTTCCACGACCGTAACCGAAGAAGAAAAATTAAGCTGGCTGCGTCAGATCCTTGAGTGGCAGCGTGACATGTCGGATAATAAAGAGTTTATGACACTTTTAAAGAGTGATCTGGATCTGTTTTCCGATACGGTATTCTGTTTTACCCCGTCCGGAGATGTAAAGAACCTGCCAAACGGTTCCACACCGATTGATTTTGCGTACAGCATTCACTCTGCTGTGGGAAATAAGATGGTAGGTGCCAAAGTCAATGGCAAGCTGGTGCCGATTGACTATGTGATCCAGAACGGAGACCGGATTGAGGTCATCACTTCCCAGAACTCCAAGGGACCGAGCCGTGACTGGCTTTCCATTGTCAAGAGCACACAGGCCAAGAACAAGATCAATCAGTGGTTCCGCAGCGAATTAAAAGAAGAAAATATTCTGCACGGCAAGGAACTGATTAACAATTATGCCAAGGCAAAGGGAATCAATTTCGGAGAAATCAATAAGCCGGAATATCAGGGAAAGATTATCCGCAAATACGGGTTCCATGACTGGAATTCCTGTCTGGCAACCGTAGGACACGGAGGATTGAAAGAAAGCCAGATTGTAAACCGTATGTACGATGAATACCGCAAGGATCATCCGATTACGTTGACAGATCAGGAAGTGCTTGCGGCTGTTGGGGAGAATAAGCAGGAGGATATGCCAAAGCATTCCAAGAGCGGAATTGTGGTCAAGGGACTTTATGATGTGGCTGTGCATTTCAGTAAGTGCTGCAGCCCGGTTCCGGGAGATGAGATTGTGGGGTTTGTCACCCGCGGACGTGGTGTGTCGATCCACCGTACCGACTGTGTCAATATTCTGCATTTGTCCGATATGGAGCGTGTGCGCCTGATTGAAGCTGAGTGGCAGGAGGGTGCAGACAAAGAACAGTTTGGCGAGTATCATGCGGAAATCAAGATTTTCTGTCACGACCGTTCCGGACTTCTTGTGGATATTACCAAAGTATTTACAGAGGCGGAGATCAATATTTCCGGGATTCACTCGAAGACCAGCAAGCAGGGGATCGCAACAATTGATGTGGTCTTCCAGACAAAAGGCAAGGGACAGATCACAAAAATTGTGGAAAAGATCCGACAGATTGAGAGCGTGATGGATGTGGAGCGGACGACCGGCTAAGGTTGCGCCGACAGGAGGAAGAGAATGGCAAAATTAAAAATAAATCACTATGTGGTAGGGCCGGTACAGACCAACTGCTATTTTGCAATCAATGATGAGACAAAAGAACTGATCATTATTGATCCGGGCTACAGTCCCAAGCAGCTGGCGGAGCGTGTGCGTCAGGAAGGATGTACACCGGTGGCAATTCTGCTGACACATGGACATTTTGATCATGTAACCGGAGCAGCAGATCTGGCAAAAGAATTTTCGATTCCGGTCTATGCCTATGAGACGGAAAAAGAAAACGCTGGAAAATGAAGAGATGAATTTATGCCACATGACAGGGGAACACCACGTGTTCCATGCGGACATATATTTAAAGGATGAGCAGGAACTGGATCTGGCAGGATTTCATATCCGGGTACTGCACACACCGGGACATACACCGGGGGGATGCTGTTACTATTTCCCATACGAAAATGTGGTATTTTCCGGAGATACACTGTTTTGCACATCGGTAGGACGTACCGATTTTCCGGGCGGAAGCATGTCTGATATCATTCGTTCCATCAAGGAAAAGCTGATGACACTGCCGGACCGCACGACCGTTTATCCGGGACACAACGATGTAACGACTATTGAAAACGAGAGGATGTACAATCCATACTTATGATTACTGTAACATTAAACAGAACAGAATTTGAATATGATATTCATTCGCTGATTAAAGCGTTTTTCCCGAAAGAAGATGTGGAGCTTTACTATACGAAAGAAGCGCATGCGGACGAAAAAAATGTGGCGTGTACCAATCATTCTGTGGAGCAGGAAGAAGCGGGGAGTTCCCATTTTTCGATTGATTATGCGGATGACAGAATTTCCATCGCCTGGGATGACGCGCCGGATGGTCCGGTGCGGCGCACCTTTGCGGTGGATTTTTCCAATCGTACAGAGACAAAGAATGCATTGAAGGAACATCTGTACCGCCTGCTGGAGGAAGAGACGGGACAGCCGCTGCCATGGGGTACACTGACCGGTATCCGTCCGACGAAGATTCCGATGCAGATGCTTGATGAGGGAAAAACAAAAGAAGAGATTGCTTCCTATATGAAACAGACCTATCTGGCATCCGATGAGAAAATCAATCTGTCGATTGCCATTGCAGAGCGTGAGCGGGCATTGCTTTCCCGGCTGGATTATAAGAATGGATACAGTCTGTATATCGGCATACCGTTTTGCCCGAGCACTTGTCTGTACTGTTCGTTTACTTCCTATCCGCTGACTGCCTGGAAAACACAGGTTGACGCATATCTGGACGCACTGGAAAAGGAACTGGATTATGTTGCCGCAAAGAATTATCATCGCAAACTGAACTCGATCTATATCGGGGGAGGGACACCGACCACACTTGAGCCATACCAGCTGGATCGTCTGATCCGCAAGATCAGATGCAGTTTTGATCTGGGAGATTGTCTGGAATTTACGGTGGAAGCAGGACGGCCGGATTCCATCACGGAAGAAAAACTTCTGGTGCTGCGAAAGAATGGCATCAGCCGTATATCCATCAATCCGCAGACAATGAAGCAGAAAACGCTCGATCTGATCGGACGTCATCATACGGTCGAACAGACGATAGAAAGTTTTCGCATGGCAAGAAAACTGGGATTTGACAATATCAACATGGATCTGATTATGGGGCTTCCGGAAGAGGATCTTGCGGATGTGCGAAATACGATGGAGATTTTAAAAGAACTCGATCCGGATAATATCACGATCCATTCACTTGCCATCAAGCGTGCGGCACGGTTAAACATTTTCAAGGACCGCTATGAGAGCATGATGATGGTCAATACGCAGGAGCACATGGATCTGTGTGCCGAATACTGTCATCAGATGGGACTCTCTCCGTATTATCTGTACCGTCAGAAAGGAATGGCGGGAAATATGGAAAACGTGGGATATGCCAAGCCGGGCAAGGCAGGGGTGTATAACGTGTTAATCATGGAGGAACGCCAGACAATCGTTGCCTGTGGCGCAGGGGCATCTACCAAACGGGTATGGCCGCAGCCGAATGCGGATGGCACACACCGGATCGAGCGGTGTGAAAATGTTAAAGATGTCGGGCTGTATATGAAGAGGATTGATGAGATGATTGCGCGCAAGCAGCAGTTGTTCTCAGAAAAATAGCTGGATGAAATCCCCTTCCTAATTACAAAAAGAAAAGGAAAGAAAAAGATGGAATCAAAAGTAAAAGAGGCAGTTCAAAGAAAAATGTGTGGTTATAACTGTGCGCAGGCTGTGGCATGTACGTATTGTGAACAGGCAGGGCTGGATGAAGAAACAGTCAAAAATCTTACACAGGGATTTGCGGTAGGCATGGGTGGCAGTATGGAAGCAACATGCGGAGCAATCATCGGAGCAGTAAATGTATTGGGTATGATCAATAAAAATCCGCAGAAAACAATGCAGAGTGCAAGACGAATCATCAGCAGATTCAAAGAACAAAATGGTACCGTTATCTGTAAAGAACTCAAAGGTATTGCAGATGGGGTTGTCAGGAGAGAATGCATTGACTGTGTAAAGGACGCAGCAGTATTGCTGGAAGATGAATTAAAATAAATGGGTATTAACGGCATTAAGGCAGATGTGAAATGGAAACATTCACATCTGCCTTAAAATATAATCAGAAAGTAACTGATGAAACAGATCAATTTCGTGACGGGAGGGTGCTGACATTTTCTTGGACTATCTGTTACTGTTCAGAGGTAAACTTGTAACACACAGTTGTCTGATTGAAAAAGCATTTTGCAACAATCCTTGACGTATCAGGCCCCGAAACGTATAATAAATGCTGGATAAAAAGAGAAAAAAATGGAGGAAATCAAATGGCACTGAGCAAAAAGCCGGTCAACGGCATGAAAGATATATTACCTGCAGAGATGGAAATCCGTGATTATGTGACGAGCGTGATCAAAGATACCTACCGCAGCTTTGGATTTACGCCGATTGAAACCCCATGCATGGAAAATATTGCAAACCTTTCCAACAAGCAGGGCGGCGAGAATGAGAAACTGATCTTTAAAGTATTAAAGCGTGGCGAGAAGTTAAATCTGGAGACCGCAAAAGAAGAGGCGGATGTGGTCGATTTCGGTATGCGTTACGATCTGACCGTTCCGCTTTCCCGTTTCTATGCAAACCATGCCAATGATCTGCCGACACCGTTTAAGGCACTGCAGATCGGAAGCGTGTGGAGAGCCGACCGTCCGCAGCGTGGACGTTACCGTCAGTTTACCCAGTGCGATATTGATATTTTAGGAGAGCCGAGTAATCTTGCAGAGATTGAGCTGATCACCGCGACAACCACTACCATCGGCAGACTCGGATTTAAGAATTTTGAGATCCGCATCAATGAGCGCCGGATTTTAAAGGCAATGGCAGCATACAGCGGATTTGAAGAGAAGGATTACGACAGCATTTTCATCACCCTCGATAAGATGGACAAGATCGGTCTCGAAGGTGTGGCAGCAGAACTCGGGGAAGAGGGCTATGCAAAAGAGTCGATTGACAAATACTTAGAGCTGTTTGAGTTATTAAAAGACCGCAAGGATGTTGCGGAAGGTGTGGCATTCTTAAAGGACAAGCTGGGTGATTTCCTGGATCAGGAAGTGGCAGACAGCCTGACCGAGATTGCAACGGCAGTCAATGCGACAAAGAATGCAGAGTTTACACTGGTCTTTGATCCGACACTCGTGCGCGGCATGAGCTATTATACCGGAACTATTTTTGAGATCGCAATGCCGGAGCTTGGTGCAGCCTGCGGCGGCGGTGGAAGATACGACAAGATGATTGGAAAATTCACAGGCAACGATGTGCCGGCATGTGGTTTTTCCATCGGATTTGAGCGTATTATCCTGCTTCTGATGGAGAGCGGGTTCAAAATTCCGGAGCGTCCGAAGAGAGTTGCTTACTTAGTAGAAAAGAAGTATCCGGCAGAGAAACTTGTGGATGTGATGAAACAGGCAAAAGAAGCCCGCGAGAACGGACAGCAGGTATTGGTTGTCCGCATGAACAAGAACAAGAAATTCCAGAAAGAGCAGCTTTCTAAAGAAGGATACGAAGAATTTGAGGAGTTTTTTAACAAATAGAATAAGGAGAGTATAAAGGAGACAATCATGGCAGAATCAATGAAAGGCTTACACAGAAGCCACAGATGTACCGAGGTAAGCAGTGCCAACATCGGTGAAAAAGTAACCGTTATGGGCTGGGTACAGAAGAGAAGAAATTTAGGAAGTCTGATTTTTATCGACCTGCGTGACAGAAGTGGTCTGTTACAGATCGTGTTTGATGAGGAGAGTGTCGGAGCAGAGGGATTTGCAAAGGCAGGAACTTTAAGAAGTGAATATGTAGTGGCTGTTGAAGGAACGGTACAGAAGCGTTCTGCAGCAGTCAATGAAAACTTAAAGACCGGAGATATCGAAGTGATCGCAACCAGCCTTCGCATTTTATCCGAGTCACAGACACCTCCGTTTGCAATTGAGGAGAACAGCCAGACCAAGGAAGATATTCGTCTGAAATACCGTTATCTGGATCTGCGCAGACCGGACATTCAAAAGAACTTAATGCTGAAAAGCCGTGTGCTCGGACTGATGCGTCAGTTTATGGCAAATGAGGGATTTTTAGAGATCGAGACTCCGATCCTGTGCAAGTCTACACCGGAAGGTGCCAGAGATTATCTTGTGCCAAGCCGTGTGCATCCGGGAAATTTCTATGCACTGCCACAGTCTCCGCAGCTGTTCAAGCAGCTTCTGATGGCATCCGGCTATGACCGGTATTTCCAGATCGCCCGCTGCTTCCGTGACGAGGATCTGCGTGCAGACCGTCAGCCGGAGTTTACACAGGCAGATATGGAGCTTTCCTTTGTTGATATCGACGATGTCATTGATGTCAACGAGCGTCTGTTAAAATTTGTATTTAAGGAAGCCATCGGTGTGGATGTGCAGATTCCGCTGCAGCGTATGCCGTGGCAGGAAGCCATGGATCGTTTCGGTTCCGACAAGCCGGATACCCGTTTCGGTATGGAACTGGTCGATGTATCCGAGACCGTAAAGGGCTGTGGATTCGGTGTATTTACCGGTGCACTGGAAAACGGTGGTTCTGTCCGTGGTATCAATGTCGAGGGACAGGGACATATGCCGCGTAAGAAGATTGACAAGCTGGTGGAGCATGCAAAGGGCTGCGGTGCCAAGGGACTTGCTTATCTGTGCATTAACGAAGATGGCACTTACAAGTCTTCTTTCGCAAAGTTTATGACAGAAGACGAGTTAAACGCACTTGTTGCAAAGATGAACGGCAAGCCGGGCGATCTGCTTTTGTTTGCAGCAGATAAAAATAAGATCGTATGGAACGTACTGGGCGCACTTCGTTTACAGCTTGGAGAAGAACTTGGACTGATCGATGAGAACAAGTACAATTTCCTGTGGGTAACAGAATTCCCACTTCTGGAGTGGTCCGATGAAGAGAACCGTTTTATGGCAATGCATCATCCATTTACCATGCCGATGGAAGAGGACTGGGATAAGATCGACAGCGATCCGGGTGCTGTCCGCGCAAAGGCATACGATATCGTATTAAACGGTACCGAACTTGGCGGTGGTTCTGTCCGTATTCATCAGGATGACATTCAGGAAAAGATGTTTGAGGTGCTTGGATTTACCAAGGAGCGCGCACATGAGCAGTTTGGATTCCTTCTGGATGCATTCTCCTATGGTGTGCCGCCACACGCAGGACTGGCTTACGGTGTAGACCGTATGATTATGCACATGGTACATGCAGATTCCATCCGTGACGTGATTGCATTCCCGAAGGTAAAGGATGCTTCCGATCTGATGTCTGAGGCACCGGGTTCTGTGGATGAGAAACAGTTAGAAGAACTTGGTATTGCGATCGTAAAGAGTGAGGATAGCGAAGAATAATTTCTATGAAAAAATGGAAAGCAAACTGGAAAAAATACTCATTGTACTGATTCCTTATCTTGCTTTTGGTGTTTGGAATTCTGATGTATGGCAAAGTCAGTGAGCTGACCAACCAGCTTGCCATCTGCAGGATACGACCAACATCATTCTTTCGGATGTAGGAGGAATGCAGTCAAGCATTGAAAAAACACTCGAAGAAGAGGCCAGTATGGTCGAGGATTATTCCATAGAAGTAAAGGATATGGATTTTGCCCGTCACGAGTATAAGGTGGAAGTTTCCGTGATTCCGAAAGAGTATACCGATAATACGACGATGAGCATCTATTTCGGAACAACGGAATGTCCGCTGAAAGCAGACGGTTACATGTTCAAAGGAAATATCACACTTCCGCTTAACAAAACATTCAACGGAAATGTCACGTTCCTTCTTGCAAACGGAAAAAAGAAGACAACGGAAGTGGTGGAAGACTTTGATGGTGTCAGCGGAAAATTTGATCAGGTTTTATCGGGAACGTTAGATGGAACGCCGGCATTAAAGGACGGAAAACTTTCTCTGAAAGGAAAGTGTACCTATACGCTTGATAATGTTGCGATGTATCATTTTAAAAGTTTTGAAATAGCAGCATCCCTGGATGGAGAGGAAATCTGGACGCAGGATCTGATGCAGAATCTGCTAGAGGAAAAACAGGAGTCATCAAAGGACGATAAGGATCTGGTGACGACGGAACAGGCAGTGGAGGAGGATTCGGAAGGATCTACCGTTGATTCAGGTTCCGGTACCGTTACCTGCAGGATGGTATATGAGAAGCCACAGCAGCAGAAAGAAGACGTAGAACAGACGCAGGCACAGGAAGGACAAACCCCTGCGCGGAAACAACTGCGTATCTATCTGCGGGCTGTGACAACGGAAGGGTATCGGTTTGAAACGGATCTGCTGCGGGAAGATGCCATGGAAGAAGAAAATAAATGGTCTCTGGATAAGGAAAGCATAGATACAAAGATGTATCGCAGTGTGTATGACCGGAAGGATCAGGAACTTACCATTGACTGAAAAAAGAAGTACGGTCAGTTATGACTGTACTTCTTTTTTTGCGAGTGGCAGGGTAAAGATGAACTCTGTTCCCACTCCTTCGGTGCTGATGACGTTGATATGTTCATTGTGTGCCTGAATAATTTCTTTTACAATAGCAAGTCCCAGGCCGGTTCCCCGTTTATCTTTTCCCCGGGAAAGGTCCGTTTTATAAAAGCGGTCCCAGATTTTTTTGATACTTTCTGCAGGAATTCCGATTCCGGAATCTTTCACGGAAATAAGAACTTTTTCATTTTTGATGCTTGTTTCAATCTTGATTGATGCATCATTGTGGGAAAACTTTGTGGCATTGTCGATCAGGTTATAGAGAACCTGCTGGATTTTGCTCATATCACCGTGAACATATAACTTTTGTCCTGTTAAGACAAGATCAAAGGAAAGCCCTTTGGCAGAACAGGTTCCTTCAAAGGTGAGGATGGTCGTCTTTATCATGCGGTTGATATCGAAATCTGTAAGGTCAAGCATCATACCCCGGTGCTGTCCAAAACGGTTCAGATCCAGAATTCCCTGTGTCAGTTTGGTCAGACGTTCGGTTTCAAACAGGATGATGTTCAGATATTTATTCTGTAGCTCCGGTGGAATGGTTCCGTCTAACATGGCTTCGATATATCCTTTGATTGATGTCAGCGGAGAACGGAAATCGTGGGAAACATTCGAGATAAACTTTCTCTGGTCTTCTTCGAGTGTGTCCAGTTCATTCGCCATATAATCCATGGTGTTGGCAAGGTATCCCAGTTCATCGTTCCGGTGGATCTGTGTGCGCGGTTCAAAATTTCCTTTGGCATAACTCTCGGAGACGATTGTCAGCCGATGCAGTGGACGGTAAAATCCATGTGCAAACAGCAAAAGGAGGAACAGTGCTGTCAGAAAAACAAATTCAATGGTATAAAAAACAATGTTCATAAAACCGTTTGCATTCTGTGTGATGGAGGACACGGTCTTATGGATCATGACATAACTGTGAATCCGGTAATTGCTGGTGATCGGAGAAAATACCGTAAGGGTTTTTTCGGAAAACGATCCGTAAAAGTTACCGGTCATATAATAACGGTTGCCAAAGTCGGAAGTGTTGAAACCTTTGAGCGTTTTATAATTGGCATTTGCTGCATCTTTGCCGACGGATTCATCGGTAGAATCAAAAAGAATATTTCCCTGATTGTCCATGATCCAGATTTGGGCAGAAAGATATTCGCCAAGACTTTGCATCTGTTTTTGAAAATCTTGCAACGAAAAACTGTATTTATTATAATTGTCAGCATAACCCGATGCAATCTGTACAGATTCCCGGTATAGCTGCTGTGCCTCCCGGTTTTCGGCATAATGCGTGATCGCATGCTGTGTGAACGTACACAGGATGATAAAGCCGAGAACCACAAACAGGACATAACCGAAAATGAGTTTGGGGATCAGTGTTTTTTTCATCCTTTTACCTCAAATTTGTAACCGATTCCCCAGACAGTTGCGATCGACCAGGTTTCATGGTCTTTGATCTTTTCCCGGAGACGTTTGACGTGGACATCTACTGTGCGGGTATCCCCGATGTATTCATATCCCCAGATGTGATCCAGCAGCTGTTCGCGGGTAAACACCTGGTTGGGAGAAGCTGCAAGGAATATAACAGTTCCAGTTCTTTTGGAGGCATGTCAATCGGATGCCCATTGTACATGACCGAATAATTGGACAGATTGACAGTCAGATCCGGATATTCCACACATTTTAATTCTACAACGGACTCGGTTTTGGCAGGCTGGAAACGGCGGAGAACTGCTTTGACGCGTGCTACCAGTTCCTTGGAATCAAATGGTTTTAATATGTAATCATCCGCACCGAGCTCTAGTCCGAGTACTTTATCAAAGATTTCGCCTTTGGCGGAAAGCATGATGATCGGAACGTTGCTTTTGGTACGGATTTCCCGACAGACCTGATAGCCGTCAATGCCCGGAAGCATCAGATCAAGCAGGATCAGGTTAGGGTTATAGTGTTCAAATGCGTGCAGGGCTTCTTCCCCGTCATTGACGATTTTGGTATCATAGCATTCCTTGGTCAGATACAGGGAAATAAGTTCTGCAATATTATTGTCATCGTCCACAATCAGTATTTTCTGTTTGGACATGGAAATCCCTCCTTATTATAAAAAATCAATAGGTATTTAAACATCAAAAGCAGCAATGGTCACACCGGCACCGCCCTCAGACGGCTCTCCCATCCGGTAAGATTTCACGTACCGCTGGTTTTTCAGATGTGTCTGCACGGCATTGCGCAGTGCACCGGTTCCTTTTCCGTGAACGATCCGGACGGATGGCAGATGAGCCACATAGGCATCATCAAGATATTTATCCAGATGGGCAATGGCTTCGTCTACCGTCATACCAATCAGATTGATCTCTGTAGAAACGGATGCCGCTTTGCTCATTTTTATTTTTCCGGAAGAAGTACCTCCGTATTTTTTTGCCGTCCGGAGAGGCATCTTCATCAATCAGTACCAGATCTTTGATGTTGACCAGGGTAACGTAAGATTCCCGATCTGGACATACACGATCCCCTTTGGCGTTTTGGGCAGTGTGTGCACGGTTCCCTTTAAGTTCATTGGACAGTACACGCACGGAATCACCGATGCGTCAACTTTTTAGGGTACTTTTGTGGTTCGACCGTTTTCCTTTTTCTTCATGGTAGAGTTGCTTTTTTCACGTGGTCACGTTCATTTTTGTCACGGGTACTACGGGCTTGC
>ENA-OQKX01000078-OQKX01000078.1-human-gut-metagenome-genome-assembly--contig:-NODE-78-length-17834-cov-3.402892_pt1 | contig 17834 bp, 21 predicted proteins | sample MGYA00242654_ERZ504810 | MGnify/ENA primary metagenome ERZ504810 (study PRJEB26092, sample SAMD00036378) | human gut metagenome | host: Homo sapiens | study: EMG produced TPA metagenomics assembly of... | reverse complement strand
TGGTCTGGCGCATCCGACCGGTCAGGTAACGGTTTCTCACGTTCTCAAACGCTCCGGCATTTTTGCACCCGGCAATCGCGTCATTCATGCTCTCCTCTATAAATGTCTCCTGCACATCCTCCGGGATGTTAAACCAGGTGTACTCTGATTTTTCCACACGTCTGGAAAAATGTTCAAGCGCATCATGGTAAATATTTCCCATGTCCACGCTTGCAAACTCTAAAAGCTGACGCTCCTTTAGGCGTAAACCGTAATTCAGATAATGCGCGTAGGCACACGCCGCAAAACGCTCCAGTCTTGTGACGCTGTTCTCCAACACGGTTCCATAAAGTGCCTGCGTCACTGCGTGGCTGATTGGCTCATCGCTGTGCACTTCGTAGGCAGTTTTTAAAAGTTTTTTCGTTTCCGGCTTCCACTCGGAATCTGTGAGGTAGAATTTTGAGAGAGCATTCCATAATTTTCTTTTTTCTACCTGAGAAAAATCAGATGCCCTGTCATTATCCTGCAGTCCCTCCAGGAAAAACGCCATGCTGCTCTTCGGCGTCATGATGCAGTCCGCAGAAGTTGTCTCCTCGATTTCCTCCACCGTTTTCTCCGGGAACATTTTCAAGAGCGTTCCAACAAAATACGACCTTCTAAGTGCTTTTCCGTCCGCATTCACTTTTGAAAAAGTCACATATAAAAAATCAGATGGCTTCGTCACATTCAGATAATAGATAAAAGCGCTGGATGAACACTTTTTCACGCGCACCCGGTGCAAGTTCCAGATGACATGCCACCATTTTCTCACGTTCAAACTGCGAGATGATACCTCCGGCATTGCCCGCTTTCGGCACAACACCGTCATTGACACCGATGAAAAATAAGATTTTGATATGGTTCAATCTGGTTCGCTCGATGTCACCGATCGTCACTTTATCATTTCCCGGCGGGATCACGCCGACTCTTGCAGCCTCAAATCCGGCGTCTAAAATATCCGCATACTCTTTGACCGGAAGCACTTCGTCTCCCAGGAAGTCCACAACCTTATCAAACAGATCCATGACAATTTTGTAAATCTGGGCGTACTCTTTCGCCTTGACCTGATTGCCCTGCCGTTCAAATTCCAGTTCTTTTTGTTTTAATTTTTGTTCTATTTCTAATTTTTCAATTAATTCATACAACACAGTGGTCTCGTCACGCACAGTCTTTCCCTGTGTGAACGCTTCCGATAACGGTGCAAAGAAGCCATAAATCTTTTCCCGCACCTCATTCATTTCTGTGAGGTTCTCTTTTTCGGTATCATCGAACACAAACGTCCACTGTTTTTCCCATTTTTTTCTGCCGCGTATCCCTTTGGCAAGCACATAGTTTTCCAGCAGATCGATCTGCTGCTCTGTGATATCGGTCAGACCGCAGCGCAGAAAACGGAACACGCTCTCATAAGAGAAATCAAGTTCCACCACCTCAAGCACCGCACGGATAAACTCGATAAAAGGATGAAACAGAATGGTTCTCGTCTGGTCGAGAAAGTACGGAATATCATACGCTGCAAAAATCTCATCCACATAGTTGTCGTAAAGACTGACGTCCCCGGTCACCACTGCGATATCCTTATAACAGTACTGTTTCTCACGCACAAATTTCGTGATCTCACGCGCCACAAAGTGAAGCTCTTCCCTCGGATTTTTAAGGCTCACGATCCGCAGTTCATCCTCCTTCTGCCGCCATTTATGATAATACGGTCGAAACAGATTCTGCTCCATGAAGTACAGGGATGGAGCATTTTTATATCTGTGATTTTTTCCATCGGATAACACAACAGGCTCCTCCACCGTGACATGAAGTTCCTCTGCCATTTTCATCAGAACCGAAACCGTCTTTTTACTCATGGAAAAAAGTTCCTGCTCGCCCCTGCAATGGTAAAAATCCTCGCCTGCATCCATCGTCACGGAGACAATGATACGCTCTGATAACACTAAAAGTTTTCTAAGAAGCTGATTCTGTATCGGTGTAAAACCGGTAAATTCGTCAAACACAATCACGCTGTCTTTTATAATATTCGAATCCTCTGCGGCATCGCACAATAGCGATAACACTTCCTCAGAGGTGATATACTGCCCTTGCAGATATTCAGAAAAACTGTGATACATGACCGAGATATCCTGCATTTTCAGGCGCAATGTCTCCCCGACATCCTCCGTCTCCAAAAATGTATCCAATTTTTCTGGTGACACGTTATACTGCGTCAGCTCGGAAATGAGGGATTTCACCTCACTGATGTACCCCATCCGGTTTAAGTTACCGCCCAGCACACTTAAGTTTTTCTTCTGCTCCCCTGCAAGCTTGCGGAGCACCAGATTCTTTCCGGTCTCCTCCAACACGCGCAGGTTCTGTTTCCCAAGCTCGTCAAACACACGGTATGCAAGGCGCGCAAAACTTAACACATCCACGTTCATGATAGCATGTGACTTTTCAAGCCGCACAAGCTCGCGCTGTGTCTGCATGGTGAACTGCTCCGGCACAAGCACCAGATAATTTTTCTCCGGATGCTCTGCCGCCTCTTTTAGTATGTTCCTATATAAATAGGATGATTTTCCACTTCCTGAATTTCCGAAAATAAATTGCAGCGACATGTTTTTCCCTAACTTTTTTCAAATTCTAATTTTCGTTTTCTGTTCCTTTTCATAGTACATCATTCTATCTTTTTTGACTAGAATAAAGTTCCCGGCTTATGATGTTTTCCATCAGAAAATTTCTCCAAAAGAATGGAACAAAAAAGCTGCCATACAATCCGGGAATTTCTCCTTTCAGTACGACAGCCGTAATCACAGATCTCTATTTCTGTGCTTTTGTCTTTTTCTTCCGGTAACCATTGATGTCATATTTTCTTTCATACTCATCAAAGTATGCCATGTAAGTGTCATTCTTTAACTCGCGGACACTCTTTAAATACTCATGGGTATCAAAGTCTGCTGCCTCAAGCTCGATCATGGCAACTGCGATGTTCGAGCAGTGTGCTGCGATTCGTTCCAGGTTCGTCAGCAGATCATTAAACGCAAATCCCTGCCGGAATTCACATTTTCCTTCCCGCAGTCTGGTTACATGCCGGTTTTTGAGATCATTGCACAAAATTCCGATCAGTTCCCGCAAAGGCTCGATTTTTTGCAGCCAGCTCCAGATCATCCTCGCAGAAAGCATCGACTGTCAGATCGACAATCTCCCTGACTGCTGCCTCAAGCACGGAAAGTTCCTTCTGTGCCGACTCAGAAAACGTAATCTTCTTTTCCGAAATTTCATTTGCAACTTTAGAAATATTGACTGCATGATCTCCCAGACGTTCAAAATCGCTGATCGTGTGCAGGAATTTGGACACCTGCTGCATCTGGACGGTAGACATCTCCTGTCCGGTCAGCTGCATAAGATATGTGCCAAGCTTGTCCTCGTATTTGTCAATCAGGTTTTCTTTTTCCTGTACTTTATTGTACTTATCCTGTGAATAATCTCCTAACAGCGAAAGTGCACGGTTAATGTTCTTGCGTGCCTTCTTTGCCATGCCGTTGACCGCCGTATGGCTCTGTCCGATGGCAAGTGCCGGATATGCCAGAAATCGTTCTTCGAGGAGATCGAAATCTGCCTGCTCTTCCAGATCCTCCGGATCGTCTTTGATCAGACGGAATACCAGTTTCTCAATCAGATTAATGCACGGAAGCAAAATTATGATTGTTGCCAGACGGAAAATAGAGTTCATCATGGCGATCTTGATCGGGCTCATCGTCATATTCAAAAACTTAAAGTGTACAAAAGCATTGACACTGTAAAAGACAATCGACCAGAAAATCATACCGAACAGATCGTTCAGCAGATAAATCAGGGCTGTACGTTTTCCGTTTTATTTGTACCGATGGAAGAAAGCAGTACCGGGCAGGCCGCTCCTACTCCAATTCCCATCGTAATCGGAAGTGCTGCCGCAAAACTGATACTTCCGGTCACGGACAATGCCTGCAGAATACCAACGGATGCGGAAGCACTCTGTAAAACTGCAGTAAACGCAATTCCCACAATAATTCCCATAAACGGATTTTCAAACTTTGTGAGAAGATTGACGAAATGCGGGTTATCTTTCAACGGGGAAACTGCCCCGCTCATCGTCTGCATTCCTACCATGAGGATTGCAAAACCAAGCATGATATCTCCCACATTTTTGTAGTTTGCCTTTTTGACAAACATCTTAAAAATAATACCGATAATCGCAACAACGGCAGAAATGGTTGCCGTGGACAACAACTGTGCGATACCGCTGGATCCATCAATATAGGAAAGACAAAGAATCCATCCGGTAACACTCGTACCGATATTTGCTCCCATGATAATTCCAATCGCCTGTGCGACTTTCATCATTCCCGAATTTACGAATCCGACAACCATGACGGTCGTTGCGGAAGATGACTGAATAATCGCTGTAACTATCGTTCCAAGAAGTACACCTTTGATCGGTGTATTTGTGAGCTTATACAATACAAGCTCCAGTTGGTTTCCTGCCACACGTTTGAGTCCGTCTCCCATCAGAGACATTCCATAAAGAAATAGTGCAACACCACTCAGAAGTGTCAGGACAATCATTATGCCATTCATATCTGTTTCCTTTTCTTGTTCTTCTTTTTTTTACATGCTTCGATTTATTATAAAACACTTCTCATGGTTTTTACAATCACTTTACTCAAATTTTATGTTTTTATTTTTGAAACAGACTCCGGATCATATCAAACAGCTTTTCAAAAAAGGCTGCTATCTTCTGTCCGACATTCTTGTCCGCAAGCTGATTCTGCAGCTGGGAAGCCCATGCAGATGCCTGATTTTTAATGGAATCCCAGTTCAGGTCCAGTCCCTGCAGTTTTTTCATCAGACCAAGAAGTTTCTGCTTGTCATCATCCGATAACTTCAGATCATATTTATCCGCAAGTTTTTCAATCGCCTGTTCAATCTCCTCCGGCGTTTTGATCTTTCCACTGGCAATCTGCCCTTTCAGATCTGCAATCATCGCCTCCACATCATTGGAATCGCCGTCAATGCTCTGCTCAAGATCTCCGGTTGTGACAAGTTCATCCATTGCAGCATCCACAACCGATTCATCCAGTTCCTTTCCGGTCAGTTTTTCATATGCCTCAAACGTTCCGACCAGTGCTGCCGTCCCGGAAAGCGGAAACGGTCCCGCAACAATCACATTGGCATCTTCCACCCCTGCAGTGGCAAGTGCGTTCTTGTACATGCCCGCCGTACAGTAATTAATGTTGTATGTGGATACCTTCAGCCCGTTACCGGAATCTGCCAGGGAAACCAGCACGGAAGAAAGCGCTTTCGTTCCGATCTGTTTTTTCGGAATATAAGAATCCAGATACTGATGTTCTTCTGCATTGCTCACATAAACCACATCATATTTATCAAAATCCGCCGCTTCGATCCCCATATAAGATAACACGGTATGCTGCTGGTCTGCAGTCAGATCCGCTCCGAGCGCCAGATATGGCTTGTCGTCCAGTGTAATTTCCACATCATCCCCGTTATCTTCCTGTGCATCCTCTGCCTCTGTCGCATACACCGGTGCCGGAACTGCTGCACTTCCAAGAACCATGCCTGCCACAAGAATACCTGCCATATATTTTTTCAAACCTTTCATTTTTACCTCCATTCATAATCCAGAACAAATGTATTTCCCTGCACATGTGCTTTTGCCATGGCCCCGGTAACAACCGGCATCATAGGAGCCATGTGTCCGATGTCCAGATCCATGATCACCGGAACCTGATACTCTGCCAGCAGATCGGTTACTGCCCGGTAATGATCAATCCCGAATGCTTCTTCTCCGAAACACACTGGCCGGCCGATCAGAAATCCCTTCACATGCGAAAACCATCCGGCCTCTTTCATCTGCCAGATGGCACGGCGGATGGACATCACATGCAGATCACAGGCTTCCAGAAACCAGAGAAATCCATCCTCTTTATACCGCTCCTGAAATTCTTTTACGTGATCAAAACGCGTACCGAGAAGGTTTACCAGACAATCCATACATCCGCCGATCAGTCTTCCCTCCATTGTAACATTTTCGGCTCCCTGTGGAAATACTTTCAGTTCCACAGGCTCCGTCACATGATACGGCGCCAGCGGATGTTCTTCATCTTTGACAGATTCTTTCTCCCACAGATCATAATTATGCACACGGGTAATCTTTCCGCAGAGCAGATCCAGTGCGTCCTGCACGGCCGGATGCCACGGTTCCATTCCAAACGCGGCTGCGCACGGTCCGTAAATGGCGGCCGTATCTGCAATCGTTGCAGATAAGAACGTAAAATTGGTATTATCGGAAAACCCCATATACCACTTTGGCTTCGCCTGCGCAATCCCTGCGAAATCAATATACGGAACAACTTCACACATCAGCTCCCCGCCACCGCAGGAAATAATGACGTCATTTTCGGTTCCGCAATAGCTTTCATTCAGTTCTTTGCCACATAATGCCGGGTCGTTGCTGATCCCGATTCCCTTATCCACCAGACAATTCGGCCCCATCTGTGTATGATATCCCATCTGCCCAAACCGTTCTCTTGCATGTGCAAATGCTGTATAATAAGGTTCTGTCGCACAGCCGAATGACGGCGCGACAAATCCGATCGTTCCATGTTCTTTTAAAAATTCCGGAAATCTCATATTCACTCTCCTTTTTCGTTTCAGGCTTTTCCTGTTTCCTCATTATATAAGAAAAAAGACCGCAGTGCAATCCACTGACGGTCTCTCATACACAGTAACAACAAATATTTATCCCGCATACTGCGCAAACTGATAACGGAATTTCTGTAAAAAATACAGATAGTAGGATTTCATATTAAACCACAGGGAAAAATCCTTGCGATAATGAAATTTTGTAACATATAAAATTCCCTGACGATTGCACCATATATAAATATCATTCAGCCCAAGCCGCTTGATTCCGCGGATATTGCGCAGAAAGGTCTCAATTTTTGATAACTCTCCCTCATCACGGGCATACAGATGAAAAATGGTATTCGGGCATTCGATCAGAATATGTCCTGCCGGCTTTTCTGCCATATCATATACCTCCCTGATTACTCCTCTTATATGTATCTATGGTACTACAATATCTGTCAAAAAACCAGTCAATTTTACACATTTTTCCAATTATTTCACACGCCTTCTGCATTTGAAAAATCCGGAATAAAACTTTCTTTTGCCACCCCCGGCTCCTGAATGAAAGCCTGGGTAATTCCAAGCGCAATTGCAGCGTCCACATAGCGGTCATATGTGCGCCGGCTCACCCGGTGCGCAAGTTCCGGATAATCTCTGACATGTTCTAGCGGCGTATACTGACTCATCAGACTCACATAGATTTTATTCTGGTATGTTTCATATAAATACCGGACAATGTTTCTGGCATCTTTCAGACATCCTGGCAAAAGCAGCTGGCGCACAATTACACCCCTCTTCATCACAGCTCCCTCGCAGGCTTCCTTCGGCACGTCTTCGCCTCTTTTTTCTTCCCACGCAAACACCGGCCGGGGCTGCTGACGCACCATCTCTGCAATTGCAGCCTTTGCTGTCTGCGGATAATCTGGTGCATGGGAATATTTTAGCCGCAAGAAACGGGTCCATATACTTAAAATCCGGAAGATAAATATCCACGATTCCTTCCAGTGCCTTGATGGTATCCACATTCTCATAGCTTCCCGTATTGTATACAATAGGAACCGCAAGTCCCTGCCGTCTCGCCTGTTCTACCGCCCGGATGATATGCGGCACATACTGCCCCGGTGTAACCAGATTGATATTGTTCGCCCCCTGTTCCTGCAGTTCCAGAAAAATCTCCACCAGCCGTTCCGGTGTGATTTCTTTTCCCGCAGTCCCCTGTGCAATCGACTCATTCTGACAAAACACACAGTGCAGGGCACAGCCGGAAAAAAAGACGGCTCCCGAACCTTTTGTTCCGCTGATACACGGTTCTTCCCAGAAATGCAGAGCCGCCCGTGCTACCTTTAATGTCTCTGTCACCCCACAGATTCCAGTTTTTCCCTTACTGCGCTGCGCCCCGCATGTGCGCGGACACAGCATGCAATTGTCATAGAAATTATGATTTTTCATTTGTTTCACTTGCGATTCCTTTCCAAAACCTCTACAATGAAGTACACATACATTATATCATTTTAAGGAGCTACATATGAATCAGTCAAACTGTATGGTCGCACAGTCAGGCGGCCCAACCGCAGCAATCAACGCCAGTCTCGCCGGAGTCATCTCCGGAATAAAAAAGTCCGGCAAGTACGACACCTGCTACGGGGCAATCAATGGAATCCTCGGTATTTTAAATGAGCGTTATCTGAATCTTTCCCAGATGATCCCGGATGAAAAAACCCTTAACCGGTTAAAAGTTACACCGGCCATGTATTTAGGTTCCTGCCGGCACAAACTTCCGGACTACAAAGATGACGACTCTGCTTATGTATTCATCTTCAACCAGTTTGCAAAATTAAACATCAAAGCCTTTTTCTATATCGGTGGCAATGACTCCATGGATACTGTACTTAAATTATCCGATTATGCCGCCAAAATCAAGAGCGACATCCGGATTATCGGAGTTCCAAAGACCATTGACAACGATCTATGCATGATCGACCACACACCTGGATTCGGTTCTGCCGCCAAATACATTGCATCCACAATGCTGGAAATTGCACACGATACGTTTATTTACGCGGTAAAAAGCGTCACTATCGTAGAAATTATGGGGCGCGATGCCGGATGGCTCACTGCTGCCAGCGCCCTGGCGCGAAATGACTACAACACTGCCCCGCATTTTATTTATCTCCCGGAAGTTGCATTTGACAAAGAGCAGTTTCTGACCGATATCCGGAACAAATTAAAAACATTAAACAATGTAATTGTTGCCGTATCCGAGGGAATCCGTGACAAAAACGGAGACTACATCACAGCTTCCAAAGCAGTGGCTGACCAGTTCGGACACCAGCAGCTCTCCGGAGCCGGAAAAGCACTTGAATTTCTGGTCAAGGAAACATCGGCGTCAAAGTCCGTTCCATAGAAATCAATGTATTGCAGCGCTGTGCCTCCCATCTGGCATCTGCTACCGATCAGTCAGAGGCATTTGCACTCGGAGAACATGCTGTTTTACTCGCTGAGGAAGGTGTAACCGCCTCCATGGTAACCCTGACGCGCACCTCGAATACCCCATATGCGGTAGCCTATGACCATGCCCCGATCCGCGGCATTGCCAATGAGGCAAAATCCATCCCGCGTGAATGGATCAATGCACACGGAAACGATATCCGTCAGGAGCTTTACAACTATCTTTACCCGTTAATCCAGGGAGAGGTTTCTCTCACCTATCAAAACGGTGTACCGGTGTATATGCCGGTTCCTCATTTAAAACCAGATCACATCTCATAAAAAGGAGAGTTTTATGGCAAAACGAACAACCTCTTTGAGGGTACTCCGCGGCATTCTCTGCGGTACAGGTGCAGCTGTCATCGGCGTCTATGCAGGTTTTTGTGTTTATTACCACGGGCATTATTTCCCCCATACAACCATCGGTGGGATTTCCTGTGGCAACCAGACTGCGGATGATCTGGAAGCAAAAAACATTGCTTCCGCGCAAAATTACCAGCTGCACATAACGGATCGCAAAGGGAACAAATACACACTTTCCGGAAGTGACTTTTCCTATACTTACAAACGTTCCGGTGAAGAACAATCGCTTGTAAAACAGCAGAAAATCCTGTTGTGGCCGGTTGCCCTGTTTCAAAAACACCAAATAGATCTGAACCGTTCTTTTCACTACGATGAAACTGCATTAAACCAGCTGACCGATGCGCTGGCTATCTTTGATCCTTCCTATATCGAAGCACCGGAGAATGCACACCTGCGTATTACGGATGATGATTATACCATCGTAAATGAGACACCAGGAAATACCCCCATCCGCGATGAGATCATAAAGGAAATCCAAAAAGCCATAGACGATCAGGAAACTACACTCACGCTTTCCGATGCCTGCTACGAAAAACCGTCCGTAACAGCAGATGACCAGCAGATTGCAGATACGGTTTCACAGCTTGACCGGTATATGGCCGCAACCGTCACCTACGAAATCAAAGGAGCTGACGAAGGGCTGGATAAAGCCGGTATCCTGTCTTTACTTGACCTCAAAAAAGACGGCTCGGTTTCCATCAATGATACCCGGCTGACTTCCTATGTCCAGCATCTGGCAAGTACTTACAACACCTATGGGGATGTACGGAAATTCAAGACAAGCAAAGGGGACACCGTAAAAATCGGCGGTGGCGATTACGGCTGGGTAATTGACAAATCCAAAGAAAAAAAAGAGCTCTTAAAAGACTTAAAAGGTGGAAAACCTGTAAAACGGGAACCTGTCTATGAACAGCGCGCCATGCAGAGCGGACTGGATGATATCGGCAATACTTATGTGGAAATTGACTATACCAGCCAGCATCTCTGGTATTACAAGGACGGATCACTTGTCACAGACACCGGCATTGTTTCGGGAAACATCAGCCGCGGAAACGGCTCACCGGATGGCATCTTTAAGATTGCATACAAACAGAAAGATGCCACACTTGTCGGCGAAAATTATGCGTCCAATGTCAGATATTTCATGCCGTTTGCCTACAATGTCGGCATCCACGATGCAAGCTGGCGCAGCACATTTGGCAAAGAGATCTACAAAACTTCCGGTTCTCACGGCTGTATCAATGTGCCTCCGAAAAAGGCAAAAAAACTGTTTCAGACTCTACAGGTCGGCACTCCGGTAATTGCCTATTACCGGGAACCGGTTACGCTGACGGCAGAAAACACACGCATCTCCAATGCATACTCTTATAAAGCCGATACCGGGCTTTAACCCTGATCAAACTGACTGTTATACAGCGTTGCATAAAAGCCGTTCTGTGCCAGCAGGGTATCATGATTTCCCTGTTCGATAATCTTTCCGTCTTTCATGACCAGAATACTGTCTGCCTCCCGGATCGTGGAAAGACGATGCGCCACAATGAAACTTGTACGTCCCTTCATCATCGTCAGAAATGCCTTCTGTATACGGATTTCCGTTCTTGTATCAATAGAGGAAGTAGCCTCGTCAAGAATCAGCATCGGCGGAAGGCATAACATGACACGGGTAATACAAAGAAGCTGCTTTTGTCCCTGTGACAGATTGCCCCCATCTTCTGTAATCTCAGTATCATACCCTTTCGACAGTCTGCGGATAAAGCTGTGTGCATGGCTTGCTTTTGCCGCTGCAATCATTTCTTCCTCGGTTTGCATCCGGTTTTCCCATACAGATATTCTCCCGGATGGTTCCCTTTTTCAGCCACGTTTCCTGTAATACCATTCCATAATTTTTTCCGCAGGCTGTGTCTGGTCATGTGCATCACATCATGTCCGCTCACCTGGATATGCCCGGAATCAGCATCATAAAAACGCATCAAAAGATTAATCAGTGCGTTTTTCCACATCCGGTTGGGCCGACAATGGCAATCCTCTGTCCCGGCTGTACATGCAGATTAAAATCCTCGATCAGCTTCTGCTCCGGCACATAGGAAAATACACATGGTCAATGTCTACCGTTCCGTCTGCCTGTTCTAACTGATACGCATCTGCTGCATCCGGCTCTTCTTCTTTTGCCTCAATCAGTTCAAAGAAACGCGCCGCACATGCCAGAGCATTCTGCAGTTCTGTCACAACCCCCGAAATCTCATTAAACGGCTTGGTATACTGATTTGCATAAGACAAAAAACAGGAAAGATTTCCGACAGAAAATGCTCCGCCTGTCAGAATAACGGCAAGTGCTCCCGTAATTCCCACAGCTGCATATACCAGACTGTTAACAAAACGTGTACTCGGGTTCACCAGACTCGAAAAAAAGGTTGCCCGCAGCGAATATTTCTGCAGACGGTCGTTTACATCCGCAAACTGTCCGAGTGCTTCCTTTTCATGGCAAAATGCCTGTACGACCTTCTGATTTCCGACCATCTCTTCAATCAGCGCTGTCTGTTCTCCTCTCGTCTGCGTCTGCAGCTGAAACATGGAATACGTCTTTTTTGCAATAAAGCCAGCCACAAACAAAGAAATCGGTGTCAGAAGCACAACCACTACAGTAATCTTAACATTGACAAAGAGCATAAACAGCAAAGTACCGATGATCGTTGCCAGACCGGTAAACAGCTGTGTGAATCCCATCAGCAGACCATCCGCAAACGTGTCCACATCCGCAATGATACGGCTGACCATGTCCCCATGGGAATGACTGTCAATATAAGACAACGGCAGATGCTCGATCCTCTCAAACGCATCCCTTCGGATATCACGGACAATATTGTATGTCATACGGTTATTGCACATATTCATAATCCACTGTGCCGCAGCCGTGATGCCAATTACAATTACGCCTTCTTTTGCAATTGCAAGAATCCCCGGAAAATCCACATTTCCTTTGTCCAGAATCAGGTCAATCGCCCGTCCGGTCAGAATCGGGAAATACAGAGTCAGTGCCACTGTCACCGTTGCCAGCACAACAGACAGAATCAGTATGGGAATATAGTGTTTCAGATAATGCATCACTTTTTTCAGGGTTGCAATCTGTCCGGTCATGTTCTTCTGCTTAGACATTTCCTGCACCTCCGTTCTTTCTCAGATCTTCTTTCTTAAACTGAGATTCATAAATCTCACGATAAATTTCACAGTTTTCAAGCAGCTCCTCATGCGTTCCCAGTCCCACTGCCTGTCCGTCATCCATCACCAGTATCTGGTCTGCAAACTGGATGGAGGAAGTTCTCTGGGAAACAATAAATATGGTTTTATTTCCCTGCAGATTACGCAGTGCGGCCCTCAGGCGCGCATCGGTGGCAAAATCCAGTGCCGATGCACTATCATCGAGAATCAGAATCTCCGGATCTTTTACAACGGCACGGGCAATCGTCAGACGCTGCTTTTGTCCGCCGGAGAGATTTCGTCCGCCCTGTTCAATCACATAATCCAGACCGCCTTCTTTTCCCTTTACCACATCCGCTGCCTGAGCCACTTCAATCGCATGCCACAACTGTTCCTCTGTCGCATCCGGATTTCCCCAGCGCAGATTCTGTGCAATCGTTCCTTGAAACAATACGGCTTTCTGCATGACAACACCAATGCGCTGCCGCAGATCCGCAAGCGGATACTCACGCACATCGGTTCCTGCAACCTTTATGCTTCCCTGGGATACATCGTAAAAACGCGGGATCAGGTTGACCACCGAACTTTTACCGGAACCAGTTCCACCGATAATTCCGATTGTCTGTCCTTTTTTCACTTTCAGATTAATATCTGTAAGAGAATCCTGCGCATTTTTTGCATATTTCATGGAAACATGGGAAAATTCCACCTCCAGTTCACCGGATGCGCTTTTCTTTGTCTCTGTGACAGAATCCGTAATCGTCGGTACTACCTCAAGCACCTCCTGAATACGGTTTCCACAGGCAATCGCCTTATTGATGGTAATGATCAGATTTGCAAGTTTTACCAGCTCCACCAGTATCTGTGACATATAGTTTACCAGTGCAATCACCTCACCCTGACTGATCCGTCCGATGTCAACCTGCCGGCCTCCGACCCAGATCACCGCAATAATTGCGAAATTAATAATCACATAAGTCAGAGGGTTCATCAATGTGGAAATTCTTCCTACCAGCATCTGAATCTTTGTCAGATAAGCGTTGCTCTCATTAAAATCCTTCGTTTCCTCTTCCTGCTTGTTAAAGGCACGGATGACACGGGCACCGTCTAAATTTTCCCGCGTGTGTCCGAGAACTTCATCAAGCCCGCGCTGTACCTTCTTAAACAGCGGAATACTGACAAGCATCACGGAAAAAACAACAACCGACAAAAGTGGAATTGTAACGACGAAAATCAGCGCTGCCTTTACATCCACGGTAAATGCCATGATCATGGCACCAAATACAATAAACGGAGACCTTAAAAACAGCCGGAGTACCATATTGACGCCCGACTGCGTCTGGTTGATATCGCTGGTCATACGTGTGATCAGCGTAGAAGTCCCAATGGTATCCATTTCCGAAAAAGACAGTTTCTGAATATGGGAAAACAGTGCATAGCGGACTTTGGTAGAAAACCCTACCGCCGCTTTCGCCGCAAAGTACTGTGCCGTAATCGAACATGCCAGTCCGATCAGTGCAAGCAGCACCATAACGCCTCCCATCTTAAAAATATAAGACTTGTTTGATGCCGCAATTCCATGATCGATAATCGCTGCCACAACAAGCGGAACAATCAGCTCAAAAGATGCTTCTAACAGCTTAAAAAGCGGCGCCAGAATACATTCTTTGCGGTATTCGTTCAGATAAATCAGTAATTTTCTCATAATCCCTTTTCCTTTATATTTATTTGCCTGAATCATTATAACACTCACACCCAGGGGATTCAACAGCTTTACCCGTCCTCTCCCGGAACCAGGCAACGACAAAAAGACCGGCACGAGCCAGTCTCTTTGCAATAAAGTATGTTGAACATTTAATTAATGGCACCCATGACAGTTCTTGCAGTCACCACCACAGGTTATGGATTTTCCATTTTTTTTGTCTTTGATGATACTTCTAATCACAAGAGAAACCACTACTAACAAGATGATTAATACGATTGCGGTACCCATTACTACCACTCCTTCCATCAAACAAAGAGGACGATCCATACGTTTTTTCTGATTCAATGTTAGTATATCCTAACTCCCATTAGTTGTCAACAACTTTTGTTAATTTTTTTGCTAGACCATTTACGCAGATTATGTTATAATCCTACTTAATGAAACAAAAGGTAACATTGGGAGGAATCAATCATGCATAGTACGGAATCATCCGAGAATTATTTAGAGACTATTTTAATATTAAGTAAAAAACTTCCGGTGGTGCGTTCCGTTGACATTGCCAACGAACTTGGCTTTAAAAAAATCAAGTGTCAGTATCGCCATGAAAAATCTCCGTGAAAAAAATCAGATCACGGTCACAGACGCCGGATTTATATATCTGACAGACGAAGGACGTGCCATCGCAGAAATGATCTACGAGCGGCATGAGCTGCTTTCCAAAGGACTGGTCGACATTGGGTAGTCGATACCGAAAGTAGCTACAGAAGATGCATGCCGTATTGAGCATGTGATCAGTGCCGAAAGTTTTGCGGCTATCAAGAAACATCTTCATCTGCCAAAAGACGCAGAATAATCTTTCCTGCCGGAATATACGAATACATAAATAAAACCGGATACCGCTTTTTGTTTATCGCAAATTACGGTATCCGGTTTTTTATTCTTTGTTCGGGTTTGCAGCATCGTCATAGGTATCCAGAAAATGATGTCTTATCCCATCTTTTTTATATCCAATCACGGTATTTAAATTTACATTCTCCACACTGCGGAAAATATTTTTAGCTACATAAGGATTCTCCTGTTCAAGACTATGGATCAGACGCTTCACATCTGCTCTCTTTGACCCTTTTTCTGTTCCTCCACAGGATGCACACCCTTCGGTAAAACGGCAGGCACACTGAATGAAATGCAGGTCATTGTACTGTGCCCAGTGGATAATATCTGCTTCCCTCACAAGATACAGTGGGCGGATCAGTTCCATTCCCTCAAAATTTGTACTGTGCAGCTTCGGCATCATCGTCTGAATCTGCGCACCGTACAACATTCCCATCACAATGGTCTCGATGACATCGTCAAAGTGGTGGTCCAAGCGCGATCTTATTGCATCCTAATTCCCGTGCTTTACTGTACAGATACCCTCTGCGCATCCGTGCGCAAAGATAGCACGGGGAATCCGTAATATCCACAACCGTATCAAAAATTTCTGTCCGGAACACCGTAATCGGAATATTGAGCATTTTCGCATTATTTAATATTGTCTGGTAATTCACCTCATTATATCCCGGATTCATAACCAGAAAAACAACTTCAAAATTTTTCTTTCCGTGCCGTTCCAGCTCCTGAAATAACTTTGCCATGAGCATGGAATCCTTTCCTCCGGATATGCACACTGCAATCTTATCTCCATCCTGTATCATTTCATACGCATTGATCGCTTTTGTAAAAGGTCTCCATACGGTCTTTTTAAATTTTTTAATAATGCTTCGTTCCGCATCAGCAGCCTTGTCTGCTAATCGTTCTGCAGTCCCGTCATCTTCCTTCATAAAATCGGCCAGTTTCTTGCGCAGATAGGAACGATATCCTCCCTCAATGCTGTAAATCTCATACCCTTGTTCTGACAAATCTTCCGCAATTTCATCGCTTCTTTGCCCGGTATAGCAAAACAGATACACCGGCAGCTCCTTCGGGATCTCCCCAATGTGCTCCATAAATTCTTCCCAGAAAATATGTTTTGCGCCGGGATAAGTTTCCTTTATATAATCCTGCTCACTTCTTATATCGATGACCAGCTTTTCTCTCTGGTCCTTTTGCAATTCCTCTACAGTTTTTCGGTACATGCCATTTCTCCAATTCTTGAATTGTTGCGTAAAATCCATTCCTCATTATAGCATTGTACTCTGCCCTGAACAAGTCTCAATTCCTATAACTTCTATCCGGCTTCATCATGCTCCCGGATCATTTTAAACAGTTGTACACGATTGCGTATTCCCAGTTTCCGGTATATGTTTAAAATATGTTTTTTGAGCGTATTGGTGCTGATGGTCAGTTCCTCGCAGATCACCGGATTTTCCTTTCCCTGCATCAGATTTCGAAGGATCGTATCCTCCCGCCGCGTCAGTCCATATTGTTCCACGGCCTGCGTTACCGTAAGCTTTTCTCCTTCCTCCCCTGCCCGTCTTTGATGCTTTTCCATCCGATAGGCCAGATGGTCTTTGAGCATATCGAGAACAAAAATGTCATCGTATTTAAAATTTTCCTTTCCAATGGTACGATAAAACGTAATTGTACCGAGGAAATGATGATCTTTTGCGATCACAACCTGCAGCGAATAATGCCAGTTATTGGGCTTATATACCTTCTTATAATATTCCATTTCCACACGCGACTCATCACTGATAATATCCGTCTCCCGATAAATCAGCGATTTCCCGCTGAGCATAATCCCTCTGCTGTAATCCAGTTCCTCATATTCTTCCGATAGATTACTGTCGCAATTATACATCACCGGCCGGTCCAGTTTCTTTTCATCCTCCACGGATGCCAGATAAAAATCAGCACTGTCAAAATCCACCAGCAGTTTTAACTGTTCTAACAGTTCTTTTCGCATTTCATCAAAATCTTCCATCGTATAGACTTTATAAATGATTGTGTTTAAAATAATCCAATCGTTGGTTTCTAATGTTTTCATTTGTGTTTCTCCTATAATTTTTTATTTCATAGGAATTTAACACCAAACGACATTTCCTATGAAATAAAAAACGACGCACCTCACTGAGGTACGCCGTCTTTGGCTTTTATGCTTTCAGTTTAACACTATTTAATTACAAAAGCAAACCAATTTTACCTATTTTTGATTTTTTTGATTTTTTCCTTTTCCCCTGATGACTTTTTTCAAAAATGTGCTATAATAAAATACGAAACGCAGATGTAGTTCATCGGTAGAATACCAGCTTCCCAAGCTGGGGAGGCGGGTTCGATTCCCGTCATCTGCTTTTTTTCTATGAGAAAGGCGTCCGTTTTTTCCGGACGCCTTTTCTTTTTCAATGATTAACGATAGTAATACGCGCCGCCCTTTCTGGTGATCGTAGCATTACGCAAATCAAATTTCTTTTTCTTCAAAGAA
>ENA-OQKX01000077-OQKX01000077.1-human-gut-metagenome-genome-assembly--contig:-NODE-77-length-18022-cov-3.966359_pt1 | contig 18022 bp, 16 predicted proteins | sample MGYA00242654_ERZ504810 | MGnify/ENA primary metagenome ERZ504810 (study PRJEB26092, sample SAMD00036378) | human gut metagenome | host: Homo sapiens | study: EMG produced TPA metagenomics assembly of... | reverse complement strand
GGCCGGCTGTGTGGAAGGAGCCGCTTCCTCTGCCTTTTTCACCGCTCCCGCCGGAACCTCTTCAATCGGTATCAGCTGCATGGGTTCACTGATGGTTTCCGTACTCTTTGCGCTCTCCGTCCGTTCTTCCACTATATTTTTTTCAGTTCCCACCAGGACTTCTGCCGGTTGTGACACATGGCGGATTTTTTCCCCTATCGTCTCCACGGTCTGCTCCAGGCCCGGAATATGAATTCGCTGCTGCCAGATTCCGACCCCGGCCAGAACCAAAAGCAACGCGATTGCGGCAGCCATCGCATACGACGTTGGTTTACGTTCGCTCTTTGAACTGCTGCATTCTTCTTTTTCGTTCTCTTTTTGGCTCTCCGTCAGAATCTCCGGAAGCATCTGCCGGGTTCCACGTCTCGGCAGTTCAATCGTCACATCCGGGATCCGTATCTCATGCAGTTCCCTTGCATAATAGATATAAAACCCGTTTTTCGGTTGCAGCCGGTTGCCTTTATGCAGATAAAAGTATTCTTCCCCCTCCATACTGTCCATAAGGAAAAGAACCTGATGTGCACCTCCGAACTGTTCTCTGTGGATAGCTTCCAGTTCTGCTGTCAGGCGTGGTGGATATCCTTTACAATCCAACGCCCATCCAACAATAATGGAATTCTCATAAGATCTCTTAATCTCACGGAATACATCCGACCACGCATGTGTTCCCCATCTCGGCAGATTCTGTGAAAATTCCATATCCCTTACCGGAATGGCAGCCTCTACAAAGGTCATATATACACCCTGCTCGCACTCTGTATGCCCCATAAAGATAAACACTCTCCGCTCCTCATAAGTTTCTTCATGCACCCTGGCATACGCCGCATTTTCTATGTAAATCCGATCCCCCTCTGCCGGTGTTCCGATCTGTCTGATATTTTTCAGGTCACGTCCCGGCCCTTCTGCAATATCTATCATATCCTGCCTCCTTATCCGTTTTTCCAGAATATAGTATCACCACCATCCGGTAGAATTTTGGAAAAACCTGACAGGCATGAAAAAAATCGTACGACACTACCGGACATATTTCCAGACTTCAGGCAAAAAAAGACTGCCATATCCTTCGATACGACAGTCTCCTTTGTACTTGCTGTATTATTTTGCAAAAGCTTTTACTTTTTTGTAAATTCCTTCTGCGTCCAGTTCGTATTTGTGAATCAGCTCAACCGCCGGTCCGGATTCTCCAAACCGGTCATTCACGCCGATACGCATCATCTTTGTCGGTGCCTTTTCACACAATACTTCCGCTACCGCGCTTCCAAGTCCACCGATTACGGAATGTTCCTCAACGGTTACGACTTTCTTCGTCTTTGTTGCAGATGCAACAACCAGTTCCTCGTCAATCGGCTTGATGGTATGGATATTGATTACTTCTGCAGAAATTCCATCTTTCTCCAGCATCTTTGCAGCTTCTAAGGACTCTGACACTTCCAGTCCTGTCGCAAAAATGGTTACATCCGTACCTTCTTTTAATACGATTCCTTTTCCGATCTCAAACTTGTAATCCTCTCTGTCATTGATCACCGGCACTGCCAGACGTCCAAACCGAAGATACACCGGTCCCACATGATCATATGCTGCATGTACTGCTGCACGTGCTTCCACATCATCCGACGGGTTGATCACTACCATACCAGGGATCTCACGCATCAGAGCCAGATCCTCCAGGCACTGATGGGTAGCACCGTCTTCTCCGACCGAAATTCCTGCATGGGTAGCTCCGATCTTTACATTCAGATGCGGATATCCGATGGAGTTGCGAACCTGCTCATAGTTACGTCCGGCTGCAAACATTGCAAAAGAACTGATAAACGGAACTTTCCCACAGGTAGATAATCCTGCAGCAATACCTGTCATGTTGCACTCTGCGATACCGCAGTCCCAATGGCGCTCCGGAAATTCTTTCTGGAAAATACAGGTTTTGGTAGCACCTGCCAGATCTGCGTCGAGCACGATGAGATTCTCATGCTCTTTTCCAAGTTCTACCAATGCGTTTCCATAGCTGTCTCTGGTTGCAATTTTCTTTACTTCTGACATAATGCTTCACCTGCTTTCTCAAGATCTTTCATAGCGATTTCGTACTGCTCGTCATTCGGAGCTTTTCCATGCCATCCGGCTTCATTCTCCATAAAGGAAACTCCCTTTCCCTTAATGGTCTTTGCAATAATGGCAGTCGGCTGACCTTTGGTCTTCTTCGCTTCCTCAAATGCTGCACGGATCTGGTCGAAATCATTTCCGTCAATCACGATCGTGTGGAAATTAAATGCCTCAAACTTCTTATCAATCGGATACGGAGAACATACTTTGTCAATCTCCCCATCAATCTGCAGATTATTATTGTCTACAATCACTACCAGATTGTCCAGCTTCCGGTGTCCTGCCCACATAGCAGCCTCCCAGATCTGTCCCTCCTGAATCTCACCATCTCCGGTCAGGGTGTATACACGATAGTCCTTGTGATCAAATTTTCCGGCTGCTGCCATACCTACTGCTGCAGAAACTCCCTGCCCCAAAGATCCACTGGACATATCAACGCCCGGAATATGCTTCATATCCGGATGTCCCTGCAGATACGAACCTGTATGGCGCAGTGTCACAAGATCTTCCTTCGGGAAAAATCCGCGCTCTGCAAGTGTGGAATAATAAGCCGGTGCCACATGTCCTTTGGACAATACAAACCGGTCCCTTCCCTCCATCTTCGGATTCTTTGGATCAATGTTCATTTCTTCGAAATACAGATACGTAAAAATATCTGCAGAAGACAAAGATCCGCCCGGATGGCCGGATTTTGCGCTATGCACTGCAGTTACAATGCTCTTGCGGATTTCATTCGCAAGTTTTTCCAATTCTAAATTATTCATTATTTATTCTTTCCTCCTCTTAAAATGGTGGTGTATTATAATTCCGTTCTTCCCTGCAATGCCCGCAGGAGAGTCACTTCGTCAATATATTCCAGATCTCCGCCAACCGGTACTCCACTGGCAATCCGTGTCACTTTAATCCCGGTCGGTTTGATCAGTTTACTGATATACATGGCTGTCGTCTCGCCTTCTAAGCTGGAATTTGTAGCAATAATCACTTCATCCACATCCTGCTCCAGACGAACCATGAGTTCTTTTAAGCGGATATCGTTCGGTCCGATTCCAAGCATTGGGGAAATGGCACCGTGCAGCACATGATAGACTCCATTGTATTTTCCGGTCTTTTCATATGCAACCAGATCACGGGTATTCTCCACTACCATAATCGTCTTGTGATCTCTGGAAGTATCACTGCAGATCGGACAGATTTCCTGATCTGTCAGGTTAAAACAGCACTTGCAGTATTTTACGTTTTTCTTTGCCGAAACAATCGCCGAGGCCAGTGCATCCACGTGGTCCTGCGGCATATTTAAAATATGAAATGCCAGCCGCTGCGCAGATTTGGCTCCGATTCCGGGAAGTGCAGACAATTCCTCAATCAATTTCGCAATCTCATGACTGTAATAATCCATATTTAGAACGGAAGTCCTCCGCCCAATGCACCGGTAATCTGTGACATGGACTGCTGGGAAGCTTCATCGATTTTACGCATCGCCTCATTTGTCGCTGCCATGATCAGATCCTCGAGCATCTCAATATCATCCGGATCCACTACTTCTTCTGCCAGTTTTACCTTTGTCACCTCATGCTTGCCGGAAACCGTCACTTCCACGGCTCCGCCTCCTGCTGCTGCCGTAACTTCCTGTTCCTCTAAATTCTTCTGCGCCTCTTCCATCTGCTTTTGCATCTTCTGCGCCTGTTTCATAATATTCGCCATATTTCCCGGCATACCGCCAGGGAATCCACCTCTTTTTGCCATGTGGGGTCCTCCTGCTTTCTAATTTCAGTTATTTACGAATCTTGTATTATCATACCATTAGAAGTTCTCTTCCTCAATATCAAAATTGATTAATTGCCGCAAATCCGGTACCGTATTGGCTGCGCTGCGTTCTCCTTCATTTAAGCGGAGCTGCACTTCTACCTGCTTTGCACACCGCTGCGCAATCATTTCTTTCAAATGATCAATACACCCTGCCTTATTGTCGCTTAGATAGGAAAACGCGTTGGCATCGTCAAACACCAGGAGCAGTTCTCCCGCCGGTCCAAGCGTCGGCACTGCCTGATTCAAATACTGTCTGGTGATGCCTCCCATCTCTGAAATGACCGACCGCCAGTTGTTCATCACCTGTTTAATGTCCTCAGGAATGGCTTTGGGAAGCTGTGTTTTCTCCTGAGCCTGTGCCGCCGGAGCCTGCGTGCCACCTGCTGCCGGAACTGCTGCACTCTGTGGTGCTGCCGAAACAAATGCCCCGCTTTCTAATTTCTGCTCCATATCATCCATACGCTCATTGAGTGCCGACAGATCTTTTTCCATCTGCGGACGGCAAAGCTTGATAATTGCAATCTCCAGCAGGATGCGCTTCTGTGCCGCATACCGGATCTGGCTGGACAGTTCCGAGAAAATCCGGATATACCGGATCAGTGTTTCCGCCTCCACCATCTGTGCCTCTTCTTTCAGGGCTGCCAGATGATCTGCCGACATATCCAGCACTTCCTCCATGTCATCCGCACTCTGGATGAGCAAAAGATTTCTCATGTACCAGGTAAAATCGTTCACCATCTGTCCCAGTTCCCGTCCCTGATCCACCAAATGATCCACCGTCCGGATGGCACCGGTCACATCTTTTGCCAGCACCTGGCGCAACAGTGCGGAAAACACTTCTGTATCCACTGCACCGAGCACTTCCAGCACATTTTCATAGGTGAGTTTTTCCCCCAGATGAAAGGCAATACACTGGTCGAGCAGACTCAGCGCATCACGCATCGAACCGTCCCCGGCTTTTGCCACATAACGCAGTGCGCGCTCCTCGACATCCACCTGTTCGGTGCGCATCAGTTCCGCCAGACGATCGGTAATGGTATCAATGGAAATCCGGTGAAAATCATATCTCTGGCAACGGGACAGAATCGTAATCGGGATCTTGTGTGCTTCCGTTGTCGCAAGAATAAAAATCACATATGCCGGCGGCTCCTCCAGCGTCTTGAGCAGCGCGTTGAATGCGCCTGCCGACAGCATATGCACCTCATCAATAATGTAAACCTTGTATTTTCCCTCTGTCGGGCGGTAAGATACTTCTTCCCGGATCTGCCGGATATTGTCCACGCCGTTGTTCGATGCCGCATCAATCTCTATGACATTCATAGAAGTCCCGGCGGCAATGCCCTGACATGCAGGGCATTTTCCACAGGGACTTCCGTCTACCGGGTGTTCACAATTTACTGCTTTTGCAAAAATCTTTGCAACTGTCGTCTTTCCGGTACCCCGGGTACCGCAAAACAAATAAGCATGTCCTATGCGATCGGCTTTGATCTGGTTCTTTAATGTTGTAACAATGTGTTCCTGTCCTTTGACATCTTCGAATTCCTGCGGACGGAACTTACGGTATAAAGCCGTGTAAGACATTTTTCTTCTCCTTTTTGCCGGATATCAGGAAATTTAATCTCCAAAACTGATACCGATCCGTTTTGCCTCCTGAATCATCTGACTGTCCGGATCAACCGTCTTTAACTTGCCTGCCACCTCTCCAAGCGGCACACATTTGGTCTTGTTGTTGATCATGGCGATCATGCAGCCAAATTTTCCATCCATAATTGCTTTGGCAGCGGCAGATCCAAGACGGGTACATAATACTCTGTCGTATGGACACGGACTGCCGCCACGCTGTGTGTGGCCCGGAACCGCAACGCGGACTTCCACACCGCATTTCTCCTGAATCTGATCTGCAATCTCATAAGAAACCGATGGATACCTGCGGGATGCAACTTTTGCCTTGTACTGCTTCTTGGTAAGCTGTGCATCGTCTTTGGAGATTGCACCTTCTGCAACTGCAAGAATCGTAAATCCTTTTCCGTCTTTTGTACGCTTATGAATCGCATCCACGACCTTATCAATATCATACGGAATCTCTGGGAGCAGAATAATGTCGGCACCGCCTGCCACTCCTGCATACAGGGTAAGCCATCCTACTTTGTGTCCCATCACCTCTACAATAAATACACGGTTGTGGGAAGCAGCCGTTGTATGGATGCAATCGATAGTCTCTGTCGCTATATTAATTGCACTCTGAAAACCGAATGTCACATCTGTTCCGTAAATATCATTGTCAATGGTCTTTGGAAGATGAATAATATTGAGTCCTTCCTCGCGAAGCAGATTGGCTGTCTTCTGTGTACCGTTACCACCTAAGATAACCAGACAGTCGAGTCCGAGCTTACGGTATGTGGACTTCATGGCCTCTACCTTGTCCAGACCGTTTTCATCCGGCACACGCATCTGTTTGAATGGCTGGCGGGAAGATCCGAGAATCGTTCCACCTCTGGTAAGGATTCCAGAAAAATCCGAGGCTGTAAGAATCCTGTACTGTTCATAGATCAGCCCTTTGTACCCATTTTCAAATCCATAAATCTCCAGTTCATCTACATTCGTAGTAAGTCCTTTTACAACACCACGCATGGCTGCATTTAAAGCCTGGCAGTCTCCGCCGCTGGTAAGCATTCCGATCTTCATCATGCACGTTTCCTCCTGCATATTCTCTTATTGTGTACAAAATGTTTTTTCGCATACACATTTATATTATAGTATAATTTTTGTTCATTCACAAGATAAGCGACTTGAAAAATGTATGTAAATTCTGTATACTATTAAGAAGCACATCGCATGAGAGTTCCGCTCCGCGGAAGCGATGTACGTAGGAGATATAGCTTACGCTATACCTCAAGGAGCACATCGCATAAAAGTTCCGCTCCGCGGAAGCGATGTACGTAGGAAATTCATCGGAGATGAATTTCAAGGGAGAGTTGTCCGAGAGGTCGAAGGTGCCGCACTCGAAATGCGGTTTGCGTCGAATAGACGCAACGTGGGTTCGAATCCCATGCTCTCCGTTTCATAAAAACAGCGCCCTGCCAAATCGACAAAGGCGCTGTTTTTGTATCGACTTATCTTTCATGCCGACCACGATTATTATTTCCGCGGCGATCGGTCATATCGCGCTTTTCACGGGAATCACGGTTCCGACGGTCCCGTGCGTCATATGCCCGGTTCCCTTCCGCACGGTTTCCATGCTCTGCGTCACTGTTTCGGCCGGACGCTGTCCGTTCTTTTTTGCGGCCGATATATACGTTCCATTTCATATAGGCTTCCTGCGCATTGCGGGATTTGTAGATTACGTTGCGTTCCTCCCCTACAATATCCGTAATGCTGTACCAGCCTTTGTCATACTGGAATTCCGCTGTCTTTCCTTCAAGTTCTTTATTTCCAAGTACAAATTTATGTATTGCCTGCTGTGGCTGCTGCTGTGCCATCCTATCCCTCCTTTTTTCCTAATACATACTCCACGGCCTGTCTCAGTTTTTCATCTTTTTTCATTTCTTCCGTTCCCTGAAGTGCCTCCGCCTCTTCCCTGGTAAACAACTCCCGCAGTTTTACCTGATGGTTTTCTACCGGAATATAAGATACTCTGGATTTGTCGAATACCGGGCGCAGCACATAGTACGGAATTTTGCGCTCCCTGCGTGATGCGGAAAGCGAAACAATATTTTCTACCTGACAGACTCCCTGTGTTTCACTGTATATGATCTGTTTTTTTTCAAACATTCTGTCACCTCTGAAAAAGATAAAATTATCATATCACAAGAAAAAAGTTTTGACAAATGCCCCAAAACATTTTACGCTTGTCCCATGGAGGAAATTGTATATGTGGATTCTATTTGCATTTGGGTCAGCTCTGTTCGCCGGACTGACTTCCATACTGGCGAAATGCGGTATCAAAAATACCGATTCCAATACAGCTACGGCGATCCGTACCATTATTGTACTTATTTTTTCATGGATCATGGTATTTCTGGTCGGGGCACAACACGGCATCGGAAGTGTTTCTGCCAAAACCTGGACATTTCTGATCCTGTCCGGACTTGCCACCGGTGCTTCCTGGCTGTGCTATTACCGTGCGCTGCAGGATGGTCTGGCAAGTGTCGTTGTGCCGATCGATAAGCTGAGTATTCTGGTTACCATTCTGTTTTCTTATCTTGTATTTCATGAGAAACTTGGAAAAAAAGAAGCCGGAGGACTGGTGTTGATTGTGGCGGGAACGCTTGGGATGCTGGTGTAGTATCCCTTGCTATGCCCTTCAGGCGCACCAACCAGACAATATTTACCAGATCATTCGTTTATCGTCTCTGTTTCTATCCTGCAGGTATAAGTTTTTTCGGCTTTCCTGTAATTAATTCCGACCAGAAGCATGCTTCCATGGTATCCTTTTAATGTCTTGTCATACTTTTTCTCCCGGATCTGATCAAGTGCTGTCTGTGCAGACTGATCCCACTTTAATTCAACAATCATAGCAGGACTTTCGACATGCTTTCTCGGAACAAACACCAGATCTGCAAACCCTTTTCCGCCTGCTAATTCCCGGTAAATCTCATGCGTTTTCTTTGCCGCATAGTATGCCAGTGACAGTACACACGCCAGGGAATTTTCATCATTATATTTCAGAATGGAAATATTATCTTCATGCACCCGCTGAATTTGTTGTGCAACATATTCTTCATCCCCACGAAGTGTAGCTTCCATCAAATCCTCTGACTGCCGGATGGCCGCCATCACTGGTTCCCAGCCTCCGTCCTCGATACAGTTAATAAACTCTTTCTGCACTTCCTGATTGGGAATGCAGACGGTCTGTGCGTAAAAATCATAGGTCAGATATCCCAGATGAATCAACAGCGTGAGCACATCGTCTGCACTGGCAAACGTTGTCATGTCATTTTGGAATTTATCCGGATTTACCGGGATGTGTTCCCCCGCAATCAGCCGGGTGGTCAGTTCTTTTAACCCATACTGGTTCATCTGGATGTATTTCTTTAATGCCTCATACGTCTCTGTTTTTGTCCAGTAGCTGTCATAGTCATGACCAAGCATTGACATGACAACAGAACGTGGATTGTAAATCTGCACGCCCTTTAAATCATAGCCATCATACCACTGTTTCGTCTTGTCGTATGGCATGTCGTACTGGCGACAGAGTTCCTGCACCTCGGCCTCTGTAAAACCGGTAAACTCTGCCAGTTCGCGCTGGTTGGTCATGGAATATTCATCAAACATGTTCAGGGCGGAATGTTCGCCGTATTTTTTGATGGGAAGGATGCCGGTCATGTAGGCAAGCACACAGTAAGGCTGATTTTTCAGCAAATCCCTGAGAAAATTGAGATACTTTTTCTGCGCCTGCGCATCCATCGGGTTCACCCGGAAAATACAATCCCATTCATCAATCACGAAAACAAAATAACTCCGCGTCTGGGAATAGATTTCTTCCAGAACCGATACCAGATCCTCCTCATAATATGTGACCTGTGGAAACTCCCTTTTCAGTTCCCGCACCACTTTTCTGGAAATCAGTTCCATCATATCCTCCACGGATTCTGTACGCCCCAGAAACTGCTGCATATTCAGATGAATCGCATTGTATTGATTCAGATGCTTTTTAAAATCAGGATCTTTTGCAAATTTAAAGGGTTCAAACAATTCATAGGAATCATCCCCTTTTCCATAATATGCCACCAGCATATTTGCCGCCATGGATTTCCCGAAACGGCGGGGACGGCTGACACAGATGTTTTGATGCTCCGATTTTAAATTCTGGTTTGTAAACGCGAGGAGCATGGTCTTATCTACATATATTTTTGAATTTGCTGCTCTTTTGAATTCTTCATTTCCCGGATTTACATAGATTCCCATTGCTATGCCCTCCCAAATACGCCAAACAGTTTTTGTGCCGCCTCTTCATCATCCATAATTCTTGCACTTGGTTTCTGTGCATTCTCAAGCATCCGTTCCACACGATTGGCAAGTGCCACATCCACAAACCGTCCGATCTCGATTCCACGCAATTCAAAAAACAATGCCGGATTCATGTCTAGCCGTGCCCCCACACCGTAAAGTGCTGCTGCCACATGTTTGCACATCAGTGCCCAGTCCGGGCAGCTGCACTGAAAACTGATCTCACTTGGCTGTGGAAAAAGACCATCCTCTCCCTGAAACAGTTCTTTCATCTCATCCGGGAAATCACCGGACAGTAATCGTTCCAGAGTCTCAATCTTACCGCACCGGTCAAGAATTGCCTCACACTTCTGCTCTGTGAGCGGACTGATACGGATTTCCACACGGTAAGGAGTTTTTCTGGTTCCCTGCACTCTTGCAATGATTTTTCCTTTCTGGATTTTCAGGTCGATTACTGTTCCGGTCCGCACATAACGCTTCCCACGCTCCAGCCGGCTTGCAAAATCCGCATAGTGCTCCAGATTGTCACACCAGGCTTTTCCCCACCAGCTTTTTGCAATTGCCCTGCCGGAAATAACAACCGGCTCCAGCTTATTTCCCTTTTCTTTTTGCTTTTTTACGCTCTCTTTTAAATTTTTCTTTAACAGAGATTCACTCGGCTGGGCAAATGTCTGATCAATTTCCCAATATCTTCGCATACCGTTTACTCCAATCGCAATAATGAGAACAATTCTTCGTTACTTAACTCCGTAATCCACTTTTCGGAGCCGCTTCCGATTACGTTTTCCGCCAGTTCCTTTTTCGATTCCAGCATCGCATCTATTTTTTCCTCAATCGTTCCCTGAGAGACAAATTTATGTACGATCACATCTTTTTTCTGCCCGATCCGGAATGCCCGGTCCGTTGCCTGATTTTCTACTGCCGGATTCCACCAGCGGTCAAAATGAATGACATGGTTTGCTTTCGTCAGGTTCAGTCCGGTTCCGGCTGCCTTTACCGACAGCACAATAAACGGTACATAGGCTTCTCCCTGAAAGGCATCCACAATTTCCGTCCGCTTCGCCACCGGTGTTCCTCCGTGCAGCACATAGCCCTTAGCATGAAAAACGGTCTCCAGATACGCTGCCAGATCGTCCGCAATCTCCTTAAACTGCGTAAAAACCAGCACGCGCTCACGCTTTTCATAGATTGTCTCACAGATTTCTTTCAAAAGCTGAAATTTTCCACTCTCTGATGGTGTATAAACATCCTGTCCCAGATACTGGTCCGGATGGTTGCAGATCTGTTTTAACTTCATGATTGCTGTAAGCACAATCCCCTTTTTGGCAAACTGGGAAATGCTGTGTTCTGCCTCCATCTGCCGGACTTTCTGCTCCATATCCGAAACCACCTTGCGGTACAAAATGGTCTGTTTTCTGGTCAGCTGCGCAAAATCCGTCATTTCCACCTTTTCCGGAAGATCTGCAATGACAGTCTTGTCCGTCTTGACACGACGGAGCATAAACGGGGTAATCATGGACTTTAATTTTGCATATCCCTGCGGATTTTCTTCCAGTCCTTTGGTAAATTCATGGAACTCTTTGGATGTACCAAGCAGACCATGATCTATAAAATCAAACAACGACCATAAATTGGTCAGGTCATTTTCAATCGGCGTACCCGTCATGGCAATCCGCATCTGTGCCTGCAGTTTTTTGATTTCGCGTGTCTGTTTCGTGCCCGGATTTTTGATCGCCTGTGCCTCATCGAGAATCACACAGTCCCACATCGTTTCCTGAAATGCCTTGATGCGGGAAATCATGCCATATGTCGTTATCGTAAGGAATGCAGACCCTGCATCAAATTCCTGTGCAAGCTGCGCAGATGTCTTTCCGTGAATAACCTGAAGCGTCATATCCGGGACAAACTTTGCTGCCTCCTTCTGCCAGTTTCCAATCAGGGATGCCGGAACGACCAGAAGCGTTTTTGCGCCTTTGTCTGATTTTCTCATTTTTTCCAGATAGCACAGAACCTGAAGCGTTTTTCCAAGTCCCATATCGTCTGCCAGACATGCACCAAATCCCAGTTTCTGCATATAATTCAGCCATGTATAACCATCCTTCTGATATGGACGAAGCGTTGCATGAACGGTTTTCGGCACTGCTGCCGAACGGATACCGGATGGTTTTCGCAAGTTGCGCAACATTTTGGAAAGCCATGCCCCGTTGGTCACAAGCGCTCCTACATCTGCGGAAACTTTTTTCCCGTTTCCAATTTCCATCTGCAAAGCTTCCCTCAGTGTGATGCTGGTGTCCATGCCATCCATACGTTTCAGAAGTTCCCGCAGTTTTTTATGATTTACCTCTACCCACTTGCCTTTGAGAAATGCCAGCCCCTCCGTCTGCGCCAGCAGAAGCTCCACATCTTTTTTTGAAGTGCCTCTCCGTCCACACACAATTGCGGCTGCATCGAAACAAGTGCATCGAAACCAACCATGGCCGGTTTCTTTTCGCCCAGCCGGATTTCTACCGAACACTCCATTGCTTTCTTTCTCCACCAGTTCGGAATCCGACAGAGAATCCCGGTTTGTTCGATTTTTTTCCACATCGCGCAGGAACTGATATGCCTCTTTCCCTGTAAAACGCAGAACATGAAACATCTCCCCGCTTTCTACCAGTTCTGCAATCAGATCCGATACCTCTGCCACACGGTTCAGGCAGGATAACAATGCCAGCAGCTTATCTCTGTCATTCTGGTATTCGATCAGTGCGTATTTCAGCGGCATATGATGCACGGCATGATCCTCTCCGAGCGAAGCATAGGTTGCCATAAAAACAAACGGATCTTCGCCATCTTTATTTTCTACCAGATGCAGAAAGATACGCTCCGGTACGTGCAGCTTCTGATTCTGCTCTGTGAGATACAATTCCACACTGCCTTTATAGCCTGAAATTTCCCGCTGAAAAATCTGCTCCAGCTGCGAAAACACGCCGACAACCCACTTACGGTCAATATATTCTGCCCCAATCGCATAAGGAACTGACGAAAGCAGATGCTCGAGATGTTCCTCATCCGGCGCCACATGTGTCGCTTCTCTTGTCAGTTCCAGTTCCGGCATTTCTGTAAGACACTGGAAAAATGTCTCTGACAGTTCATATAAAAACAACTCCGATGAAGACATTTCTTTTGACCGCTTGGAAAATCCCATGTGATATAAAGTTTCGTAGCGCTTCTCCAAAGTTTCTTTTTCCTGTGTGTCCGGGTAAAATCCGGTTGGGGTAAATATATACTGGTTCATTTGTTTATTGTCTCCGTTTCTATCCTGCAGGTATAAGTTTTTTCGGCTTTCCTGTAACTAATTCCAACCAGAAGCATTGCCTTAACAAATTGCTTTTTCAATAAAAAATCCTCCTGTAGGCGTATTTCTATTATACTTCTAAAGGAGAATTTTTGTAAATAACATTTATTGTTTTATAAAATACCCTATACACAGCTTATTGACCCGAACAAATACTTGTGAGTGTCACCTTATCTGTTCAAATTCCAGATTTAAATACCACTTTTATTTGTTCCACCACAAAGCCAATATCATCATCTGTGATCTGTGTGCTGCTTGGAATATTTAAAATACAACTGCTATAGTACGGTGCTTTTTCCATCTCATAAGCAATTGCATTCTGATACGGAAGCTGCTCATGAATCAGTCCCCAGATCGCCCGGGTCTGCACACCGCGCTCCTGAAGTGTCGTAATCACATCTCTCATATTTTTTCCCTGCAGTTTTTCCATATCCAGCTTCAGGGAATAAAACCACTGGTTTGAGGAAGTTCCCTCACGAAATGAAAGCAGTGTTCCACCCGAAAACTCCTGCAGCAATTGTTGATACAATCGATAATTTTTCTGCTTGCGGTGGATAAATTCCGGAAGTTCCTCCATCTGTGCCACACCAAGCGCTGCCTGTAAATTCGTCATGCGGTAATTGTATCCCACTTCATTGTGAATATAAAAATGCGGATCATCCTTTGCCTGTGTGGAAAGATATTTCAAATGCTCCACTTCCGCCGGATCTTTCGCTGTCACGGCACCGCCGCCACCGGTTGTAATAATCTTGTTTCCGTTAAAGGAGTATGCCCCGAAATCACCGATCGTCCCGGCAAATTTTCCGGCATAACGCCCCTTCGTGTACTGTGTGCCGAGCGCTTCCGTTGCATCCTCGATCACTTTCAGGTGAAACTCCTGTGCGATATCCATGATGGCTTCCATATCTGCCATATTTCCAAAACACATGCACGACTACGATGGCTTTTACGGTTTTTCCGGTAGCTTTATGCTTTAACTGTCCATCCTCTGTCACACACTCGTTTCGCAGAAACGGTGCAGCTTCTGCGGATCCATGCACAAACTGTCATCACAGTCCATAAACACCGGCTCCGCGAACTGATAACGCACCGGATTGACCGCCGCGATAAAAGTAAGCGTAGGAACAATCACCATATCCCCCGGCTGTACCCCACAGGCAATCAAAGACAGATGAAGCGCTGAAGTTCCACTCTGCACTGCCGCTGTTTTCTCCACATGTAAAAACTCTGCCAGTTTTTCTTCCAGCTCTGTAATGTATGCACCACCGGTGGAAACCCATCCCTGATCCAGTGCATCATCTACATATTTTCTCTCATTTCCCTCAAAATTCGGAATCGATAAAGGTACAAATCGTCCCATTTTGCTCCCTCTTTTCTTAAAACTACAACTTACACATTATAAATGTCCGTCTTATAGGCATCCATGTGCTGACGAATCCATGCAATCGTCTCTGCAATTCCCTGCTCGAATGTATACTGCTGCTTCCAGTCGGTCAGCTCCTTAATTTTTGCGTTACAGCCGAGTAGACGGTTGACCTCACTCTTTTCCGGACGAAGGCGCTGCTCGTCACAGACAATGTGTGCATTCGGATTGATCTGGGAAATAATCTCCTGTGCCAGATCTCCGATCGAAATCTCCTGCTGGGTAGCAATATTGATCTCCTGTCCAATTGTCTTGTCCGACTCTGCAATTGCAATAAAGCCTGCCGCGGTATCTTTTACATAGTTAAAATCGCGCGTCGGTGTCAGGGAACCAAGTTTAATTTCCTCTTTTCCTGCCAGAAGCTGTGAAATAATTGTCGGAATCACTGCACGTGCAGACTGACGCGGACCATAAGTGTTGAATGGACGGACAATCGCAACCGGAAGATTAAAGCTGCGGTAAAAGCTTTCTGCCAGACGGTCGGCTCCGATTTTTGTCGCAGAATACGGAGACTGTCCCTGAAATGGATGCTTTTCGTCAATCGGGACATACTGTGCGGTGCCGTATACTTCCGAAGTCGATGTCACCATGATTTTTTCCGTGCCAAGATCGCGTGCCGCCTGCAGCACATTTAACGTTCCCTTGATGTTTGTATCTACATAGGAATCCGGCGAATGGTAACTGAACGGAATCGCAATCAGCGCCGCCAGATGAAAGACCTGATCCACACCCTTCATGGCCGTGCGCACACCGTTCGGGTCCCTCACATCCCCGGCAAAAATTTCAATCTGGTCAAGTTTTTCCTTCGGCAGCGTATCCAGCCAGCCCCAGTTGTTGAAAGAATTGTAATATACAAATGCTTTTACATCATAGCCCTTTTCCAGAAGACTCTCGGTCAGGTGGCTTCCGATAAAACCGTCTGCTCCGGTTACTAATACTTTTTTCATTGTTCTATATGTCCTTTCTGTTTCAAATCATTACTCGGATTTCAAATTCAGCTTTTCTTCCATGCGGTGCATTTCCTCAAACTCACCCATATCCAGGAAGGAATCCTCGCTGATCGGATACATTCCCACCCGGCGGTTTTCTGCCAGAAGCTTGTCTGCCAGATCCGTCATATGGAAAAACGTATTCTCTGGAATCTCTTTTTTCAGTTCCGGATTTAATATGTACATGCCGGTATTGACAAAATACGAAAGCTTCGGCTTTTCTTCCATGGACTGGACGGCTCCGTTCTCGCTGGAATGAATGACCCCATACGGAACTTCGATATTTTTGAGTGCCGTGACAATCGTAAGCTCATTTCCCGCCTCTTTATGATAGCGGTAAATATCTTCATAATCCGCATGAATCAAAATGTCACAGTTGGTCACAATAAATGGCTGAGAAAACTCCTCTTTGATCAACTGTAAACTTCCCGCCGTGCCAAGCGGTTTATCCTCCTCGACATATTCAAGAGAATAGTTTTTTGAAATCTCGGAGAAATAGGAACGAATCATATTTTTGCGGTAATTGACCGTCGCATAAAACTGTGTGGTTCCAAACTCACAGAATTTTCCGATGATCCGCTCCATGATCGGGATATCTCCAATCGGGATCAGCGGTTTCGGTAGAATTTTGGTATACGGATATAAACGTGTCCCTTTTCCGCCCGCCATAATCACGACCGGAACCTCTTTTAAAATCCCCTGCGGCTTTTTCTTTTTTGCCACCTGCTCATCCCGGAACAAAATGTCAGATACCACGCCTTTTGTGGTGACAACCGGAAGCGCCGTGATGGAATGCTGCACCATAACCTCATGTGCTTTTGCATGCTCTTTCCTGGAAATTCTCTTAGGTTCGGTATTCATCAGACCGGATACCGGAGCTTTCAGTTCTCCCGTGCGGATCAGCCAGCGGCGGATATCTCCATCCGTGACAACACCAAGCAGTTTCTGCTGCTCATTGGTCACAAATAAAATACCCCTGGCATTACGGTCGATGCGCTGCATCGCTTCCACAACCGTACTGTCCGGGGATATTAAAAATAACGCTAACTGCTCTGTCTTCATATGGGAACCTCCATGTTTCTTCTTTCGTTTTCTCCAAGAAAACGTTCTCTTTTTCTATCTTCCATGATAGACCTGTTATATATATCGACCAGTGTGAAAAAATGTTAAGAGAATGCCTCCATAATTGTCTCCGCGATCTGGAAATCCAGTGCGGTGTCGATGTCGATGGAATGTTCCTGACTCATCACACAGGCATAGGAATGTTCTCCGTACAGATCCCCCTGACTCATCAGAAGCTCCGTGGTCTGCAGATAAATCGCGCCGTTCAGCCGGTAATATGTTCCCATATCCTGCCGCCGTCCAACTTTCTGTAAATCAACAAATCCACACATGGACTGATCTTCTTTTAATGTATTGCAAAGCAGAGGAGAATGTTCTGCTTCACAGACACTGACCACAGACTGTGCATTTTTCTCTTCAAAAATCTCAAATGCCTTTTTGATATCTGCCGCATCGCGAAGCGGGGAAGTCGGCTGCAACAGGGTGATGGTGTCAAACTGCTGCCCGATTGCGGCATACTGCTGTACAACTGCTCTTAGCACATCCCAGGTTCCTGCCGTGTCCGTGGCAAGTGCCGCGTCACGCAAAAACGGCACATCCGCTCCATATTTCCGCGCAATCTGCGCATATTTTTCGCTGTCGGTCGAGACATGAATGCAGTCAAATTTTCCAGACTGTCTGGCTGCTTCGATGGAGTAGACCAGAAGCGGTTTACCTTCGAGTAATTTAATATTTTTGTCTTTTAATCCTTTTGAACCGCTGCGTGCGGTGATTACTGCCAGATGTTTCATTTGCACTCCATATCATAAAATGTTTTTTCCAGTGCCGGTAATCCGTCTGGAAAAATTCTTTCAGTATCTTTACAATTTTTTCCGATGTCTTTCCATCCCCGTATAAAAACGAAGGCCGGTGTGGCATTTGTTCCGCCTGCCGGATTGCCGCCTGAATTGCCCCGGCCTCCGGCATACATCCGATTACCGTTTCTGCCATCAGACGCCCCTTCTGCCGGTCTCCGATATTTACGGTCGGTGTGCCAAGCGCAGGTGCTTCGATGATTCCACTGGAGGAATTGCCAAGCACAAACGCCGCATACTTTACGGCACTCAGATAACGCTTCATCCCGAGTGAACTGACCAGTTTCATATTGGCAAGTTCCCTCTGTGCCTCTGCAAGCCATGCATTTACCTGTGCCCCGCCTGCGTCAGCATTTGCTTTGGTCACCAGATAAAAATACTGTTTTTCTTCACGCATTGCAGAGATCAGTTCCCGCACCTGTTTTTCTGCTTCGCCCGGCTGCATCGTCACCGGATGAAACGTCAC
>ENA-OQKX01000076-OQKX01000076.1-human-gut-metagenome-genome-assembly--contig:-NODE-76-length-18110-cov-2.903965_pt1 | contig 18110 bp, 18 predicted proteins | sample MGYA00242654_ERZ504810 | MGnify/ENA primary metagenome ERZ504810 (study PRJEB26092, sample SAMD00036378) | human gut metagenome | host: Homo sapiens | study: EMG produced TPA metagenomics assembly of... | reverse complement strand
TAAGAGATTCCTATTCAAAAAGGAATCCCCCAATCGTTAATTATCCTCTCCGTATCCTCTTCTAACTTCTTCCTTCTTGAAACCAACCAAACAATAACTGCCGCTGTAAAACCTACTGTACAAATAACTACTCCGAAAAAATGACTTCTAATGCTTCCATATTGGCATAAATGCCATAATTGGCACAATAGAAATATGTAAAATATGAAGCTACTGATTTTACTGATTTTGGAAATATATTTCATAATTCATCTTGCTCCTTTTTAGTGTCCACGTATATCCAATTCATCCAATAGAGAATTTCCACTTCCCCAAGAATATACAATGTAATAACCCCTGTCCTTTATTTCTTCCGCAAATTGTAGTGTCCCGTGATCAATCCCCTCAATGGACTGCCCTTCCTGAATTTTCACCAAACATTCCCACTCATTACTTCTGTACCTTGAATAGTAAGCATCCAATTCTTCCAAAGACAAGTCACTTCGAATTAGAATTGCTCCGAAATACTGCATTCCATTTCCGTTTCCTGTCAGCTTCCCTGCTTGTGACAGTGACTCTATCAATTCCGTTTCCTCTGGCAGCGGAATTTCACATAATGTCTTTTCCACCTTATAGGCTGTATGGTTATTTATAAGCGGAATTGAAACAACTCCTCCTATTAATACAACTGCTGCCAATATTCCAACTACTTTTAATTTTTTCATGTGTCCTCCTTCCTTTTCTTACGCCTGTAAGATTACCACAAAACACAACTATTATCAAATCATTCTTTAATTCGATATTGGTAGTCTGGTATGTGCATAATTCCGTCATTTAGGATTTCATTCCCCAAATACTGAAAACTGCCATCCTCTGCAAACCTTACCGTAAGTTCATGGGTTATGACTGCATCATCACAAATGACCATGTCGCAAACCGCCTCAACTGTTAATGTGATTGTCCCATCCTCATTTTCTTTGATGTCGACAACCTCCGGCAGAGATGTCCCAAAGAAGGTAGGCGCATAATTAAAGCATCCAAGTCGCACCCAATAATAGGTCTGGTTTTCCTCATCAAATACTGCGTAATCCCGTATCTGCTCTGCTGTTATCGGAAGATATTCCATAATCAGACTTTCGAATTCTTCTTTGGGGATACCATTTGGATAATCTTCGGAATTAAATTTTTCTCCATATTTCATTCCATACAGATATTCAAACATCCCGTTATAATCCAACTCATTCAGATTTTCTATATTCCAGTTTGAACACAAAAGGTTATTTCCCTGATATCCAAGACCTCGAACACAACGTTCAGACATTTCACGCTGTTCCTCTGTCATAGGTTTTATTCTAATCAGGCAGCTTCCATCCACAATTTCACTGACTTCCGATGGCTCCGGCACACACAACTCATAGCAGAACCATCCTTTTTCCGTGTATTTCCATTCTTTGATCCTTGTATAAGAGATGTACGAAATCCCCGGCTTGTTGTCAGCATTCCAGATTCCTATTGTACTTACAACATACATATCTGTTCCATCAAAAATGAATTTCATTCTGCCCAATCCACCATCGTTGTGGACTTCATAAATTACTGCAGAACCACTTTTCCCTTCCATACATTCTTTCAGAAAACTGTCAACACTTTCATAATTCTCCATGTTAGAATATGTTACCATTGTTGTAACCAGACATCCTGCATCCTTTAGCTTCCTCTGCATTTCCAAAACCGTTTGATCATCCAAAACAACATTAGATGCTATCCCTTTATCTGCTGTTTCATAAATGTCAAGATAAAGTTCCATCTGCTTTTTACAGTCAGTCTCAGCTTCTTCCCTTTCCTGTTCATCTACCGGAAGGTCGTAGCCCTTTTCCCATTGTTCTGCAGCCTCTTCCTCGGCACTTTTTATCTCCTCCGTGGAAGATACATCTTCCGTATCTTCCACAAGAGATTCATCCACAATACTATCTTCTTTTCCACAGGCACATACGAAGCATCCAATCAGAAATGCCATAATCAGCAAAATGCTTTTTTTCTTTAATGCCATAATATCATCCTTTCTTTCAAAGCAAATTTAATGTGCTTTTGCTATTGGCGGCAGTTCCAACTCTATTTGTTCTATAGAATTGGAAAGATACCTGAAAGTTCCGTCTTCAAATGGCTGGACCACAACCGTATTCCGAAAAGCGAGATCAGAATTATAATCCGGCCATACTCCATCCACGATAAGTGTAATCGTTCCATCCGCATTTTTTGTATAGTCAACTACTTCTCCGAAAGGTGGGTATGGGCTGGCATAAATCATCTCATATTCATAGCTATTGCTGCCCTCATCATATCCACAATGCTCTCTCAACTGTTCTACCGATACCGGAAAATAAGTAGTCATTATCCTTTCATATTCCTCTGCCGGAATCTTCCAACCCTCAGTTTTCAGATTTTCCCCCGTAGAAATCCTATAAACATCTTCATACATACAAGGCATCAGAATGTCCTCCACATTGCTGCTATCCCAATCTGTAACGAGCAGATTGTAATTCACATAACTTAGTCCTGATATGTATTTCTCCGTTAATTCCTGGCAGTCTTCTGGTAGCGGTTCTATTCTCCAATACTGTCTCAAACTTGCATGTGCAATCACATATTCATATGCGTAGATAAAATACCCTTTTTCCGTAAGTTTGATTTCAGCCACATTACTTACCGAAGTTCCCTGTATTTCAGGCACTCCACCTTCCTTCCAACGAACACCTATATAATAAGTCTGCAACTCACCTTTCCGGTAAATAAAAGTAACTGCTCCAATCAGTCCATCTCTATGTACTTCGAATACCGTAACCATTGAGTCCCGTCCATCCAAGTAATCTGCATAAAATGTTTCGACTGCTTCATGGTTTTGCATGGCAGTATCTTCTTCAACACTTACCAGACCGCTTCTGCCCAATTGCTCCACCACAGTTTTCCTCTGCTCGTTGGTAAATTCGCTAATGCCGGAAGAATAACTTGGTGCATCTGCAATTACAATATCCTTATAGATTTCTGCTACCGAATCTGCCGCTGACAAAACCATACTCTGCAATTGTTCCTTTTCCTCATCTGAGATAAGACAATCACTGGCTTGCGGAATAAACCAATATGCTGACTCTGTGGAAGTTTCCGCATTCTCGGCTTCTTCTGTTTCTGCTTCGCTATTTTCGATTTCTACAGGTGGCTCCCATACTTCTTCTGCCACCTTTTGCTTTTCTGTATGCAGTTCTCCCCAACAGACCACTCCGGCTATTACGAAAATCAACAGCAGCAAAATCGGAAGACCACATCTTCTAAGCAGCCATTTCACATCTTCCATTATTCGCCTCCGTATAATTCTTCCCATTCTTCTAACGTCAACCGTGGCGTATGCCATGTTTCCTCAGAATTATCCTCGGAGGGTATAATTCGATTGGATACATATTGTACCCCGCCATCCTCCAAAGGACGAACCACAACCTCGTGGGCATATACTTTGGAATTTCCCGAATATGGAAATACCACATTAGCAGTAAGTGTAATTGTTCCATCACTGTTCTCCGTATACCCGATTACTTCTGAATATGGGTATTCCGGATACTCTACTTCTTCGAAGCCTCTCGGTTTGTATTCATAGGTCGAATCCTCCGAATCATAGACAGTTTTGGATTGCAGCGTTTCACTATCAATATTGAAATATTTCATAATAACGCTTTCAAATTCCTCTTTTGGAATCCGATAAACTGCACTGACTGACAAATTGTCATCTGCAACATAAGGAACATACTGACCATTCACTTTTGGATAAAGAATGTCATACATATCATAGAAATTCAAATCCCCAAAATCTTCTTCACTCCAATCCACAATAAACATATTATTCTGTTCAAAGCTGATTGGAAGAAGATATTTCCGACTCAGTTCCCTATATGTTTCATCCAATGGCTGTACTCGTAATGCGGTATGCTCCTCTACTCCACTCAATGTAAGAACGTATAATTCTTCTGAAAACCAGACACCAGAAAACATCAGATAACCTTCTTCTGTATAATTCCAATACTCTGCTTGATACCTCCCAGTAACTTCTTTCTGTATTTCTCCATTTTCGTATCCATAATAGCTTCTGACCACATCTACATTTCCGTCTTTTGTATGCAAATCATATTTTACAAATCCGCCCAAATAACTGATTTCAAGAATTGTTAATTCTGCTTCTTCCTGTGCATCCACTTTTTTGCAAAATTCCAATACCTGCTCCGCTTCCGTCATATTCACTTGATTTCTGCTGTCAACAGCAGGATACCCGTTTTCTCCAAGACGATTTACAATACTCCGAATTATTTCCAAATCATCTAACTTATTTTCCTCTGCTGCCTTGTCATAAAGATCTATGCAGATGTTTATAATTTCTTCTTCATTCTCCTGTTCTTCTTCTGAAACGTCCTGAACATCAATTACTGTTTCCGAAACTGTATCTTCTTCCGGTGGTGTATCGCTACACCCCGAAATACTAAACATCAGTACAAAACTAATGACTGCTAAACCACTCTTCCAGAACCAGGCTGTCTTTCTTAACAACATATCCGCTTCCTCCTCTTCCTTTCACATCTTCTACCATACTGATAATCAATATAGGACATTCTATATCTTTCTCTGCTGTGTAAATAGCAAACCATCCTAATTCCGTACCGGATGTATCCTCTTTCGATTCCTTAATTTCTGCTGTTCCTGTCTTTCCCGCCAATATAATGTCATCTCGATGGGCTGCATATCCGGTTCCGTTAGGATTATTCACAACCTTCTTTGTTCCTTCCAATACACGACTTGCTGTCTCGTTAGAAAAGGCACCCGGAATCCAATACTCAGCTTCCGCTTCATTCTGATATACCAAATAAGGCTTTATTACATTTCCCTCATTACAGAAAGCAGAATAAATACATGCCATATGCAACGGGTTCACTAAAATCTGTCCTTGTCCGTAACCGCTGTCAGCTAACTGTATTTCAGTTTCAATGCCTTCTGTATTGGAATACTGTGATTCTGCCATCTTAAATCTCAAATGGTAGTTCCTCATTGAAACCAAGCCGTATCAAAGAATTCTCCAACTCATCCGATCCAATCTTTAATGCTACTTTTGCGAAATAAATATTATCAGAATAAATCAAGGCATTCTCTAAAATGACTGGTTCATACGCATGAAGCGTTGTTACATGATATGACCCCCACGATGCATCCTTTTGCCAGCTTAAGCCTACGTTCCCGTAATCTTCCATCGGATCGATTGCTCCTGATTCCAAGCCGACCGCAGCGGTAATTGGCTTGAATGTAGACCCCGGACACCATACTTGCCGGAAGCGATTATACATTGGCTTATTCTCATCCTCGTTAAGTGCAGTCCACTGCTCACTCGATAATCCCATAATAAAATCGTTATTGTCATAGGCCGGTGTGCTGACCAAAGCCAATACCTCTCCGGTATAAGGATTCATGGCCACCGAGCAGCTTTTATCTTCCTTAAACTGTTCGTACAAGGAAATCTGCAAATTGGCATCTATCGTAAGCTGAATATCCTGCCCATGCTGTACCAAGATACAAGCCAGTTCCTCCTTCTCTTTGCCTTCCGAGTTTACAATGTAAATCCTGCAACCGTTCTGGCCTTTCAGTTCACTCTCGAACAATCCCTCCATTCCACTTCTGCCGATTACACTATTGGCTGTATAGCCTTCTCCTGCATGTTCCTCTAAATCTTCCGCAGTAACACTTTGAACATATCCGACCAAATGTGCAGCTGCTTCCCCTAATGGGTATTCACGCACTTCAACATCAGATATCATCACTCCTGGAATCTCCAGCAACTTTTCATGCCTTTCATTCTCCTTTAGGACTTCTTCATCTGGACTGATAGACATTAACTCAATTTCTTCCACTCTTGGAATCGTTTTAATTGGAACAAAAGAATCATCCTTTACCCACTTTGCAGACAGTTTCTTTTCTATCGCTTCCGGTGTGATTTCCAATAGTTCTGCAATCTGTGCGATTGCTTCCTCTCTGTTTTCCAACTTGCCCGGAACGATTCCAACCGAAGATGCTGTACCTTTTCCTGCAAGGACACGTCCGTTCCTATCCAGAATTTCTCCTCGTTCTGCCTGTGTAGTGGAAACTCTTAGTTTATCTGTAGAAGTTAGATTCGGAAAAATCATGGAATCATCCCAAACCAACTTATATCCTTCTTCGTCCTTTAGGAAAAGTGCTTCATTCTCAAAGCTGATAGTTCCTGCAACTGTATCGAAAGAAGTCTGGTATGTTACCGTCATTTGCTCCTCGTCATATGCAATAATCTGGACAGCCATATCCTGGACTTCTATACCTTCATAAATAGCTGAATTTCGAGTTACAAAATCCTCCTGACTGATATTTCCCGATGCCTCAATATGTAGCATCGCATACATTTCTTCATACTCCTGTTTTGGAATATGATCCATGTACTCCACCAGAAGTTCTTCCGGTGTCCTCCAGGCATTTTCCTTTGTTGCCAACATTCCTGCCACGCATACTGCAGAAATTACCGCTGCTATTCCTATAACAGCAATCGCAATCCATAGGAGCCTGCTTCTTGTTTTCTTTCGCTTGTTTCTGCTTTTTCCTTTCTTCATATTGACCTCCATTCATTTTGCTTTGCTGATATGGTCATATTCTATTTTCAATGTACACTATATCTTCAAAATATTACATTCGTAAGATTTTGAAGCAAAAAAATTTCTCTTTGATGGGTATATCGTACTATACATTCCTCCTTCCTTTTTATTACATGTGTAAGATTTCGTAGCAAAAAATATCGTCCGAATTCCTGCTGCACTTGTTTAAATATTACATCAGTAAGATTTAGAAGTCAAGTCATCTTTATACAAAAAGGCTTCTGCCAAAAAGTATCATACATTTTCGCAAAAGTGATACCTTTTAGCAAAAGCCTATTATTCAGCAGAGTTTCAAAACACCCCACTGCTACGATATTCAAATGGTTCATTCATAAGGCTACAAAACACACATCCATTTTCATTCCTTAATATCCCACAAACCGCAGAAAATCAAGTTTTCTTTGAAAGCAGACAAACGGTTTCAATATTCCCCTGAACTTTGATTTTATACTGCATAGCGAAAGTATGCAATAGATTTTCAAAGTGGGGTAATGGTTTTATCCCCTCTGTTTCCCTAATTATTTCAAATCTAAAACCTTCTCTATTTTCATCTTCTTTTTTTCAATCATCTTGGCAATAAATTCATCATAGGACTCTTTAGGGTAATATGGGTTATTTTGTGGTGTTCCCGCCAAAGTTCCAAATGCACTCATGTTCTTAAATAAATTACTAATCACCGAAGACGAATACATCTGAGATGACATATTTTTATATAATGTATTTAATTGCTTTAAATGTTCTTCCAGATGCAAACTTGACTGTTCAACATACGTTGCTTCTAATCTTTTGTCCAACATCTCATTTATTTCATAAGAATTAGCCTTTACTGTTTTTGTTCCTCTACGAAAAAATATACTCCCGGCTTCTGCCGAATTACTATCCTTTTCCCAAATATATGGTAAATTTATATCCTCTGAATAAATAAGGATTAGTTGAAAAAGCCTTCCTTTCAATTTACTATAACTTTCATTTGAAAAGTCAAAGTCTGCTATTTCAAATTTAATTGTTTCTGGTAAAAATTTTGCCATCTTACTATGTATTTTTTCTTTATCTTCTATTTTAGATAAACCAATACTCTCTAATGTTCCATCCTCATTTTCTTTTACTCCAAGTATTATTGCCCCTCCACCCGAGTTAGCAATTCCTAATAGTATTTCTGCTAATTTCTGTGCCTCAATCCATTGTACCTTAAAATCTAAATTATCCTGTTCTCCAAGACCATTATCTAAAATATCAATAAAGTTCTCTCTCGTTGGATTCTGAAGAACATCATAAACCATTTCTTTAATCTTTCCGCTATTAAAATTATCCATATATTTTCATCCTCCAATCGTGATGTTCTTTCGTCAAAAAGTATCCTTTCGCCAAAATGTATATTTCTTATTCCCAAAAGCATATCCCCTGTGGTAAACCTCCAGCTATATCATCACTCTACGGAAACAGAAACACACATCTATTTTATTACCAAAATGGCGAAATCCTTTGATTTATTGGGCTTTTCTCGACAGAAGGCAGACTGTTTCCACATGTTTCGTAAATGGAAACATGTCGCAAGGCTGGCACTCGACAGCCTGATACCCATGTCTTGTGAGATATTTTAAATCTCTCGCAAGTGTCTCCGGGTTGCATGACACGTAGACCACTTTTTTCGGTGCAAGTTTTTACACTTGAGGATAAAAATGCCTCATCGCTTCCCGCTCTCGGTGGATCCATGAATACGACATCCACTTTTTTGTTCTGCTCAGAAAGCTCTACCATAAATTTTCCGGCATCTGCATTATAGAACTGTTCATTTTTGATATTGTTCCGTTTTGCATTGATGACCGCATCCTTCACAGCATCACGGTTTAACTCCACGCCGATCACTTCTTTTGCCTGGGACGCAGCGATCAGACCGATCGTTCCGGTTCCACAATATGCATCGATCACTTTCTCTTTTCCGGTCAGTCCCGCATATGTGATCGCTTTGTTATAAAGGATCTCTGTCTGTACCGGATTCACCTGATAAAATGATTTTGGCGAAATACGGAAGGTACAGCCACAGAGCGTATCCTCAATATAACCTTTTCCATAAATAACAGTTTCCTTTTCTCCAAGAACCATGCTGGTCTGTTTATCATTTATGTTAACCACAACTGTAGTTATTTCAGGATGAAGCTTCCGCAATGCTTTCACAAAATTGTTTTTGGATGGAAGAATCGGGGAACCGAGCACCAGCACTACCATCACCTCGCCGCTGTGAAAACCACGGCGCACGAGAACGTGCCGGAGCAGACCGTATCCGGTGTCCTCATCATATGTTTTTATTTTAAATGAATGAAGAAGTCCTCTGATATCGCGGATGATCGCACTCGATAACTCATCCTCGATTTCACAGGAATCAATATTGATGACTTCATGGGTTCCGGCCTTGTATACACCAGAAATCACGCCGCCCGGTGCTGCCTTCGCATGTCCGTTGCCTGCGGTACGTCTGCCGCCGTTTGCATGTTTTCCCCTGCGCTCCACATCAAACACTGCGTGTACTTTATTTCTGTAATGATACGGATTTTCCATTCCGATGATCGGCAGGACTTTACAGTAATCCCCAATGCTTTTGCGCACATAGGTCTGTTTTTCCTGCAGCTGTTGTTCATAGGACATTCCCTGATAATCACAGCCGCCACATTTTTTTGCATACGGACAGGCTGCTGCCGGTTTCTTTTTTTTGTTTCTCTGATTTCCATGTGTATTTTTCTGCAATGCTCCGCATTTATCTATTGATTTTTTTCTTTCCTTTTGTCTGCATGACTGCTCCTTTTATTTTGGCTTGTTACTTTTCATCTCTATGTGTTTATGCTATCATAGGAACCCATAAGAATCAAAATATTTTAGTGAGGTTATGAATATGAATTTTATTAAGAAAAATTTGGAAAGGTGTACTGTTATGCCTGATAATCGCGATTCCAAGCTGGATTTTAGGAAAAATTTTCCCAATTATAGGTGGTCCTGTCTTTGCGATCCTCCTAGGAATGGTCATTACATTATTGGTCAGCGATAAATCTGCTCTGCAGAGCGGCATCACATTTGTATCCAAAAAGATCCTGCAATATGCTGTTATTTTACTTGGTTTTGGAATGAATCTCTCTGTCATCCTGCAGACAGGAAAACAATCGTTTCCAATCATTCTTGCAACGATCACAACATCCCTTGTTGTTGCCTGGGTATTACATAAAATCCTTCATGTTCCCGGAAAAATCTCCACACTCATCGGTGTAGGTTCCTCGATCTGCGGAGGCTCCGCAATTGCAGCTACTGCTCCTGTTATTGACGCTGATGATGAGGAAGTTGCACAATCAATTTCTGTCATTTTCTTTTTCAATATGCTTGCCGCTTTATTTTTTCCTATGCTTGGCACCATTCTCGGTTTTTCCCAGACAAGCGGAGAGGCTTTCGGTATTTTTGCCGGAACTGCTGTGAATGACACCTCTTCCGTTACCGCCGCTGCCTCCACCTGGGATTCCATGTACAACCTTGGTTCGGCGACTTTGGATAAAGCTGTCACCGTAAAACTTACAAGAACACTGGCAATTATTCCAATCACGCTTGTCCTTGCTTTTCTTCGAACCAGAAGGGAACAAACGGATCATAATAAAGTGGATTTTAAAAAGATTTTTCCAATGTTCATTCTCTATTTTATAATTGCATCCATTATTACAACAATAGCAGTGAACTTCGGTGTTCCTGCAGCTGTTTTCAATCCGCTAAAAACTTTGAGCAAGTTTTTCATCGTTCTTGCCATGAGTGCAATTGGTCTGAATCCAAATATGTGAAATTAGTGAAAAACAGGAGCCAAGCCTTTGCTTCTTGGATTCAGCTGCTGGATCGGTATTACCTGTATGAGTTTGCTGATGCAACACGTATTAGGTCTGTGGTAAAATTATGAATCTTTTTGATAGGAGGAAGCGGTTTTCGCTCCTTCTATTTTTGTATTCTGGCAAATAGAAGCGCTATCACCATCAGAAAGCATCCCACAAACACAAAACACCACTGTATTCCGATTTTTGTCAAAAATGCTGAGGCTGACAGCGTCAGAATCTCCACCAGATTCACTCCCATATTAAGCACAGACAGCGTTGCCGCACGCTGGCTGCCACACTCCGCTTCGTCCACAAACTGATTTTCCAGATTCATCAGCAGATATTCCGGAAGATTTAAAAGCAACGGCAATATCAGCATTAGAAGCAGTACGGCTGCCCTGAATTTTACCACTCCAAAAAGAAGAAATGCCACCCCTGCTGTGGTAGCTGTAACTGCGGGCAGTTTTTCCCTACTGGACTTTCCGTTTTTTCCGTCAGACAATTTTCCTAAAATGGGTTCTGCCAGCATCTGTACGGCTGAATAGCTCAAAATGATCAATGACATCCATTCTACCGGCAAACCGCAGTTTTCAAGTTTTACCACATAAAAGAAGTTGATCAGAAGCCATGCGATACTGAAAATCGCCAGCGAAATCACAAACAGAAATGCTTTTTTGTTTTTAAATATCGCTAAAATCTGCCGTATCGAATCCTTTTCCTGCTTTTTCTGCATAGTATCACCGCTATTCCCCTGCTGTCTGGTGTCTGCCTGGAGCTGCATTTCTTTTCTATCTGCAATTATGGTTTTACTGCTTTCACTTCTCAGGAAAAACGAACATGCAAATGCTGCAGCATTTGCAACTACAGTTGTAATCAGCAAACCTTCCATACCACTTATTTTATAAATCCCGGCATACGCGACCGTACTGATGATAAAACCTGCTGTTCCGAAATTTCCTGCGTGTGCCGTTTTTGCAAGATATCCGTTTTCTCCATACAGAGCGTACAAATACGCGCTTCCCGTCCCGGAGGTAAAGCACACCGCAATTCCCTCTACAACTGCCTCCACGACAAACAGTGCAAGTGACCGGCTCACAAAGGCTGCAAGCAATAAACTTCTCGCGCCAAACAGTAACACCTGTGCCCAGATCAGGGATTTCCGGTATCCAATTTTATCTGTTATAAATCCTGTTGGAATTTCCCCCAGAAAAATCACGCCAGACAATAATGCCTGCAGGAGGAAAAATATGTGTTCCGACACACCAGCCAGCGTTCTTACCAGCAACGCAACCGGCGCAAAAAAGACAAGTCCATTCAAAAAACAGACTCCATCATAACTATCAAATTTTAATTTTTTCATGAGATATCTCCTTTTTTCTAATTCGTAATCAGTTGACTGATCTTCTTTTTTGTAACCAAAAAAAGATTACATCTGTCTGTAACCTGATTTAAAAACTGTGCCATCTTTGATCTCTGCCAGTTTTTCCATCATTGAATTAGAAAAAAATCAATGTCTCATGTATTTGATAACCTCTGGAGTCTTAATGTTGTTTTGTAAAAAGATATAAATTACACCGGTGACCAAAAATCACCGATGTAATTTAAAATAGCATACTTGTGACAGATTTACAAGATGCTCAAAAATTTCCTATTCCACATTTTTCAGTGCCTGATCCATCGGAATACGCTTGATCCTTCTGAAATCCAATACCATGACAAGCAGATATCCGATCAGTATAAACAGGAACATTTTCACATAGCCCATCGTGCTTATGCGAAAAGCGTACCATCCACTGTAGGAAAAGAGCATGATCCTCCAGACAGCCTTCATGATGACGACACCTAAAATCACGCTGACAACATCGATCACCACAAGAATGATGGTTGTAGACAACAGATATAAGCTTGCAATCTCCCGGTTCTCATAGCCCAGGATTTTTGTCATGGAAATTGCATTTTCGTTCTTCTCGATGATCAGCTTCGTGAGCAGGTAAATCAATACTGCGGATAACAGGATGCACAGATACTGGAAGTAGGTCATATAAGAGCCCATGGAATGATCGAGCTGATCACACATTTTCGTCATGTCATGTTCTGTGATGACGGTTGCAATCTCATCCTCATCAATATCTGTGATCTCTGAATCCGAGAGATAGCCTGTGAATGCATCACTGCCCATGTCAAAGATTTCACAATACTGCTCATTGGACAGAAATACTGCCAGCGCCTGACTGTGATCATAGATTCCTGCAACCTCAAACTCATACTGTTTGTTCTCATATTTTTCGTCAAGAACCACTGTGTCACCCACGCTCAGGCTGTATTTATCTGCATAGGAAGCAGAAATATATGCCTCGTTTCCTTTCAGGGCAGACAGGTCACTGATTTTCACATACCGGCTGTCATCCTCGATTCCGTAGACAGAAATCTCCTCATCTAACGTATCGCTCTTGTGCTGCAGAGATGTCATATTGAATTTCTCTGCATCCTTATTATCCGTTGTGATAATGTCTCCATCCTCATTCTCATAAGACTTTAACACATACTGATAATTCGTGAACATCATATCTGAAACATTGGATTTGTAATAGTCGAGCGTCTCCGGCATACCGACCGCCATTGCGAGCATAATACCGATAAACCAGATCCCCACAAATAAAATCAGGTAATTCGTCACGTTCTGGAACATGATACGCAGACGGAAACGGCTTAAAAAGCTCCATTTTGGCAGACGCATTGCTTTTTTACGTTTTGTTTTTTTCAGATCATGACGCAAAAACTGTAATGGTGTATGCCGCATCATTTTTATAATGACGACGAGATTGACCGCAAGCATTAAAACAACCGGGATGATTGTTGTCTTGAAAAAGGCATCCGGGTTCCAGACTGTCTGATAAGTTGGAAGACTGTAGCTGTTATAATACATGCCGACAACCACATTTTTAAATACGGTATAGCCGAGGATATTTCCAACGCACGCTGCGAGAAGTGTCACGATCACCGGCATGGAAATATAATGTCTGACCAGTTCACCTCTCGTATAACCAGAAGCTCTCAGTGTTCCGATCGTAGAAGCCTCCTTCACGATCGTGTTGCTGATGGTCACTGCAAAAATAAATGCAATGATCACGATCAAAATATCCAGTAAAACACCACCCATAGCTTTGTCTGAACCCATATCATCCGTTGCAAAATTAATAGCCGGATTTGCATAGCGCGGCATATAGTCCTCTAACTCTTTGTCATCGCACACAACCTGTGTGAGCAGTGCTTTCATGAAATCATCGGATTTTGCTTTCTGCTCCACTTCATCTGCAGGAATATCCACATAATTCCATGTGTAAGAATAATGAACAGTTTTATGTAAACTATCAAATCCTTCCTGTGTGACCATAGCCACATCGAATTTGATCGCATCAAACATCATATCTGTTGACTTCTCATGCAGTGTCGCATAATTGACATAGGCGATCAGTCCGACAACTTTGAACCTCTGCCCGCTGACAGAAATCTCATCTCCCACTTTGACTCCGACATTGTCTGCATGCATACGGTCAATTGCGATCTCATCCGCTTTTTCCGGAAATGCTCCGTCAAGCAGACAGGCAAGATCCACGTTATCATTTTTTGCATAGACACGGATATTTCCTTCTGCCTCGCCGTCATTGTTGTAGTCTTCCTCCTCATTTCGGAAGAAGTTCTCATATACTTTTACCGGAACTTCTGTAAAATCAGGATCGTTTAACTCATATTTTTCTTCTGCGTCAGCATATTTATCATCGATTTCCTCTACGATTTTATCCCATGCCTCGTCGTAGGCTTCCGGATAAGCCTCATCATAAGCCTCCTGATAGGCAGTATCGTAGGCTTCGTCATGTGCCGACTGGTATGCCTCCTTATAAGCGGTATCATAAGCACTCTGGTAATTTTCTTTTTTTGCTGTGTCATAGGCACTCTGATATGCCTCTTTGTAGGCGGTATCATAAGCACTCTGATAAGTTCCGTTCTGTTTTGCCTGTGCAATAGCTCCTGCAAGCATAGCATCCGCACTGCTCTCATCCAGTCCCTGTGCGAACAGTGTCTGTTTTACCTGCGCACCAAACTGTATGTCAAACTGTGCTCCAAAGTTTGCATCAAACTGCTGTTTGAACATACTTTCAAACTGTTCATCGAATTTGGACTGAAATTCGGAATTGAACTCTTCTTTGAATTTTTCCTCAAATTCAGTGTTAAACTTATCGGTAAACTCCTTTTCAAATTCATCGTCAAACTTTTCGTCCAGCTCTTTTTTCGCTTTGTCAAGATAATACTTTTTGACGTCCGCCTTTGTTCCTGTCTCAATGGCGGTGAGCAGCGTCTCATCTGCCTTTTTGTCCAGCTCAAAATGTCCATCCTCTAACTTATATTTTGTCACACCCTCATTTGCTGCAATAAGCATACTCTCATTTGCAACATACATACCGGAAACAAAACCAATTGTAAGAATGAGGAATAATGCCACCACAAGATATTTTTCCAGTCACCGAGCAATTCACGCGGAATGCGCTTGATGAGCGGATTTTTAATTTTTTCTTTTTCATAACTGCCACACTCCTTACCACTCAAGATCTGCTGCTGAAATCTTGTGTTCATTTCTCTCGTTGTGGCGCACGGCTCCATCACGAAGTTTGATGACATGATCTGCCATGTTTCTGATCGCTTCGTTGTGCGTTACCATGATGATCGTATTTCCATATTTTTGTTTACATCTTCGATCAGTTTTAAAATCTCTTTAGAGGTGTTATAATCCAAAGCGCCGGTTGGTTCATCGCAGAGCAGGATATCCGGGTTTTTCACGATTGCACGACCGATGGAAACACGCTGCTGCTGTCCGCCGGACAACTGATTCGGCAGCTTGTACCGGTGTTCGTAAAGTCCAAGTGTATGTAACAGGTCGTCGATATCCAACGCATTGTCAGAAAGGTACGCTCCGACCTCAATGTTTTCCTTCACGTTCAGATTAGCAATCAGATTGTACATCTGGAATACATAGCCGAGATGTTTTCTGCGGTATTGGGTTAGTTTCTTCTCACTCATATCTTCGAGCTTATCGCCGTTGATCGAGATGTAACCGGAATCGGCACTATCGATTCCTCCGATAATATTTAATAAAGTTGATTTTCCCGAACCGGACGGTCCAAGCAGAACACAGAATTCTCCTTTTGCCACGGAAAAGTTCATTCCGCGCAATACTTCCTGACGTGTTTCTCCACTTCCAAAACCTTTTTTCAGGTCAACGATCTCCAAAAATTTTTTCTCTTCCTCTGACATATGCTCCCCTTCTCAAAAAAACCGTATTTGGCAACTGCCATTTTCAATATTTTAGTTAGTCATAACTAATCTTAAGAGAATTATAGCACATGATATCGGGGATACAAGGAAGAGATATAGTTGTTGAGAAATTTTGTCAGTTACAACAAGAATTTTAATTCCATAAATATGATTGCACCATCTATATTTTATGCTATGATACTATTAGTTAGATTTCCATTTTTTACGATATGGAGTGTTTTATGAATAACCAAAGCGTTATGATCCCTTTGAAAAAATATCAAGTGCTCCCAAAATCTATTGTCTTGAATAAATATAAACACAAAACATTCGAGGAACGCGTTGCTGAATATAACGGTGAAATTTCAGTTTGTGATTTTGATTGGGGAGAACCTGTCGGAAAAGAAATATTATAATTGAGAAACAAGGAGACTTCCATGACCGAAACCCTATCAAAAGCCTGGGCATTATTTGACGCAGGCAATTACACCGATGCCGAAACGATTTATAAAGAATGTTATGCAAAGATTCCTTCCACCGACCATGACAATTACTGGCAGGTTCTCATGGGATTGATTTATGTAGAAAGCTTTCTGGAGCATTTTACAGAAGCGCGTACTTACGCTTCGCAGTTGATTGCGTGTGCAATTGATCACGAAGAAAAACACATTGCAATCCATCAGGCAGGCATGACCGAGCGGATGGCTGGTGCGTATGATAAGGCTATGGACTTGTTTTTACAGGAAGATGCACTCATTGAAAAATTTTTCCCGGATGACGCACTTGCCCGCTCCGCAAATCTCTACGAGCAGGGCTATGTTTCCATGAAACTTCATGATTTTTCTCCCGCAGAAAAAAACATGCTTTCTGCCTTAGATTTTGCTGAAAAGTCGAACGATCCTATCTCCATCGGCTGTGCTTACCGCGGTCTTGGGGAAATCATGAAAGCGTCAGAAAAAGCAGAGGATGCGGCTGTCTATTTTGAAAAAGCTATCACCGCTTTCCAGAAAGCCGGAGATACCTACGGTGTAGAAGAAGTAAAAGAACTCATGTCAAAATAACATCTTACATAAACATACTTATGTTCACCACATCCGTTTTTAAATGAAACATGTTTTTCAAAAACACGCCGGCACCGATAATGCAGATTATTGCAGACACACCCCAGATAAAGTTCTTTACTATATTGTTTCCGAGTGTGCAAAAAAATCCAACGACTTATACATGTTTCATAATTTTCACCAGCCGGCTCGTACCAAGTCGGTCTGCGCCAAGTTCAATAAATTTTTCTGCATCCGCAAAAGAAGAAATTCCTCCGGCTGCCTTTACTTTCACGTTTGTACCAACGTATTGTCTCATCAGTTCCACATCCGAAAAAGTAGCTCCTGCGATGGAAAATCCGGTGGAGGTCTTAATGAACTCTGCGCCTGCATTCGTCACGATCTCACACATCTTGATCTTCTCATCATCTGTCAGAAGGCATGTCTCAATGATCACTTTTAAGGTTTTTCCACTGCATGCCTCATGAACTTTTCGGATTTCCTGTTCGATTTCATCATACCGTTTGTCTTTTAAAAATCCGATATTAATGACCATATCAATCTCTTCTGCTCCGTTTGCAATCGCATCCCTGGTCTCGAAAATTTTCGTCGCCGTTGTGTGGTATCCGTTTGGGAATCCGATCACCGTACAGATCGGCAGTTTCCCATCGACATACTCTGCCGCCTGTTTCACATAACAAGCCGGGATACAGGCAGAAGCGCATCCATATTTTATTCCATCGTCTAAAATCTGCCTGATCTCTTCCCATGTTGCAGTCTGCGAAAGCAGTGTGTGATCCACTCTGCTTAAAATATCTTTTTTATCCATGTTTTTCCTTTCTCCTGCCGGCTGCCCAGGCATTGTATAGCTTACTCATCATGCAAAGATGCATTTCTTGATTTTCTGCTATGTTTTGCGTTCCCAATCTGCCAGCACATCAGAATTTTCCACTCTTCTGTCACTTCAGTATTTCACGTTCTTATGTCACTTCAACTCTGCAAGCAATGACGTACCAATCGTGCCTTCCGGCATCTGCACACCAAAATTATCTGCGATCGTTGCCCCGATCACTGCAAATGTATCCTGATCTTCAAGCTTTCCTGATCCCTTCATGGAAGGCGAATATGCAACAAACATCACCTGTTCCCTGGTGTGGTCTGTTCCCTTATAGGTTGGATCATTTCCGTGGTCTGCCGTAATGATAAGAAGATCATCTTCCCGAAGTACCTTAAGAAGT
>ENA-OQKX01000073-OQKX01000073.1-human-gut-metagenome-genome-assembly--contig:-NODE-73-length-18207-cov-2.507799_pt1 | contig 18207 bp, 20 predicted proteins | sample MGYA00242654_ERZ504810 | MGnify/ENA primary metagenome ERZ504810 (study PRJEB26092, sample SAMD00036378) | human gut metagenome | host: Homo sapiens | study: EMG produced TPA metagenomics assembly of... | reverse complement strand
TAGATAAAGTTAAATAGAAAAGATAGGAGAAGAGAGTACTCAAGAAAATTTAGTAGGAAAAGGAAAACGATAATAGCAAAAAATATAATTACAAATGATGATGGAATACAGTCAGACGGTATCATTCGTTTGGCACGGGCGGCAAAAAAATATGGTAAAGTCTGGGTGGTGGCACCGGACGGACAGCGCAGTGCAATGTCACACAGGATTACATTACGTGAAACGATAGAGTTTTTTCCGGTTGATTTTCCGGTGGAGGGTGTGCATGCATATGCAAGTACAGGAACACCGGCGGACTGTGTACGTTTTGGAATTTTAAATATTGTGAAAGAAAAGCCGGACTATGTATTTTCCGGTATTAATTATGGATATAACAGCGGAACAGATATTCAGTATTCAGCGACCGTAGGATCTGCGTTAGAAGCTGCGTGCGCAGGTGTGCATGCGATTGCGTTCTCCGAGGGTGCATCGGAGTGTCATGAGGTGACAGACGCTTACCTTGAGCAGATGCTGAAAGAACTGATGGAACAGCCTTTGGCGCACAATCAGATCTGGAACGTAAATTTTCCGCAGTGTGAACTTGAGAAGCTGCGGGGAATTTTATATGACAGAAAAATTGCAGACTGTGGATTTTTCATTGACGAGTATCTGGAAGAGGGGCTTGAAAATGGAAGAATACGACTGACTGTGCATGGAAATTATAATGAGAATGCCCCGGAGGGAACGGATTTCCGGGCACTTGTTGATGGATATATTTCAGTTGGGAAGGTGAATAATCTGCGGTAAAAATGAAAGATACCAAATAATTGCAAGAAATCAAAAAAATATGTTATTTCAAACAGGATACCGGATTAATAAAATATAATTGAGGCAGTGTATACAAAACGACAAGAGATGAAAGAATGTCGGAAAGCGGAGATTGGAAATAGTATGCGTATAAAAATGATACAGAAGAAAAAAGGATTGTGGGGAAAATGAAAATACTATTAGTAGATGATGAAAGAACAGAGCGTGAGGGAATCCGGTTTTTGATTGAAAAATTTCAGTTTGAGCTTGAAGTAGCGGAAGCAGCTAACGGAAAACTGGCAATGGAGTATCTACAGAAATATCAGGATGTGGATATTTTATTGACTGATGTGAAAATGCCATATATGGATGGTCTGCAGCTTGCAAAATATGCAAAGGAAAACAGACCGGATGTGATCATTATTATATTCAGTGCTTACAGCGAGTTTGATTATGCGAAAAAGGCATGCGAGGTAAGTGCGGTCAATTACCTGTTAAAACCGATCGAAGTGGAGGAATTCAAACAGGTGATGGAGCATGTCATTGCACTTTGCAGACAGAAAAAGCAGTGGAAAGAACAGAAAGAAAATCTGTTATTCGCAGATAAAAAATTATTGTTATACAGACTTTTTAACACGAAAGAATCTGTGACAGAGATTGTGGAAAAATTAAAAGAATACAAGATTAATCTGGAAAATAAATATATCTGTTTCGTGAGTATTGAGACACGGAACAATTACTTTGAACTGTGCGAGGAAGAATTTGAAAAAATACTGAAACGCAATATGAAATTACCATATGAACAGATCGACTTTTATCCAAACCAGATTTATGTGATCATTTACAGCAGAGAGCCGATCGAGGAACGGAAAGTGGAAAATTCCATCCGTTTATTATATGCCGATCTGACCGAGGAAAAAGCAGAGATGCCATCGATTATTGTCGGAACAACATTCTTTGGAATAAAAGAATTTTCAGGCAGGGTAAAAGAAATGGAAGATGTCCGAAATGACACGTTCAGCTATTTTTCGGGAGTAATCTACATTGCACAGAAAGCAGCGCGGGATACAGGAACGCTCGAGGAAACCATGCAGATGAAAGATAGTATTTTCCGAAGCATAGAGGATGAAAATATGCCTGCAGTGGAAGAACAGTTATTGGTCTATCTGAAACGTCTGGAAAATGAAAAAGCGTCGAGTGCATTTTATGCAAAGTATCTGATTTTAGATATTGTCAAGGCTATTTATCAGAAATACGGCATCTATAACGAGAGCCTGATCATGCAGACAGCAGATGAAATTATGAACAGTCATGATCTTTGGAAAGTGGGTGAAGTTGTGTCAAAAGTGATACGGGAGATCACTGTTTCCCAGAAACAGAGTCTGCCGGATACGAGCCTCACGGTATCCGAAATCAAAAAAGTCATCAAGAATGAGTATATGCATGATATCGGTCTGGAAGAGATCGCAGAAAAAGTCTGCCTCACAGCGTCTTATGTGAGCTTTATTTTCAAGAAGGAGACAGGATACAATCTTGTGAAATATTTGACAGACTATCGCATGAAGAAAGCGAAAGAACTGTTAGAGGAGAGTAACTGGAAGATCGTGGATATCGGAAAGGCATGTGGCTACACAAACCAGCCCTATTTCAACAAACTGTTTAAAAATTACTATGGTGTGACACCGAAGCAGTACCGTGAGCAGAAATAAACAGAAAAATTGGAAGTGAAATACAGTGGTGCGGTCATGTTGCCAGAAATACATAAGAAGTGGGGAGAAGGTCAAGTGAAGAAAATTTGTAACTGGTTTATACATAATGCGTCCATGCAGAAAAAGCTTATTATAAGTTATATTATTCTGGTGTCGATTCCGTTATGTATTCTCGGTATTCATTCGTTTTCTGCGGCAAATCAAAATCTGCTGGACCAGACAGAAGTGACGATGGACAATAATTTACACCGTATGTGTCAGGAGGCAGACGCTATTTTTCAGAGAGAGACAGATTTTACAAAATATCTGGCGTACAATCTGGAATTTCGACAGACGTTGGAGGGGAATGCCTATAATGGTAGTGCAATCGCACAGAGCCTGAATAAGACGGTGGAACCGGTATTCTGGTACTTTATAACGAGTGATGAAAACTTAAAAATGATCAAAATCGTCACACCAAATACGGCATCAGACATAGGCTCTTTCCTGGAGTCGGCGGAGCCATATGAGGATACGGTGTGGTACAAAAAGCACGAAAAAGATTTTAATACAGAGTGGACGGTCGAGGAGGACGGAAAGCTGTATGCAACGCGGACAATTTTAGATACGGCAACGACCAGCAGAAGAATCGGTGTACTGCGTGCGGAATTTTACTTAAACCGGATTTTGGAACCGTTTGATACGATGGATTATCTGGACAACGGGATCGTGATAAAAGACGGAAATGGTCAGGTGATTTACACAAAAAAAATTGCTGATGAGCAGATGGAACAGAAAATTGAAGCGTACATCGGAGAAAACCCGGAGGATGCATCCGTCTTAAATAAAGAATATATTTTAAAAGAAGCGTCGATGGAAAAAGTCGACTGGAAAATTTACTATTTTATTGACCGGAATACAATCTCGGAACAGATTTATTCCATTATATTTTCTACAATCATAGTAGTACTTATTTGTGTCGGACTGACACTGGTGGTGATTGGAGTGCTGTCGCGTGTGATCGGTCAGAGAATTTTGCAGTTGAGGGATCAGGCGGAGCGTATTGCAAACGGCGATCTGCAAAATCCCTGTCACACAACCGACACGGATGAGGTTGGCATGGTGACGAACAGTCTCGGAAGAATGACTGTGCAGTTAGATTCCATGATTAATGAAGTATACAAGATGGAGATTGAGAAAAAAGAATCCGAATTGAGAGCGCTGCAGGCGCAGATGAACCCTCATTTCCTCTACAACTGCCTCTCAGGTATCAAGTGGAAGGCGCTCAGAAAAGGGGATGACGATATCAGCGATATCACAGGACTTACTGGCAAAATTCTACCGCACAGCATTAAACAACGGACAACAGATCACAACGGTGAGCAGTGAGTTGGAGAATATCCGGGCGTATATTGAGATCCAGAAAAAAATGCATGAGGAACCATTTGAGGTGGAATACCGTATAGATGAGAGCGGTCTCGAATGCTGTATGCCGAACTTTCTGCTTCAGCCGCTGGTGGAAAATGCGATGAAGCACGGCATTGATTATATGGAAGAACCGGACACCGGAAAAATTATTGTAGAGTTTTGCAGAAAACCGGAGCAGCTGGTATTTTCTATTTACAATAACGGACCTTTGATCGAACTTGAAATGGTAGAGAAATTGTTGAATGAACAGGGAAAAGGCTATGGAATCCACAATATCAAGGAACGTCTGGAGCTTTATTACGGAGCACTCGGAAGTCTTGAAGTGAAAGTCACTGATGCAAAATATACCTGCTTTACGGTAAAGATGCCGGATACGCTGCAGAAGAAAAATCCAAAATAAAATACATGAAAAAGTATTACTTTTCCAAAGAAAGTATTATTTTATTCTGCTAGGTTCGACTGTATGATAAATATATCAAATGAAAGAGAAAAACAGCAGCAGACAGCGGTATTTTCTTTCGGGAAAAGGAGAAAAAGGTATGAAGAGAAAAGTTTTGAGCGTATTATTGTGCGCAGCAATGACACTTGGGGTAGTAGCAGGATGTGGAAGCTCCTCGGATACAGGAAGCACAGATTCAGCATCTAAGACAGAGACAAAGGGAGAGAAAACAGACTCTTCTTCGGACAAAGTGACAATCCGTATGTCTTACTGGAATAGTGAAGACACGGTACAGGCAATGTTAGATTATCTTGCAGAGGCAGTGCCGGAGGTAGAGATTGAATATCAGTTTATTGATAACTCTAACTACGATACAATTATTGATACCCAGCTTTCCGCAGGCGAAGGACCGGACATCATCTGCGAGTCACCGGGTTCTGCATTAAAACATGCAAAATTAGGTTATCTGGAAGCGTTGGATGATCTGGCAGCTGATTATTCCACAGCAGGTACAAGTGTTTACGGATATAACGGAAGTACCTATGCACTTCCGGGAATCAGCTGGTTTGAAGGAATCTATTATAACAAAGAAATTTTTGAAGAAAATAATGTGGAACTTCCAAAGACATTTGATGAGTTTTTAGATGTTTGTACAACATTCCAGAATGCAGGAGTTACACCACTTGCAGCAGGCTTAAAATCATGGGAACCGCTGTTAAAGAGTTCTATGGCATTTGTGACAGCAGAGTATCTGTCCACTGATGAGGGAAAAGGTTTTGGAGAAAAATATCGTAACGGCGAAGTGACAATGGACGGAACCTGGAATCCATATATCGAGACATGGTCACAACTGATCGATAATGGTGTATACACAGCAGACATGACAGGTATTGATCATGATCAGGCATTAGAGCAGTTTGCAACAGGCGGTTCAGCAATGTTCTGCTCCGGTCCTTGGGATTATGATGCGATCATGGAAAAAAATCCGGAGTTACAGCTTGACATGATGCCTTTCTATGGAACAAAAGAGAGCGCAGGCTGGCTCATTGGTGGTCCTGGCTGTGGATTTGCAGCAAATGCTTCTTCCAAGAACCTTGACGCAGTGAAAAAAGTGCTTGCAGCAATTTCAACGACAGATGGACAGAACGCTTTATGGCAGAACAATCAGGGGGGTTCTTCTTACTTAAATGGAGTAGAATTTGACCTTCCGGAAGCATATACAAGTGTCGCAGGTGCGTTAGCAGCAGGAAATGTTTACTGCCCATGGAATGAATGGGGTTCTGCAGCAGGTGCACATGAGACTTATGGAACAGAGATGCAGAGTTATCTTTTAGGTGCGCAGGATTTATCCACAACATTACAGACGGTTGATGAAGTAGGTTCTGAGCTATATCAAATAGATAAGAGTGCAGTGAAGATGCCTCAAACTCGGCAGTGAGGCTGGGTTTGAGGCTCTTTTTCTGCCTTTTTTCGGAAAGGAAGCAAGATTTATGAATAAAAAACAGAAAAAAAGGGATGTGGTTCACTCGGACGTTACTTTGCGGTGTTTATTATTCCGGCACTGGCAATTTATCTGATCTTTAGTATTTTGCCGTTTATGTACACCATTTTTTACAGTTTTACTGATTATACTGATATGAATCCGACAAATCTGCACTTTGTTGCATTTCAGAATTATATAAAAGTATTCCAGACGCCTTTAATGCGGATTGCAATCAAGAATTCATTGATTTATGCCATATTACTGACTGGATTTCAGGTAATTCTTGGTCTTCCGATCGCTGCTGTTTTGAATAAAAAGTTAAAGACAAGAAATCTGCTCCGTGCGGTTTACTTTTTCCCGGCAGTATTCAGTTCTTTGATTATTGGATATTTATGGAACTTTATTTTATCGTCCTCGGACTATGGATTGATCAACAATCTGCTTCACCGCTTCGGGTTAGATACGATTAACTTCTTCACGACAAACCGGGCACTATTCTCTGTTATATTTACGCAGATCTGGCAGTGGACCGGCTGGGCGATGGTTATTTTTCTTGCCAACCTGCAGAGTATCGCACCAGAGTTATATGAGGCGGCACAGATCGATGGAGCAAACGGCAGACAGAGCTTTTTTAGGATTACGCTCCCACTCATGTGTCCTTCCGTAAAAATTATTGTAGTAACCGGACTGATCGGAGGCATGAAAGCGTTTGACGCAATCTACTCCATGACTTCCGGCGGACCTGGAAATGCAACGGAAACGGTTATGACAGTTATGATGAAGAAAGGTATCTCGGATGGCTTCTATTCGGTAGGTTCCGCTTTCGGTGTATGCTTCTTTATCATCGTATTGATCATTAGCGGTGTGACAACCAAAATAATGGGAAAATGGGGGGAGGCTATCTCATGATAAAACAGAAAAGTAGTGAAATGGGAGTCAGTAAAAAGAAAAACGCGGGCTTGTTATTACAGAGATTTTTATGATACTTCTGGCAGCGGTATGGTTTATTCCAATTTATTACCTGATCGTGACGACATTTAAAAATCCGCAGGAGGCAACACAGTCTCCGTTGGGGCTTCCAAAAGTCTGGGTATTCCAGAATTATGTAGATGCTTTTGTAAATATGCAGTATCCGAGAGCATTGTTTAATACTGTAAAAATTACAGTACTTGCAGTTGCAATTATTGTTTTGGTTACATCCATGGCAGGTTATGCGCTGGCAAGAACGAAGTCCAGATGGGGAAACCGCATTTTCCTGCTGTTCCTTGCAGGTCTGGTTGTTCCGTTCCAGATGAATATTGTCAGCCTGTTTAAAATTGTGAAAAGTATCGGACTGATGAACACGGCATGGGCAGTCATTCTTGTGGATGTGGCGATCAATGTTCCACAGGGAATTTTCCTGTTTAAAGAGTTTGTGGAATCGACCATTCCAAAGGAGTTAGAGGAAGCGGCAGAAATCGACGGCTGCTCTGTGATCCGTAAGTTTTTTGTGATCGTACTTCCATTATTGAAACCGGTTATTGCAACGGTTGTTATCCTTGTTACTTTGAATGTGTGGAATGAATTTATGACACCGCTTCTGTTCTTACAGAGCCGTGAGCAGGATGTCATCCTTCAGGAAGTATCCAGAAATATCGGACAGTTCTCAACCGACTGGACAGCGTTGTTCCCAATGCTCATGCTTGGTGTTGCACCACTTATGATCTTCTATATTTTCATGCAGAAATACATTATCGCAGGAGTTTCTGCCGGTGCAGTGAAGGGGTAAGACGATATTGCAGAATGGAGAAGAATATGAGACGAATGGAACTGGATGCAGGAATCAAAAATATTATGGTGATCGTGCCGCATGAAGATGATGAGATCCTTCTTGCAGCAGGTATTATGGAGAAAGCACTTGCAAAAGGAATTGGTGTTCATGTAGTGATGGCAGGAAACGGAGATTATGAAGGACATGATGAGGCAACCGGAAGTGTCCGTCTGCCAGAGACACTGGCAGGGCTTCAGGTGCTTGGACTGGACGGGAGACAGGTGACATTTCTCGGTTATGCGGATACCGGGATGGATGAGACAGAGAGTTTTCTTCATCAGTTATATGATGACAGCGAGGGAGACCGTGTACATGTGTCGCACTGTTCGAATCATACGTATGCGCTTCCTGACAAGAAAGATTATCATGCGGAAAAGTATGGAAAACCTGCTTTGTATACAAGAAATCAATTTAAACAGGATTTAAAAGAGATCATTATGGAAAAACGTCCAGAAATTATTTTTACAACTGCAGAATATGACAGACATGGGGATCACAGTGGTCTGGTACTTTTTATTAAAGAGATTCTGACGGAGGAGAAAGAATATCATCCGACACTATTTTCAGGAGTAGTCCACTCAAATGCCGGGGATGAAAATTGGCCGAACCGCTCTGCTAAGAGAGATAACATCTGGGATTATGCGAAGAGTATGGATGTCTGTGAACCATTTGCGTGTCCAAAAGATTTTGATAAAGGATTGTTAAAATGGGAAGAACGCATCAGCTTTGCAGTTCCGGAAGATATGTGGGCACTTGATTTTTCCAAGAACAGAAAGGCACGTGCGCTGGCATGTCATAAAAATGCGATCAAAGAGGATGCGGTAGAATTTTTATATTCGTTTATTAAAAGAGAAGAGTTGTTCTGGGAGATTGTGTATTAGGAAAACAGAAGGAGTTAGTGAATAATGGAGTTTAAGAAACCAATATATCCGATCGAACAATGGAATATCACGGAGACGGAATTCAAAAAAGAAAATAATTACAGAAATGAGACGACATTTGCGCTGTCTAACGGCTACATTGGCACAAGAGGAACTTTCGAGGAGGCGTATCCATTCGATGTGGATACCGGTCTGGAAGGAAACTTCGTCAACGGCTTTTATGAAAGCAATGAGATCCGCTATGGAGAGGCGAATTTTGGTTCACCGCTTTTGAGTCAGTCGCTTTTAAATCTGCCGAATCTGAAGGAAATTCATGTCATTTTGGACGGTGAAGAGTTCACGATGGAGCAGGGCGAAGTAAAAGAGTATGCAAGAACGCTTCACATGAAGGATGGTATTCTGGAGCGGAAACTGACATGGACGGCTTCAAGTGGAAAAATGACAGAAATTCATATTTTCCGTCTTGTTTCCTTTGCCAGAAAAAATATCATGGCAATCCGTTATCAGGTCAGACCAGTCAATTATGCTGGAACGGTGGAGTTTGTGTCAAAAATGCAGGCAGATGTGGAAAATCATACAAGAAAAACAAATCCAATCGTGGACTATGGACCATTTGGACGGAGACTTGATCCTGATAAGGTGAAAGCGGAGAACGACATTTCCTATTATGAGGGAACGACAAAGGGAAGTCACCTGACTGTGGCATGCGGAAGTGTTCATGAATTATGGTGTGATGGACAGACAGTGACGGACGTGAACTGGATGGCGGAAGCAGGAGAAATGGATACAGTATCCAGAGTTTCCTTGTCAGCAAAAGAGGGAGAGTGCGTGACAATCGATAAATTTATCTGTTATTCGACCAGTCTTGACATGGAGAAAGAGAAGCTGGAAGCTTTTGTGCAGGACGAGCTTGCGGCTGCAAAGAGCGAAGGCTATGAGAAGCTCAAAGAACAGCAGAAGAGTTATATGCAGGATTTCTGGAAGACAGCAGATGTAGAGATCAAGGGGAATGAAGAATTACAGCAGGGTTTACACTTTAATCTGTTCCATATTATCCAGTCAGCCGGAAGAGACGGAAAGACTGGAATGGGGGCAAAAGGACTTTCCGGAGAGGGATACGAAGGTCATTATTTCTGGGATACAGAGATGTATGTACTCCCTGTTCTGATCTTTACAGAACCGGAGACTGCAAGAAAGCTGCTAGATTACCGCTATGCGACGCTGCCACAGGCGAGAGACCGTGCAAGGATTTTAGGTCACATGAAAGGTGCACTCTATCCGTGGAGAACGATCAATGGTGAGGAGGCTTCCACTTATTATCCGCTTGGCACAGCGCAGTATCATATCAATGCGGATATTTCTTATGCATTGTCACTCTATCTTCAGGTGACAGGGGATGTGGATTACCTGAAAGAAAAAGGTGCGGAGATTCTGATCGAGACTGCCAGAGTATGGGCAGATGTCGGTTCTTTTGCGGAGTGCAAAGGTGGAAAATACTGTATCTGTGATGTGACCGGGCCGGACGAATACAACGTGTTAGTTGACAATAACTTCTACACCAACCTGATGGCGAGAGAGAACCTGCGGGATGCGGTTGGAGCAGTGGAATACTTAAAAGAGCATGCACCGGAGGATCTTAAGAGACTGGAAGAGAAACTGGACTTCTCTGTGGAGGAGCTGGGACTTTGGCGTGAGATCATCGAAAAGATGTATTTCCCATACGACGAGAAGCGGCAGGTGTATCCGATGGATGACGGTTTTATGATGCGGAAACCGTGGGATGAAAATAAGATTCCACCGGAGAAGCGTGCATGGCTGTATGAGAATTACCATCCGCTGTTTATCATGCGCCACCGCATGTCAAAACAGGCAGACGCGATCCTTGGCATGTACTTGCATAACGATCTCTTTACCGAAGAAGAAATCCGTAGAAACTACGACTTCTATCAGGAAGTTACCCTGCATCATTCTTCTTTGTCCACCTGTATTTTCGGAATCGTGGCATGTGACATCGGCTATCTGGATGAAGCATATAAATATTTCTCACAGTCTGCAAGAATGGATCTCGATGATTACCACAACAACTTCTATGCGGGAATCCATGCCGCCAATATGGCAGGAACATGGCAGGCAATCGTTAATGGATTCGCAGGCGTGCGCTGCCAGAATGGTGTGCTGAAATTCAAGCCGACCATCCCGAAAGAGTGGGAGGAATATGCATTCCGGCTGAAATTCAAAGGAGCACTTCTGGAAGTGCGTATTACGAAGGATGAGGCGGAGTTCACGCTGTTGGAAGGCGGGGAGATTTCATTTACGGTGCGAGGTAAGGAAGTTGTGCTGAAGAGTGGGGAGACTTATACATACCAGCTTAATTGATTCAATGAGTTATAGGAAATAAGATTAAGTTTCGCAAATGCGTAGATAATAAAGAGGAGACAGCTATGAATAAAAAGTATAAAGCAATTTTCTTCGACTGGGACGGAACGGCAGTGACATCAAGAACTGCGCCAGTCGAGGATGCAGCTGCTGCAATGAAACCATTATTGCAGCAGGGAACAAAGCTTGTGATCGTAAGCGGAACAACTTACGATAAAATAGCAGGTGGGAAGTTCCATACTTATTTCACGGAGGAAGAACAGAAGAATCTGTTCTTCGGACTGGGAAGAGGGGCATACAACTATCAGATCACGGACGATAGACCGGAAATTTTCGCATCTATGATTCCAGACCAGGAAGGATTGTTGAAAATCCATGATATCTGTTATGCAATCCATGTGAAATTATTACGGGAATATGGGTTGAAAACAGACATCGTATTCAGCCGCCCAAATTACTGCAAGATCGATCTTATGGTGGAAAGTGACCGTGGAGACCAGCTTTTTATGCAGGGCGACGAAGTGGAGCATCTGCGCCGGATTTTGAAACAGCATGGCATAGAATCCGGATTAAAGGAACTGATCGATATCGCAGAGTCGACCGGAGGGAAATTCGGACAGAAAGTATCGGCAACCTGCGATGCCAAATATCTGGAGGTTGGAATTTCCTGTAAGAGTGACAATGTCGATGTTTTTCTTGAGAGATTCAAAGCGGAGGGAATCACGGCAGAGGACTGCTCATTCTGGGGCGATGAATTTGTTGAGATCGAGCATGAGTTATATGGAAGTGACAGCTTTATGTACACAGAGAAATCAAAAGCAGGTGATTTCTTTGACGTGTCTGCTATCGAAGGAAAACGCCCGGAGGCGGTTATTGTGCTTGGTGGAGGCGTCCATACATTTTTAACATTTTTAAAAGAGCAGGCGTAAAAATTGAGAAGTTCCATGAATGGTTGGATATTTTAAATGGTATGTGTTAGTATGAGAGTGGGAATCATCAAAACAGGAGGCATTTGGAATGATTTTGTATCATGGAAGTAATGTAATTGTAGATCAACCGAAACTTATCAGGCAAAATCGATACCTGGACTTCGGTTTTGGATTTTATACTACCACTAACCGGGAGCAGGCAGTAAATTTTGCACAAAAAGTCACGGACAGACGGAAGATGGGAGAAGCAACATTAAACATCTATTCGGTGAATGAGGCAGTGGCTTTTCAGGAGTGCAAAGTACTGCAGTTTGACAGCCCGGATGAGGCATGGTTAGACTTTGTGGCAGCAAACCGTCAGGGAACGTATCAAGGAGAGAAGTATGATCTTATTTATGGTGCTGTTGCCAATGATGATGTGTACCGTACCATTGCTCTGTACATGACGGGAGTGCTGGATAAAGAACAGACACTATCTTCTCTCAAAATACGCAAGCTGTTTAACCAACTGGTATTTGCAACAGAAAAATCCCTGCAATATCTGAAGTTTGAAGGGAGGGAACTTGTATGAATGAGAATCAGTTCAATGCAATGCTTGCAATCATTGTTCCACCTATCATCGAGCAGATCACGAAAAACAGTAATGTAGATGACAACAAGGCAATTTCAGGATTTTATCAGTCCAGACTTTATCAGGAACTTTCTGACGAAAATTCAAAGCTTTGGCATTACAGCCCTATGACATTGTATACCATGTATCAGGATGAACTTTTTAACAGGCTCTTATGATTATCCGGAGGAGGCTTAAGTGATGAAAAAGGAATCAGATTTTGTGATTTACTGTATGGAAAGATATCGTTACTTCAAAGGCCTTTCCGGAGCGGAAGCAGCGAAGATTTTTGAAAAATATGATATCTATGGATATATTATAAAATATTTCGAAGCCCTGCATACAATGGGAGACCATTGTATTGTGCAGGATATTGATGATTATATTGCCGGTAGGTCAAAGTGAATCGGCTTTATTGCGGTAACTTTTCGGACTCATACCGGTATATTTTTTAAATAAACGGAAAAATAGGCAGGGTCGTGAATGCCGACCGCATCTGATATTTCAAACGTTTTTAAATCCGAGTGCTCTAACAGGTCTTTTGCTTTCTTGATTCTTAAATCTGTAATATAGGTGATGACAGAAGTTCCAACTTTCCTTTTAAAAATTCTGCTCAAATATGAGGCATTACTGTGAACGCTTTCTGCAATTGTCTCTAAAGTCATGTCATCCGTTAAGTGTTCATCAATATAATTGATTGCCTGTTTGATAAAAATGCTGTATTTAGGAGCGGTTTCGGCAGTATTCATGGAATCGTCTGCCGGAAGTTCAGTGGCTTTTTGCTTTACGATTTCTTTGATACAGCTCATTATTTTTCTTTGGAAATTGGCTTTAACAAATATTGGGATACATGGTACTGGATTGCAGACTGTGCATACTCAAATTCCGCATAGCCGGATAAAATAACAGTTGTTATGTTCGGATGATTTTTGCAGATGTATCTGGAAAGCTCGATTCCATCGATCAGCGGCATTTTTACGTCTGTGATCACAATGTCAATTTTATTTTCTTCAATGATTTTAATTGCTTCTTTTCCATTGCTGGCAGTTGCGTGCACCACGCAGTTAAGGGATTCCCAGTCAATATATTGGGAAAGTGCTTTTCTGATTAATACTTCGTCATCGACGATTAATAACTGGTAACTCATGATTCATCTCCTGTAAGTCTGTTTCTGTCAGATAATGGTATTTTAAATGTAATTTCCGTTCTTATGTTTGGGATACTTTGTATTTTTAACTGGCTTTCCTCACCATACATAAGATATAAACGGCGGTTCAGATTCTTTAATCCGACATGCGGATGGGAATGGACGGTATCACTTTTGGATTCTGCCACCGGACTGTCGAGCGAAAAACTCGGGATTGTTTCAAAGCCGACACCGTCATCGGCTACCGTAATGGATAAAAAGTTTTCTGATTTCTTTATTGTGATTTCTAACGTTCCGTCGGAAGGTTTTGGCTCAAGACCATGAACGTATGCATTTTCAATAAGTGACTGAATGCAGAAACAGGGGATGAGGCAATGTTCAATTCCAGGATCGATTGTCTGAATAACCTTGATTTTATCCTCAAAGCGCATTCTTTGCAAGTAATTATAATAATATACAAAATGAAGTTCTTCCTCTAACGGTATCGTGGTTGAGGTTCTGTAAATCGTCGAGGCTCTCAGAATTTCTCCGATTGCAATGACCATCTGGCTGATCTCGGAATTATCAGTCATCTCCGCTTTCCATGTCAGTGTATTTAAAACGTTAAACAGAAAGTGTGGATTTAACTGCGATTGTAACGTTTTTATCTCAGAATCCTTTAACAAAAGCTGCTGTTCTAAAATATTATCGTGGTAGGAATGAATCTGGTCTAACATGTTATTGATTGCAGTCTGTAGTTCATTGAATTCTGAGTATTTTTTCAGACCATTTATTTTTTTTGAGTAGTCACCCTGAGAGATTGCATTTATTTTTTCAATCATCACATTGATAGGATGAACGGTCAGCCGGCTGATGAAAAAAGACCATATAATACAGGTTACGATAATTAAAAGTGTGACCGGTATATAGGAACTGAGGACATTATATACCTGTGACCGCAGTTGATCCTCCGGCGTCATAACAGTTGCGGTAATATTCAGCAGATCAATTTGATTTGACAGGGTCAGGTAGTTTCTGGAAGCAAAGGTAATATTTTTAAATTGTGAGTTATGATACCTTCCCAATGCGGATTTTAAATCGTTGATTTCATTTTCAGACGGATCTTCATAGCCAGAAATCATTGTAAATGCATCATTGTATAGAAAAATATGCCACCCATCTTCGATATTGGAAGTTAATTTATTGATCCACAGATTTTCGTCCACGGTGATGATCATAGTCCCCATAATATTTCCGGTTGCCAGATTATAAATAGAAACGGACAAAATAGAGGTTATGGTTATCCGTTAGAGTAAAAACGGTAAGAGAGGGAGAGTTTGATACATTTGCTGATAGACAGCCACATTTTCTGTCTGTGTAAGATCGGATTCATCTTTTGATAAATGAAATTCTTTTCCGGTTTTTGTAAATACATAGACAGAACGAATGTAATTTTTTTCCCAGACGTTATTCAGCATAAGGACATAAGACATTTGTTTTTCTACCAGGGAATAGTTGGATGGTTCCGTAGAAGTGGATTCCATAGAATCATAAATGGTATTGTTGGATACCAAAAGACGGTATATGGAGTCAATCGTGCTGATATCGTCTGAAATAGAGGAAATCGTCATATTACTTTCCTGATACATGAGAGTCTGGAAATTCAGGGTTAACTCTTTATACGTTTTTTGTAGAAATAACCCTGCACTGATGGAAGTGATCAGGGCAATTGTCAATGTGATTAAAAAGGAAGTCTGGGTAGAAAGTTTTCTGCTTTTGTTATAAGTTTTCATAGTATGTTTCGCCTTGTGTTTTTTCGTAATTAGGTTCATTATAACGCATGATTGTACAAAAAGTAAAATAATAAATAAAAAGATAAAAAAATTCTATTTTATACACAAATAAAATCCGTATAATTTTAGGTGTAAGGAAAAATTAAACAAAAGTTGGAGGGAAAACAATGTAAAAAAAGAGTGATAAGTACTTTGTTATGTGCGACAATGCTGGTCGGCATGATTACAGGATGTGGTTCTAATAATACAGAAAGTGCAAGGAAACACATCTTCCAATGCGGCTTCGACAGAATCAGGCGATGGAGAGAAGGTGGTCCTGAATGTGATCAATTATCATGTAGGAACCGATTATGCGGCAGATTATTATTCGTATCTGTTTGACGCATTTCAGCAGACAGAGGAAGGAAAAAATGTTGAGTTCAAATTTGAGGAAATTCCAACAACAGATGCATACAATCAGAAAATTAAATTATTGATTTCAAGTGGTGACCTGCCAGATATCGTATTTAATGGTGGTAACAATATCACAGCGTTGGCAGCAGAGGCAGGAAAAGTTACAGACCTGACACCATATCTGGACAATGATCCAGAGTGGAAAGCAATGTTTGATGAGAAGGATTTGGAGTTTAACTCTTATGAGGGAAAAGTATATGGTATTCCTGTTTCAAAGGAAATTTCCTATATTTACTATAACAAAGATTTGTTTGCTGAAGCTGGTCTGGAGGCACCGGACGTTGCATATGAGACATGGGATGAATTCTTTGATGCATGTGACACTTTAAAATCTAAAAATATTACTCCGGTCAGCATGGACACAGCAGATCTTGGATGGCTTTCCAACCTCTGGTACAGCGGACTTATCGGAACAAGCGGTGAGGAAGGAAATGAGTTTATGAACACAGCTTATCCAACCGATTATAATGTTCCGGTGTAGAGGAAGCAACAGAGCAAACTCCAGAAAATGTTAGAGAACTATACAACATCAGATGCAGCAGGCGGAAAGTACGATACAATGGCAACACATTTCTTTAATGGAGAAGTTGCAATGTTACCAAACGGTCCGTGGATGATTCCAGATTTCAACAGCACAGAAAAAGCACCGGAAGGATTCTATGACAAAGTAGGTATCATGCTTCTTCCAGGTGCAGGTTTGGAGAGTGTATCAACACCAGGTGATATGGTTGGAGCATCCGATCCGAAAAAGATTGAAGCAGCAGTGGCATTCCTGAAATTTGAGACAACAGCAGAAAATCAGCTCAAAGCACTGGAAATGGCAGGATTACAGCCTGTATCAAGCAATATTGAAGTTCCGGACAGCTTAAAAGAATCTGATCCATTGATGGCAGAGGTTCTTGAAATTCAGTCAAAAGCAAAATATACATACGGACAGAATCAGGCATACTGGTATCAGAATGTAATTGATACATTCTCGAATCAGTTACCGGAATTAGCTTATGGAAATATTACAGCAACAGAATTTTGCGAGAAACTCACAGAATCTGCACAGAAAAATTAATAATATTATAGTCTGATGAAAGGTGCTGTGCTGCAATGGTACAGCACCTTTTTTGAAAGGAGAAATCATAGGATGAGTACAAAAGGAAAAAAGGATGGATCATAGCGTTTGTATTACCCTGTGTGGTATTGTTTTGTCTCGTATATGCGATTCCATTTATCATGGTAATCACCACATCGTTTTGTAACTATACATTAACGCAGGCACCGGCTTTTCAGGGGTTGGAAAATTTTAAAATAATTTTTGCCGATTATGACTTTGTGGTATCCATTGTGAATACATTAAAGTGGGTTTTGATACAGTCTACAATCCATGTGACATTCGGTTTTGTGATGGCACTGATTCTTCGGAGAAAACCAAAAGGATGGAAATTTGTAAGAGTTGCCTATGTGATTCCGAATATCATCCCGACGGCTGCTACAGCAGTTATGTTTTCACTTCTGCTAAACCCATCCTTTGGAATTGTCAAAATGATTTATGAAAAACTGGGACTGAATACCTCTCAGGTAGTAAATTTATTTGGAAACTCCAAGTATGCATTTCTGACAGTAACAGCAACCTGGGTATTTTATTCGGGATTTAATATGTTGATCTTCTTGGGAGAAATGGGTGCGATCAGCCCTGACATTTATGAAGCCGCTATGATCGATGGAGCAACCGCAGGACAGGCAGACCGGTATATTACCATACCGTTAATGAAAAATGCATTTGGAACATGCGTCATTTTAGCTTCCGTTGCGATGGTATCCCAATTCGATATCATTTATATGACAACAAAAGGCGGACCGGGAAATGCGACACTCAATCTGCCGATGTATCTGTACAAGATTATTACGCTGGAAAATAATTATGGAAAGGCAAATGCGGTAGGTGTCGTGCAGATTTTACTTGGCTTACTGTTAGTCATATTAATTCAGAAGTTATTCAATCAGAAGAAAGAATTACAGGAGGCATAATATGGAGGCAAATGAAAAGAAAACGGGTGGAACTTTGAAAAAAAATCCGTCTGTACTGACCAGTGGTATTTTAAAAGTATTAAAATATCTTTTTCTCATAGTGATTATTGTAATCTCGATTGGACCGATCGTATGGGCATTTTTAAGTCGTTTAAGACCTATGCAGAAATCAATGCATCTGCGCTTAGTCTGCCAAAACATTTAATTTGAAAAATTACATTGACGCTATTCCGGTATGCTCCGATACAGAAATACTTTTTGAACAGTATTATCGTTGTTGGAATGAGCGTGGTTGTAACCGTGTGTGTGGTGGCAATGTGCGCTTATATCGTGGCAAGATATAACTTTAAACGTGAAAACGGTTCTGATTCTTATGATTTCAGCAT
>ENA-OQKX01000072-OQKX01000072.1-human-gut-metagenome-genome-assembly--contig:-NODE-72-length-18258-cov-3.355579_pt1 | contig 18258 bp, 13 predicted proteins | sample MGYA00242654_ERZ504810 | MGnify/ENA primary metagenome ERZ504810 (study PRJEB26092, sample SAMD00036378) | human gut metagenome | host: Homo sapiens | study: EMG produced TPA metagenomics assembly of... | reverse complement strand
CTCCCCGATGCATATCCCAGTTTCTATTGCTATTCGATCTGACAGGTCCATTTGTCCGCTAGCATTGTAATAATTCATATCTGCTCCTTTCCCAGCAGATAGTAATCGATATAACCAATATATCATGCCTTGGAAAGGGCTGTAGAAAAAGTAAACTAGACCTTTTATAGCCATTTTCAGTTGTCAAAGTACAGGTTTAATTTTTCATTTTAGGGCTGTCTTGATCTTATCTTAAACCAACTACTGTCCTATAAACAGTACTTTTATATATATCCCTGTCCTTTCGTACAATCAATCTATTATATCACATTTTTACATCAACCGACCTTTTTCAGCAAGAAATATAACAAAATCCATCCATTTTCTCATTTCAACAGAAAAAACGCCCATATCCATGGCACCCGCCACGAACACAAGCGTTTCATCCTTTCCCAATATGTAATTCTCACACTCTGACACAATCCCGTGTGATCTCCTTCAGCGAAGCCACACCGCACATTGCCATCGTATCTTTCAACTCACTTCCGATCTTATTGACATAAGCCTCGACACCTTCCTGCGCTCCGCCATACACGGCAGTCACAAACGGACGGGCAATGATCACCGCATCGGCTCCCAGTGCCAGTGCCTTAAACACATCCACACCGGAACGGATGCCTCCGTCGACAAAAATCTTCATGGAGCCATCGACTGCATTTGCGATCTCTTCAAACACCTCTGCGGTGGCAGGACACTGATCCAGAACACGCCCGCCGTGGTTTGACACAACGATTGCATCTGCCCCGGCTTCTTTTGCCTTCATGGCACCTTTGACGGTCATGATTCCTTTGACGATAAACGGCAGCCCGGCCGCCTGTTTCACTTCACGCAGATCCGCCACCGATTTGCTTCCGGCCGGTGGCATCAGATTTTTCAGAAATGGCAATCCGGCCGCATCAATATCCATTGCCACGGCAAAGGCACCGGAATCCTTTACCATCGCCATTTTCTCCCGGATCACTTCGATGTTCCACGGCTTTACGGTCGGAATTCCCAGTCCACCGGCATTTTTGATCGCTTTTGTCGCTGCGACCATGACATTGCTGTCGGTTCCGTCTCCGGTAAAAGCAGCGATGCCGGATGCCGCACAGGCGGAAACGAGAATATCGTTGTAGGAAATATCATTCAGGCAGTCTCCGTAATGCAGCTGCACGGCGCCTACCGGACCGGCAAAAAACGGATACTGAAACGTTCTGCCAAACAGTTCCAGTGTCGTATCACATGGACGGTTTTCGACCAGCGTGTCCATCTGGACACGGATTTCTTTCCATTTGTCATAGTTGCGGATGGCGGTATCTCCGATGCCTTTGGCTCCCGGCCCCGGCATCTGGTTTTTACAGGCTCTGCCGTTACATTCCCAGCACGCCTTACAGTAAGATCCGATACGGCCTCTCGCCTGTTCGATACACTCTGTATAATTCATAGGTCTGTTCCTTCTTCCTTTGTCTGTAAATCAGAATTTTTATCTGTCATGATTCATACGCCAGTCGATGCATCGTTTCAGATAGTGCACATAATCCGGGTTCTTACACATGCCCTTGCCCGGAGTATCGGAGATCTTTGCGACATCCATACCGTTGCACAGCGTGGTTTTCATGACGATATTCAGTGCCGGTACCTCCGTATCATTCGAGATATAGGTGCCGATTCCAAAAGCCACCTTTGTGCGGTCCCGGAAATGTTCGTACAGTTCGTGTGCCCGTGCAAAATCAAGAGAATCACTGAACAATAAAGTTTTATTTGCCGGATCGATTCCCAGTTTCTGGTAGTGCGCGATCATTTTTTCGCCCCACTGCACCGGATCTCCGCTGTCATGACGCACGCCGGAGAATAACGTTGCATAGGTCAGCTGGAAATCCCGCAGGAAACAGTCGGTCGTAATCGCATCGGTCAGTGCAATACCGTTTAACACGCCATACTCGCGTACCCAGGCATCAAGCGCATACCAGTTGGAATATGCCGGGTTATGTTTGTGATTTCCCTGTCCGACACACATGATCCACTCATGTGCCATGGTTCCGACCGGTGTCAGATTGTATTTCTTTGCCAGATAGACGTTGGACGTTCCGATAAATTCTGACCCGTGAAATTCTGCTTCTTTCAGCTTGCGGACAGCAAGCTCCTGTGCCTCTGCGGAAAGACGGCGGCGCAGTCCAAATTCACTGAACGAACCGATCTCGTATCTGCCGCTGGCATCTTTGATCTTCTGTTCCAGACGTTCCCGGAAACTGGCATAAAGCCTGTCATAATCGTACGCCATACGGAAATACACTTCGTTGACAATCGCCAGTGTCGGGATCTCATACAAGGATGTATTCAGCCAGGTACCGAATGTCTCGATGGAAAGTCCGCATTCCGCCTCATCCGAAATCTTAAAATCCTCATAGCGCGGCTGCCACAGGCGCAGGAAATCAATATAGCTTCCCTTGATCCATGTAATGCGGTTCAGATATTCCAGCTCTTCCTCTGTAAAACGTAGACTGCAGTACGCCTTAATCTGCTCTTTGATCTCCTGCACCATCTCTGCCGTAAAGTGCACATCGGTATTGCGGCACTTGAATGTCCATGTAGTTTTATAGTCGGAGAACTGGTGATAGATGGCCTCTCCCATACTAAATTTGTACATGTCTGTTTCCAGCAGACTGGTGATGATCTGATTTAACTTCATAATTCTTCTCTTTTCTTCTTACTTAAATAAGATACAATTACTGTATATCCACCTGACAGGTTTTCATCGCTTCGATCGCCGTGCGGTGCGACTCCGGTGTCACGCAGGCGCATGCTTTTTCAATCACGCACACGCGCGCTTCCGGAACAAAGGCTTTGGCAATCATGACATTGCTGATGACACAGATACCCGTGCACACGCCACAGAAATCAATCTGTGCCTCTGCATCACCGCAGTACTGCTTTAAGCACTCGCCAAGCTGCACACTGCCAAATGCCGGCTTACAGATCGTCTCGATCTGTTCTTTGGAATAAAAGGATGCTGCCTTACGGATCACAGGCGCAATCTCCCAGCCTTCGGTTCCTTCGATGCAGTGCACGACGGGCAGCCGCTTTCCTTCCTGCGTATCCAGATAATTACTCTGGTGCGTGTCTTGGGTGAAAATGATTCTGTCATACACGCCTGTTTTTATCACTTCCGCGACCTTCGGAATGACTGCTGCACACTCTGCATTGCCCAGCGGTCCGGTCGTAAAATCGTTTTGCATGTCAACGACAACTAATATTCTTTTCATAGTCTCTCCTGTGCTTCCCTTTTTCTATACACGATAACGGTTAAAACAGGAATACATCTCCTGCACCCGCGGCATGGCATAACCGCCGGAAACGATACCGTTTTCTGCCAGAAAACGCATGCCGGACGTTTCGAGTTCTTTCTGTAACTGTACAACGACTTCGGCAATTGTCCGTTTGCCGTCCACCAGGTGTTCGACCGCATATTTTAAGAGCATGCCAAGGCACGCAGTCTGTTCGCTGTCGATCAGCTGTTCTAAATACCGCAGATCCACGGTCTGCTTTCCGATGGCAAATCCATCCGTTCCCATGGTTTTAATTTAACCGCTCCGGCTCATTTTGTGCACGGCTCCGCTCCGGTAATCCCTGCGTTTTGTGGCACCGTTTTTATCTTTTTCCATGATCCGATGACTGTGTGGCAGGGCGAACGGATGTGGCTTTCTTCTGAAATCGGAAATTCTTTGCACAATGCCTTCGCCTTTTTTGTGATGTCAACCGGCTTGTAGCGGTCCATCTGGATCACGGTATCCGCAATATGGAAAAAGGCACCGGAACTGCCCGCTACCAGGATGGTAGAAATTCCTGCCTGCTCATACAGCTCGCGCGCACGGGAAAGAAACGGCGTGATCGGCTCTTTGTCCGGGCTGACTACTTTCTGCATAAATGCATCCCTTACCATAAAGTTCGTCGCAGACGTATCCTCATCCAGCAGAAACAGGCGGCTTCCCGCCTCCATGCCTTCCACGATCCCGGCTGCCTGCGATGTGCTTCCGCTGGCATCTTCCGTTGAAAAATGATGGGTATCTTTTCCGTTTGGCAGATCATTGATAAACATGGAAATATCGACATCTTTGATAAACCGTCCGTCCTCCGAACGAAGTTTTAAGGCGGTCTCATCCGTGATCACAAACTCTCTGCCGTCCCCTGCGATATGGTTGTAAACGCCCAGTTCGAGTGCAGTTAGAAGTGTGGATTTTCCATGATAGCCGCCACCGACGATCAGTGTGATTCCTTTCGGAATTCCCATACCGGTGATCGCACCTCTGTGCGGAAGCTGCATCGTCACCCTAAGGGATTCCGGAGAAGTAAAAGCCACGGACTGTTTCATCGGACGGGAGGAAATCCCGCTCTCCCGCGGCAGTACCGCATCATCGGCGACAAATGCAACCAGCCCCTGTTCTTTCAGCTGGTCACGGACTGCCTGCTGGTCTTCTGCCAGTTCCACAGCATCCCGGATTTTGCGGGCATCGAGATTTTTATAATAAAATGAGTGCTTTACACATTCCGGCAGATAGGTAAACAGAATTTTCTCCAGTTCCCTGGCATTGATCGTCCGTCCGTTTGCCGGAAATCCTACCGCAAAACGCGCGGTGATTTCTTTTTCATTCACTTCACAGGCTGTCCGGGTCAGAATCTCCTGTCCGCAGTGGGTTACCGAAATCAGGCCGCTTTTGCCCGATCCTTTCGCCTTAAATGTAAAGTGGTTGATCTGTGCGGCAAACGTGCGCAGCAGTTCATCTGCCAGTGCTGTGCGCGTCCGTGTATTTTTCATGGCATATTCCGGAAATGCCGCTGCCTTTGCATCCACGGTCACGCGCACATGGGAAGGCGCCGCAAACGGATCTCCCTGCACATGATCGATGGATAACACATAGTCTGCAAACCGGTAACTTCCCCGCAGGGATTTGTATGCCGGATAACTTTTATGGTCGATACTCCGTAACGTTTCTCGTAAATTGCTGTCTGATTGCATAATGACTCCTGTTTTCTTTTAAACGGAATGATTCCGCTTTTCTTTTTCTTTAACAGCGCAGAAGTATCGAGTGCCTGGGAAGCCGTTTCCTCCGGTTTTGCTTTCTTTGTCTTTTCCTTTGGTTTTTCTGCTTCCGGCTCCGGCTGCCCGTCTTCTGCTGTTTTTCTTTTGTCATTATAGCTTTTTTTGCTGGTCTCGTCCAGTGTGGCATTGGCGGAACATAGGCAAACCGCCGCATGGCGATATCTGACCAGAAATACGAAAAGCAAAAGGATTAAAAGCGGATTGGTCAGCAAACCCGTGCCCGCCCGGAAGCTTTTAACTTCTTCCATACATTCTTCTTTGGAGAAAGCATCTTTCCATACTGTTTGATGAACGCACAAAAGCTATCGTTTGTCAGCGCAAATTTGTACTCCTGCGAATACTGTACCACGGCTGCGGTGGTCAGGGCATTTTCGATTTTTTTGCCGTTTTTCCGCTGCACGCTCAGATTGTAGACACCGGAGACTGTCGTATCCAGCTGTGCCTCATAAGTTCCCGGCGCACTTGCGGTCAGTTTCGCCTGATGCGTTTTTCCATCCGGATCCGTGTACACAGCCTCCACCTGTGTCTGCTCTGCGTAGTCTTTGGCATAATAGGTAACTTTTGTTGTTCCGTTTACAGTAGTTACATCCACACGGTCTTCGCCGAGTGCTGTATTTCCCGCACTGTAATCGATGATCCGCTTCCACAGCTGCACGTAATCATTCTGCTGTGCCAGCCCGGCGGTCCAGCGGTTTGTCACATCGGTATTCCACGCAACCGTATGCCCCAGTCCATACTGCATGACAGACAAAATCGGGTCATCCTTTTCGGCAGATGCCAGCAGCACATTGGCTCCGGTTTTCGGAGAGGCACTCACGTACCCTTTGATCTGCGGCCAGCCATCGGCAAAGAGATTTTTCGTGATGGCATTGCTGCTGTTTCCTTTCAGTGAAAACTGTCCGTTCTGCAAATAGGTATCTCCATTTAAAAATACTTCCTGTGCAAAGATTTTCGGGATATCGGTTGAGATATCGGAATAATAATAGCGGCCGTTACACTGCGTTGCCAGTCGTTCCAGAAGCTGTCTGTCAGACGACTCTCCAACCGCTACCGTGGAAAGAGTTACATCGGCATCCTTGCAGTCCTTGATGATATCTTCAAAATTTTCGGTTTCCCCCTGTCCATCCGTCAGAAGGACAATATGCTTTAGCTGCGCCTTGCTCTTCTTGATTTCATTTAGTGCCGCACGCACGGCCGGTTTGATGGTCGTTCCACCGCCTTCGCTGATCGTCTCGATGCTTTGATGGATCTTGTCTTTATCCTTCACTTTTTCCAGCGGCACCTGCCAGGTGTAACCATCATCAAAGGTTACCACACCGACTTCATCTTTCGTATCCAGCTGATCCACAGCCGCTTTGGCAGCCGCGATCGCCAGATCCAGATTGGTGCCTCCTTCGGTCTGTTCCGACATACTGCCCGAATGATCAATCACCATGACCATTGCCAGATTCTGTTTCTCATTCACCCCACGCAGCTGCATATCGACCGGAAGAAGTTTCTCCAGTTCCGTATCCTGATATCCGCCCAGTGCAAAACTGTCCTCGCCGCCGCATGCCACCAGACCGCATCCGTAGTCTTTCACATAAGTTTTCAGATTTTTTAGAAAGCCCTCCGGCAGATCTGTCCGGTACACATTTTCCAGAATGATGCTCTTGTACTGCAGCATCTCTTTTAAAGTATCCGGTGCACTGACTGCGGATACCTGCCGGTAATTGCATCCGGCAGCATCCAAAAGTCCTAAAAACGGTGTGCTGTCCTCTCCCATTCCAGATACAAGCAGAATCTTTGGCAGGGAATCCACCGTCGCATACGTACCATAATCATTGTTTTTTTCACAGGTGTCCTTCGGTGCCTTCACGCGCACGGTATACTGCTGCGCATCGGTACCGACTACCTTCTGTTTCAAAACAAAACGGTTGCTGCCTTTGTTTAAATGCACGCCTGTCTGACTGACCATCTCCGTTCCCTGCAAAAGCTGCAGCTTCGCATCGGTCTCATAGTTGCTTTCCACAGTTACGGTCATGGAATAGGAATCACCCGGATAAAGATACTCCGGCATTTCCACGTTTTCGATATAGGCATCGCTCCCCTGCTTTGTATCTTCATAGAGAACCGAATACAGCTGCACGTTTTTTGCCGTCAGTGCCGATGCCGTATGCTCGATGTTTCCCTTTGTCTGCTTTCCATCCGTAAGCACCACAAGCCGTCCTGCCGCATTGTCCGGGATCATGGAAAGTCCTGTGGAAACGGCTTCCTCAAGGTTGGTTGCATCCGCCTCCGGTGCCGAGAGAATCTGAAAACTGTGTTTCTCACTGGTCAGAAACTGTTCCACAACCGCATTGGCTCCAAACGTTACGATGGCATACTGATTGTTCTTTGGCATGTCTTTAACCTGCCGGCTCATATACTGCTCCATCTGCGTGAGATTTGCGGCATTGCTCTCCGACAGATCAACCAGAAAAACGGTTGTGTCTTTCGCGTGGGAAAGCGGCACCGAAATTCCACAGACAGCCAGCACCAAAAGGGCAAGCCCCACCAGACGCACCGCAAGATAAAACCGCCCACGGTAACGCATCTGCCGGACATAACAGATCCACTCCAGTATCATAAGAAGAAGCACAAGGATAAGGATGACATTGCGCATCTGCTTTCGCACAAGCTGCCGCTGCATCGTGTTGCGGCTGCCGGAATCGCCTGCCGTGATCCGTCCATCCGACTGGCTGCTGCATGCAAATTTTACAATATAGGATTCCTTTCTGCCGCCCGCTTTTACGGTAAACAGTCCTGCCTGATCGGCAGGTGCTGCAATCTGCTGCACGTCCACACCGTTTAATGCATGAAACTGCACGGTATCTCCGGCATCATAGACGTTTTGGGAAAGAAGGGAACTGTCCTCAAGATAGTGCAACGCATGGTTCATAAATACCGGAAACTCCGGCTGCAGGGCAAAATCCGATTCCCGCAGATCAAATCCGAGTACGACCTCCCGGATTCCGTCATGCTCCCCGTAGTATGCGGCGCACTGCTTTCCGTTCCACAGAAAGCCCGTGGCCCAGACCGGCAGATCATACACATACGTCTGATTTACCCCGAGCGCAAAGTCCCGGATTCCGGAAGTCAGTTCGGTATCGCTGGCAGACAGACTGACATTTTTTTCCTCGTTCTTTCCTTCTTTGGCAAAAATCATCCGCGCCTTCTGCTGATTAGATTCCTGCACTGCCGTATCCGCATCAAAAATACAGACCCCCGGATCGTCACTGTCAAGTGCATCCGTTGTTTTTGCCTTGGAAAGATTCTCTCCGGTCACGGCAAGATACGCTTTTTCGATATAGGTATTTCCTTCCCCGATCAGTGTGGCTTTGCTCGTGGAAACCCGGTCTTTGAGTGCATAAGCACAGTTATCTTCTTTTAAGGAATCCTTCTGGCTGCTGCCGGCAAATGTCACTGCGGAAAGTTCGGTATGCAGTGGCTGTTTTCCCCATTTCACCTGTTTGAACAGGCAGGTATACGTCTCGTCTGCGGCAAGGGAAAGTGTACGCACTTCAAGAATTTTCTTTCCCTCATACAGCGTAATCTCCATATTTGCCGCATGATCGCTGTAATTTGTCACGCCTGATGCAACCGTATACGTGTCCCCGCTGCTGTCTTTGGTGCAGGACAGAAACGTATTCGCCACGTTAGAAACGGGACTTCCCACCACGCGGATGGTTGCCTGAAGCTGACTTTTGAGATTTTTCGTCTGTTTTGCCCCAATGCCGTCGGTATAGACGATGACATCTGCCAGATCGTTCTTTTTGTCTTTTTTCTGCACCGTCTGTACGGTTGCCAGTGCATCAGAAAGCGATCCGGCTGTGTCCGTGCCCTTGATGTCTGCCAGCGTCCGATACAATGCTTTTTTCTCGGAAGTATGGACGGCAAGCAGATTGGTTCCCGTGCCGTCACAGGTAACAATGGATATTTTTGCCCCATCCGAAGCGGCAATCTGCTCTTTGATCTCACTTACGGCTTCCCCTAGGCGGGTATTGCCCCCTTTGGTGAGATGCTTCATGCTTCCGCTGGTGTCAATCAGATACACCACGTCCGTACTGCCTGTACCCTTACGCTGTACAAACGGTGCCATCAGTGCCAGAATAAGCATCAAAAGAATCACGATCTGCAGATACATCAGCAGATTGTGCAAAAACTTTTCCCAGAACGTTTTAGACTGTTCATTATAAAAAAGCTTCTTCCACAACAGATTCGAAGACACTGGCGTGTCTGTCCCCTTTGGCACAAGCAGATATAAAATCACAACAACCGGAACCGCCAGCAAAAATGCCAGCGGCCACAAACTCTCAAATATCATAATCCATCCTCAAATTTTTCTCAGACAAACAAAGGTCTTAAATCTTCTAAAATAAGCGCGCGTCTCTCTTTTTCGGAATCACAGAGTATATAGGTGCCTCCGGCAGCCGATGCACTTTTTTTCAGCCGCACAGAAAGCTTTTGCAGTTCCTGTTCATAGCGCGCAATCACATCCGCACGCATCGTCACGCGCAGTTTTTCTTTGGACTCCATATCTATCAGATTGCGCGTACCGTCCATTGTCACACGCAGTTCTTCCGCACACAGTGTCTGAAGCAACACGGGTCTTTGTTTCGTAAAGTCCAGATACTGCATCGTTTTTTCCAGACGATCCTGCGTGGGATCTGTCGCTGCTTCGGTCAGGAAATCACTGACGATCACGGTAACTCCCGCCCCACGCCTCTGCATCTGGCGCACGGCGGAAAAAGAATCCGTCTCTGTCCCCGAAAATGTACGTGCCTGCAGCCATCCAAGTACTTTTGGCAGTGCATTCTTTCCCCCGGAAACCACAAGCGGAGTTCCCATCTGGCTGCTGTCATACAGCACCAGCCGGTCCATATGGTGCAAAGTCAGAAAGGCAATCACCGCGCACAGATCCTGTGCCAGTTCTGCCTTGCTCTTTTTTCCATAGTGCATTGATGCACTGGTATCTAAAATAACCGATACCACTGCTTCCTTTTCTTCGAAATATTCCCGGATATACATGCGCTCCGACCGCGCATAGACATTCCAGTCCAGCCTGCGCAGATCATCTCCCGGCATATACTCCCGGAAATCGGAAAATTCCGCAGAAGTCCCTTTCTGTACGGATCTGCGGTTTCCTGCCATATTCTGGCTGCTTTTCTGTTTCATCGCGATTACAAGCCGCGACAGCTGTTCATAAATTCCCGCATCAAGCATACAGTCCCTGTTCCTTTTCTGTTAAGATCTGCCCAATCACCGCATCTTCCGTAATCCCCTCCGATACCGCATCAAAACTGAGCAGAATCCTGTGCCGCAATACCGGAAGTGCAACACATTTGACGTCCTCAAACGAGACATTCAGGCGGTTTTCCATAAATGCGCGTGCCCTGGCTGTGCGGATCAGTGCCTGTGCCGCACGCGGGCTTGCCCCCTCCCGGATATACGGATTGTCTGCATGAGTTGCCATAACCAGATCCAGAATATAATCCATGACGGCATCCGCAATCGGAATCTGTGCAACGCATGCGCGCGCTGCAAGCAGGCTTTCCCGGTCCATGACCTTTTCGATCTTTGGCGGATGGTTTCCCTCCGTCAGTTCCACGATTCCCCGCAATTCCTGCCGGTCCGGAAATTTTACCAGCACTTTAAACAAAAAACGGTCCAGCTGGGCTTCCGGCAGCGGATAAGTTCCCTCGTTTTCGATCGGATTTTGTGTGGCAAGCACCAGAAACGGCTCCGGCAGCTGATGGCTGGTCGTTCCGATCGTCACGGTGTGTTCCTGCATGGCCTCTAAGAGAGCTGACTGTGTCTTTGGCGTGGCACGGTTGATCTCATCCGCCAGCACCAGATTGGCAAAAATCGGTCCTTTTTCAAACCGGAATGCACTTTTTTGCTCTTCTTTTACGATGATGTTGGTACCGGTCACGTCACTCGGCATCAGATCCGGGGTAAACTGGATTCTCTGGAAACTCAGATCACACACCTGGCTGATCGTACGCACCAGCATGGTCTTTCCCAGTCCCGGCATACCTTCTAAGAGTACATTTCCGCCCGCCAGAAGGTGCCAGCATGACCTGGCGGATGACGTCTTTTTGTCCGATAATTCCCTTTGCAATTTCCTGTTCACATGCCATGGTGTTCTGCTGGCATACTTCATATTCTGTCATAAGATCTCCTCTCCATCAGTTCAGATTTTCAAAATAATTCCGGATGACATCTTCCATGCCGGCCGGGTATTTTCCATTGGCAATGCCTTCGTAGGCCTCTTTCGTGTAATCGCCGTACCACGGAATCTAAATCCACGTGTTCGCCTTTCCATGCCAGACCATTCTTCGCCTTGTAATAATCGGAATTCTTCGAATCCCCCTTGTCCTTTGTGATACTGCTGTCGTTTCCGAGTTTATTCGGAACACTCACATAATCATGTGTTCCCCCTCCGGATCCGGTTCCGCGTCCACCGCCTGTTCCGTTTCCTGTTCCACTTCCGTTTCCGCTTCCTGTCCCCTTGCCGTTTCCGCTTCCACTTCCATTGCCACTTCCACTTCCGTCCTTTCCACTGCCCGAATCTTCCCCATCCCCGGAATCCTGGGAACTGGTTTCCGAAGACTGCGTGGATTCCCCACGCTGCGTACCGCTTTGTGTAGTGCTTTGTACATCCCCCTGTGCCAGCTGGTTTCCTGTATTGGTATTCACCTGGATATTTTTAAGTACCGATGCAAGGGCATCCGTCCCGGAAATCTGTGCCGCCTGTCCATACTTGTAAGAAAGTTTCTGCCCGGCAGATGCCAGTGCCTGCTTCGTATCTGCCTGCTGCATTTCTTTTTGCGATAAGGCCAGTGACTGTATCAGTTCCTGCAGGGCTTTCTTTTGTTCTTTTGTCATGGAAGAGGTGTCGGTCTGTTTTAAGGCATCCATCACTTTTTGGATTTCTTTTTCCTTTTCCCGGGCTTCCTGCCGGATGGCATGCCGCTGTTTCACCTGTTTATGCGCGGGGGACGGCACAAACGAAAGAACAAGAGCCAGCCCGAAGGGAAAGAAAAGTGCCACAAGTTTCCTTCGGTCCGGACAAACACGCGTCCTTTTCCATGCATGGTCTTCCTGTAACATATGCACGGCATCGCTGCGCTGCATCCGGTCGATACTGCCCTCTTTTCCGATACGCCCATATGCCGTCACGATCCGTTCCTGAAACCCGAAACGGTCGATCTGCTGTGCTGCCTGTACCATGGTACATCTCTTCATTACCGTATAAATGCCTCCAGCTGCCGCACCACATAAAACTGCCAAAACAGCCCACACATGCACCGTATAAAAAGGGACAAACACCGCACATCCTTCCAGCACCATGGCGATGGTTCCACCTGCGGCAATTCCTGTGCTTTCATAGCGCAGGAACTTTTTTACGTTCTGTTTTCTTTTGCTGTAACGGATTTCCTGCAACAGAAATGCTTTTTCATCCATGCTGCTTTCCCCCTGCATGTTTTCTTCCATATCCTGCCATCGGATTGATCCGCCGCATCGCAATCAGAAGAAAGACAAATGCCAGTGCCACAAATAAAAGCGTGGAAACGGCCATCCATCCATAATGTACGGCAGCACCCGAAACAGAAAGTGTTTTCCCGTAATTTGTGATCAGTTCTTCCGCCACGGATGTTCCGGTCATACTCCAGGTAAAAAATTCAAGCAGATACATGCCCGGATTGACCAGAAGCACCCAGCAGGATTTTTCCGGTACACCACCTGACATGCGGACAACCGAGGTGACCAGATAGGGAAGAAAACTTCCGATAAACAGCAGGACATAGATACCATACGATAAAATTATGGCACTGATCGTTTTTTTACAGATGGAAGAACACAAAATTCCAATACTTGCAGAAACGAACGAAACCAGTAATGATACCGCCAGAAACCAGAACAGATTGCCCCATGAGAGTCCGCCGATGACAAATGCCAGTGCTACGATCGGAAGTCCTGCCACCACATAAAACATGCTCTGGATCATCGCGGTGAGCACCTTTCCCATATAATGGAAAATCCGGTCATGCTGGTTGTCATCATAATATCAAAGGTCTGCCGCTCTTTCTCACCCGAAATTGCAGAAGCCGTGCGCACCGGGACTACCACTCCCAGAATAAAAATCTGCGTGACCGCAAGTGCCGGATACAGCCAGACAATGCTGCTGTATATGTTTGCAGACGAATAGGTCATCTGCTGGGAAAACAAAAACATGGCAAAGAAAAATACAACTGCCATAATCGCCTCATAAGCAAATATTTCCCAACAGATCCGCATACTGCGCGCCTGTACTTTAATATCTTTTTTTACCATTGGATTAATTCTCATCTTCCTGCCCTCCTGTCAGCTGCATAAACAGGGATTCGAGATTTCCCTCTTCTTTATAAAATCCTGTCACGATAATTCCATTCTGTATCATCTGTGCGATCAACTGCGCGATTTCTTCCTCTTTCATGGCATGCGAGATATGGATTTCCTTTTCTCCCACCGATTCCACACGGATCTGGGGTGTTCCTTAAGCATGCGCACTGCCGGCTCCATCTCCCCGTGAACCGAAACCACGATCCGGTTTCCACCGAAAACATGTTCCATGACATCCTCAATGTTTCCTGCTTCTACGAGTTTTCCGTGATCCATAATGCCGATGCTGTTGCACATCTCTGCGAGCTCCGACAAAATATGGGAACTGATCACAATGGTTTTTCCCATGCTGCGCAGATTCTGCAATAGTTCTTTCATCTCCACACGCGCACGCGGGTCCAGACCGGAATTCGGTTCATCCAGTACCAGAAGGGAAGGATTGTGGATGAGTGCACGTGCCACACACAGCCGCTGCTTCATTCCGCGGGAAAGCGTATCCACATAAACCTCTTTTTTGTCGGACAGATTGACCAGTTCGAGCAGATCATTGGATACCGCAGTGATCTCCCTGGAAGTCATACGGTACATGGAACCGTAAAAATCCATATATTCGCTGACTTTTAAATTGTCATACACACCAAAGAAATCCGGCACATAACCAATCTGCTTTTTGATTTCCTTCGGATGCAGCAGGGCATCCACGCCATGGATCGTAATGGTTCCTTCTGTCGGCGGCATAAGTCCGCATACCATCCGGATTGTTGTTGTCTTTCCGGCTCCGTTTGGTCCCACAAAGCCAAACAGATCCCCTTTGGGCACATGCAGGTTCAGATCCCTGACCGCCTGAAATTTTCCGTAGTTTTTATACAAATGACTAATTTGAAGCATTGGACACCTCCTGACCGGCAATCGTATACAGACAGCCAAACGAAATTTCCGAGCACCTGCTCTCTATGGTTTTTCCGTAGTCTGCGGTTACTCCTTCCACTACAACAGTACCCGACACATCGTTCTGCCGCCGGATCTGGCACAGTCCCAGATACAGTGCGGCTGCCATATCCTTATGCTTATACGAATATGTATTTCCATTCATGTTGTCTTGCGATAACACGCTGTAGACATCATCAAAATAAGAAATCTGCTGGGACAGCAGTGGTTTTTTACTTTTCCCGTCTATCGTTATGGTTTCACCTGCTTTTACATCCGAAAATACCATGACCGTATCATCCGACACGCAGACAAGATAAGGGAAATCATAGGACGTGTTGTTTGTTATGTTTCCCCCCTGTTTCTGCTGCGTGATCACCAGACCACTGGTGTCTATGCTTCCACATCCTTTGGCAGTTCCTGCCGCAAACAGATAGGCATTTTCAAAATTGCTCTGCGGTTTTACCCCAAGGGACAGCCCCCTGTCATATTCCACCAAATAGTGATAACGGTCTTCATATACCCTGCCGGAAGATGCCATACTATAAGATTCACTGAGACCTGTACCACCATATGCGTAATTATCATTCAGCCGTACCTTCCACGGTTTTACCCCGGAATGATACGCATTGTAATAGGTGGCGATACCAGTGGTACTTTTTCCATCCGCCTGCTGTGCGGTCACCGAATAAACCCGTGTCTCATGCAGCTTTAAATTCCGCCCGCCGATAAATACCACACCGATAAAAATTATGCCAAGCGCCGGTACCCCCAACCAGTACCAGTCTCTTTTTTTCATCTTGCAAAGCAGAAGATAAAGCACCGGTCCAACAACGATCACATAGACCACTATCAGAACTTTCAGCCAGGAAAAATCCAATGCCGTATTGAGGTGGTCAATGACACCGAATGCATTTTCCCCACTCCATCCCCATTCCTCGTCATTGACATACTGGGAATAGCTCATGGAATATCCTGCCACCTGGTCATAAATTCCGTAACACAGATCCGGGGAAACTTTCTGCATCTGTTTTTCGCCAAAAGAAATGGCACATACACCGATGGCACCATCCCCACAGGCATACACCCACCCCGGATAAGCTTCGCTTTTGCTTGCATTTGTATTGTTCCGCTGCAGCTTTGCAACCGGCATCTGTGAAAAATCAATCCCGGTAAATCCGGAATAACTTCCCAATTGCTGCATTTCTTTCGATACCTCATTTTCTTCTCCCACTTTGCTGACGCTTTTGCAGCTGACCTCCATAAATGAGGAATCAAAACCACCCAGTGTATCTTTGCCGCGCTCTCCGGTTCCAATCAGCAGCCATCCACCGTTTTTCACCCATTTCTCGATTGCCTTGATATTCTCTTTCCCAAGTGAACTCACATCGTAGGAATCAATCACAAGAAAATACAGTTCATCCAGCTGCGCCTGCAATGTATCCGCGTCCATCTGTGTCAGATATACATTCTGGTCTTTTCCGTGAAGATAATAGGTCTGGCCGCTCATGCTCATCCAGCCAAGCGCATCATAATGATCCGAAAGCACTCCCACACCAATACCGCGCTTTTCTTTGCCAAAAATACTGGCAAATGCTTCCTTTGCCACAACGTTTCCCTTTTCATCGATAAATGCCACGATTCCGTTTCCGCGTGTCTGGCTGACATCCGCATACGGAATGGTCATTGTATACTGTTTTTTCCCGTTCTGCGGCAATGTCAGGCGCTGTTCAAATGCGCAGCCGTTGGAGTTGTCGGTACCGGAAAACACCAGACGCACCTTCCCGGTAAAATCCGCCCCGCTGTTTTTTGCCTCCACCTGTACGACACAGTCTTTTTCCTGTTTCAGCAGAGTCACCGTTGCCGACAATGCCTGTTTCTGATCTGCATATACATTTGCTCTGCCACAAAATATGCCTAAAAATGCCAGGCATACCAGAAGCAGACTGCAGATTGTCTTTCTAATTTTCATAATCTTCTCCTTCCATAAATGTTCTTTACGGTTTCCTGTCATTTATGATAACATACGTTATTTTGGAATGACATTAAGGTTTTCTTAAAATTGTCTGGCTTATTTACAGAATTTCTTAAAATAAAAAGCCCCTGCTCTCGCAGGGACTTCCAGAACCTTCTATCAGATATAATTTTTTATTGTGCGGTGGCACGGAACATGACATTTCTGTATTTTGCAAGTACACGCATCAGAATGCTTCCAAGAACGCATACTGAAATCACCTCTCCGATTCCGACCGTCATGGCATTAAACGGGATGGTTACATTCACACCGTGGAAATATACTGCCGGAATACCGTACGCATAGACCAGCACGAACGGAACAATAATCATATTAAAAATAACCGGCGGAAATGTGCATGCAATCTTGTGATTGCGCAGCAGATAGGTACATACCGCTGCCAGCAGCGTGGCAATGCTTCCGAAAATGACATCATAGATCACGGCGCCTGTCAGCAGATTCGCAAGCAGACAGCCAATCCACAGTCCCGGAATCGCTGCCGGCGTAAAAACAGGCAGGATACACAGTGCTTCGGAAAAGCGTACCTGAATCGTGTGGGATGCAAGTCCCAGTGCGTTGGCTACAAAAGTCAGCACTACATAAAGTGCTGCAATCACAGCAGCCTGAACAATAAATGTTACCTTTTTGTCTCTCATATCCATTTGTCTCCTTTAGTTTTGTTTTACGAGTGGAAGGTCTCGAACACTCGGTAATTTTTCGTGCAATCCCCTGTTTACAGAATCTGCAACGGTTGACAGTATAGCACAGTACACCGCAAAAAGCAAGAATGCAATTTTCTACTGCCGGATATTTCTTTTCCTCTCCGTTTTGTATATTCCACATTATAGCAATAACAAAACCATTTTACAACAGGCCGCTATCATGTACGCAGATACCCCTGCATACTTTTTAACGCATTTTTCTCCAGCCGCGACACCTGCGCCTGCGAAATATGAATTTCATCCGCGACTTCAATCTGTGTCTTTCCCTCAAAAAAACGCAGACGGATGATATGCTCATCCCGTTCATTCAGATGTGACAGGGCATCGGAAAGTGACAAATCCTCCACCCAGTGCTCTTCTTTGTTTTTCTTGTCCGAAATCTGATCCATCACATACAGGGTGTCCCCTCCATCCGTATAAACCGGATCAAACAGACTTAAGGGCGTCTGGATGGCATCCAGGGCATACACCACATCCTCCACCGGAATCTCACATTCGGCTGCAATCTCTTCGAGAGTCGGTTCCTTTTGTGCATTTTTTGCCAGCCGTTCCTTTGCCTGCATGGCTTTATATGCAATATCACGCAGTGAACGCGGAATGCGGTAACTGCTGTTATCCCGCAGATACCGGCGGATTTCACCGATAATCATCGGGACGGCATATGTGGAGAATTTCACCCCGACACTCGTATCAAAATTATCTATTGCCTTCATCAGTCCGATACAGCCAATCTGGAACAGATCGTCCACATTTTCCCGGCTGCCCGAAAAGCGCTGTATTACACTGAGCACCAGCCGCAGATTCCCCTTGATATACTGTTCTCTTGCCTCCCGATCGCCCTTTAGAATCCGGCGAAACAATTCTTCTTTCTCCTCATTACTTAAAAGAGGCAGCTTGGATGTATTGACCCCGCAGATTTCCACTTTATAGACCGGCATTTCCATTCCCTCCGTATGATGGACGATCAACGCAAACGGTTGAATCGTTTTGATTTTTGTTTTGTCTACCTATACATTAGAATGGACAATTCAAAGCTCATTTATACCCGGACAAATGAGAACCGTTTTCACTCA
>ENA-OQKX01000070-OQKX01000070.1-human-gut-metagenome-genome-assembly--contig:-NODE-70-length-18359-cov-2.736781_pt1 | contig 18359 bp, 16 predicted proteins | sample MGYA00242654_ERZ504810 | MGnify/ENA primary metagenome ERZ504810 (study PRJEB26092, sample SAMD00036378) | human gut metagenome | host: Homo sapiens | study: EMG produced TPA metagenomics assembly of... | reverse complement strand
GTCGCCCAGTTTGCAGCAAAGAGCTTCCGCTCCCCTTCCCCTTACGGAACCGTGCTGATCATGAGCCCATGGAATTACCCGGTGTTACTGACACTCGATCCGCTGATCGATGCCATAGCAGCCGGGAATACTGCGGTCGTAAAACCAAGCGCCTACGCCCCTTGCACGTTCGATGTCATGAAAACCATGATCGAAGAATGTTTTCCGGCACATTATGTTGCAGTGGTCGATGGCGGCCGCGCAGAAAATCAGGCATTGTTACAGCAACGTTTTGACATGATCTTTTTCACCGGCGGAAAGACTGTCGGACGGGAGGTACTCCGCCATGCGGCTGAATATTTAAACCCCTGTCACGTTAGAGCTTGGCGGAAAGAGCCCATGTATCGTTGACTCCACCGCTAAGATCCGGCTTGCCGCAAAGCGTATTGTCTTCGGCAAGTATTTAAACTGCGGACAGACCTGTGTCGCACCGGATTATATTCTCTGTGACAAACGCATCCGTGATGAGCTTATCACTGCGATCTTAGCTGAGATTGAAAAGCAGTTTGGGAAAGAACCTCTGAAAAATCCGAATTATGGAAAGATCATCAACGAAAAGCATTTTGAACGCATTCTCGGGCTGATCAATGGGGAAAAGCTTGTGTATGGGGGACAGTCAGAGCCTGAATCGCTCCGCATTGCACCTACCGTTCTCAATAATATTACGTGGGACGACGCTGTGATGGGCGAAGAGATCTTCGGTCCACTGCTTCCGATCCTCACCTTCGACACATTAGACGAAGCGCTTGATACCGTGGAGTCCCACCCTCATCCGCTTGCGCTTTATTTTTTCAGTGAGGACAAGGCTGCACAGAAGAAGGTCTTAGATACCTGCCGTTTTGGCGGCGGCTGTATCAATGACACGATCATTCATCTTGCAACGAGCGATATGCCATTCGGTGGTGTCGGTGAGAGCGGCATGGGCAGCTACCACGGCAGGGTTGGATTTGAAACCTTCAGCCATTACCGCAGTATTGTCGATAAGAAAACGTGGATGGATCTGCCGATCCGGTATCAGAAATATACCGGATTGAAAGAAAAGATGATGCGGATGTTTTTGAAATAAAAGGGGATTAGACTCCCCTTTTATTTCCCTGTCTGCTGTGCTTTAGTTATTATATCTTTAATGTCCTCGACTCCTTCTATTCTGTTTATGCCAAAACATTTCTTACCGGCATCCTTTAGAGAAGCTCCAATATGATATCCTTCTTTACCATCTATAATCAGAAACCTATCATGAAAAGATGCTGTTTTTTTTACGGTAAGTGTTGGATACTGTGCATTAAAATTTGCTATATCCTGAGCCGATAACTTTGTATTAGGCAACGTGTATGTATAAACATTCACCCCTATGTTCTTCTTAGCCAAAATGTTCAACGTAATAATATCAATATATCCGTCAATAAGAATTATCTCCTTTTGGGCATGAGTAATAATATTTGTGAGTAAACTGAAAGCATCAAATATCTGTCCGTCAAAAAAAAATCTTCTGACATTCCTCTTCATGATTGGATATATATTCAAATATTTTTGTAAAATTTTCCTCCGCATCTTTTTGTAATTCCAGTTGTTTCAGTTCAACAGCATTAATCCTTTCAAACAAAAGAGCATTGCTTGAAATAAAATGCCGCATTTCACGAAATGCACGCATTATAAAAATACTTTGTTTTTCTGCAATTTCACCACTTAACACTGTCGCCAACATATAAATTCCCTGTTCGGTAAAAACATGGGGTAAATATCTGCTTTTGGGATTTATATTTGCGGTCGGAAATTTCGACCGCAAATCGTTTACTTCCTCCCTCGTCATTTGAAACATAAAATCTTCCGGAAATCTATTTTTATTATTCTTTACTTGTTCATTTAGTCTTTTCACTGTATAACCATACAGTATAGCCAGATCACAATCTAACATTATCTGTTTTCCGCGAATCGTATATATTAATTTTGATAGTTCAATATCCTGCTTCAGTAATGTTGGTTTCTCAACTATATTGGTAATTTCGTTCATCAAATTTCCTCTCTGGTTATTTTGAAGTTCCAAAACAAAACCTCAAATCCGAATCACAATATACAAATTTATTTTATATTTCTTCAAGACTTTGTATCTTCTTTAAAGCCTCCATATAAGCCATCAGACGCTTCTGCTGTTCTTCCTTAAGTCCATGGTAATCTTGAACCAATTGAATATCATAAGGCGTAAAACAACTCTCACGACTTGTAACAGTAATGTTTTCTTCATCCTCGATACCTTTTCCAGTAAGAAGTTGTTCTGGTGTTATCTGCAATACATTACAAATATCCATGATTTTATCCGCAGTAAGGATTTGTCTTTCTTTTTTTCCATTCGCTGATGGTACTGGTCGCAATCCCAACCTGTTTTGCAAATTCAGCCTGTGTCATATTTCTGTCTTTCAATACTTTTAATATTCTCTCGCTGATCGTCATTTTATTTTCCTCTCGTTTTTTATTCATATATATAAATTTCATATCTATGGATATATCTTATCACATTATATTCATGTACTCAATATGAAAACAATTTTATATTTTCTCTTTTAGATAGAAAAAAGAACCGATTTCTCGATTCTTCTTTTCCAAACTCTATATTCACATTATACACTCCAATTTTTATACATAAAACTGTAATGCAAGTTCATTATAATGCAGTGTATCCTGCACTTCGGCGAGCCGTGTCCGGATTTTTTCTGACGCCGGCTGTTTTTCAAGATTCTCTTTGATGCCTGTGTATATGAGCTTTTCTTTTTCAAGAAAAGTTTTCAACACAGGATGGCGCTTTTGCAGGAGTAATCCACCATAAAGGTCTGAAAGTTTCAACACTTCCGAAGCTTTCTGTGCATTTTTCCCCTGATACTGCACTTTCATCATCGGATAGAATTTTCCATCTTCATACACCATGTCCTCTGCGAGAATGGTATATCCCTCTTCTCTTAAGAACTCACGGACACGCTCGATCTCGGACTGCGGCTGCAGGATGAGTTCTTTTGCAGACTGACAGACTTTTTCCCCGTCTTTTAAAATATGCATGATAAGTCCGCCTCCCATACCGGCGATGAGGACAGCTTCCACCTCGCCGGGTTTCAAAGCTGCCACACCGTCTGAGAGACGTGTCTGTATGTATGCCTGCAATCCATATAAAGCAATATGTTCTTTTGCCCGCTCTAACGGTCCTTCATTGATATCCATGGCGATCGCAGATGGAATTTTCTTCTGCTGTAACAGATAGATTGGAATATATCCGTGGTCGGTTCCAACATCTGCTAATGTATATCCCTGTGTGACAAGAGCTGCGGCTGTCGTTAAACGATTTGAAATCTTTACCATTTTACTCTAAGTAATCCTTTAATTTGCGGCTTCTGCTTGGATGGCGGAGTTTGCGGAGCGCTTTTGCCTCGATCTGACGGATACGCTCACGGGTTACATTGAACTCTTTTCCAACTTCTTCCAGTGTTCTTGCGCGGCCGTCCTCCAGACCAAAACGGAGTGTCAGAACTTTCTGCTCTCTCTCGGTCAGTGTTCCAAGTACTTCCTCCAACTGCTCTTTTAAAAGTGTAAATGCAGCGGCGTCAGCCGGAACAGGTACGTTATCATCCTGAATAAAATCTCCAAGATGGCTGTCCTCCTCCTCACCGATCGGAGTTTCCAGAGAAACCGGCTCCTGGGAAATCTTTAAGATCTCACGCACACGCTCTACCGGCATATTCATCTCTGCTGCAATCTCTTCCGGACTTGGCTCACGTCCTAACTCCTGAAGCAGCTGTCTGGAAACACGGATCAGTTTATTGATCGTCTCAACCATATGAACCGGAATACGGATCGTTCTCGCCTGGTCTGCGATAGCTCTTGTGATAGCCTGACGGATCCACCATGTTGCATAGGTAGAAAATTTATATCCCTTGCGGTAGTCAAATTTTTCCACGGCTTTGATCAGACCAAGGTTACCTTCCTGGATCAGATCGAGGAACAGCATACCGCGTCCCACATATCTTTTTGCAATGGAAACAACCAGACGCAGGTTTGCCTCTGCAAGACGTTTCTTTGCCTCATCACCCGCATCAAGATCCTTCTGTAAATTCTTGATTTCTTCTTTGATCTCTGCAAGTTCTTCCTCTGTTGCATTCTCTTCTCTGCTCTTTAAGATTGCGATCTTTTCCTTCGCCACAGCACCGGCTTCCATATTTTTTGCCAGCTCGATCTCTTCCTCTGCACTTAAAAGAGGTACTTTACCGATCTCCTTCAAATACATACGGACCGGATCTTCAATGGACACGCCATCCGGCACGGAAAGGTCGATTTTTTCCACTTCGATCTCGTCTTCATCATCTACATCGAGTAAAATTTCATCATCAGAATCATCATCTGTGATCCGAAGTACATCGATATTGTTTGCTTCCAGAAAATCAAGAATTTTATCAAACTGCTCTGCTTCTAACTGCATGTCCGCAAAGAAGTCGCTGATCTCCTGGTATTCCAACATGTTCTTTTTCTTTTTGGCCAAGGCTAACAGATCTTTTAACTTCTGCTGAAACTTTTCTTTTGCAGCTTCATCCATCACTGCTGCTTCTTTTTTGGTTTCCTTTACCTCGTTTTCTGTCTTTTTTGCCATTTTGTTTCATCCTCTCAAGTTTTCTACTATTTTGTCCCTAATCAATGGAAATATGCAATTTCTCCAATTCTTCCAGGTCACGTTTATCTGTTACTAGCTGCATCAGACCAGCCATATCTGTCGGTGCCAAATGCTCGGACCGATACTTGATACTGTTTTGTTTGATGCGGATAATGGTCTCTTTCAATGCCTTCTCCCGGTCTTCTTTTGACTCGACCTCATGGATTCTTGCATTGAAAAGCGCCGCAATCTCTTTCTGTGCCTCCTCATCTGGAAACATGCTGACGATCTTCGCCGGGTTTGCTTCTCCGCTCTCCTCAAACTGCTGGAATAATACTTCAGCTACCTTATGATATATCTCCTCCGTAAAATCCTTCGGTGCGATATATTTTTTTATCTTATGATATAATCCGGTATTCTCTATGAGCCATGTCAAAAGAGTTTCTGGGATTGCTTCATCCCATCTTCTTTTTTAGATTCCTCTGGCGGTAGGCGTTTTTACTCATTGATACCGGTTTTTAACTGGGTTGGTTGTTTTCGGATGCCTTCCATCTGCATTCCGTATTTACCGACAAGCCGCTGTAAATCCTGCGTTGGCAGCATATATTTTTCCGCGACTGCCTGAATGTAAATATCACGCTCGATTTTTTCTGTGAAGGAGCATAGTTTCTTTGCCACTTCATGATAAAAGGCTGACTTGCTCTCCGGATCTTTCATGTCGTACTGCTGCTCTAAAATGCGTATCTCAAACATAAAGCTGTTCTCTGCATGATCGATACGATCCTGATACGCCTCTGCTCCCAAAGCCTTGATAAATTCATCCGGATCTTTGTGCGGACGCTATATTAATTACCTTTGTCGTAATCCCTACTTCCTTTAAGATTGGAATCGCCCGGAGTGCAGCTTTCACCCCTGCGCCGTCACTGTCATAGGTTAAATACACTTCTTTGGTGTACCTTTTTAACAGATTCGCATGTCCTGCCGTCAGCGCAGTTCCAAGTGATGCCACCGCATTGTCAAATCCTGCCTGATGCAGCGCGATCACATCCATATATCCTTCACACAATAAAAACTGTGGTTTCTTTGTGGTCCTTGCAAAATTAAGTCCATACAGATTCCGGCTCTTATCAAAAATCGGTGTTTCCGGTGAGTTTAAATACTTCGGCTCTCCATCGCCCATCACCCTGCCACCGAAACCGATGACTTTGTTGTGGACATCCATAATCGGAAACATGGCACGGTTCCAGAATTTGTCATAGCCGCCGCGTCTCTCATCGATTGTCACAAGCCCCGACTCTTTTAAGATCTCATCCTCATACCCTTTGGAACGGAGATACCGGTATAAGTCATCACTGTACTGATCCGAATATCCCAGACCAAACTTTTTCATGGTCTCCTCAGACAATTCTCTTTTCTGGAAATAAGCGAGTGCATGTTTTCCACGGTCATTCCGCAATAATGTATAAAAATATCTGGCTGCCTCTTTGTTGATCTCCAACAGCCGCTGTTTTTTATCTGCCTCTCTCTTCTGTGCGGCAGAATATTCCTGCTTGGGCAGGGCAACACCCGCCCGGTCCGCCAAGGCTTCCATTGCCTCCCCGAAGGTAAAGTTTTCATACTGCATCATAAACGTGAAAACATTCCCTCCGGCTCCACAGCCGAAGCAGTAGTACATTTGTTTATTCGGAGAAACAGAAAACGATCCTGTTTTCTCATTATGAAAAGGACACAGTCCAAAATAGGTGCTTCCCTTTTTCGTCAGATGCACATACTGTCCGATTACATCCACGATATCATTTCTGGAACGCACTTCTTCAATTATATCATCCGAAAAATATGGCATACTGCGTGTCCTCCTTTCGTTTTAATATCTATTAGCCAATTGCGAAACTCCTCATAATCTTCTTTAAATTGTTCAAAATTAACAAAAACATTCAAGACACGCTTTCGCTATGTGTCGCTCGCAACGGTACTAGCAATTTTCGTATTAGTATCCGTCTACCTGCCATGCCTGCGGCAGGAAGTATTCGCTGAATTTGGTGATGGCATATTGGTCGGTCATACCCGCAATGTAATCGCAGATCACGCGCTCCGTCTTTTCCCCTTCATCAAGCATGGCGAGGTATTTTTCCGGCAGAAACTCAATGTGGTCTTTGTAGAATCCAAAGAGCTGCCGGATCATTGCCTTAGCCTTCACTTCCTCACCCTTGGCAATTGGATTTGTGTATACATGATCGAACATAAAATGGCGCAGCTCAAACATGGCTTCCTGAATATCTGCTGACATCCGGATGTCATCCTGATCCATGCTGTTCATGATCACGTTATGTATGAGTGTATTTAAGCGCTGTTTTGTTGTAAAACCAAGTGTTTTACGGATCTCTGACGGAATATCATCCTCCGTCAGGATCTCTGCGCGGATCGCATCATCCACGTCATGATAAACATAGGCAATTTTATCTGATAAACGGACAACTTTTCCCTCTAAAGTATGTGGCATGGACTTGGACTGATGGTTTAAAATGCCGTCCCGCACTTCCCATGTCAGGTTTAAACCCATGCCGTTTTTCTCAAGTTTTTCCACGATACGGACGCTCTGCTCATTGTGCCGGAATCCGTCTTCACAGATCTCATTTAACACCTGTTCCCCGGACATGTCCAAACGGCGTATGCCCCATATCGTGTCCCAATGCGATTGCTTCGACCAGATCTTCATTCAGACGCAGCGCTTTCGCAATCGTTCTCGCATTCTGCGATACCTCTAAGGTATGGGAAAGTCTTGTCCGGTAATGGTCTCCCTTCGGTGTCAGAAAAACCTGCGTCTTATTCTTTAACCGCCGGAATGCCTTACAATGCAGGATTCTGTCCCTGTCTCGCTGAAAAACAGGCCGGACATCGCACTGTTCTTCCTCGCGTTCCCTGCCTTTCGTGTTCACACTGAGCGTTGCATAAGGGCTTAATGTTTCCCGCTCCATTTTTTCAAGTTCTTCCCGTATTGTCATATGTATCACCTCTCTGATATCTGACAGTCTCTCCCGAAGCACCATATAAAAAATCGTTTCAATAAAATCTCCATATTTTTATTATTCGGCAGGATTTTTCAATTTCCTTTATTTTTTATAAAATTCATACAATTTTTTTATTTCAGATAATTCATGGCATCTAAAAGATTGCTCACACCGACCAGCTTGATACCTTTTACTTCTGTCATGGATTTTCTGCAGACCTCCGGTAGAATACAGACCTCAAAGCCAAGTTTTTTTGCCTCCTGCACCCGCTGTTCTGCCATATTTACCGCGCGGACCTCACCGCTTAATCCGACCTCGCCAAAACAGATGGTTTTCTCATCGATCGGTTTGTCCTTGTAACTTGAGATCAATGCAAGAACAATGCCAAGGTCGATTGCCGGCTCATTCATTTTGATTCCTCCTGCGATATTCACATAGGCATCACAGTCACCCAGCTTTAAGCCCAGTCTTTTTCCAGAACCGCCATCAAAGATTGACACGGTTAAAATCCGTTCCTGCCGCTGTTCTTCGCGGAATACCAAAATTACTGTGACATACAAGTGCCTGCACCTCCAAAAGGATTGGTCTAGTCCCTTCCATGGAACATGCCACAACAGAGCCGGACGCTCCCTCCGGCTTGCCGCTCAACATATATTCAGACGGATTTTCCACTTCCACAAGACCATCCTGCCGCATCTCAAATACACCGATCTCATTTGTGGAGCCAAAACGGTTTTTTACACCTCTTAAAATACGGTAAGCCGCATGCCTGTCTCCCTCAAAATAAAGCACGGTGTCTACCATGTGTTCTAACACCCTCGGTCCTGCCACCACTCCCTCTTTCGTCACATGTCCCACAATGAAAATGGAGATTCCCATTCCCTTTGCGATCTGCATCAAAACACCTGTGGACTCGCGCACCTGCGATACACTGCCCGGTGCCGAGGAAACCTCTTCGTTAAACATCGTCTGGATGGAATCGATTACAACGATCTGCGGTTTTTCCCGGTCAATGACTGCCTTTATGGTGTCAAGATTTGTCTCACACAGCAGTTTCAGACTGTCCCCGAAATTTCCGATACGCTCTGCACGGATCTTGATCTGCTGCAAAGATTCCTCCCCGGAAATATAGAGCACTTTTATGTTATGCTCCGACAGATTCCTGCACACCTGAAGCAGCAATGTGGATTTTCCGATTCCGGGATCGCCTCCCACTAACACCATGGAACCCTGCACAATACCGCCGCCAAGTACACGGTCTAATTCTTTCATGTCTGTTGACACACGCTTGTCATAGGTCATCTCGATCTGGGACAGAGGCAGTACCTTTGCCTCTGACGCTGTCGCTTTCTGCTTTGCCAGTGTGCCCGCATTCTTTTTGTCCACCACTTCTTCTACAAATGTATTCCATTCCTTACATCCCGGACACTGCCCCATCCATTTGGACGATTCGTATCCGCAGGACTGGACAGTAAAAAAATACTTGTTTTCCTTTTGCCATAAAACCTTCCCTATCAAAAAAATAACCGGAAACTCTGCAAATAGTTCCGATTGACATTAAAAGGAGTTGCCGTTTCTGACAACCCCTTATCATTTCTTAGCATTTCTGAATCTGAACTTCTACCGGTTTCTCTCCAAGTTCCACACTGACGGTCAACTTGCCACCGAGATTTGTTTTCATCTTACCTGCGCTTGCTCCGTCCACTGTAATTTCATACTCAGTCTCTTCTTCTAACTCCAGTGTGATCTGAGCATCTTCCGGTCCTTCCACGGAAAAAGAAATTCCTGTGTCCGTTGCATTCAAATGATATGCCGCTGTTCCCGGTACGGATTCATAAACAAACATACCATTACGCTCCAGCTTGGTGATGTCTTTGTAAGTTTTTACCTTATAAAGATCTCCCTGATGCCCGAAGTTATCAAGCTTTGCCTTTGCATCCAGAGTGTAATCTCCAAAACTGATCGTTCCATCTGCTTCTGAACGAATTAATTCACTAATAGCGCTCATCTTTTCCTCCTGTGGTACAGTCCTTCTCTGCCTGCTGCACCGTAAAAATTTTGTAAAATCATTATAGCTCAACTACATTTCGATTGCCAGCATTTTCATCATTTTTAAGGATTTTTTTATTTTTGTGTTACTGTTCCTTTACTTCAAAAACAACTGCATTCTTTTTCGTAGTGACGATCACTTCATCACCCTTTTTCACCTTGCCGTCTAAGATTTCTTCTGCAAGCTGATCCTCGATCTCATTCTGGATTTTGCGGCGGAGTGGTCTTGCTCCATATTTCGGTTCGTATGCTTTTTCCACAATATAATTTTTCACGCTGTCACACACATGAAGTGTGATATCCATCTGGCTCTTACAACGGTCTGTCAGATCTTTCAACATTAATGTGACGATCTGTTTCATATCATTTTTGTTCAGTGAACGGAATACGATGGTCTCATCAATACGGTTTAAGAACTCCGGTTTGAAAATTCTGCGCACTTCCTCCATCACACTGTTTTTCATGCGCTCGTAATTCTGCTTTTCATCATCCGAAGATGCAAAACCTAGTTTTTTCGGTTCCACAATGGACTGTGCTCCTGCATTTGATGTCATGATAATGATCGTATTTTTAAAGTCCACCTTGCGTCCCTGGGAATCCGTGATATGTCCATCGTCTAACACCTGGAGTAAAATATTAAATACATCCGGATGCGCTTTTTCGATCTCGTCAAACAAAATCACGGAATACGGATTCCTGCGCACTTTCTCGCTGAGCTGACCGCCGTCCTCATGTCCGACATATCCCGGCGGGGAACCGATCATTTTAGAAACACTGTGTTTCTCCATGTACTCCGACATATCCACGCGGATCATCGCCTGTTCATTGCCGAAAACAGCCTCCGCCAGTGCCTTGGAAATCTCCGTTTTACCTACGCCTGTAGGTCCTAAGAACAGGAACGAACCGATTGGTCTTCTCGGATCTTTTAAACCGACACGTCCACGTCTCACCGCTTTTGCCACAGCCGTCACAGCTTCTTCCTGACCAACGACACGTTTGTGCAGCGTTGCCTCTAATTTTTTCAGGCGGGCTGCCTCGCCTTCTGCCAGTTTCTTCACCGGAATTTTTGTCCAGCCGGAAACAACATCTGCCACATCATCCTCTGTGACAGACAGATTCTTTCTGCGGATCTCACGCTGCGCTTTTTTTGTCTGCTTCTCAAGCTCTGCTTCCAATGCTTCTTTTTCTCCTTGCACTGTTTTGCAAGCGCAATATCGGAATTGCTCAGAGCATCCTCTAACTGTAATTCTTTTTCTGTGATCTGATTTCTCAATTCCGCAAGTTTCTCTGTATGGTTAGACACGCCAAACCGCACTCTTGCTGCTGCTTCATCCATCAGATCAATTGCCTTATCCGGCAAAAAACGGTCATTGATATAGCGCGCTGACAGGCGGACTGCCGCCTCGACTGCCTCATCCGTGATCTTTACATGATGATGTGCTTCGTATTTACCGCGAAGCCCTTTCAAAATTGCAACTGTCTGTTCCTCGCCCGGTTCCTCCACCGTCACAGGCTGGAATCTTCGCTCTAGTGCAGCATCTTTTTCTACATATTTGCGGTATTCTGTGATTGTCGTTGCTCCCAAGATCTGAATCTCACCACGGGCAAGTGCAGGTTTTAAAATATTAGAGGCATCGATCGCGCCCTCTGCGCCACCGGCACCGATGATTGTGTGAAGCTCATCGATAAACAGCAAAACATTTCCTGCTTTTGTCACTTCCTGAATCACTTTTTTGATACGCTCTTCAAATTCACCGCGGTATTTTGAACCAGCCACAATACCGGATAGGTCTAAAGATACCACTCTTTTTCCCTGAACAGAGTCCGGTACAAGGCCGGATACGATACGCTCTGCGATTCCTTCCACGATAGCCGTTTTACCAACTCCCGGTTCTCCGATCAGACATGGATTGTTCTTCGTTCTTCTGCTTAGAATCTGAATCACTCTCTGGATTTCTTCCTCACGTCCAACCACCGGATCCAGTGCTCCTTCCGTTGCAAGCTGTGTCAGATCTCTGGAATACTGATCCAGCGTCGGGGTTCCCTCATTATTTTTCTTTTTTCCCGGACGGCCATTCTGAAATTCTTCGCGGTAAAGATTTGCATCTTCCCCCATCGCAATGAGAGTGTCCACAAAGACTTTCTGCATATTGACGGACAGCGTTGTCAGTAATCTGGATGCAACACAGTCTGTCTCTTTGATCATGGCAATCAGAATATGTTCTGTTCCAATGGCATCTGCATGGAATCTGACTGCCTCCTTCTCTGCATTCTCAAGAACTTTTGCTGCTCTCGGTGAATAACCATCTGATTCTGCTACTGCTGTTCCCTCCGCCGGAGCGATCAATTCTTTGATCAGATCTACAATTTTATCTAACTCTACACCATTCTCATTCAAAATTTTTGCCGCTACTCCTGAATTTTCCTTCAATAGCCCAATCAGTAAGTGCTCGGTTCCGATATAATTATGATGTAATGATTTTGACATTTTGCCGGCGATATCAATCGCTTTTTTGGCTTTTACAGTGTATGGTAATTGCATGTTGTCTCCTCATGTTATTTATTAGGTGATTGCAAACTCTCCTTAATCTATCTCAAATTGTTCAAAATCAACAAAATTTTCGAAAACACGCTTCCGCTACGTGTCACTCGCAACGGTACTGCTCATTCTTCGCAGTACTTCGCAAATTCATTTAAAATCTGCTTCGCAGATAGGAATTTGCTCACTCTTGAATCATCTTCGCACGGTCTGTGCAGTAAATGCACAGACCTGATAAAAAATGTCGCACCTGCCTTCTAAGTACCGGCGGTTCCCCAGTGTTTTCTCAAGCTTTTGTTGATTTTTCACAGTTTAATTTACGTTATGAATGAGTTTCGCAATTATCTACATTCTATTTTATATTATAAATCATTTAAGTCGAAAACTTCCAATCCTTTTTCATTTTTTATAGAAGTTTCATTTTTTTGTTGTTCATCCATTTTCACATTTTCTGTGGATGATTCTTTCTCAGATGTTTCTTCTGTCACTGGTTTCTTAGACTGGGATGGAATTTTATCCTCATAATCATTCCATTCGCGGTAAGCCCTGTTGATTGGATGTTCTTCCTCGATGTACTCTTCCTCGTCATCGAAATAATCGTCCTCATCCTCTTCGAACTCTTGTGCTTCTTCTGTTTCTTCTGCTTTTTTCGGTTTCCCGGCTTTATTTGTTCTCGCTGTCTGCCCTGCTTTTGATGCTTTTTTTGTGTTCTCTGCGTTTTTCATTGGAGCTTCAGGGGATTTTTCGACAAATTCATCTTCCTCATCGCTCTCGTACTCTGACTCTTCGTTCTCAGAATCGTCGTCCTCTAAGAGTTCGTCTTTTCCTTTTTTCTTTCTGCCAAAGAGAACGATATTCAGTATGACCACAGCTGCGATTGCCAATACAAAAATAATCACAGCGATCATGTTTCTGGAAAAGGATTTTGCATCTTTATATTTCTTTGAGAGTTCATCATACTCGCTCTGCAATGCTGCAAGATCATCCGAAGAGGAATCCGCTGCCTCTGTGATATTTACCATTTCACACGCTGGTAAGTTCCTTCCGCTGCATCATACTGATACCAGCCTTCGGTTCCATCCTGGTTCACTCCATAAAAGATATAGAAATCAGATGCTTCCTCTCCATCCTCTACCGGAAGCTGGTAAGCGGTCATCACGGTATTTTCCGGCATTTGCAGGGACACCTGCACATAACTCTCCGGCAGTACCGAATCAAGCGGTGCTAAAAGTGGGATCACATAACTGCTCTCCCCTGCTGTAAACTTCATAAAATCATAGACAACATCCCTGGTCTCATCATAAATAAAAAATCTGCCGGTCGTTGCGTCCACATTGTCTGTTTCCAGATAGATCAGAGAGATTGTTCCCTTGTTAAATGTCAGACCTCTGCATTCCGCTCCCCGGAAATTAACTGTTGCCTCTGTAAAATCAGCCGGAATCTGTTCCTCTGTAAAATTGTCTGCGATATGGTAGGTCGTGTTATTGATCACAACATCCGCCGCCGACACCGGAGTTTCCGTTGTGTCCACTTCCTCAGTATCTTCTGGAGTCTCGCTGTCACCATTTCCGTCGTCTCCGTTTTCACCGCCTGTAGTTGTCGTCTCACTTCCGGTGGTTCCTGCAGCCTGTCTTGTCACAGTGATTTTATAAGTGGCTGTTGTACCATTTTCTGCTTTTACGACAATCTGAACAACGTTTGCCCCAACTGCAAGATTCGTATTTCCAGTCACAGACTCAATCGTTGCCTTTTCATTGACCGGTGTTGCACTCACTGCAATACTTGTCACGGAATTATCAACCGTTGCCGTGTACTTTGTGGTGCTTCCCTTAAAAGCCGGAGACAATGTTCCCGGCGAGATTGTCAGTGCTTTTAAGGAATTATCTGCGGATAAAGCTGCCGTATTCGTATTACTTCCAGTATTGTTGTTACTTCCTGTGCCAGAACTGCTTCCATTTCCCGCATTTCCATTGCTGCCGGAGCTTCCATTGTTCGTGCTGTTTCCACCAGCTGCTTCGTTTTTGACCGTTACAGAAGTGCTGCTGCCTGCCATGGAATCCAATTCTTCCGCGGTGCTGAAAATAACTCCATCTGTAGCAGAAAGGGATATGGATGCTTTCCCTGCAGCAATTGCTTTTAATGTCACACTGAAGCTGTCACTCGCTACCGAAATACTTCCGCCGCCACCGCCATAAGTTGCATTACAGCTCACAAACTCCAGAATGCCGGCATCATAGGTCAAAACCATATTGGCATATGCACTGTCCCCGGATGCACTTAATGCTTTTGCCGTTACCGTCACAGTCTGTCCGATATTCAGGGAACCGGCAGACACAGCGATCGTTGTTTTTCCGGAAGCCGCCTTGGCATGCATCTGCGGTGTCATAAGGCAGATGCATAATGTTAACAGTGTAATGATCACACCTAATTTCTTTTTCATTTTACTCTCCATTCTTATGTGTGAAAATTGTATTTTCTCACTAAAATAACTCTTTCTATCCACACAGCCCTGTTACTGTTCAATCTGTGCTGCATTTATAATATGTTTCTGCAAAAGCACAAGGTCTTTTATGGAAACTTTTCCATCTCTGCTTATATCCGCAGCCGCTGCATACGCACCGGAAAGCTGTGATGTTCCAAGAATCTGTTTCTGCATCATGACCAGATCGACCACAGAGATTTTTCCATCTCCATTGATGTCACCGTAAATGACAACGTCATACTGCTTCACCAGTGTTCCATTTGCATATACTGCAATTTTATTACCTGTTCCGACTGCACCGGTATTTTCTGTGCCATCTGCTTTCAGCACTTTGACCGTGCCGCTTCCCGCTGAGATATTGGCAAGTACAGAAGAAGCGCCTGTTCCCGGTGTAATACCTGTGATCACGGTATCTCCCAGTTTATAGGAGGTAGAAACGGATACGCCGTCCGCAACCGTTGTTCCACCACTTTCCGGTGTCTGGGTATTGTCTGCTGCCGGCTGCTGTCTTACCACATTGATCGTGTAGGTTTTTGCCGAACCGCTCTGTGACACACAAGTTACGTTGATCGCATTATTTCCATAATTCAATGCATAAGTTCCCGCCCCGGAAACTCCTGCTTTCGGTGCAACTGCCGAAGCACCTACATTGATCGAGCTTACCTCGGTTCCAACGATCACGGAATAATCGGTTACCGCTCCCTGGAAAGACGGTGTCAGTCCATATCCGCTTACGCTGAGAGAAGAGAGCCAGTTATTCGGATTGCCACTGTCTGAAAACGTCACTGCTGACTCCGGCATATTGCTATACACCGGAATACGGAATATAAATCCCTGTGATTTATCCGCATAAGCGGTGCTCATTGTTTTTCCCTCTGACATTGCCGCCTGCACATTTGTCATGTACTGATGTGAGTATATGCTGTTCATATTCACCACATTAAATTTCTGGAAATATAAGGTGTTCTGCCCTTTTTTCACATAATTGTTTCCAACGATACCAGCTCCACCATTAATTGATTTATAAATAGAATTCCAGTCGTTATTTTTCGCATAAATCAATCCGTTGACCGTCGCAGACGCAGACGATGTCGTATATGCTCCGATATTAAAGTAATTGTAATATCCATTATAGCCAGAGTAATTGCCAGAGATCAAAGGACTTGTCCCCTTATTTCCCTGCTCCTGCTTACATCTTGCAGCCAGATGATAAGGACTGACACTCAAGTTCTGTCCCACTTCCATGAAAGTATCTGCATAGCTTCGCGATGCTCCGTCTGTATCGCTATAGTTTCCACTCATGAAACTGCCTGACAGAATATTTCCAACTCCTGTCACGTTCTGATATGGCGCATATTCTAACGTTTCAAACTGAAAAATATACGTGTCATTCAGGTAATTTCTCGGATCCATGCAATATGCTATGTAATTGGAGGAGGCACTTACCCAGCCTGCTCCGTCATAACCATACCATTTGTTGGTCGCCCAGTCATAAGCCCCCGTCTCCGTTGACTTTCTCGCATCATTGGAAGAACTCTGCACCAGATTCCTTCCGACAACACTCTCATTTGCAATGACGGTATTCCAGTCTAGTCCTGTCTGTACCGGAACGAACTGCCAGTCTGGATACTTCTGGTGCAATGCCAGAAGTGAGTTACAATAGCTGTCCGGAAATCCTGCTGATTTTAACGATGCAACATATTCTTCATCCGTCACCGTTGTGGTGTCTCCCTGCGATCCATCCGCAGAAGTCTGTCCGGTTACTGCCAGATAGGTTCCGCAGATCCAACCTGCATAATCCACACCATTCTTATTAAATGTCACATTGTACCACACAGTTCCATTTGTGGTTGTCTGTCCGAGTACATTGACTGTCTGATCTCTTTTTACCGTCGTGACCGGAGAATATGCCGTGCTCGCACCTGTCCTCACATAGACATTGCCGTTCGTGTTGGTGACAACTCCGGCTGCACCCTGTGCTGAATTATCTGTGATCGTACTTCCGGAAGAGGTATCTTCTGTTGAAAGCGTGATAAAATCTGACCGGATATATCCGGTGGATGCCATTCCATTATAGGAAATCTGTACCTTGTACCATTTCATTCCATCGGAGCCATCCACTTCATCTATCACACGGACTGCTGTACCCGCAGCTAAAGATGTGATCTTGTCCCCATCTACCGGAGTCTTTCGCATCTGTACCGGTCCATCATTCAAAACACCCGCCGTCTCCGTATACGCATAACTTTCCAACGGTTTTACCGTAATGACCGCAGTCGCTACTGTCACACCAAAAATCGTTGCAAAGATAAAGCTCCGCCATTTTCTCTGTTTTATATTAAGGTTTCTTTTCATTTTTCCTCCAGATGCCTTCGGTATTCCCCTAAAAAGGCACAGTAAATCAAGTTTATTATATTTAATTCACGATAGAGCGTCAACCTTAATCTGGTAAATATAGTAACTGATATGTAATGACCTCTTGTCAAGTACAAATTAACAGAAATCACCACAAAATATTATTTAATTGTCTGAAGGCACCCTGAAAGAGCCTCGGAGTATCAGTTCCCGGCATTGGCCACTCTGATATACGTGGATTGGTTACCTACAGGTCAATGGTCCGCCGTGAGCTCTATCGTCTATTCGCGTGGATCACAGATTTCTATGTGCCAACATAGTTACGTCGTAGATAGCTCGAACCTCGAAATGGCCGAAGCCCTTTCAGGATGTCTTCAGTTGTTACTTTTATTACTGGTCAGATGTATGTGGCGTAAGCCACCTTACAGCTGCTTGATTACCCACTATAACAGTGGGATGATGATGTCAAGGCTGCAAAGCACCGCCATCGGCGGCCTGGTCTTGATATCGTCAGCACGGTGTTATACCTGTATCAGGCGATATGTTCCGTCATCATGCCCCACATGAAACAGGCAAGCTCACGCGCAATTGCTGTTTTAGCTACATTGTGTTTCTTACTTTTCCCAAGAACCATTTTGTAGTATCGGCGTCTTAAGCGTTCATTGGCTTTATCTGCATAAGCAATAACCTGTGGCGAATTTCCGGCTTGACGTGATTTCAGTTCCTTGGATTTGAATCCTATCTGACCACGGGCATAGCATTGAGAAGCTTCTGTAAGGAGCATACGGACATGGCGATTTCCGGCTTTGGTAATACCAAGCCTTGTCTGTCCGTCACCGCTGGAATCCTCGCCCGGAACAAGTCCAAGGTAGGACGCAAAATTCTGTGCAGACGCAAAACGCTGAAAATCACCAACCTCGACCAGAACAGATAATGCGGTGTGAGTCTTGATACCGATGAAACAACAGAGTTTCTTAACCGATTCTCTGTATTCATCCTTAGAAGCAAGTTCCTCAATGCGCTTATCCAACCGTTCAACCTTATCACTAAGAGTAGTATAGGTCAGCAGATATTCGTCGAGGATTTCTTTGTAAAGTGCCTCAGGGTTCAATGACTTAAGCCATTTGATGTGTGCTGCTGTCCAGTGGCTGTTTCCATCATAGCGATAGTTGTGGCGAAGGCAAAACGCTAGTATCTGCTGCTTGACCTTTTTGAGTGCCAGCTTATGATCATCCCTCATACGGAGGAATTCTTTTGTTT
>ENA-OQKX01000069-OQKX01000069.1-human-gut-metagenome-genome-assembly--contig:-NODE-69-length-18361-cov-3.863277_pt1 | contig 18361 bp, 22 predicted proteins | sample MGYA00242654_ERZ504810 | MGnify/ENA primary metagenome ERZ504810 (study PRJEB26092, sample SAMD00036378) | human gut metagenome | host: Homo sapiens | study: EMG produced TPA metagenomics assembly of... | reverse complement strand
GCAACAAAATAAACCGGGTAAAAAATACCGCAGGCTTTCCGGCTGACCGTCTGGAAAAAATACAGGCTGCCTTTTCCGACTTTAAGAAAGAAGCCTTGCAGAGAAAAAAGGCTGTAAAAACAGGAACAGCCAGCCCGAAAGAATTTACGGACTGGCTGTATCTGCAAAGTAATGTAATTGTGGAACTGACAGAATACTAAATTTTTTTCTCGTTGTGAGGTTTCTGTGACATTTGCCTGATGGCAGTATCGAAATTGCAGTAATTACTCATGCAAAATGCTTCTTCGTTTTATACACTATACCTATATGGTGGAGCACCAAATGAAAGGAGCAAAAAATATGTCTGAGATTCAAAATGCGATTGAAGTAAAGAACTTAAAAAAAGGTTTTGGTGGCAGAGTTTTGTTTGAAAATTTTAGCCTGAATGTAAAAGCAAATACAATCCATGCGATTATTGGTCCGAACGGTTCTGGAAAGACAACACTGCTACGCTTGATTACAGGGGTATACCAGCCAAATGCAGGGACAATCAACATTGCAGGGAAATATGCAATGCAGCTTGAAAATGACTATCTGTATGAAGAACAGACTGGTCTTGAAAATTTGAAAATTTTTGGGAAATACTTTGGATTTGAAATAAATGATCGTTCAGACAGTTATTGTACGCAATTAGGATTGACCGAGCATTTAGGAAAGCGTGTTAGCACTTATTCTAAAGGAATGAAAAGAAAACTGTCCCTTTTGATTGTGATTATGATAGGACGGGATATTCTGCTCATGGATGAACCAACATCGGGTGTAGACCCCATATCCAGAGTAGAAATCCGTAGTTTGATAGAGGCTCTAAAAGCTGACGGAAAAACGGTTATTATCACTTCACATGACCTTAGCGAGATTGAAAAGTGCGCTGATGATGTATCTATGATTAAAAATGGCAGATTGCTGTTTGATAAGGGTATTCAAGAAATGCAAGGACAATCATTGGAAGAAATCTTTATTAAGGAGGGCAATCGGCATGAGTAACATGGGAAAAGGCGCAGGCTACTATCTTACCAGAAGTAAAAGCCTCCTAATTGATACTGCGATTGTTGCCATTCTGGCGATTTTTATGAGCTTTGCAATGCAGATGGACGCCTTGCAGTCTAAGGGAGAAGATTATTTAGTCCTAATGCTCTATGCGGTTATTTTTGGTCTTACCTCCCTGCAATCCGGTGCTATGATTGTAGATTTGACAGCAAAGGATAAGTTAAGCCGGAGAATTGAATTTTTTGCAGCTTCTGGAATTGCAGTAAAAGAGATTATAAAACAGTATTCGATACAGATTTTCCGCTTTTCTGGTATTATCCCGTTCTTTGTTTTTATGAGTTGCTATTACTTTACCGACTGGACAATGAGCTTTGGGCGGATCGTATGCGTTTATCTTAGTATTCTTGTACTTAGTTTTTGTGAGATTGTCGCTTTGAATATCATTGTACTGGATGTGAAACGAGTAAAACTGTTCAAAAATGTTCTGTTCTTTGGTAATTTTGCACTGGTTTATTTGATTGCGATGTCGGCAGAACAGATTACAGAGTTTGTGAATCAACATCATATAGGAATTGACTATTTGATTATTGTGGTTGATGTTGCACTTTGCATGATGTTTGCACTATTAAGTTTCTTTAAGGCTCGGCACATGAGCAACGAAACAGTCATCAGGAGGGATGGCGAATGGGTTTGATAACATTAAACCTTAAAAGGGTATTGAACTGGAATTTTATATTTATGAGTGCGGTAGCAGCTATCTTCGGCATGATCTCTCTGATGAACTTTGGGGATATTTCAGAGAACATTGTATTTGGTGTTGATATAAAGTATTTTATGCTTGATGGATACCTGTGCTTATTTATCTTTTTTGCCGGAGAAATAAGCAAGGATATGTTGCAGCAAGAAAAAATCACAAAGAGAATAGAATGGAAACTTGCTAATGGTATTAAAATCTCAAGTATTGTTAAGGAGAATCTGCTATCACTATGGATTGGAACGCTGATCCTTTTGTTTCCTCTACTTTTGATGATTTCCATTCGCCTGCCAAACCTTATCTTGTTATTAAGCACCTATTTTCTGATCCTTAGCATATTGTATTCGGCATTTATAAATGTTTTGATTCTCTGGATTAGAAATATGAACTGGTTTAAGAGTATTCCTATCTTTGCAACACTGCTTCATATTTTGCTGGTTGTCTTAAAATGTGGGATATTTATGAAAACGAATAATGTGTGGGTGTTGCTACTATTTTCTCCAGTGAGTATAATAGTTTTGACTGCGTGTGGTTTATGTCTGATGACTAAAGAACGGATCGTATCATCATATTACTAACATAATGAATTTTAGCTGAAAGGAGGGGGGCTATGCAGGATAAACGCTTCTATCCGTATCTGTTTCTTCATGCGGGTATTGTGACTTTATGGGTTATATTGGATAGAACACATAAAGGAATTGCGAATGACGGAGCCATCAACTTATTGTCGATTGCCGTCTTGCTTTGTTATTTCAATCTGCTCTATCTTCATGTAATGACATCACGGCGAAAGGCAACAATATCTGAATGTGGCTGGAACCTGCTTTCTGTTTCCTTTATTGCGGCGCTGATGTATGATGGATTTTCCACCTTATACACGGGTGCATTTCTGGTTTTTGCATTGATTATCGGAATAATGCTGGTAAGAACTGACGCAAGCCGGGGAAAAATGGTTCGCTTGCTGTTTGGAATTGCGTCTATCATACTGTCGTTTTTCAATTTCCGAATTCTCCCTGCTATAACCATGTTAGTTGGAATGTTCATGGGAATTTTCCTTGATTATAGATATATAAATTTGAAACAGGTTAATATTCTTCCGATTGCCCAGAGGAAAGCAAGATATGTCCTCGCTCTTATGATTCCCTTGTTTACAGTCGTACTTTATTGCTTTGATTTGTCCACCCTACAAGTCAATGTATTTTTTCAGCTTATAATGCTTTTATTTGAGGCTTTTGCTGTCATTCATCTTGGCGATATGGAGGCCCGTTACAAGGAGTTGACAAAGTATTATGAATTAACGAACTATATTGCAAATGAGAGGGAAGATTTCTCAAGACTGCTTCATAACGATGTGCTTCAAGACATTGGAGGTGCCAAAAATCTCCTGTCGCTTCGCTCACCAGATGTTGATGAAACAAAAAGGATATTGTCTGATTTGGAATTGCGGGTAAGAAATATGATGAATTTCTATTCCTCTAATATCTTTTCGGGGTATGCTTCATGGGAACATATCGGATATATGCTTGACGCGATTAAGAAGCTGTACCCAAAGAAGAATATACTTGTAGATTTCACGATTGACAGCGAAGCAAGGATTGCTTTGAAAAAAGATAACAGTTTGGAACAGACTATGCAGATAATCAAAGAACTTGTCAACAATGTTTATAAACACGCTGCCGCTACTTTTATTCATTTGGAAATCGCGCTAAATGAAGAAAGTAGATTCGTAATTACCTGTCAAAATGATGGAGCGAAACCAAATGACATTGAAAATATTCTTTCTTCCAAAGGTGGTATGCTGTTCTTGACGGTGTTGATAAATGGGAATGGTGGTAACATTCAGTATTTAGAGAAAGATGGTATTTTAACTGCAACGGCAGTTTTGGGGAGAAAAAATGAAGATATTACTATTTGATGATCACAGGATATTTGGAGAGAGTTTAAGCAAACTTCTGGAAGATTGGGATGAAATCTCTATCTGTCGCTATGTAAGTAATGAAACAGAGTTTTGGAATATTCTTTCCGTAGACGAATGGGACATTGTATTACTTGATGTCAACCTAAGAGAGCAGTCAAAAAGTTCTGGCATTGATCTGATAGAAACGATATATAGTAAAAAGCCAAAAATAAAGGTGGTTATGCTATCCTCTTATGATATGCCAGTTTATAGACAGGAGGCACTTAAAAAAGGCGCCGTAAGTTATATTGATAAGTCTGCTTCTGCTGACGAGTTGGTAAAAAAACTCACAGCTATTAGTAAAGGTCACAAGTCCACTACGCCCCCTTTATTAGATCCCCTGACAGATCGTGAAGCGGAAATTATTAAGGCGATTGGAACAGGGAAAACAAAGCATGAAATAGCGCAAGAACTGTATATCAGTGAACGGACACTTTACAACCATATCCAAAGCATCTATGATAAGCTGGGGGCTAAAAATGCTATCGAAGCCTATAACAAGGCTATTGCACTTGGATATATCACACCCTTAATATGAGTTTAGGCAATAAGAGGGACAGATATATCAGAACACAAGTGACAAGTATGCACATTATGTAAGCAGATAGCAAAAACAAGTATCATTGAACGACTTCATCAAAACAATAAAGAAAAGCCGGGAGCAAAATTAAGTCTGCTTCCAGCTTTTTTGTATTTGTTATTGTATGTGGTTGACTAAGGAATATTGTTTAAGCGTGAGTTTGTGATATTGGGTGTGGTATCTTTAACTATGGGAAACTCCACTTTCCCATTTTGATACAGCCTGTCTTGTAACCCCTAAAGACTCTGCCACAAATTCTTGAGTCATTTTGCGTTGCGTACGATATCTTTTAATCACTTCTCCAAGTGATTTGGCACTTTCAGCCTTTTCCTTTCTTACAGGTTCAGATTTAATGTATTTTCTTAAAGCCCTAACAACCAACACAAATAAGTATATGAATGCGACACCAACTACAAAATACATCAACAAAAAAATATAAGCTATAAATACAGTTGCCTTCATCATACATATTTCCTCCTTTTCACCATCATTATACGGTAATTCATTGCGGTTGCTCTACCAACTATTTGTCAACTTTATTATTTTATCTTTTATCACAATACAAAAAGAAAAACACTACAACTGTAGTGCTATTATTTCTCATATTTATCTTTCTTACAAAAGCCTTTAAAAGGACATCTTTCACATTCTGGATTTCTTGAATGACAAAGATAGCGACCAAAAAATATAAAGTCATGATGACCTTGATTCCATCTTGAACGATCGATTTTTCGTTTTAATTTTTCCTCAACCTTTTCAACCGAATCATTATATTTGGCTAAACCCAAACGCTTACTGACACGATTGACATGGGTATCTACCGCAAAGCTAGGAATATCGAAAGCTACACTACGAACGACATTCGCTGTCTTTCTTCCAACACCTGCTAAAGACATTAAATCCTTATATGTGTAAGGTACTTGTCCATGATATCTTTCAACTAAATCTTTACTTAGATTTGAAATGGAGCGAGCCTTATTACGATACAAACCAATTCTTTTAATGTATGGCTCTAATTCAGAAACTGTAGCCTCTGCCATCTTTTCTGCCGTAGGATACGCCTTGAATAATGCAGGCGTTACTTTATTCACCATCGCATCCGTTGTTTGTGCACTAAGTACCACCGCAACAATCAATTGAAATGCAGATTCATGATACAATTCACACTTGGCATTCGGAAAGATTTTTTCCATTTCATCCAAAATTTCATTCGCATTCATCGTTTACCATTCTCTATATCCTCAGTTGACAAACCTTTTTGTTGCCAATTCTGTAGAATTCTTTCAATATAATTTAAATCACAAGCCTCATTACATACAGCTTCATTTAATGCACAAATCACACGACGCTCATCATACATACTTGCCATATCAATAATTCTTTGCATTTGGGTTGAAGTATAGTGGATGTGCAAACTCCATCTCAAATTGTTCTAATAAAGAACGATCAATGGCTGTATTGTTTGTATTTGAAAGTTCAAAGATTCCTTCAATATTAAAAATCAAAGATCCATCCGCATAATCCAAAGTCAAATACCCTTTATCCGATAATTCTGTAAAAATATCTTCCACTTCATCCACACTAATCTTTAACTTTTCACTAATCAATTCATGATCAATTGAAACATGCTGCTGGTTGAAAAAATCAATCAACAATACGACTAATATCTCTTTTGGTTCTAGAATTAAATCTTGTAGATGATCAATGATCCAAGTTCTACGATCCACATAAGGTGCATTAAAATCAAAATCAGCCATTATTGTATCTTCCTTTCATAAACACGTTCAAAACTATCATAATCTAATAAAATCAATTTATTCGAACCACGAATCTCATATACCGGGTTGTTGTAGCCATACCCAAGTACAATGGATTCACATTTGATCTTATAATTCTTTTTCGCAATACGCTTTGCCTTTTTATAATTCAAAGTCTCAATATCTCTTGATGTTATCAATTCAGACTTCGCATTATACCAATATAAAGTCGTATCATCATATCCTTGATACGTTGTATAATCAAAGACATGTTCACTAATTCCTTTTATATGTTTATTTTGTTTCTCTATTTTCTCAACTCTTTGCGCATAAATCTGTTCCTTAACACGATTCGGACCACTGATAAACTCAGACCAAATCACAAGTAATATAAGAACAAGAATGATAACTAATCCAAGTGTCGTTTTTGTTCCATGTTGTTTTTTATGTCTACGCCTTAGTTTCATCCTTATCCCTCCTTTTTTACTATATACGCATCAACCAGTTTTCAATCAATTTAGCCGATTGTGCACTTGCCTTAGAAACATATGTAGAAAATTCCATTGGATTTTCATTATGATGCACAACATCACTTAGGCAACGCACAATCACAAATGGAATATTAAATTTTGTGGCTACCGCACCAATCGCTCCTGCTTCCATTTCTGAACAAATCGAATCTGCAAAATTATTCATCAACTTTTCAAAATCCTCATCTCTAGACATAAATAAGTCTTGAGAAGCAATCGTACCTACATGATAACGAATCTGCATAGCCTTTGCAGCATCAATACAACTTTGAGACAATTTTTCATCACTATTATACACCAATCCAACACCTGAAGGACCATCTAATGGACTTGTATCATAATCGGCTTGCACAACCTTATCACTAATCACAACATCTAACACTTGTTCATCCTGTGTTAATCCACCAGCTGTACCTACATTGATAATGCTGTCGATATTTCCTTGCATACACAAAATTGTACAAGACATAGCCGCATAAGCCTTACCTACACCACTCTTGCATAAAACTACATCTTTACCTTGCCATTTTCCATATGTTAATGTACATCCTGCAATTGTCTTTGTATGATCGACTACATCCATACGCTTTTCAAATTCAAGAATTTCAGCATCCATTGCCGCTACAATACCAATCATTCTTGTACCTTCTTTCTACATACATAAAAATACTTTTCCCCAGGCGCAATACCCTCAATATCAAAGTCGGTTGTGACTTTTAAAATATCAAAATACTTCGATAAAATCTCACCCAACCATTTTGGATCATATACCCTTTGAATATGATGCTCCTGAATCACTTTGTCTTTCATATAAAACGCAAAATCCTGATATACATAATCATCCTCTGCCATGATTGACCATTGGTATTGACAACCATCTTCAAAAGCACCTGTCTCATTATATTCAGAATCAAACTCTTCTAAACGATCCAAAGAATGTGTATCAAAGAAGAAAAGTCCATTTGATTTTAAATGTTGACTGACTTCATGAAAGAACGCATCAATTTCTTCTTTTTCTAAAATATAGTTAAAACTATCACACAAACAAAAAATACCCGAATAAGATCCTAAATTATTTAAATGACGCATATCCTGACATAAAAACTCAATCGAACCCTCTAAGTTTTTACTTTTTGCCTGTTTCACCATTTCCTCACTTAAATCAAGAGCTGTCACAGTATAGCCTTTTAAAGCAAGCATTTCAGTGATCTCACCACTACCACACGCAAGTTCTAAACAATCGCAAGGTGCAAGTTCACTCTCAATCCAAGAAACCCATTCTCTAGAAGCTTCTTCATCTTTTACTAAAGCATCATAATAATGTGCCAATGTATTATAAATCATACGTTTTTACTGGAACATCCGAATATAAACGGTCCAGATTATAAACCTGCCTTTCCTCATTCACAAATAAATGGACTACCACTTCTTTTAAATCAATCAAAAGCCATTTTGAACCAGAGTCCCCCTCAATATGCATATCCCCCATATATCCAGCTTCTCTTAAACGATCCTTAATATTTTGTGCAATCGCATTATTCTGACGAATATTCGTAGTCGAACAAACAATCATTGAATCCATAAAAGGAGTCAAACTCGTTACATCATATACACGTACATCTTGTGCTTTCTTTTCACAGATCGCATGAACTACAATATCTAAAATCTCCATGTCTAACCTCTCTTTAAATACTCACGGTTTTGTTGAACCACCAAATCAAATCCTTTTTTAATATCTTTGTTACAAATTTCAATCAACTTACTAGAATCATATCCACGCAAAGGATCTAATTTATCTGCACAAAATACCATCATCGCATAAGGATCTTGACTCGTTCCAAGTACATGATGATAGATTGCATTATATACGATTGGATCATCAATCAAAAAGATATCTTTCGTAACAGCAGCCCCTACAAAACCATGCCATACAGCTACAGGATATTCCATGTTTTCAGGACAAATACTATTCATCCATTTTACCATCTCATCCTTTGGCATATATTTAGCTATATCATGAAACAAACCAATATAATACGCAATATGCATATCATAACCATTGTTCAACGCAAACTCTTCACAAAGTTTGGCAACCGATAAAGAATGTTTATATCTTTTTTCTGTTAATCTAGAAGCCACAAAATCCTTCACATACAACCTGTTTCGATAGATATAACGCAAAACTTCTTTTGGCAAATAATTCAATTTATTTCCCATACGAATTTCTGAACTTGAAACTGGGACCGAGGGCATTGTCATACACATAATGTCATATTTTGAATCTGCAAGCTTGCCATTCCTATCAAAACACACAAAATGAGCCATCTTAACAAGTTTTTCGGCATGATACCACTTATCAAACTGCTCCAATTGATCATTTCCTATAATCCAATAAAACTCATGTTCCGGATAGGTTTCAATCAATTTTTTTAGCGTATCATACGTATAGCTTTTACCAGCTCGTTCAAGTTCAAGTGTACATACCTTAAATCTTGAGTCTTTCTGAACCACCAAATCAATCATAGCCAAACGCTCTTGATCCAATGTCAATTCACGATCTTTTAAAGGCGTACTTGACGTTGGCATAAACCACACTTCATCAACTTGTAAAGCTTGTAAAGACTGATTGGCCATTTGAATATGTCCATTATGGATTGGATCAAAAGACCCGCCTACAATGGCAATTCTCATTTTTTAAGCCCCAATTTATTTTCTTTACTTCTTCTATACAATAAGAAAGTATGTCCAACAATATGAACCACTTCACTACCTGTTGCCCTTGCACATTCAATAGCTGCCTCACGCACATCCACTGGACATGTCTTTAATAAATTACATTTTACTAATTCATGTGCCTCTAATGAATCGGATAAAGTATCCATTAAGTTATCACTCAAACCATCTTTTCCAATCTGGAATAATGATTTATAATCCATTCCTAATTTTCTTAAATATTTTTTATTTTGACTCGTTAACATTAAATCATCGCCTTTCTAAACGTTACTTGAATTCCCTTATGTACTTTTACATATACATCTTTTACTTGTCCACTAATACAGAACCATCCAATACCATGAATACAAACATCCATCTTTTCATCCTCAAGTTTAGGTGCATGGAACGTATGCATCGTTAATAAGGAAGTGTCCACACAAGGCACTAACATGCCATTTAAATGTTTTTGCCACAAGGCATCCGCATTACTTAATTTCCCTCTATGAATCGATAAAGAACGAGAGAAATATCCAACTACTGTTGCCTTACCACTTACCACTACATCTAGTCTTGCCAAACCTGCAGCCGCAAATGACTGATCTTCAAAGATTTGTGAAACAAATGGTCGAATTGGCTTTGTCGGAATCACTGTCTTTAAATCTTTCGGTTGAAGATACGTTAATAAAGAGTGCGTATTCTCAATGCCTGGTGTATCATAAATCGTATAATCCTCAAAAGGAATTGGAACTAAATCCAATGTAGTTCCAGGATTTTGAGATGTTGTTAGATCTTTTGTTGCCAATAAATGATTCAATACAGTCGATTTACCTGCATTGGCAACACCCATAAAAATCACGTTTCGATTTTTACGATATTTTAAGATTGCATTCACAATACGTGAAGAGTATTCTCTAGATTTATCATTTTCCTTTAACAGATAACCACAAATCACAATATCCTTCACAATAATATTTTCTTCATGAAGACGATGCTTCACAAAGTTGATGATTTTTTCATCCGTTAAAGTTGTCGGCAAAACATCACGCTTCGTTAATACCATGACAATATCTTTACCAGGAAGTTTCTGATTCAAACGCGAAATCAAATTCGCCTCAAACGCAAATAAATCTACGACCCAGAATACAACCCCATCAATCTTGTTGATTTTTTCCAATGTTGCGTTAGATTCAATTCCCTGCTGCATATTGATCGTAACATCCCCATAGTGACGAATACGATAACATCTTTGACAATAAGAAGCATCTAAAGTAGGTACATACCCAAGTGCTTTTTCATCTTCGTTTTGTAGTAAAACACCACAACCCTTACAATATTTAGTCATCAAATTCACCTCGCTTCAATTTTTTTTCTTTTCTAAATAACCATATATTAATTCTTCAAAGAAACGAAACACCTTTGTGATATTTCGATCCTTTATCGCAATTGGAGCCGTTAATATCGTATATAGACCCCAAATATTCCCACCCAATATATCTGTATACATCTGATCGCCTAAAATCGCAATCTGACTAGCCTTTAAGCCATGATCTTTCATTGCCTTTTTAAAACAAAAGGAAATGGTTTACACGAAAATGGATATGTCTTGGACACTGGAAGATGCTTACCAAAATTCTTACCTCTAGAACTTAAAGAATTTGAACAAAGCGCAACCTCAATTCCATTCATTTTTAGCTTATGAATAAAATCAACCACATCTTGACTTGGAACTTCTTCATCATACGCTACCAATGTATTATCAATATCACAAAGTAATAATTGAATTCCCATTTCATGAAGCTTTCTAATATTCAAAGTTTTAAAACTCTGAACATAATAATCCGGTGCAAAAATATTCATTAGAAATCCCCTTTGGCAAAATATTCAATCAAATGCTCAGCGCTACGAATACCATCAATTGCACTTGTCATAATGCCACCTGCATAGCCACTACCTTCCCCACTCGGATATAGACCTTGAATATTTGAAATATAAGATTCTTTATCACGTACTAAACGCACGCTACTGCTGCTTCTTGATTCCACAGCACTTAATATAGCACCACTCGAAACAAAGCCAGGCACCTTCTTTTCAAAATGTTCTAAAGCTTCATGTAAGGCTAAATTGACTTCTTTTGAGAATAAATCATTCAAATCACAGAACGTTGTACCTATTGAATAGGTTGGTACTACCGATTCAAATTGTTTAGACACTCTATGCGCTAAATAATCCTTGGCTAGCTGCACACAAGCTTTATAGTCTTGTCCCATCAAGAAAGCTTTTCTTTCTAACTCTTCCTGATATTTTAAACCGGCAAACAACTCATTGCCATAATCTGAATCATTGATCTGCACAAGTAAAGCACTATTGGCATTTTCACCACTACGACTCGCATACGACATACCATTCACAACCAATTGTTCTTTTTGACATGAACTAGGAATCACGTATCCACCCGGACACATACAAAATGTATATACACCTTTCGAGTTGGAAGCTGTATATGTCAATTGATAACGTGCAGGAATCAATCTTTCATCTTGACTATACTCATGAAGCATAGCTTCATTTATATATTTTTGTTTATGTTCAATACGAACACCTACCGCAAATGGTTTATTTTCAATGTGCATACCATGTTTATGAAGCATTAAAATTGTATCACTTGCACTATGTCCAGTTGCTAAAATCAACGCATTACAATCCATCCATTGATGATTGAAATAAATTTGTTTTAAGATACCATTTTCTACTTTGATATCTTCTAATTTCGTATCAAAATAGAAAGTTCCACCCAATCTTTCAATTTCTTTACGACAATTTTTAATAATGGACAAAAAAGCATCTGTACCAATATGAGGGTGCTGATCCATCAATATATCTGGTTTTGCCCCAAAAGAAACAAGTTCCTCTAAAACTTTACGACACTAAAGAATCCTTTGATCGAGTGGTAGTTTCCATCACTAAAGGCACCAGCTCCACCTTCACCAAATTGAACATTACACTCTTCATCCAACACTCCATTTTCCCAGAAGGTTTCTACCTTTTGTTTACGAACATCCACATTCGATCCTCTTTCTAAAACAATAGGTTTATACCCATATTGCGCAAGAATCAAGGCTGCAAACATGCCTGCCGGGCCAAATCCAACAACGATAGGTCTTGCAGATAAAGCGTGTTCTCCACTCATTACTGGATGATATGTTTCATCGGGTGTTAATGAAACATCTTTTAATTTTAAAAGTTTCTTTTCATTTTTGACTTTACAATCTACGACATACGAAAACAAGACCTTCTGGTGGCGTGCGTCCACACTTTTTCTATGTACGTGCCACTGCAAAAGGTCTTCTTTACGGATTCGCAGTTTTTTTAAAGATCTGTGCTTCAATTTCATTTTCACTCGCACATTTCACTTGAAATAATCGAATCATAAGCTTACAGTAATTTTTTTAATATCGGATATTGATCCTGATAACGAGTCACAAAACCAGCTAAACATTGTGCACATGCCAAAGTTAAAAAATATACAACGAGATGAGCATGTGGCATCAAAGCTAAGAAGATTTTGGCAAACAAAATATGTGAAGTATAAATCATCAATGAATCGTGGCGTAAAATTGTAAACATTTTACGATATGGAATATTGACCTTCAATAAATAATTCACTAAGAAATATACAGCTGGAACTAAACAAATATACATACTTGTTAGATCGCGCAAAATATTAAAATGACGATATAGAGCTACTTCACAAAACAATAATACAAAACTAATCAAGAAAGCAAGTAAGCTTACTTTTTTAGGTAAGCGACGCGTTCTTGAAAGTAACAAACCAATCGCAATAAACATAGGACCAAAGAAGATTCCATTTCTTGTGGTTGATAATGCTTTCGTAAAGAATCCAAATAAGAAAGAAATATAAGGTAAACTTTCCCATACTGGTGTATACACATTAATTAAATACCCTACAACATATAGTGCAAATGTGGTAATCAATGTAAACTTCAAACCTTTTTTCTTATACAAATAATACACGATCACATCCGCCAACATTAAGGCTGGTAAAAACCACAAGTGATAATAACTTCCATTAAAGATAAAATCTCGAACGTATGTGAATAAATACGATATGCGAAAGCCATTGTGTGTATAATCAAAAATCGTATATGGCAAATAAATAATTGTCCATATCAAATAGATTCTAAAAAGGCGAAATAATGCTTTCTTTAAACGAGCATCATTCACATCTTCATTTTCCAAGTCATAATTTCTAAAGAAGAAAAACCCGCTTGTTGTAAAGAAAAATGGAACGGCCAAACGACAAACAGTATGAATAAAGTACGTGTTAAATGTTTCTGATATTTCTAAAAAAGGAAATGTATGAATACATACAACCAACAATGCCGAAACATAACGCGCAATATCTATCGATGCATACTGCCTTTTCATGAGCGCACCTTTAATCTAGGTACACGTGAAGAAATTGAAGTTAATGTCTCATTGTTGATGGTCTTAGCCATACGACTGATTTGATCTACAGTTACCACTTCATTTCCTTGATGACCAACGATGCATACCACATCGCCTTCTTTAACATCTTCTACTTCTGTAACATCGATCATACATTGATCCATACATAAGTTTCCAATCAATTTACATCTTTGACCATGTACTAATACTTCGAATCCTTGATTGGATAATAAACGAGGCAATCCATCCGCATAACCAATGCTCATAGTCGCAACTTTTGTTGGTTTTTCAGCTATAAAATGACGACCATAACTTACACTTTGTCCTGGATAGATCCATTTCACTAAACTTACATTGGCATACATAGACATGATGGGAATAAAATCAGGATTCGTCTTGATTTTAATATGATCATCACTCGTAACACCCATATATAATAGGCCAGGTCTACAATATTCATATTCAAGTTCTGGATAATTCAAGATTCCATAGCTATTTTGAAGATGACGAATACCCGGATCAATACCTTGCGATTTTAATAAATCAATCACTTCATCAAACAATTGAATTTGTTTTTTTGTAAATTCAGTGCAATCTTCATCTAAACAATCACTCACTGGAAAATGTGAAAAGATTCCTTCTACACATAAATTTTCTAAGCGATACTCTTCATAAATATCCTCAATATGTTTATCTTGTTCTTGATATACAATACCAGTTCTACACATACCTGTATCTACTTTACAATGACAACGAATCTTTACATCATTTTCTTTGGCATAGGCATTTAATTCTCTAGCATATTCAATGGATACTAAAGATTGAACGATATTCTGTTCATGAAGATAATGAAAATGCATGCTTGGTGTATATCCTAAAATCAAGATGTTATCTTGGATTCCCGCATTTCTAAGATTTAATGCTTCATCAATACTGGAAACGCCAAAATAGTCCACACCACATTTTTGTAGAGCCTTAGCACATGCGACATCACCTAAGCCATACGCATTGGCTTTCACAATACCCATGATTTTTGTGTTTTTTACAAGCTTTTTAACTTCTTTTACATTATGACGGATCGCATCATAATCAATTTCAGTCCAAGCTCGACTATAAGCTTCTAGCATGCTCCAATTGTCCTTTGCATAGCTAGTTCAATTAGCTTATCAATTAAATCCGCAAATTCAATACCGGCTTCTTTCATCATAGAAGGATAACGAGAAGTCGCTGTTAATCCAGGAATTGTATTCAATTCATTCAAGATTACTTCTTTATCTTCTGTCACAAACATATCTACACGTGCCATTCCGCAGCAATTCATCGCAATATATGTTTTGCGAGCTAATTCTTGCGCTTCTTTAAATGTTTTTTCATCAATACGAGCCGGACAATAAATAGCGGCTCCTTTCATTTCATATTTTCCTTCAAAATCGAAGAATCCACCCGTAATTTCAATTTCATCAATGGATCCTGTAAAGATTTCTTCATTTCCCATAACGGCACAGCCAATCTCAAAGCCCTTAATTACTTTTTCGACTAAGATCTTACCTCTACCATCATAGAAGAATGCATCTTTACATGCACTTTCAAATTCTTCTTTGTTGCTGACAAAATGCACACCATAGCTACTTCCTGCATTACATGGTTTAATGATCCATGGCAATTCAATCTTTTCTTGAATTTGTTCAAATGTAGGATTTTCTCGATTGGCATATAAACAAATGTAGTCAGCGCAAGGAATTTTTGCTTCTTTACACAAAATATGCATAATTTCTTTATCCATTGACATAGCACTTGACATAACATCACAACCTACATAATGAATATTCATCAATTCAAGTAAACCTTGAATCAATCCATCCTCACCATTTTTACCATGTAGTACCGGGAATACACAGTCTAGTTCAATCACTTTATTTGAACCATCTAATGGCATGATTCCCCCGTTTACCCATGCACAAGATACACAAGTTTCTTCATTTTCCCATGTATCATGTTCAATAGAATCCACATCTCCATTATATAAATAGAAATGTCCGTTTTTATTAATACCAATTAAAGTCATTTCATAGTTGTCTGCATGAATTTGACGTAAAAAGGAAGTGACAGAATGTAATGAAACAGAATATTCACTACTTTGTCCCCCAAATACGACACCTAAACGTAATTTACTCATTGTTTTTCCCCCTAAAAGCATCTACTAATGTATCCATCTTCATCGCTCTTGAACCTTTGATCATAATAATGCAATCTTTGTCTAACAAAGGTTTACAAACTTCATATACCTCATCTTTAGTTTCATACCATTTCCCATTAAAACCATCGGCCGTTTCTTTTGAAAGAGGACCTGTACAATATAATTCGTCCACACCTTTTTCTTTGGCATAAACACCCACATCATAATGCAACTGTTTTTCTTCACTACCAAGATCTAACATATCCGATAAAATGGCAATATGTTTATTGGCCGGAAGTTCCATCAATGTATCAATGGCTGCCTTAGCACTTTCTGGATTTGATTTATATGTATCATCTAGAATATATGCATTTTTTACTGAAATTAACTGCGTACGCATCTTCGTCATTTCTAGATTTTTCAATCCATTTAAAATCGATTCTTCTTTTAAATGACAAGCTTTTGCGATATAGATACACGGCAATGCGTTCATTGCCTGAAAATCACCAAATGCACGCAAATGTACAGGTGCATCTAAAATATTACATTTAAATACAATTCCTTCTTTATCATATTCAATATCACTTGTGATTGAAACATCTCCACCTTGACCAAAAGATACAACATTTTTATTTTCTGTATCTAAAGTACAAAGCACTTCTTGGATTTCTTTACTTTCATAATTATAAAGGAACAATCCATTTTCTTTTGTACCCTCTAAAATTTCACATTTAGCTTGGGCAATCTGTAATTTTCCACCCAAATTTTCCATATGAGCCGAGCCAATTGAAGTGATGACAGAAATATCCGGTTGTGCAATGGAAGTTAATTGTGTAATTTCACCCTTATTTTCCATACCCATTTCTAAAATGGCCACTTCAATATCTTCATCAAAATCAAATATCGTTAAAGGAAGTCCAATCTCACTATTGCGGTTTCCTTGTGTCTTCTGTGTTTTTTTCTCTTGTGAAAAAATACTATATAACATATCTTTACAACTTGTTTTACCATTTGAACCCGTTACACCAATAACTAAAGGATGTAACTCATCCAGATATGCTTTTGAAAGATCCTGCATAGCTTGAAGTGTATCATCTACTAAAATTACAGGAAAATCAGGATATGGGACATGGTCTTTTTGCCACAAACTAATCAAAGCGCCATCTTCAATTGTTTGTTTGGCAAATGTATGTCCATCCACTCTTTGACCAATAATAGGTACGTATAAAACGTCTTTTGTCACTTGTCGTGAATCAATCACAACACCATGAATTTTTTTTGTATCATCAATATCACCATGCAAAGTTGCATGCATCATATTTGTTATTTCATGAATGGTTTTTACAATCATCTCAAAACCTCCGCTTAGTTTACATTATAGCATAAAACTAGTTGTCAATATTTATATTTCAATAAAAAACCAAATTTTCCCATTTTTAACTCTTGCAAACTCATACATTTTCATGAATTGAGACAAAAAATCATCAAAAGTGGGGCCGAAACACTATATTTTTGAAATATCACATATTTTCCCACACTTTTCACATTTTATTTGACACAACTTATGGTATACTTCTTTACAAGCAAGGAGTTTGAAGACCTTGCCGGTATGAAATCAGTCTATGGTATTCATACTATTTTCTATCCCCTTATTGAAGAGCCAGACACCCCCTTAGTCTGGCTTTTCATTTTATCTAAAACGATGTATTATTTTTAATAAGGAGGACTTATTACTATGTGTATTTTTTGTATGATTGCTAACGGCGAAATTCCAAGCAATAAAATTTATGAAGATGAAAGTGTCATCGCCTTTCTAGATATCAATCCAACTTCTTATGGACACACCCTTGTTGTTCCAAAAAAACATTGCGATTCATTTCTAGATTGTCCAGATGAAACCAGAAATCATGTTTTTGAAGTTGCAAGTAAACTTGCCAATGAATTAGAACAAGCTTTACATTGTGATGGCATTAACATCTTAAGTAATGTACATGAAGCGGCTGGACAAAGCGTAAATCATTTCCATGTTCATTTAATTCCACGCTATAAAGATAATGATCATGTTACGATTGAATTTCATGAAATCGAAAAACCTGATTTTGAAGAATTAATGAATAAACTAAAATAAAGAAGTCGTCGACTTCTTTATTTTTTTGTTCAATTTGATATTTTGATGAATAGACACGATCTACATACCCATTAAAATCTTTACCATCCAATTCTCTTGCGTTAAATATGCTTTTTTCTCCTATATATATTATGTGTATCAATTTCATTGGAATCATTGATATTTGGAATCACTACCATATAATAAAGAACTTCTGAATCATAGTCATTGTACATATACACAAAACGATACACTATTCTTTTTACTGGTTTACGATTTTTAAAATATAGTC
>ENA-OQKX01000068-OQKX01000068.1-human-gut-metagenome-genome-assembly--contig:-NODE-68-length-18383-cov-4.415809_pt1 | contig 18383 bp, 20 predicted proteins | sample MGYA00242654_ERZ504810 | MGnify/ENA primary metagenome ERZ504810 (study PRJEB26092, sample SAMD00036378) | human gut metagenome | host: Homo sapiens | study: EMG produced TPA metagenomics assembly of... | reverse complement strand
GCAGTAGCCCATACCATGTTAATCGCGATTTATCATATACTAAAGAGTAAGTCCTTATCATGACCTTGGAGCGGACTACTACTCCGTTAATCAATCAAGTAAAAGATAATCAATAGGAATATTCGTACATTAGAAAAGTTAGGGGTAAATGTAATGATTCAGCCGAAATGAATCTCTTTAACTGTATAATTAAGAGAAGGAAATAAGCCCGCCAAAAGGCGAGCTTATTTAGAATGCTTGTTTATAGGTTATCGCTGAACTACGTTTTCAAGACAGCCCCTTATTTGTTTTCATATTCTTCTACATTGTCCAATGTAACCTTATGGTACGGAATCCGTACATATTTTCCATTAAGCAGCGGAATCTCATCTGTTTTTCCATTTGTGGCGATCGCAAAAGCAAGATTCAGCATTTCCTGTGCCTGTCCTTCTTTATCATTATATACGGTTGCTGTCTAAGTGTTCCGTCTTTTACCGCTTCAAGCCCTTCTTTTGTCCCATCTATTCCAAAAAATGCCGGCCGGTTTGTTTCCGTATACCCGAGCTTTTCATAAGCATCCATAGCACCGAGTGCCATTGCATCATTATTGGCAAGAACAACTTCCATCCGGTTGTTATATTGTCCGATCAGCTGCATCATACGATTCTGCGCCTGCACACGGTTCCAATTTGCAATCTGATAACTCAGTTTTTCCAGTGCAATCCCCTGTTCTTTCAGGCTCTCCGCAACGCTTTCCGTTCTAATAATGGCATCCTGATGCCCCATTTCCCCCTCAAGTATCACATACTGGATTTTCCCATCATGATTGCGGTCCACATCCGGATGTTCTTTGATATAAGCTGCTGCAAGCTGTCCCTGCATCTGTCCGGATTGTTTTGCTTCTGCTCCGACATAATATAACTGATCCCACTGCATCAGATCTTCTTCCACAGGTTCCCGATTAAAAAATATAATGGGGATATCGTGCTCCTGTGCGGCTGTAATGATCTGCGACGGATCCGTCCGGTCTGCCAGATTGACACACAGAATATCACAGCCATTACCGATCATTTCCTGCACCTGATCGTCCTGCGTTCTTTGCGAATTTGCAGCATCCATAATGGTCAGGCTGATATCATATCCCCTTTTTTCCAGTGTCCTGCATTCCCTTTTAAAATTCTCCAGAAGTTCCCCCAGAAAGGTATCTCTCTGGTCATAACATGCGACCCCAATATAAATCTGTTTCGGTATTTCCTTTTTTTCGCTTCCACATGCACCATACAAAAGAAATCCCATCAGACCAATTAATGCCATAGCGTTTTTTATTTTTCTTTTATCCATGATAACCCCTGATTTTACCGGCTGATTGTAAACAGCAGATTCCGGTTCTCCTCCGAAAAAAGATTTTCCCGTGTGAGAATGGTATGTGTAATCTGCCGGTCTTTCATTTTATAGAAAAAATTATGTCGTTTTTTAATAAGCTCTGCAACACTTTCATAGCCTGCGTCAAACTCATCCGGAGCAACCAGACATTGTGCCCATCCTGCATCCAGATAATAAACTGCCTCCGTTGAATTTCCAATTCCATAGAGTACCGCCCCATACAGGTCATTATCCTTTGCCGCCTCCCCGGCTTCCACAAAGCTTGCATTATCCAAAGCCATCACGATATCCACTCTTCTTTGTGTCTGTAAATTGATTTTCTCTTTCGAATCATTTTCTTTTGATACAGACCATAAAATTTCTGCGCCACTCCCCTTTAATGTATCACAAATCCCCTTCATTCTTTTTATCACTGCTTCTGAAGTGGCATGCTGCGAATAGATCCCAATCTTCTTCCCGATCAGATTTCCACGGTAATTTTCCAGAAGCTTTTGGGCAAGATCCGCACCCATATGGTAATGATCAGGTTCTATTGTATGCAATCCGGACGGTTCTTCGGGAAATGTATCTCCCACGGCCATTATAGGAACACTTTTTTCCAGCTGTTTTAGCTTTTGCTGCCCATCCCGGTTTGCAATCGGTTTTACGATCACCGCATCTGCTCCTTTTACAATTTCCTGATTCATAATCTCAATCTCATCATTGACGGTTTCCATATTGTCCTTACTGATGATCACAACATCTGCATCATATTCCCGTGCTGCCATTTTCAGTCCGTATTTAAACGCTGACCACTCGCTCTCATCCACATCCGGTATGATCACCGCGATTGTTGCCGGTTCATGGCCGTTTTGCTTATAGATGATAAAGCCGAGAACCAGAATCACGAGAATTCCCAGTACTGCCTCTATTATCACAAATGTTTTTTTCCCATGTTTCATTTTAAGAATCCTCCGGCATATGGTGTTCCTCAAATTTCCTGCAGTTTTCCTCACTGTAAACAATTTCAGGAATGATAACTGTCACTGTCGTTCCCTCATCCAGTTCACTTTCTATCTGAAGTCCATATGGTTCTCCAAACAATAACCGAAGCCGGTTATTTACATTCACAAGCCCGACTCCGGAGCCTTTTTTATGTACACGGTTTGTATCCTTCAATAACAGGTCAATCTCCTCTTCCGGAATCCCCATTCCGTTATCCGATACCTGCATAAAGATATTTTCTTGTTCTTTCCATCCGCGAATGAGGATTTTTCCGCAGTCATCCATCTCCCTTACGCCGTAATTGATCGCATTTTCAAGGATCGGCTGCAGCACAAGTTTCACGATACAATCATCCAGAATATCCGGACGGATATCAAATACAACTTCAAACTTGTTTTTATACCGCACTTTTTGTATATTAACATAACTTTGCGCGTGCTGCAGTTCATCCCTTATGCGGATAACCGTATGTCCTTTTGAAAGGCTGATCCGGAAAAGCTTTGCCAGCTGCGTGATCATAAAGGCCGCTTCCTCATTTTTACCGCTCTCTATCATCCAGGTGATGGAGTCTAATGTATTGTATAAAAAATGCGGGTTGATCTGGCTTTGCAGCACATCAAATTCGCTTTTTCTTCTTTCATTCTGTTCCCATATGACTTTTTTCATCAGTTCGGAATTCTGCCGGTAGGATTCCTGAATGGATTGTCCCAGATGCCGGATCTCTGTTGAGCCTCCGATTGCAATCTTTTCTTCTTTTCCTTCCTGGTATTCACGCACCGAGTGATCCAGTTTCATAATCGGCCGCGATATCCGCACGGAAATGATGCGGTTTACAAATACAAGCATCATTGCCATAAGCAGTAAAATAAGCAGGACAAACTGCTTTACATCGGCCATCTTATTTGTGAATATTTCATACGGCATAACACAGACCAGGCGCCATCCTGTATAACTGATTGCACCCACCATAACTTTTCTGTGGTTTTTTTCCAAATATTCATCGTAAATTTTTTCTTTGGACGAAGCTGCCTTTACGCTGCTTTCCGTATCCATACCATTGTCAATTCTTGCCTGATGCGGATGATAAATAATATTTCCCTCACCATCACACAGATAAAAATACTGTCCTTTTCCTGACGTATTGATCCGTTCCATCATACGTGAAATCCCGGAATAGTCCATATCCACAAGCAGCACCCCCAACTGTGTCTCTGTCCCATTCGTAAGTTCCACGACACGGCTGGAAGAAATCACCCAGTAATACCGACAGGTACCGTCATCAAATAAATTCTGGACATGGGGTGTGGAAAAATGGATATTCTCCATACGTGTTTTTGCCTGCATAAACCATCCCTGTCTGGTAACATCCGGTTCTTCTTTCTGGGCAACAACCGGCTCTGCTGCCATAAGGCTTCCGTATCCATTATATATAGCAATGCTCCTTAAGTTCTCTTTATTTGCCTCATATAAAAGATTTAACCCTTTGTGGATGGATTCGTTCTGTTCCCGGATATCGTTTTCCTTTATAACATCATAATATGCGGCATCCGATACCTGCCTCATATTCACAAGATAATTTTCTATGGAATCCACCGTCTGATCCATAATCTTTCGGTTATTATCCACAATATTCTGCTGTGTGATCCCCGAAAATCTCCAATATACCATCATGCCCATACAGACCATAATTAAGGTTGATATTACAGAAAATGCAACCATGATGGTTGACTGGATATCTCCCGGTTTATTTTTCATTTTTTTCATATGCTGTCCTGTATTTTGAAGGGGATACCCCAAACTGTCTTTTAAACACATAACTGAAGTAATTTGGATCGGAATATCCCACACTCTTTGCAATCATATAACTTTTTTCCGCGGTTTCCACAAGCATGCGTGCCGCCTTATCCATACGGTATTCCGTCAGGTATCCGACAAAAGAATTCCCTGTTTCTTTTTTGAACATGCTTGAAAAATAAGAATTTGACACGCCCAGTTCTTTACAGATATCGTCAAGCCCTAAATCTTCCTGCTGATAATTGTCGTGCACATATTCTTTTGCCCTCCCGATCAGGGATTCTTGGAATGATACCGGGCATCTGCCATGTCATCATGCAGCATACAGCAGAATTTTAAAAGCCATTTCTGCAAAACCTGCGGTTCTAAATTGCACAGTTCATTATACAAAGAACTGATGCCTCCCGGTATTTTTGTGGTATCCATTTCATTGTTTACCATAAAATGATACAGTTCGCCAATAAGTTCCATAACTGCCACATGATATTTTTCCAATGATTTCAGGTCAAGGAAATTATGCTGCATGTAAACTTCTATGGCATTTGCAATATCTTCATTTTCTCCAAGGCAGATCTTTTTGAACACATTGGACAGTTCTGTTTTCTCTCCGGCATCCCTTTGGATTTTTCTCTGTGGAACAATCTCTTTTAAATTTATCGCCCGGTTGCTTCCATATAAAACACGATAGGAAACCGCTTCCCTGGCGCTTTGATACGATGCTGCAATCTTTGCAATGTGCCCACATACCTGACCGATCCCTATGGTTACTTTTGCCCCCATAATATGATGGATATATTTACAGAAACGGTCACAGGCATCCGTCAGTTCTGAAATTTCTTCCTCACTTTTTAACTGCATAATCATAATGGTATCCCCAAGATAGCGAAAACGCTTCGCGTTCCATTTTTCCCCGAGGTTCTCCCCTGCCTGCCGGTCTACCGATACCGAAAGCAGCCGTATATCCATACCCTCCGGAACCTGACTTGCCGATGTGTGTATGATCAGGCAGCAATACCACGGGCCTGTAAAAGCAATCTGGTAATCCTTAAAATAATGCGGCATCTCCTCTTCCGGAATACGTCCTTCAATAAGCGTTGTATACAAATTCGCCTGCAGCATCGGAAGGGAATCCGCATAATATTTTTTCACTGATCTCATAGTCCAGTTTCTCTTTCAGACGCTCAAACACTTCTGTTATTTCCACAGCATTGAGCGGCTTTAAAATATATTCCTCAATTTCAAGATGCACGGCTTCTTTTGCATATTCAAAATCATCAAACCCGGTAAAAAGCAGAATTTTTGTTGCCGGATACTTTGCTTTTATATGTGCACACAATTCCAGTCCGTCCATATATGGCATCCGGATGTCCGTCATAACAACATCCGGCTGCATTTCTTCAAGCATGTCCATTGCTTTAAATCCGTTGTTTGCATGCCCGGCAACCTGAAAGCCGAGTTCCTCCCATTTAACTTTTTTAACAATGGCTTCAATGACTTCTTCTTCATCATCCACCAGCAATAATGTATACATACCTCTTCCCCCATGTTATTTTATTTATTATAGCAATTTGTCCAGATAAAGTAAAACCTTTCCAACATAAAACAGAGATGCCCTGCATGTTTCATGCATCACCGGCATCCCTGCTTTTTCATTATAGAGGAGAGTATATGTTTTATTTTTTCTGTAACGTATTTCAGACAATCCAATGTTACTGCAACAAGGATGATAATACCCGAGAATACGAACTGGAGGTTGGTATCAATACCCAGGATTGTGAGGAGTATGTTAATGCTGTAAAGATACATACACCGGTAACAACACCGGAAATCTTACCAATACCACCGGTAAATGATACACCACCGACAACGCAGGCTGCAATGGCATCCATATCCCAGCCCTGTCCATAAGCGGCAGAACCAGATCCTACCATTCGGGTACATTCAAGCCAGGAACCAAATCCGTAAAGGATACCTGCCATAATAAATGCACCAAGTGTTACTGCAAAGACAGAAATTCCTGAAACAGCTGCTGCCTCCGGATTTCCTCCGACTGCATAAAGATTTTTACCAAAGGTTGTTTTGTTCCAGATAAACCATACAATGACAATTGCTGCAACTGCCCAGAGAATGATGGTCGGGAATCCATTGACTTTTGGAATTACCATATTTGGAATGGTCGGCTCGATCGCTCCGAAGGAAACACCTTTTGTCGCATAGGTTACCAGTCCAAAAATGACAAGCATGTTTGCCATGGTCGATATAAACGGATGCATCTTGAATTTCGCTGTAAAAAATCCGGCTATACTTGTAAAGAACGTACATAATACAATACATGCTACCAGTGCAAGAACGACTCTTGCCGGTGTCGGTACTTTCGTAAAATCAAAGATGTGTCCGAACACACCACCTGTATTTACACCCTGATGCATGATAATGGTTGCGGTTGTCATTCCCATACCAACCATTCGTCCAACGGAAAGATCCGTTCCTGTAAGAAGGATCAGACCTGCAACTCCAAGTGCTAAAAACATTCTAGGCGATGCCTGCTGGAGAATATTTAAAATATTATTATACGTAAGAAGCGGCGTTCCTTTTTTGATTGGAGTTATGATACATAACGCAACAAAAATAAGAATGATCGCGATGTAGAGTCCATTCTGTAAAAGGAATGTTCTCCGGTTAAATGTATACTTATAATTTTCCCATTTCTGTGCCTGATTTTCTGCAAATGTAAATTTGGACAACCGGAGCAGATCAATCAGATGATACTTGTAACTGTACGCATCATGCTTCCGGTCTTTGATCCTCTGATACTCTTTTTCCAGTTCAATCTTTTCATTGGAAACACGGTTCTTATATACATAATTTTCTTCTTTGACCTCGGCCTGGGCGGAAGTCTTTGCCAGAGTTTCTTTGTGTTCCTTTTCAATCTTTGCAAGTTTCTGCTGATGCTCCTGCAGTGCCTGTTCCTTTTCCGCTATACAACTTGCCTTAACTGCATTATAATACTTGTCAAAATTATTTTTGAGATAATTTTCTGCTTTCCCGATCAGTTTTGCGATCTGGTCTTTGTTCTGTGCCTCTACCGCTTTTGCCTGTTCAAGCTCCTTCTGGCAGGATGCAATCTCAGAATCTTTTTCCCCTTTGGAAAGTGTTTTATCTCTTTTTACGTTTTCGATCCTGCTCTGGTACATAATAACTTTTGCCGTACCATCTTTTCTGAGTTCATCAATCTCTTTTTGTATTTTTCCGACATATTCCTCAATCGGCTGACGCAGTGTTTTTTCCTGCTCCGCTGTAAGAATCTTGCTATTTGCCATATCTGTCCCCCCCTGCCTATAAATATTTCGCGCTGAGGCGAAGTAATTCTTCCTGATTCGTTTCCTTTGTATTGACAATGCCCGCAAGCCGTCCGTTCGACATGACACCGATCCGGTTTGTAATACCAAGGATTTCCGGCATCTCAGAAGAAACCACGATAATGGTCTTTCCCTGTTTTGCCATCTGTATGATCAGGTCATAAATTTCATATTTTGCGCCGACATCAATTCCTCTTGTCGGTTCATCCATCATAAACACCTTCGGTTCACGCTCGAGCCACTTTCCAAAAATAACCTTCTGCTGGTTTCCTCCGGAAAGACTTGAAATCATATCGTTTGGTCCCAGACATTTGGTATGCATGACTTTAATTTCATTTGCGGTAGCCTTTGTCATTTTCGGTTCTGAAAGTGCCGCGCCTTTTTTATATGCATTAAGATTTGCAATGGTTGTATTAAATGTAAGATTCCCTTTCAGGAATAATCCATTTGCCTTCCGTTCTTCCGTAATAAGCGCGAATCCATAATCCATTGCCTCTTTTGCACAGCTGAAATTCATAAGCTTATGGTTCAGATAAACACGGCCTGCGGCTCTTGTGCGGATACCGAATATGGTTTCCAGCAATTCTGTCCGTCCGGCTCCCACAAGGCCATATAAGCCAAAAATCTCCCCTTCACGGACATCAAATGTAACATCCTGTAAATACGGCTCATATTTTGTGGACAAATGCTGGATTGATAAAATAACATCTTTCGGCTGATTATCCACCGGTGGAAAACGGTTTTCCAGCACACGGCCTACCATTGCAGTAATCAGTTCATTCATATTTGTTTCTTTTGCACTTTTTGTCATGACCAGATTTCCATCCCGGAGTACGGAAATATCATCACAGATCTCAAATATTTCATCCATTTTATGGGAAATATAAATAAGGGAGATGCCCTGGTCACGAAGCATCCGCATCATATCAAAAAGTTTATCCACTTCCTGTACGGTAAGTGATGATGTTGGCTCATCCAATACGATTACTTTCGAATTATATGAGATCGCCTTTGCAATTTCACACATCTGCCGCTGGGAAACGGACATATTTCTCATCGGCTGATCCAGATTTACCGTCATTCCCAGTTTCCGGAATAATTCCGAGGCTTCATTTTTCATTCTTCCCTCATCGATCATCCCAAGGGAATTTACCGGGTATCTGCCAAGAAAGAGATTATCCACAACATTTCTCTCCAGACACTGGTTTAACTCCTGATGCACCATTGCAATCCCATTTTCAAGTGCATCCTTCGGACCGGAAAAATTCACTTCTTTTCCGTCAAGGTATATAGTTCCTTCGTCTTTCTGATAAGTTCCAAAAAGACATTTCATCATTGTTGATTTACCAGCACCATTTTCTCCCATAAGTCCCATAACTGTTCCTTTTCTCACATCAAGGTTGATATGATCAAGTACTCTGTTGCGGCCAAATGATTTACTCATGCCACGTATCGATAAGATAATATCTTTGCTCTGATCCCCCATACTATCCGCTCCTATCCTTTTGTTTTCGGGGAGAGAACCGTATTTCTCCCCCCGAAGTTAAGTTGTTTTACTGATTTAAAAGAGCTGTGTAAGAAGCTGCATTATCTGTTTTCACCATGTTGATGGCAAAAGCATCGTACTGTCCCGGATTGCCCAGACGGTTTGTGATATTAGACTCTGTCTGTCCGTCACCACCAATGTACTCAACATCCAGATTTAAAAGGTCATCATACTTCTGTAACAGCGGCTGATAGGTAGAACTTAAGAAGTTATCAGAAGCATTGTAAATATTCAGCCATACCTTCTTTGTCGGATGGGCAGATGCATCTAACTGTTTGGATACCGGTTCCCATACAACGGTAGAATCTGTAAAATCTTTGTAGTTATCAGCGGTTACTGCCACGTTCAGGGAATAGTAAGATCTCTCGTCTTCTTTGTATACATAAACGTCACTGCTTAATACATTTCCTGCATCGTCTGCAGTTCCGATACCCGTGTCAACATCTACACCATCCAGTGCATTTCTAAGAACACGCAGTGTCAGGTATGCCTGTACGTCTGCATGCTGGCTGATCGTTCCACCGTAGCCTTCTGCAATTGCTGCAACTGCATCGCTGTTTGCATCATATCCGAATGTTGGTACGCCGTTATCCTTTGACCATGCATTAAACATTGACATTCCCATTCCATCATTGTTGGATACAACGACATCAATGGAATCCCCGAAAGAAGATGACCATGTACCAATCGCATTGCCGGCTGTTGCTGCATCCCATGTAGCACCTGCTGAGTTTTTCATTTCCTGGGAAGCAAGTTCACGGATCACATAGGTTTTTCCACCTACTTCAATGCTTCCGTCCTGAACCTGTGATGCTTTTCCATCGGTATTGGTTCCTGCCGGTGCACTGTCTGCCTCGCCGTTTTTATCCACTGCTGTTCCAAGTGCTTTTCTGACACCTCTTGTACGGGCAATGGAATCATTGTGACCGATATCACCGATTGCTAAAACATAGCCGATCACGCCATCTCCGTTACGGTCAATCTTGTCAATATTTTTCTCGATGTAATCTTTTACCATGGTACCCTGAAGTTCTGCACCCTGATTTGCATCAAACCCTACATAATAAGTATCTTTGTTAAAATTGAGTGCTGTCATATCAAGCTCTCCTGTGGAACTGTTTGACGGCTGACGGTTAAACCATACCAAAGGTTTATCCTTGTTTGCGACAGTTGAGGTAGAAGTGCCTCCCCCTTTATTGCCTGCCTGTGTGCCACCGCCGTTGTTTCCCCCATCGGCTCCGCATGCTGCGGTTGAAAGTGCAAGTACCGCCATCATCATAATTGCAACAATTTTCTTTTTCATAAGAATTTCCCCCTTCTTGTTTTGTTTGTAATGCTAGTATACGGGATTTTTATCTCATAAACTATAGAATATTTTTTGGTTCACATTAAAAATTTTCATATTTTTCCGTTATTTGTTCAATTTTTTCATATTTTTTCTTTGTCATTTCGTCACTTTGCCGTTGATTTGTACTAAAAAAAAGCCATCTTTCTTTACTAAAGATGGCTTTTAAATCTCTTTTATAAAAGGCTCTGTTATCATTGTTCCAGAATCACATGCCACGCCTCACACAGCCGTTCCAGCGACCACGCGGCATTTGCCGGACTTGTGGATGGAAGCACCATCGCTTCGATCCCCGTGACCGGAAACTGGTATCTTTTATAAAGCTGTCCTGCCTTGTTTCCGTTTGCATAAATACGTGTTATGTTCGTTTTTTCCAGAATCATGCCAATATCCGTTGGCTGTACATTTTTAATACTGCTGTCACTTGAGCCTTTGATGTCACAGCTTTGGATCACATCCCACAGGGCAATCCGGTGGGCAAGCAGCATTGGCTTTTTTCTCCTCAATTGTATCCGGAACCGGCTCCTTTAAAAGTGTTGCAAGCACTTTCCAGAAACGGTTCTGTTTGTGCCCGTAATAAAAATTGTTTTCTCTTGATTTGACGGACGGCAGGGTTCCTAATATGAGAATTTCGGAAGCTTTGTCGTACACCGGTTCAAACGAATGGACAATGTGTTCATATTCCATGAGATTCTCCTTTTAAAGTTACCACCCTATCCGTATCCATCTTACTGCTTATCCTTCTCTAAGATCTGGTCAATCGCAGCTGTCACCTTTTTGTAAACTTCATCACTCGTGATTCCGCCCATGATCGGATCTCCGACAATGTTGCCATTACGGTCAACGAGAACTGTCGTTGGAAATGCCATAATATTTGTTGCGTATTTACCGGCCTCACTGTCCGAATCAAGGGAAAGGTTGGTATAGTCTGCCCCCTGTTTTTTCAGGATGCTTTTTGCTTCCGCAATTCCCTCTTTGTTACCATCGAGTGAATCCGTGTTTACGCCAATGACCTGACCGCCCTTTGCCTTCAGTTCTTCATTTAATTTGTTGAGTGCCGGAAGTTCCTCCACACATGGCGTGCATCCATTAAACCAGAAATTAACAACCGTTACCGCATTCTGTGAAAAAATGCTGCTGTCCACCTTATTTCCATCCAGATCCTTCGCCTGAAAAGACGGAAAGACGGATGTTTCTGCATTCGCGCTTTGGGCGCCGGAATTTTCTGTTCCCATCTGCGCGGTAAGTTCCGTTACCTGATCCTCGATTTTCTTAATCTCTTCGATATCCTTATCCAGCTTTTTCAGGTCTGCCTCCGAAAACTGATCCTTCACATGATCCAGCTGTGTCTCCAGAAACGTTCCATAATTTTGTTCTCCTGCGTCTGCAGCTTTGTCTTTGTCAATGTTATTAAAAACCGTATTCCACAATTCCTGATGTTTCGCAATAATGGCATTTTCCTTTTCGTACAGTTTGTTGAGTTCTGCATTACCAGCCCCTGTATCTTCCGCAGACTGTGCCTGCGTTTCCGTCACATTGCTGCCTTTTTCCGAGGCATTGCCACAAGCGGCAAGTCCAAATACCAGAGTCATAACCAGTAACATTACTGTAAGTTTTTTCATTTTAATTAGTCTCCTTCTTCTTTTTTGATTTTTCCGCAAATCCATACTTATAACTGATTGCTTCTACCGGACATTCCTTCACACATGCTCCGCAGCGTATACATTCCGTATGATTTGGATGCCGGACCACATCCACATCCATTTTACAGACACCGGCACATTTGCCGCAAGATACACATTTACCGGTATCTATATGCATCTATAAAAGAGATACTTTATTAAAAAGCGCATAGACTGCGCCAAGCGGACAGATCCATTTGCAGAATGGGCGATAAAACATAAGGCTTAACAACACGACCGCAACCAGTATTCCGGCCTTCCATGTAAACAGCTTTCCCAATGCCGCACGGATGCCTGCATTTGCAATCGAAAGTGGAAGTGCCCCCTCTAATACTCCCTGTGGACAGAGGTATTTGCAAAAAAATGGGTCCCCCATTCCCAGCTGGTTCGTCATCAATATAGGAAGCAGAATAACGAAAACCAAAAGAATTCCATATTTGATAAACCGATTACACTTTCCTGCCGGGATAAAGATTTGTGTCTTCTGGCGGATACGCTCAACCAATCCCTGGAACAGCTCCGTGCCATGCAGCATTGTTTTAAACAGGGAAACACCCAGCTGCAGGCTGCCATCACGAGCATTTCCCACGATCTACGCACACCGCTGACTGCCATCTGCGGCTACCTGGAACTTTTGGAAAAGGAACCGTTATCTGCTGTCTCCCGCCAGTATGTTGCCATCATCCGGGAAACGCACAAAGGTGATGACACAACTGACGGAAGAACTGTTCCGGTATTCGGTTGTCCTGTCTGTGCCTTTGGCACAATCCTTGCAGGAAGTGTCGGTAAATCGCATTTTTAGAGGGAAGCATTGCCGCAATGTATGCGGTGCTCAAAAGACACCGGATCACACCGGACATTACCATGACCGACCGGACTTGGGCTTTCATTGCACGGACACTGGTGGAGCAGATGCACGGGCAGATGAATGCGGCTTATAAAGCGGGGAGGCTTGTCATCCGGATGCAGATTTAGTTTATTTTTTTATAAAACAGACCAAAAATAAAGCAACTACAACAACTCCTGTGCCTATGATGATACACCTCTTTGCTGTGGTGACTTCTTTTTGATATATGCGAAATAATTCTCCGGAATGATTCTTTCTATTATGGAGACCAATCATTGCATAGATCAAAAAGAATGCAACTCCGAATATTAAAATTACACTCAGTCGTCCCCAAGCAGAAGGAATGGTGTATTGACCGATTATGATACATAGCAGGATCATAAAATACACGATTTTATTTTGCCCATATCCTAAAGGAAGTTCTTTTTGATAATTTCTATACATCATTTTTCCATAATAAACGATCATGCATATTAAAAATAATAGATAGATTATCATAACCATCATCCTCATTGTATACCTCCTTAATTTTGTCTCATACGAGAAAATGTCACATCCGCCTCCGGATCGGTAAGCTCTATATTGATCCGACTGTTGCGCCGCTCATGAAGCAATAATTGTTTTGCTGTCTCTGTGCTGATTCCCTTTTCTTTCTTCTCATTGGTCTGAACATACTGTTTCCCCGATAGTATCACTGTTCTTTTCGAATCGTATTGCATATAGTTACGAAAAATATGAAAATTTTCAGTCCAGCATAATAATCCGGATCAGATGTTTATCCAACATGATTGTCCGGTTCCAGGGATTGATAATAATCCCTGCGATCTCCGGCACAGTAAGTGCTGCTTCAAACATCCTGCCGATCTCTGACAAAAATGTCGACTTCACCTGATCTGCACCTTTTAATTCTTCCTCAAAGCTGGTAAATGCCGACCACCAGATTTTACCGTCCGGAGTCCTCACTGTCTGTAACTTCATTTGCGCCTGTGCCGGGTCCGGTTCCACGGCAACGATCAGTTGTCCCCCCTCCTGCATCCGTCTGCGAATTACGGTCAATGTATGCGCAAGCTGTTCCTGTGAAGGTTCTTTTTGAAGTGAAAAAATGGCTTCTTCGATTTTTTCGTTGCCCCTTAATCCCTCATCCTGATATTCATTTTTCTTATTCATATTTCATATCCTCTCTTGTCTGCTCCTTCTATTATAAAATGAGAGGTTTCTTTTTGAAAGCTATTTCTTTCAGATTCTCCTTTTAGGAGAATTCTTTTGACGGAACCGTCCTTCTCTTTCTCTGAGATTGCGAACTTCCAACTCTCCAACTCATAGATTGTATTCTCTGCACGTTTCTTCTATACTGAAAGCAGACAGACACTGCAGCAACTGTCTCTTACGAAATGGAGGTTCCACTATGTCACAAAATAATATTGGCGAATTTATACAACAATCCAGAAAAGCCAAAGGATTTACACAGAAAGATCTCGGTGACCGGATCGGCGTCAGTGATAAAACCATATCCAAATGGGAAAACGGAGTTTCCCATAGTTAAAGATACCACACCAAATATGATGAACCCACGCTTATACACTACCAGCTATAATAAGCCGTAAGGACAGCAATTTGACACTGCTGTCCTTTCTTTTATAAAATTGCAGTACACAGAAAAAAGCTGTAAAATGAAAAATATATTTGTCCTTGTAACAATTCTCGGACATTTGCCTGTTATACTATCTGCAAAAAGAAAAGGAAGTGACAATATGAAGCAGATTTTAATTGTCGAAGACGATAATCTTTTGAATAAAACGCTTACTTATAATTTGGAACTGGACGGTTACACAATAACTTCTGTTCTGAATGCAAGGACAGCCGCTGAATCATTAAAAACAAACATTTTTGATTTGGTATTGCTGGATATAAATTTACCAGACGGAAATGGTTATGACCTATGCCGTCTTATCAAGCCAGAGCATCCTGATACAGTAGTTATATTTCTAACTGCCAACGATCAGGAAAGCGATCAGATACGAGGATATGAAGCTGGTGCAGTGGATTATATCACGAAACCTTTTTCGATTAGTGCTTTGCAGCGAAAGATCAAAGCCATGTTCGCTATGTTGGAACATCACAAACCAGCTAAGGATATTTACGAGGATGGTAGCCTGTTTCTGGATTTTTCGGAACAATTTGCAAGTTTGAACGGGAAACCATTAGCGCTTTCTGCGATGGAATATAAAATGCTGAACCTATTTCTTAAAAATCCGAAGCAGGTACTTACCCGCCAACAACTTTTGGAAAGACTGTGGGACATTGATGAAAAATATGTAGATGAACATACCCTTACTACTTCTATCAGCCGCATTCGCAGTAAGATTGAAGCGGATGGCGACACATATATCAAAACGGTTTACGGTATGGGTTATCAATGGACAGGAGGCGAAAAGAAATGAAACTGAATAACCTTTCTGCTAAGAAAATTTGTAGACTGATTAGTACTGGCATGGTTTTCTCTATGCTGGTAATTACTGGTATTTTCGGCGGTATAATGCAGGATACACGAATTTTCATAGCGGGTGGAACATTGACACTCTGTGCATTTTTCTGGATTTGGCTATTGGTGCTGTTTTTTGGAAAACGCCTTTCTCATTTTACTTCTAATTTGTGCCGGACGCTGGACAACATGATTGATGGAAACGAGGAATTACAAAAGTCAAATGATAGTGAAACTCTTTTTGCCCGTATCAACCACCGCTTAATCCGGTTGTATGAGATTATGCAGAAAAACCGACACAAGGTAGACATGGAACGACAGGAGCTTCAAATGCTGATTTCTGATATTTCGCATCAAGTAAAAACGCCTGTCAGCAATTTGCAAATGGTAACGGACACACTTTTAACAAAGCCTGTTTCAGAAGAAGAACGGATGGACTTTTTACAAGGCATACGCAGTCAGACTGATAAACTGGATTTTCTGTTCCAAGCACTGGTTAAAACATCCCGGTTGGAAACCGGAGCGATACGATTAGAAAAGAAAGACAGCAGCTTATTCCATACGCTTGCACAAGCCATGAGCAGTATTGTATATGCCGCAGAGAAAAAAGAAATTGCTGTATCTGTGGATTGCCCGGAAAATTTGATAATCTCCCATGACAGCAAGTGGACAAGCGAAGCCCTTTTCAATCTGCTGGACAATGCAGTAAAATACACTCCGTCAGGTGGAAAGATTTCTGTATCAGTGGTTCAGTGGGAAATGTACGTAGAGGTCAAAGTGACCGACACCGGCAAGGGCATTTCAGAAAACAATCAGGCTGCCATCTTCCGGCGCTTCTATCGTGAGGAAGAAGTACATGATCAACAGGGTGTAGGAATAGGTTTGTATTTGGCTCGTGAGATTGTAACAAGGCAAGGGGGCTATATCAAGGTCGTTTCAGAGCTGGGGCAAGGCTCAGAATTTTCTATTATGCTTCCTGTAAGGTAAGATATAACCACTTTTTTTGAAATGTCCGAGCGTTGTAACATTTCACCCTGATTTTCGATAAAAATTTTTTCTATCTCGGACATTTGTGTAACATTTGTGGTTTACAATGGCTTTATCAACAGATAGAAAGCCTTGAAAGGAGCATTTGAATATGAGCATTTTACAAACAATCGACTTAAAGAAGTATTACGGCACAGAACCAAATATTACTCGTGCCCTTAATGGTGTAAATTTTACTGTGGAACAGGGAGAATTTGTTGCCGTAGTTGGAACTTCCGGCAGCGGTAAGTCTACATTGCTTCACATGATGGGAGGACTTGATACCCCCACTTCCGGCAGCGTGGTTGTACGGGGAGAAGAACTCGCAAAAAAGAATGATGATGAATTGACAATTTTCCGCCGTCGTAACATAGGGTTTATTTTCCAAAACTACAATCTGGTTCCGATTTTGAATGTATATGAAAACATCGCCCTGCCTGTGGAATTGGATGGTGATACCGTAGATAAGAAATTTATGGACGAAGTTGTGTATATGCTGGCTTTAGAAGATAAGCTGGAAAATATGCCAAACAATCTTTCAGGCGGTCAACAGCAGCGTGTAGCGATTGCACGAGCTTTAATTACAAAGCCGGCGATTGTCCTTGCTGACGAACCGACTGGAAATCTCGACAGCAAGACCAGTGCAGATGTGTTAGGGCTTTTGAAACGTACCAGCGGAGAATTTAATCAGACCATTGTAATGATTACTCACAATAACGAGATTGCCCAGCTCGCAGACCGCATTGTGCGGATTGAGGATGGCAAAATTGTAGGTTAAAGGAGGTGGGAATTATGAATTATCCTTTTGAAAATGATACAGAGAGAATAGAGAAAAGGATTGCTGAAAAGAGTGTATTCTCTGAAAAGAATAGGACATTTCTAATCAGAGTTATCATCTTGATTGCGGCATTTCTGTTGAGCTTTTCTGGTATTCTTTTGTGCAACGCAACGCTTAGTACGCAGCAGATCGCCCATGTAAATAATACAACTGAAGCAGTAGGAACTGTTTTAGGAATTGTTATTGTACTTCTTTGTACGGCAGGGCTGGCTGTCAAAAATATTCTTTATGTATCTGTACTGCAACAAGTACATGAATTTGCACAATTACGGGCAATCGGCGCAACATACCAGCAAATTAAATCAGTGGTCAAGAAAGAACGTGACAAAATAGCAAAACCTTGCATTGTATTGGGAACAGTCATCGGTTTTCTGGTAAACATAGTTTTACCACTTCATTTTTACTGGATACCAAGCATTGTATGTGCGGTAATCTCCGGCATATTTATTTGGATTATCACAGCTTTGGCTTTTCAAGCACCAGCGAAAATGGCTGCATCTACATCACCAATAGAAGCACAACATACACAGGCAACAAACTATTTTAGAAGTGTTGGGGCAAAGCGTAAACTTACGCCTATAAGAATCGGGTGGATGTATTGTAGAGCCAATAGAAAGAAAGCTGCCTATACATTTTTATCTCTCATTATGAGTGGGATTTTAATGTTCGGTGTTTTTTCAATATTGAATGCGATAAATCCCGAAAGACTTGCGTCACAACCTTATCAGGGAAATAGTGATCGTATTTGTACTACTAAATTCAACGGCTGATGAAGAATCCACCTATGATTTAATGAAATCTACACCATTTACAGAAGAACAAAAGCAAAATTGTATAACATTTCAGGTGTAAAAGATGTTTATGAATTGTATATGCTGGACGGCATTCTAGACAAATTCAGAGGGGGAAAAATTTGAAACTGTTCCATTAGAAAATGCTGTAAATCCAGAAACATTTAAAAATGAAATTGTTGAGGGTATGCAACCAAGTCATGAATTACAGAATGGAGCAATTCCTGTTGCTATCAATAGACTAGTCTCCTTAATTATCAGAAACTGAATATGTCTAGACTTCAAGTTGGAGATTATCTTGCCGTATATCATAGATACAGGATATGG
>ENA-OQKX01000067-OQKX01000067.1-human-gut-metagenome-genome-assembly--contig:-NODE-67-length-18716-cov-3.451934_pt1 | contig 18716 bp, 21 predicted proteins | sample MGYA00242654_ERZ504810 | MGnify/ENA primary metagenome ERZ504810 (study PRJEB26092, sample SAMD00036378) | human gut metagenome | host: Homo sapiens | study: EMG produced TPA metagenomics assembly of... | reverse complement strand
AACTGAAAATTGAAATGAAAAGGCTATTTATCTGAAAAGGTATTTAGCCTTTTTCTTTGCCAAAAATATGAAAGGAGATGATTTTTTATGAACAATAAAACAGAATTAGAAAAGGTAAAAGCAGAGATTGAAAGCAAGAAAGAAGAAAAAGAAAAATATGAAAAGCAATTATCTCAGCTTAAAAATCAAGAGAAGAAATTAAAGAAAATGGCAAGCCTTGAAGAAAGAAAAAAGCGAACCCACAGACTGATAGAACGAGGAGCAATATTAGAAGTTTTATCGAGGGGGGTTATCCACACATATGCAGGGATGGAACTTCGCCTGAAAATGTATGAAATTATGAAAAAGCAGGGACATGAAGAAGAAACCGGAAAGGCAAAGATTACGTCCGGTTATAATCTTCCGGCAAAATATATTCTTCACACCGTAGGACCGATCATACAGTGGGAGGTTACAGGAAAAGAGGAAGAATTGCTGGCAAGCTGCTACAGAGAATGTCTCAAGCTGGCGGTGGACACGGGAGCAGAGTCCGTAGCTTTTTGTTGTCTGTCAACGGGGGTGTTTCGTTTTCCACAGCAAAGGGCGGCAGAAATCGCTACCGAGACGGTAAAGAATTATATCAATGAGGACAGCAGAATAAAAAAAGTCATATTTAACGTATTCAAGGACGATGATCTGAGAATCTATCATGCACTAATTGGATAAATCGTGTTAGAATAAAACTGTCACGTAAGACAGAAAGGAAATTATTCTATGGAAAAGAAAACCGGTTACGATGCAGTTGTATTTGATATGGACGGTGTGATTTTTTGATTTCTGAGCGGGCTGTGATGCAGTGCTGGAAGGAGCTTGCAGATAAATACCAGATTCCAGATATTGAGAAAGCGGTGCTTTCCTGTACGGGGACGACGATGAAACGGACGCGGGAGATTATGCTGGAAATTTATGGGGAGGATTTTCCGTATGATATTTATGCGAAAGAGTCCTCTGCTATCTACCACAGCAGATACGATGGCGGCAGGCTCCCGATGAAGCCGGGGGGTAGTGGGAACTGACTCACCTTTTTTTAAAAGAAGGTGGAAAGAAGATTGCGCTGGCATCTTCGACACGCAGACAGACCGTGACAAACCAGTTAAAGGATGCTGGAATTTTGGATTTTTTTGACAAAGTGATCTGCGGGGATATGGTGGAGCACAGCAAACCGGCACCGGACATTTTCTTAAAGGCCTGTGCAGAACTTGGTGTTGCACCGGAGCGCGCGTATGCGATTGAGGATTCCTACAATGGGATTCGTGCGGCACATGCAGGACATTTGCTTCCGATCATGGTTCCGGATCTGCTGCCTGCAAATGAAGAAATGCAGGAAAAAGCAGCGGTGGTGTTACCGGATCTATTCGAAGTGATCGCCTATTTGAAGGGAGAGGGAGCATGTTAATCGAGCAGTTTGATACATTTTTTTAGTCAGTCAATCATCATTTCCTCGCGCATAATAGCACCTAAGAGAACCAGATAGTCACCAAATTCATCGGAGGAACTGTCCGGTATCGCAGTAAATTTGGTCTGGTTGTTCTGCAAATGCTTTAAACGGGAAGTATGCCGGTGCAGCTGTTCTTTAGTTTCCTATATTGCAAAAGTTTGTTATACTAAAGGAAATAAAAAAGAGGGAGATAAACATGAATAACTGGGAACGAATGAAAGCCGGCAGACTTTACAATGCCGACAGCAAAGATCTGGAACAATATCATAAATTTGGCATGGAAACCTGTGATAAATTCAACCGCACTCCGCTGTGGATGAAAAAAAGAAAACAGCGTTTGTTAGAAAAACTGATTCCATCTGCAAAGGATGGAGGAGCAGCCATTTTTGCCCCATTTTACTGTGAATATGGTGTCAATATCCATTTTGGAAAAGGCTGTTTTGTCAACTATAAATGTACATTTCTGGACTGTGCGCCGATTACGCTGGAGGATGGTGTGTGGGTAGGCGCAAATGTGACCATTGCAACCCCGTGTCATCCGTTTCTTTCCGATGAGCGGCTGCCGCAGCAGTATCCGGATGGTTTTCATGACCTGGAGTATGCAAAGCCCATCCATATCGGAAGCGGAAGCTGGATTTGTTCGAGTGCAACGATCTGTGGCGGGGTGACCATCGGAAAAAACTGTATTGTAGCGGCAGGGGCAGTCGTAACCCGCGATGTTCCGGATAACTGTATTGTGGCAGGTGTTCCGGCAAAAGTTTTGCGCAAACTGGATGAGCAGGATCGGATGCAGGTGTGGGATACTTACATGAAAAATGAAGTCCCGATGTCGGAGCGGGAAAGAGGGAGAAAGTAATTGCAAGTGTACATAAAGAATGCTACACTGATATCTATGAGGTGATGAAGGTATGGATGCAGTAACAATAATGACAGCTGTCAATAATTTAAATATGGTAAATACCCTCAATATGCTGGCAGTTCAGGATGAGAATTCGTTTATTGTGACAGAGAATGGAAAGGAATGTGAAATTATGAGTGGTTCAATTTTAGATGCTTATATAGGAAAAGATTGTGCGGTAAGTTTATTTAATGATGTGGGTGGTATCAAAGGAAAACTGATGGACGTGGATGCGCAGTGGGTGAAGATCGAGACACCGAAAAAGGGAACACAGTTTATCAACCGTAACATGATCCGCAGTGTTAATTTTGAAAATAAGTAGTAGTATTTCAGAAGCCATTTTCGCAGGAGAGAATGGCTTTTTTTTTAAAAGAGAAGGAGGACGGAAATGAAGAAAATCCAAGAGCATTTGGGACTTGTTTTTTGATTATAATTGCCATTTTTGCAGTTGCAATCGGTGGATATTTTACGCTGCGAAAAGGCGTTTTTATTGGGGATGATTTTTATTACAAAGTCCGTGCAGATAAGTTTGTGCACAACACAGTCAACTATGTTGAACGAACAAAAGATGATACTTTTTTACTTGTGGCAGATGGAAAAAAACAGAATGTTTCCTATACCATGAAAGGGGATCAGGTCACGTTTTCATTTGCGGATGATACGATAAACGGCACATGGACGGGGGATCAGTTACTCGCAGCAGATGGAAGCCCTGTGGGCTGGGATGAAATGCAGAGTTTTGCATCAGATGACAAACATACGGTCAGTGATGCGGCATACAGCAATGTGCTGGGACGTATTCTTTACGGCAATCTGGAGTCGATTTCATTTTGGGGATTTACGGTATTGGGAGTCCTTATTTATGTGCTTGGAATCGTACAGATTTATTATCCGGATAAGGTATACTTTTTTCTGCGCAGATGGCAGTTTCAGAATGCGGAATTATCGGATGAAGGAAGAACTGTGACGGTCATTGGAGGTGTGATTATCTGTATTATTGGAATCGGGGTGATGTCCGGGTTGATTTTGTATTTAATAAAGTAACTATTCTGAGGTGGTCTGAATCGTTATGATAAAAAATGAGAGGAATGTACAGAATGGTAAAAGCGTATTATCACCTTCCGGGCTTGTTTGAATTTTATGAACTATACCGCGTGTTTCTTCCGTTATATCGGGAGCACAGGGACTGGTTTTATGACTGGTGTGAAATCGGTTCGATCTATGGAGCTCCGGCAGATTGTATCTGGGGCGGCGGACGTGCCGGTTTTGGAGAGAATGATCCGAAAGAAGTTCTGGCACTGATGCAGGAGTATGGAATATCCGCGCGGCTGACCTTCAGCAACTCTCTTTTAAAAGAGAAGCATCTTTCTGACCGGAAATGCAATGCGCTCTGTGCTTTACTGGAAGAAAATAAAGATGTGCAAAACGGTGTGATTGTCCATTCGGATCTGCTGTTGGAATATCTGAAAAAACATTATCCGCACCTTTATTTTGTTTCGTCCACCACAAAAGTAATCACGGATTTTAAGCAGCTGGTAGAGGAAATACGACGTGAAGATTTCCGGTATGTTGTTCCTGATTTTCGCTTAAATAAAGCCTATGACCGATGGAAGACACTGTCTTGGCCAGAAAAAGACAAGGTGGAGTTTTTGTGCAATGAATGCTGCTGGTTTGGCTGTAAGGACAGGAAAGCCTGTTATGAAGCGGTCAGCCGCAAGAATCTTGGAGAAAATAGGGAACATCACTGTACGGCACCGGAATCTGAGCAGGGATATCGCTTTTCCAAAGCCATGCAAAATCCGGGATTTATTGGAATAGAGGCAATCCAAAATGTTTACTTTCCAATGGGATTTTCTAATTTTAAGATCGAGGGACGGGGACTTGGAAGTGCACTGATTTTAGAGTTTCTGCTATATTACATGACAAAGCCACAATATCAGCTGCATGTCCGGGAAGAAATTTATCTGGATAACATGCTGGATTTGTTTTGAAAAATGTGCTAGAATTACCTGTTATCTGGAACAAAGGAGAGATACAGGAGAATGAAAGTATTATTTACGATTCTAGTAACATTTTTTTGCAGGTATGGGAGCCGGACTTGGAACCGGTTTTGCCGGGATGAGTGCGGCCGCGGTTATCAGCCCGATGCTCATCACATTTCTTGGCATGGAGCCGTATATGGCGGTCGGGATTGCGCTGTCTTCTGATGTACTTGCCAGTGCAGTGTCTGCGTATACCTATGGAAAAAATAAGAATCTTGATGTGAAAAATGGTCTGATCATGATGGTTAGTGTCCTTGCATTTACCGTGGTGGGAAGCTATGTTTCAAGCCTTGTACCATCTGCCACAATGGGAAATTTTTCTGTCTTTATGACATTTTTGCTTGGTATCAAATTTATTGTTCGCCCGGTTATGACAACCAAAGAGACCATGCAGAGGGTATCCGCACAAAAGCGTGCCATCCAGTCGGTCATAAGCGGTATCTGTATCGGATTTATCTGTGGATTTGTCGGTGCTGGCGGCGGCATGATGATGCTTCTTATCCTGACTTCTGTACTTGGGTATGAACTGAAGACAGCAGTCGGAACCAGTGTATTTATTATGGCATTTACTGCGTTTACAGGGGCTGCTTCCCATTTTGTTATTGGCGGGAAACCGGACGGACTGGTGTTTACGCTGTGTGTGATTTTTACCCTGATCTGGGCGAGAATTGCTGCGGTATTTGCAAATAAAGCCACACCGAAAACACTGAACCGTGTGACGGGCGTGGTTCTTGTTATTCTTGGAATCGTAGTATTTTTATTTTCACTTTGGGGATAGAAAAATGCCTGGATCAAAAAATGATGCAGGCATTTTTTTATTAAAAAATCAGTCCACCAAGGTAAGCAATGATGCAGCAGGCGATCGCAACCGGGAAAAGTCCGAGTCCTTTCCATGCCATAAAGATGCCGGCAATTAGAGCAAGTGCTCCTGCAAGCGGTGTGGCGGTGGCATCGATGATTGCCGGAAAGGTCATAACCGCAAGTGTGACATAAGGTACATAATACAGGAAAGAACGGATAAACCGGTTTTTGATCGGCTTGCGGATCAGCGTCAGCGGAAGCACGCGGATCAGATAACTGGTGATCGCTACGATTGCAATGTAGATATAAATATTTCCACTCATACATCTGCCCCCTGTTCTTTTTGTGCGTCAGCATTTTCCGGAGTGATCTCCGTCTGCGGAGGGAAACGCCATGCGGCGATTCCTGCGATGATCAGTGTCAGGATGATCGTGCGCGTTCCGCTGGAAATGTCACGGATAACCGGGAGACGGCTGCACAGGTAACTTGCTGCAAAACTGATGATGATCAACACCAGCACGACTTTGTCTTTTCTGGCAGGCGGGATGATGATTGCCAGAAACATACCAAACAAAGAAACGCTGAGTGCTTTTACCATATCACCCGGCAGCAGATTGCCGGCGATGACACCGGCGGCGGTTCCGATGGACCAGCCCGGAAGTGCGACAAGAAAGGCACCGTAACTGTAGTAGGGATTGAGATATCCGGGGCGCCCGATGGCAATGCCAAACAGCTCGTCCGTCAGGTCAAATGCGACAAGAAACCGGTGAATCATCGGCGTATCCGGTGAAAACCGCTGGCTCATGGCGCAGCTCATCAGAAGATAGCGTGCATTGGCGATGATTGTCATCAGACACAGTTCAATATATGTGGCACCGGCACCGATCAGAGTAAATGCGATGTATTCGCCGGCCGATGCATTTTCCAGAAAGCTGGTCACGAACCCCTGAAGCGGAGTCAGACCAGCCTGTTTTGCAGAAATACCTAAAGAGAAAGAAACAGCGAGGTATCCAAGTCCGATGGGAATGCCATCGCGGAATCCTTCCCGGAAAGCTTTTGTATCCATAAAATCCCCTTTTGTAACTATCAGATAATGTAAAACCAGGATTCATCCTGTTCTTTGTGGTGAAGTGATTCATCATCACTGTGGTAGATCAGTTCCTGGTTGCGGACACTGACCTTGGTGCCTTTTTTAATGGACTGGGTAATAAATGAGTTACCACCTATTACAACCCCTCCTCAATGACAGTTTCCCCACCGAGGATGGAAGCACCGGAGTAAATCGTTACATTGTCACCGATGGTCGGATGACGACGCACATCGCGCAGTTTCTGACCGCCTTTGGTGGAAAGGGCACCAAGTGTAACACCCTGATACAGTTTGACATGGCAGCCGATGATGGTTGTTTCACCGATTACGATGCCGGTTCCGTGGTCAATAAAGAAATATTTGCCGATGGTTGCACCCGGATGGATGTCGATACCGGTTTTGCTGTGTGCCTGTTCCGTCATCATACGCGGGATAAGCGGAACACCAAGCAGAAACAGCTCATGCGCCAGACGGTATACCGTGATGGCATAAAGTCCCGGATAAGAAAATACGATCTCGTCTTTGCTGCGTGCAGCAGGATCGCCATCGTAAGCGGCCTGCAGATCTGTCTCTAAGTATTCACGGACCTTTGGAATCCGCCGCATGAAAGAAACGGTTGCTTTCTGTGCAAACTGTTCCAGTTTTTCTTCCTCATTGTCCCCGAATTCTTTCGTATATTTTAAGACAACACAGATCTGTTTGTTCAGGTGGAACATTACATCTTCAATCATGGTAGACACACTGTGTTCAATATTGTAGATTTTGTGGGTTTTATCGCGGAAAAATCCCGGATAAACAATGGAAAACAGACTGTCAAGAATGTCCATAATTTCGGTTTTATCCGGCTGGTTGTAGATATCCATCTTATCAACTGCGCGTCCTTTTTTATAATCGTCAAGGATATCTGTCAGGATGGCTCCGACTTCGTTTTCAATGATATTTTTCATGAATTAATCGACTCCTTTTCTTTTCCTTTTATTTGTACAAGAATAATGGCGGCAAACATCAGTACACATCCGGTAAGCTCGCGGCCGTTCAGCATCTGGTGTAGGATGAGAAAACCTGCCAGAAGCGAGAACACGGATTCCGTGCTCATTAGCAGAGAGGCTGTAGAGGCAGGAAGTCCCCGCTGTGCAAAAAACTGCAGAGTGTAGGCCACACCGTTGGAGAGTATGCCTGCATACAGGATCGGCAGCCATGCGGCAAGAATCAGGTGCATCCGTGGCTGTTCCAGTAAAAACATCGGGATCAGGGAACAGATGCCACAGGTGAAAAATTCGATGCATGCCAGTATGGCATTATCCGCGATCGGTGCATAGTGATCCACGGCAAGAATCTGCAGGGAAAATATGAGCGCACAGCAGAGTGTATACAGATCTCCGCGCTGCAGACGAAAGGAACCTTCGGTCATACATAAAAGATACAGTCCGCATACAGCAAGTGCCACAGAGATCCACACACGGATACCGGTTTTCTTGTGAAAAAGTATACCGAGTACCGGAACAAGCACGATGTACATTGCTGTGATAAACCCGCTTTTTCCAACGGTCGTATATTGTATGCCGATCTGCTGCAGATTCGATGCGATACACAGCAGAACACCGCAGATGATGCCTCCGGGCAGTGCCTGTTTCCAGGAAGCGGATTTTTCCTCAGAAGTCCGGCCGGTTTTCTGCGCCTGGATAAAAATAAACGGAAGCAGTACGATCCCCCCGATCAGTGAGCGGGCAGCAGTAAAGGTAAAAGGCTGCACATAGTCCATTCCCACACTCTGTGCAACAAAGGCAAATCCCCAGATAGCTGCAGTCAGAAGCAGCAGAAGGGAATGCCGCAGGGTATTTTTTTTCATAAAATTTCCTCGTAATGTGTAATAAAAAGCCAGATGCGATTGGGATACATCAAAAATGTACCGCAGGGCACAGGTTTTCTACTTATTATAGAGTATTCAACGTATTTGTTCAAGTGCCAATAAATCCGGAAAACTTTTTGAAAATTTATTACAATATCATTATATAAGAGAGAAATCTCATGGACGTCTTTGGGGAATAGAAAGGAATTACACGTGACAAAACAAAAGTTTGATGAGTTTGTGCTTGCGCACGGGAGAGATATCCTGTGGTTTTGCCGGATGACTGCAGGAAATGCCCATGAGGGTGATGAACTGTATCAGGATACCATGCTTACGCTGCTGGAACATTTAGACCGGCTGGATGAGAAAAATAACAGTAAAAGTTATGCACTTTCTGTGGCAATCCGGGCTACTTGGAAAAATCGCAAGTCGAAAAACTTTTGCATGGCGGATGCGGATTGCACCACAGGAGAGCTACGAAGTACATATACAAAACGGCGGGGAAGCATCGGAAACCCGGAATGCAGATCCGGAAGTACAGGTATTGCAGGAGGAAACAATACATGAAGTGCAGAAACTGGTGCAGCAGCTTCCCGAAAAATACCGGCTGGTGGTGTATCTGTATTATTCGGCGGATATGAAACTGACAGAAATTGCGGAGTGTCTGCATCTTTCCGTCAATACTGTTAAAACCCGTCTGCGCAAAGCAAAATCACTTTTAAAGGAAAAACTGGAGGTTATCGGATATGAACGATGAGCAATTAGATAAGATTTTAAAAAAGGCCCTTACACCGCAGCGGGAGATCAAAGAGGAGGAAATTGTACTCAAAAAGAGACGAAAGGAGGAAAAAATGATGAGAAAAAACGAATGAAAATGGCCGGTATTGCAGGTACCGTGGCGGCTGCACTGGCACTTGTCTGCATTGTTCCACAGACATCTTTTGCGGAGCAGCTAAAAAAGATGTTTCAGGGGTATTGGGGACAGCGAAGTGAATTGTCCGATTACGTTACAAGAGGAGTATTCAGTGACCAGGATGAAAATATGATTTTTTCGGTAGAGGAAATCCTTTCGGATGAAGTTGTTGTAAGTGCAGTTGTGCGCTATGAGGCAAAGGATGAAACCGGCGAAAAATGGCTGGCAACCAAAGGACCGGCGGGATCGGAAAGCTATGATGAGAATGGAAATCTTCGTTCGACAAGACAGTTGCGTCTTAAGCAGAACGTGTATGAAGAGCATTTTGAATCTTCATCTATTTTTCTCAGAACACAAAGTGATAAGAATGTGCAGTATTTTGAAATGGACATGGATTTTCGACAATGGGTCCCATCGTCAATGAATTTGACATTGTGTTATGATTTGCCTACAAAAACGAATAATACGGCGACACTTGACGCGAGTTGTAATGTTCCTGTTTATGAATATACGTTGAAAGCAAAAAATCAAGAGCAGATCAGCCCGAAGTATTATGAGCCAAAGCGGATGCGGATAACACCATTGAGTGCTGTAATTTATGGAACAACTACAGAGTATTATAGAAAAATGCAGAAAAATGCTGAATGGTCATTTGGATTAGAGAGATGGGGAAAGAATCAGGAAAGCGTGGGAGAGGATCTTGGAAAAACCTCTTTGATTTACAAGGATGGAACGCGTAACTGGAATATTGCAGATCCTTATCCGATGGATATCATTAGTGATTCAAAGGCAAAGAAAACCTATTCCGACTGCAATGCAGTGTTACAGTCAGGAGCTTTCTATAGGGTGACCTCTTATCTAGGATTACAGGTGGCAAATAAAATTAATCCAGAAGATGCCAGAGGGATTGTTATGCGAACAAAGAACAAGGAGGTGACATATGAATTGACCAGGGAAGAGTGATGGAAACTTCTTTTGATAAATTGCTGGTTAACTGCGTGGTCTGGGGCCTTTTGTTTTTCAGAGGGACGGATTTGCGGGGACTGTTCTAAATATAAGTTTTTTCGATGCGACGGAAGAAGGGGGGACATTCTCTTTCTACAGAAAAATTTATAAGTTAGCGCCGATGGTGATTTCAGGCTGGTTTTGCAAAAGTTTTACTTTTATGCTATTAGCGTTACATGATGGAACTACGGCGCAGTTGTAAATTTGTTCTTCCGAAAGAAATGTCCCCCTTCTTCCTGTGGATTGGAAAACTATAAGTAAAAGAATGATGCCCGCAAATCCTGTCTATGTGACAAATATAAAGGCACCAGAACCAGCAGTTAAAGGGATGCCTCAAAAGCAGCTACGAATCCCATGAACTGGAATAAGCATAAAATACCCTGTTAAATCACTTGATGATAAGGCCGGGTATCTATAGATGAAAAATTAAAGGTTTAGGTGACAGTTTTCCGTAAATTTTAAGGTTTAAAATCAGGAAATGTCACCTATATAGTAAAAATTGTTTCTCCAGATACCGGTTTTTTAGAAAAAGCGGTACCTGGAGAAGCAATTTTTGATCTATAGAGACTTTCCGGTATCTGAATATTAAATTTTCAATATATAGGTACCGCAATGGTATCTTTTACGTGAATTTTATTTGCATAGATACCACGGTTGGAATTTTTTTACGGAATTTTATTTGCATAGATACCACGATGGCATTTTTCCTATGAATTTTGATTATATAGCCCCCATCTTTCATTTATAAATTCATAATGCCTGATCATATAAAAGCTTCAATAGAACGATTGTTTCACAAAATACCAGCAATGAAATTTTCACTTATTTGCATGTTAAGTTTCCCAAACATTTATCACTTTACCGTAAACATTCATTACACGCATTACCTTCCGGGAGCACCTTTAACTGCAGGTTCTGGTGCCTTTATATTTATTCAACAGACAGGATTTGCGGAAATATGTTTCTCAATTATATTTTCTCCAGCCAACAGGAAGAAGGGGGACATTTCTTTCGGAAGAACAAATTTGCAACTTGCTCTGGCACTCACAACCCATAGTGAATTGCGCAAACTGAAAAACTTTACTCCACGTACCTGAAACCAACGCCAGAGCTAACTTGTAAATTTTTCTGGAGAAAGAGAATGTCCCCCTTCTTCCGTCGCATCGAAAAAACTTATATTTAGAACAATCTCCGCAAATCCGTCCCTTTTAAGAAACTCAAAAGGTCCCAGACCACGCAGTTAACCAGCAATTTAATTGTCCATAAAAATCCCGGCATTGAGATTCAAGCAAAATTCAATCTTTCCATGGTACTGTGGAAAGAAAGGAAAATTATTCCTACAATACCTATTGACATGATAGGAATTAAGGGGTATGATAAACGAAAGTCAAGGGAGGCGGGAGCATGAAGCGAAAATCATTTTCAATGGTAAAGAAAATAGCGGTACTGTCCATGGCGGCAATTCTGTTGATTGGATGTACCGGATGCGGAAGCAAAAAGAGTCATGTACGGACAATCACCAACGTCTCCTACGATCCGACAAGAGAATTTTATGAAGCATATAATCCTCTGTTTGAGAAATATTATAAGGAAAAAACGGGAAAAGAAGTGAATATTATTCAATCCCACGGAGGTTCCGGTGCACAGGCGCGTTCCGTTGTAGAGGGATGTAACGCCGATGTCGTGACACTGGCACTTGAGCATGATATCACACTGATTGAGCAGACCGGACTGATTGATAAAGGCTGGGAACAGGAATTGGCCGATGACAGTTCCCCATACACTTCGACGATTGTTTTCCTCGTCCGGAAAGGCAATCCGAAACAGATCAGAGACTGGGACGATCTGGTAAATAAAAAGGTCGAGATCATCACCCCGGACCCGAAGAGCAGTGGTGGTGCCTGCTGGAACTTTTTTAGCAGCACTTTCCTATATAAAGGAGCAGACCGATGATGAGAAGGAACAGAAAGCATTTCTGCAGAAACTTTACTCGCAGGTTTCCGTCATGGATTCCGGAGCGCGCGGTTCCACAACCACGTTTGTGGAAAACCAGAAAGGGGATGTACTGATCGCGTGGGAAAATGAGGCAATTACTACGATGAAAAGTTATCCGGATGAATATGAGATGATTACGCCGAGTGTCAGTATTCTGGCACAACCGAGTGTGGCGATTGTGGATGACAATGCGGATGCCAACGGCACGCAGGAAGTCAGCAGGGAATATTTGAATTATCTGTACACGGATGATGCCCAGCGGCTGGCGGCAGAATATGGATACCGCCCGAGCAATGAATCAATTCTGAAGGAATTTTCCGACCGTTTTGACCTGAATGTGAAATTATATACGATCAAAGATTACGGCGGCTGGAACGAAACATATAAGAACTATTTTGACGATGGAGCAATGTTTGATGAAATCTACGGCAACGAATAAGACAAAAAAAGTACGTGTGATACCGGGGTATCACCTCACATTGGGAATTACAGTGACAATGCTTTCCCTGATTGTGCTGATCCCGCTGGCATCTGTGATGGTTTCCGCATTAAAACTGCGTCCGGCAGAGTTCTGGTCCCTGATCACGAAGCCGACCGTGCGGCATGCATTTGCGACCAGCATCGGATGTTCGTTTATTGCGGCACTTATAAACAGTGTGTTCGGTGTGATCATTGCCTGGGTGCTTGTAAGATATGAGTTTCCGGGAAAACGTATCCTCGATGGCTGTATTGAGCTTCCGTTTGCACTGCCGACTTCGGTAGCAGGTATCACACTTTCTAAAATGTATTCCGAAAACGGAATCCTTGGGGCTCCGCTTGCAAAACTTGGCATCAAAGTATCCTACACACATCTGGGACTGGTCATTGCACTGGTGTTTGTCGGAATTCCGTTTGTCATCCGTGCTGTACAGCCGGTACTCGAAAAACTTGACGGACAGTATGAAGAAGCAGCATTTATGCTTGGAGCCAACCGGTTTCAGACCTTCCGCAGAGTGCTTCTTCCGGAGATGATGCCCCCGGTTTTAACCGGATTTGGGCTTGCCTTTGCCAGAGGAATTGGTGAGTACGGAAGTGTCATTTACATATCCGGAAACAGTGCAAGGGAACATACGCAGGTGATCTCCTATGTGATCATGCAGAAGCTTGGATATATTGATTATGCGAGTGCCACGGCAATCGCACTGGTAATGTTGATTTTGTCGTTTGTTTTACTGCTTGCTGTGAATATTGTACAGATGAAACAGGCAGCCAGAACCAACAATGTGTAAGTGCAACAGGGAACCAACCAATTCGTTTTAAGAAAGGGAGTTCGTTTTTATGGAACAAAAGAAAAGTACGAAATACATCTTAATAGCCATCAGCGTTCTTTTCATATTTGTTATGCTGATTCTTCCCCTGTTTTCGATTCTCTTCAGTGCGTTGAAAGAAGGATTTGCTTTTTACATACAGGCGGTCACAACCGAATATGTGCGTTCGGCTCTTTTGGTCACATTGCTTGCAACCGTGATCGCGGTAATTGTCAATACGTTTTTCGGAATCATGGCGGCATGGCTTTTAACGAAGTTTTCCTTCCGTGGGAAACAGGTGCTTGCCACGCTGATCGATATCCCGTTTTCAATCTCTCCCGTCATTGTAGGTCTTGCCTTTTTGATGACCTTCGGACGACTCGGCTGGACGTATCCGGCAATCCGGGCGATCAACCAGTTTTTCGGAACAAACATCCGAGTTACGTTTGCGTTACCGGGTGTGGTGCTTGCCACAATTTTTGTCACTTTCCCGTTTGTATCGCGTGAGATCATCCCGATCTTAAATGCACAGGGCAAAGACGAAGAAGAGGCTGCAGCATTGATGGGAGCCGGGGGATTTACCATTTTCCGGAAAATTACCCTTCCGCAGATGAAATGGGGACTGATCTATGGTATCATTTTATGTACGGCGCGTGCGTTAGGCGAGTTTGGAGCAGTCAATGCACTGTCCAAGACAAGAGGACAGACCTTTACGCTTCCTCTCGAGATTGATGCCTTATATATGTCGGGGACAGATACTTCCATCACCTCCGCGTTTGCGGTATCTTCCATTCTGGTCATTATTGCGGTGATCGTGCTGATACTTAGAAACATTTTTGAATATAGAAGTAAAAACAGTAAAGGGATACAGTAAGGAGTCAGGCTATGTACGTGGAAATGAGAGATATTTGTAAAAATTACGGAAACTTCCGGGCTTCCGACCATGTCAGCTTTGGCATTGAAAAAGGAAAATTAGTCGCACTGCTTGGACCTTCCGGAAGCGGAAAGACCACACTGCTTCGCATGATCGCGGGGCTTGAGACACCAAACAGTGGCGATATCTATATTGACGGGCAGCGTGTCAACGATGTGCCGGCGGCAAAACGAGGCATCGGTTTTGTATTTCAGAACTATGCATTGTTCCGTTATATGACCGTCTACGACAACGTAGCCTTTGGTCTCGAACTTGCCAAGGTGCCGAAAAAAGAAATCAAAAAGCGCGTGACCGAACTGTTGGAACTGACCGGATTAAGCGGAATGGAAAAGCGTTATCCGAACCAGTTGTCCGGCGGGCAGCGTCAGCGGGTGGCATTTGCCCGCGCACTGGCACCGAATCCGCAGGTACTTCTTCTCGATGAGCCGTTTGCGGCAATCGATGCAAAAGTCCGCACCGAACTTCGCAACTGGCTTCGCGAGATGGTTGTAAAGCTTGGCATTACAAGCATTTTTGTCACCCACGATCAGGATGAAGCCGTCGAGGTGGCCGATGAGATTATCATCACAAACCATGGACATATCGAGCAGATGGGAACGCCGATGGAAATTTATAAATCACCGGACACCCCGTTCGTGGCACAGTTTATCGGACGTTCCTCGATCGTAGAGCATTATGAGCGTCTGCTTGGATTTGATCCGGTCGAGGGCGCAACCCACGCAGTTATCCGTCCGGAATTTGTCCGCATGTCCAGAAGCGAGCCACCGCAGCACATGAGTGCCGCCGAGCGTGGAATCGTAAAAGATGTGATATTCCGAGGAAATCATCTGGATGTTGTCGTTGATGTGGGAGGTATCCCGATCGTCACCGAGCGCTCACTTGAAAAAGATCCGGTAGAGATCGGTGAAAAAGTGTATGTCTTAATCTACCGGCTTTACATATTTGATGAAAACCAGACCTATCTCGTAGAAAATAGAGAGATGCAGGAAGGCGAGGTCTTCTACATTTAATCACAAGGAAGGATTACTTATGAAAATCGAGGGAAAAAAAATACTCCATACGGATGTCCTCATCATCGGCGGCGGCACAGCAGGCTGCTATGCGGCAATGACCATCCGTGAACAATCCGATTATTCCATAATCATAGCAGAAAAAGCCAACATCAGGCGCAGCGGCTGTCTGGCAGCCGGAGTCAACGCGCTCAATGCCTATATCACCAAAGGTCATGTTCCGCAGGATTACGTGGACTACGCCACAAAAGATGCCGACGGCATCGTCCGGCCGGATCTGCTTTTGACCATGTCCGAAGGACTCAACCGTGTGACCGCCAAAATGGAACAGCTTGGTCTGGTCATCTTAAAAGATGAAAACGGCGAGTATGTGGCAAGAGGAAACCGCAATATCAAGATCAACGGCGAAAACTTCAAGCCGCTTCTTGCAGATGCTGTCAGCAAATTAGACGATGTGACCGTCATCAACCAGTTAAACATTACCGATTATCTGGTAAACAATAATAAGATCGAAGGAGCCGTCGGTTTTTCCATTGCAGACGCTACGGCCTACGAGATCCGCGCAAAAAAAGTGCTGATCGCAACCGGAGGAGCCGCAGGACTTTACCGCCCGAACAATCCGGGTTTTTCCCGTCATAAAATGTGGTATCCGCCGTTTAACACCGGAGCCGGATATGCCATGGGAATTGAAGCCGGAGCCGAGATGACCACATTTGAGATGCGCTTCATCGCCCTGCGCTGTAAAGATACGATCGCTCCGACCGGAACGATTGCACAGGGTGTCGGAGCAAAGCAGATCAACGCACACGGAGAAGTGTATGAGACAAAATACGGTCTGACTACTTCCCAGCGTGTGTACGGAACTGTTGAAGAAAACGTAAAAGGACGCGGACCATGTTATCTTCGCACCGAAGGCATCTCCGCAGAGCAGGATGAATCGCTCTTAAAAGCATACTTAAACATGGCACCGGGACAGACACTCAAGTGGGTGGAATCCGGGAAAAATCCAAGTGAGCAGAACGTGGAAATTGAGGGAACCGAGCCGTACATCGTAGGTGGTCATACCGCCAGCGGTTACTGGGTAGACACCGAACGAGAGACAACGATCCACGGACTCTATGCTGCCGGAGATGTGGCAGGCGGCTGTCCACAGAAATATGTAACCGGCGCACTGGTGGAGGGCGAGATCGCAGCCCATTCCATCGTGCAGAAATTAAACGAAGAACAGGTGGCAGATACGGCGGCTTCTGATGAAGAAGCGGTTCTTGAAAATAAAATTGCCGAGTATGATGCATTTCTCACAAAGCAGGACCCGGCATTTACCGTTGAGGAACTCGAGGAAGCCATGCAGAAAGTCATGGACCAGTATGCAGGCGGAATCGGAACCCATTACCAGTTCAACGAAAAGCAGCTTGCCATGGCGGAAGAAAAAATAAAGAAACTGCAGATCCTTGCAAAAGGACTTGCGGCAGCCGATATGCATGAGCTGATGTTTATCTATGAGCTGAAAGAACGCCTGACCGTGTGCTTGACTGTGATCGCACATCTGCGTGCACGCAAGGAGACACGCTGGCACAGTTTCGCGGAGAATCTGGATTATCCGGAGAAGAGTGATGCATGGCTCTGCTATGTAAACTCGAAAAAGAACGGGGACCAGATTACGATGATCCGCAGAGATCTGGTGAAAGGAGGAGAAACCTATGAGCATCGCGATTGATTCCATGAAATGCAGGGCATGTGGAAAATGTCTGGATGTCTGTCCGGGAAGCCTGATCGTGCGCGGCGAAGACAAAAAAGCCGTGATCCGGTATCCGAAGGACTGCTGGGGATGTGCCTCCTGTATCAAGGAGTGTCCGTTTGAGGCAATTTCCTATTACCTGGGTGCCGACATCGGCGGCATGGGAAGCCAGATGACCGTTCATACGGAAGGAGATCTGTTACACTGGCGAATTAAAAAAACAGATGGTACAATAGAAACAATTGTTGTGAATAAAAAGGATTCGAATAAATATTAAGGAGGAAGATCATGAGTCAATTATCTCATCTTGATGCACTCGAAGCGGAAGCAATCTACATTATCCGTGAGGTAGCGGCAGAGTGTGAAAAACCAGTAATGCTTTATTCCATAGGAAAGGACAGTTCGGTAATGCTTCATCTTGCCATGAAAGCATTTTATCCGGAGAAGCCGCCATTCCCATTTTTACATGTGAACACGACATGGAAATTCAAGGAAATGATTCAGTTCCGTGATGAGACGGCAAAGAAACTTGGGATTAACATGATCGAGTATATCAACGAGGACGGTGTAAAGCGTGGCATCAATCCGTTTGATTACGGCAGCCAGTACACCGACATCATGAAGACACAGGCATTAAAACAGGCGTTGAATAAATACGGATTTACTGCAGCATTCGGCGGCGGACGTCGTGATGAGGAAAAATCCCGTGCAAAAGAGAGAATTTTCTCTTTCCGTAATGAGAATCATGCATGGGACCCGAAGAACCAGAGACCGGAGATGTGGAAACTTTATAACTCCAAGATCAACAAGGGTGAGAGTATTCGTGTGTTCCCGATTTCCAACTGGACGGAGACGGATATCTGGGAGTACATAAAGAGAGAAAACATTGATATCGTGCCGCTGTATTTTGCAGCAAAGCGTCCGGTGATTGAGCGTGACGGACAGATTATCATGGTGGATGATGATCGTCTGAAACTTCGTCCGGGTGAGAAAATTGAATACAAGAATGTGCGTTTCCGTACCTTGGGATGCTATCCACTGACCGGTGGAATCGAATCCAACGCAACCACATTAGATGAGATTATTGACGAGACCTTGAGTGCTGTAGAGTCTGAGCGGACCACCCGTGTCATTGACAACGAGGCAGCCGGCAGCATGGAACGAAGAAAGAGGGAGGGTTATTTCTAAAATGAGCGGATTATTGAAATTTATTACCTGCGGTAGTGTAGACGATGGAAAGTCCACACTGATCGGACATATTTTATACGATTCCAAACTGCTTTACGCAGATCAGGAAAAAGCACTGGAACTGGATTCTAAAGTAGGAAGCCGCGGCGGTGCGATTGACTATTCCCTTCTTTTGGATGGACTGATGGCAGAGCGTGAGCAGGGTATCACCATTGATGTGGCATACCGTTATTTTACCACCGAAAAGAGAAGTTTTATCGTTGCAGATACACCAGGACATGAGGAGTACACCAGAAACATGGCAGTCGGTGCTTCCTTTGCAGATCTGGCAGTTATTCTTGTGGATGCCAAGCAGGGCGTGCTTGTACAGACCAGAAGACATGCCAGAATCTGTGCACTGATGGGAATCCGTTACTTTGTATTTGCTGTAAATAAGATGGATCTTGTCGATTACAGTGAGGAGCGTTTCAAGGAGATCGTTGACCAAATTC
>ENA-OQKX01000066-OQKX01000066.1-human-gut-metagenome-genome-assembly--contig:-NODE-66-length-18754-cov-3.306866_pt1 | contig 18754 bp, 16 predicted proteins | sample MGYA00242654_ERZ504810 | MGnify/ENA primary metagenome ERZ504810 (study PRJEB26092, sample SAMD00036378) | human gut metagenome | host: Homo sapiens | study: EMG produced TPA metagenomics assembly of... | reverse complement strand
CAAGCCCTTATGTTATTGAGGCATCCTGTCCATTCTAAGGCGTTTTCTGCCTTTAGCTGTTCCGTTATGCCCTGTGCCTGTTTCATACCCTCTATGAGCCTTTCAAAGCGTTCCTGTGCCTGTCTGTTGATGTCGGCAAGGTAGGCGTTTAGCCTGCCGCTTGTAAGAAGATTGGTGTATGTAACTTTACGGTACTGTTTTAGATAATCTAAATGCCGTTGCCCCCAGATGCCTATTGCCTGTTCTTCTTCGGCGGGTACAGTTAAGCACGGTATCAAATAATCCCCTTGCCTTTCGTATTTGCCGCCCAGTTCCTCAAATAATGATTTTGCCATTGTCTGTTACCTCCACATTCTTTTTTATTTTGAATGTCCGCAAAATCCGTCCTACATCACTCGGACAGGGCGCAGGGACGATAGGCGTGACCTTTATTTTTGCCATGGTAATTGCCTGTCTGTTTAACATGACAACCATTGCATCCCTGTCGGAACTCAATGCCCTGATGCCGAATACGACCGGGGGACTGGCACAGTATACGCTTGCCTGCCTGGGACCGTTTCCGACGATGATTTCCATGGTGGGAGGTTACCTGTTCTGCAATGTATTGTCTTCCGGTGTGGAAGCCTCAATTTTTGCATATGCCATGGGAGAAATTTTTCATCTGCCGATTCCAAACTTTTCCTATACCGTTCTGGTGACAGTCATTCTTCTGATTGCCAATTTAAAGGGTGTGGATATGTTTGCAAAGATTCAGGATGCAGTGGCATATCTGATGGTCGGATCAATGGTGATTATGGGTGTCATCGGTATGCTGGGGCTTGGCACTGGGAAAAAGATAAGCCAGCCGATGGTTCTTTCCGCAGACTGGAAAACGATTGTTTCCATGACCGCAGTTGCATTCTGGCTGTTTATCGGTGCAGAATATGTGATTCCGATTTCGAAGGATGTCAAAAATGCCAAGCGGAATGTACCGCTCGGTATGTTTCTTGGGCTGGGACTGATCTGTGTTGTGCAGTCGATTCTGGTGTTCGGATTTCACAATTATACCCCATGGGACAAGCTGGCAGATTCTGCAGCCCCGCATCTGCTGTACGGGGAAAATCTTCTGGGAAATGTCGGAAAAATATGGATGGCTTTTGTGGCGGCGCTGGCACTGATCAGTTCCCAGAACTCTGCGATCAACGGGCTGGCAAGTATCTGTCAGGGAATGGCAAAAATGAATATGATGCCGCGCTAGCTTTAAAAAACTGAACAAAACAATGTGCCGTTTGTCGGTGTGTGGTTCATCAGTATTCTGATTCTTGATTTTGCATTTATCAGCAGTGATTCCTCAGATGCAATTTCCGTTTTTTATTCTGGTGGGATCAGTATTCTGGATGGTGTCCTATATTTTTGCACATATTGATGTGCTGGTGCTGCGGCACCGTCTTCCGAAAGCTCCGAGAAGTTTTAAGGTTCCGTTTGGACCGGTGCTTCCGCTTATCGGAATTGCGGGTACTATTTTTATGATTTGTAACATTTCAACAGACCCGGTGGAACGCAATGCGATTCTGCTTTTATCTGCAGCAGTATTTTTTGCACTGGGTGTATATTCCTTCTTCTGGATTCGGTTTAAAATGAAGATGCCGGTTTTTAAAAGTGTTCCGGTGGAAAAAGTTATGGCAATGGAACACGATATGTATGATACGATTCGCAGACGCCGGGGAATCTGGCGATAAAAAGGAAAAAGACGTTTTTTGTGGGCTTTGTCTGCAAAAGACGTCTTTTTTGTATGGATATAAAGTAATAAAAGAAAAAATCACCAAAAAACAATGCAAAATATTAGCTAAATTTAAGCTGATAAAATATTGAAATTAAGTATTTTTAATGATAAAATTTATTAGAAAATAAATGGAAAGTACCGGAGAAGAATGAAGGAGGAGTACAGAATATGAAGATGAGACTCGTACAGAGCATTAAAGGAAAAATCCTTTTAATGGGCGGCGTTGCAATTGCAGCATCTGTGATTTTGGGAAGTGGCGGAATTACCGCGTTAAATAAGAACAGCCGGAACAATGAGGTATTAAAAGAAATTAATGCCATTAATGTGGCACAGAGTGAGAATCAGAGTCTGGAAACTTCTTATCTTTACTTTCTGGATGATTCCTACCTCGAAAAAATTGTAAAGAATTTATCCGATATGGAAAATGACAGCAAGGCGGCCAAAAAATCTGCCTCCATTCTGGAGAAGAAGAAACTGGATACGATGGCAGAAACCATCGGAGAGTGCAAGGATAATTATTCACAGATCCGTGAACTGGCATCACAGAGAGGTTACACTTCGGATGTGGGAGAATATCAGAAATTCATTGCCAATGATGAGGATCTTGCAAATACATTTGCTGCTGTCAAAGATGATCAGTCCTGGCTGGATGGCAGCTGGTCATCCATCAGCGGCGGTGGACAGACAATCAAAATTGACGGAAAAACATATACAAAGTTTGTTTATAAGGGAAAAATTCCGGAAGGCGGAAAGAGAGATTATCTCGTTGCCAGAATCGGTGGTAACGGTGCAGGATATGCGGGAAAAGTATATTTTAGTAACATCAGTTTTCAAAAAGGCAGTAAAAAAGAAAAATAGATCTTTCCAAAGTAACGGATGAGGATATTTCCGGTTCTTACGGTGATGCATTAAAAGATCAGAAAATCACTGATTTTAATAAAGGAAAAGCAATTTATTTCAACAGTAAGTTTACGGCATCCAATGCAAAGTGGGAAGAAGTATCGATTAAGCTTCCGATTACTTCCTACGCGATGCAGGATTACAGTACCGTTACGTTTGAAGCTTATCTCGAAAAGGGAAACTATGCGGAATTGTCTCTTGCTGCAGCGTTTTCGGACAAATATGATTTCAGCGGAACATTTGCTTCCATCAACGATAATTTTGCGACATACAGCAAACATGTTATGGAAGGAAATGATGTGGCGGATGAAGCCAAAGCACTGGAAGCCCAGTTCAAAGAGATGACAGATAATATTCCACTGTATATTTTTGATAAGGGACAGCAGAGTGATGTGAGCAGCAAGCTGGCAGACAAGCAGTCTCAGTTTGAAGCAATGAACAAGGTGGACGAGCAGGTTCTGAAGCTGAAAAAAGAAAATATTACGCTGGCAGATAATTTGACAAAGACAACAGCCACGGTACAGAAAGAAGTGGAAAAAGATACCAGTGCATCCAGAACGAGACTGACAGCAATTATGATTTTTGTGCTGTTTTTAAGTGCAGGTATTCTGATTATGCTGACACTGCTGATCAGCCGAACCATGAATGAGAGTATCAAAAACTTTAAAAATACATTGCAGCAGATGACAGAAGGAAACCTGACCGTTCGTGCCGCAGCAAACGGCAAGGATGAGTTCTCAGCGTTTGGTGCGTATGTCAATCAGTTCCTGGAAAGACTTTCTGAGGTGATCAAATCCGCACAGAAAATTTCCAAGCACGTAAAGAAATCCGGAAACGAACTGGATGTAATGGCAAAGAACAGTAATATGACATCCGGAGAAATCGGAAGCGCGGTAGAGGAAATTTCAAAGGGAGCGACCAATCAGGCCAGTGAGGTAGATGTAGCATCGACACAGATTTCAAAAATGGGAGATGTTTTTGCGGAGATCGTAGCAGATGTAGACCAGCTTGGAGAGATGGCTGAGCAGATGCAGCAGGTAAGTGTGGAATCCACACAGTTTATGGAGGAACTCGGAAGTGCCAACAGTCGTACAACGGAAGCTTTTGCGCAGGTGGCACAGCAGACACATACCACAAATGAATCGGTGCAGAAGATCCGTGAAGCGACGGAACTGATTACTTCCATTGCAAGCCAGACCAACCTGCTTTCCCTGAATGCAAGCATTGAGGCAGCAAGAGCCGGAGAGGCAGGAAAGGGATTTGCGGTAGTTGCAAGTGAGATTCAGAAGCTTGCAGAGCAGTCAAGTTCTTCGGCAGATATTATCAACGGAATTATTGAAGAACTGGCAAATGAAGCAGAACAGACCGTCAGCATTGTAGACGAAGTGACGGAGATCATGCAGAACCAGCAGGAAAAACTTGCAAGTACACAGGAACATTTCCGTACACTCGGAGATGGAATCCAAAAGTCCAGTGAAGAGACTGCTCATATCAAGTCCAGCACAGGTATCTGCGATAATGCCCGCAATAAGGTAGAAGAAGTAATTGTCAGTCTGTCTTCCATTTCCGAGGAAAATGCGGCATCTACAGAGGAAACAACCGCTTCCATGACGGAACTGAATCAGACGATTGAGCAGCTGGTCGAAAAAGCAAAAGAGTTAAATGAGATGGCAGACAGTCTGGCGGGAGATCTGAAATTCTTCCAGATTTAGCGGTTGACAAATACAGATAAAAGGATTAAAGTATAGCAATAAGAGAACAAACCGATGAGAAAGAGGAGTAGACTTATCTGGATATCCCAGAGAGCTGCAGGTGGTGCGATGCAGTATGGAAGGATTTGTTGAATGGACTTTTGAGGGCGACCTGAAAAGGAGCAGATCGCATGGATTCCGTTATGCGGAGGCGATTAATGCAGGAAACATATTTTTGATATGGTTTATTGAGTAGGTGTCGCCGGGAACCGAACCCGTTACCAATTCGGCGCATATGAAGGTATGTGACAGAGCGGACAGATGACTGTCAATTTGAGTGGTACCGCGATAAGAAAGCAAAGGCTTTATTACCGTCTCAGGATTTATTTCCTGAGACGGTTTTTTGATTTTCAGAGTCAGAAAAGCCGGGAAAGGTTTGTTTCTGAAGTTAGTTAGTCAGAAAAGAAAAAGGAGAGGAAAACGATGAAAAAGAAAGTATTAGCAATGGTTTTGACAGCCGTATGTGCAATGGGACTTATGGCAGGATGCGGAAACAGTGGAAATGCAGCTACAGGAACACAGAATGCAGCGACAGAGAGTGGTTATAAAGTGGGAATTTCCCAGTTTGCGGAGCATGGATCTTTGGATAACTGCCGCGAAGGATTTCTGGAAGGATTAAAAGAAGAAGGCATTGAGGAAGGCAAAAACCTGACGGTGGATTATCAGAATGCACAGACCGATACCGGTACGGCAAGCACGATTGCTGACAGCTTTGTATCTGCAAAGGATGATCTGATCTGTGCAATTGCAACACCTTGTGCAGCCAGCGCATACAACTCTACCATGAATACGGACATTCCGGTTGTTTATACTGCAGTGTCTGATCCGGTTTCTGCCGGCCTGGCAAACGAAGATGGTTCCAGCATTGGAAATATCACAGGATCTTCTGATATCCTTCCGGTGGAGGAACAGCTTAAAATGATCCGTGCGATGCTTCCGGATGCAAAGAAGATCGGCATTCTTTATACCACAAGTGAGGCAAATTCCTGCAGCACCATCGAAGAATACAAAAAGCTGGCAGGCAATTATAACTTTGAGATTGTTGACACGGGTATCAATACCTCCGCAGATATTGAGATTGCAGCAACGGATCTGGTTGGCAAGGTAGATTGTCTGTGTAACCTGACCGATAATACGGTAGTAAATGCGTTACAGACGGTTCTTGATAAGGCAAACAGTGCAAAGATCCCGGTATTTGGAAGCGAGATCGAGCAGGTAAAATCCGGATGTGTTGCATCCATGGGAATTGATTATTATCAGCTTGGAATTGAAACCGGAAAGATGGCAGCAAAGATCTTAAAGGGAGAAGCAAAGGCTTCGGATACTCCATACATTACAGCATCAAAAGCAGAGCTGTACGTCAATACAGCAGCCGCTGATAAAATTGGCATGAAGCTGGACGAATCCTACATCAAAGATGCTGCACAGACATTTGATGAGATTACAGTAGAGTAAGTTATAAAGTTATAAAGGGGTATGACATGACATTAGTATTAAGCGTTTTGGAGCAGGGTATGATCTATGCGATTATGGCCCTCGGCATTTATATCACGTATACGATTCTGGATTTCCCGGATCTTACGGTAGATGGGAGTTTTCCTCTTGGGGCGGCACTTTCTGCGGTGCTGATCTCCAAAGGGATGAATCCGGTTCTGACACTGGTGATCGCATTTGCAGCAGGTGCTGTGGCAGGTACTTTAACCGGACTGATTCATGTAAAATTAAAAGTCCGGGATCTGCTGTCCGGTATTATTATGATGACAGCTCTTTATACGGTAAATCTTCGGATTGCAGGACGCGCAAACCTTCCGATTTATAATATGACAACGTTGTTTGATAATGCATTGGTAAAGAAGGTATTTTCCGGTGCGCTGGCACCATTTGCCAATACCATTATTATCCTGATTATTACACTGATCATGAAATTTTTACTGGACTGGTATATGAATACCAAGTCCGGTTATCTGCTTCGTGCGGTTGGTGATAACGAAACGATCGTGACATCTATGGGCGTGGACAAAGGTGTAATCAAAATCATTGGCCTTGCGATTGCAAACGGTCTGGTGACATTAAGCGGATGTATTTTTGCACAGCAGCAGCGGTATTTTGATATTTCGATGGGAACCGGAACGATGGTGATTGGTCTTGCGAGCGTTATCATCGGTATCAGTCTGTTAAAAAAGGTGACATTTATCCGTGTGACGACGAGCGTCGTGATCGGCTCGATTGTGTACAAAGCCTGTGTGGCAATTGCCATCCGGCTTGGTATGCCGTCCTCTGATTTGAAACTGATTACGGCAGTGTTATTCCTTGTGATCCTTGTACTTGGCATGGATCGCAAAAAGAGAAAGAAGGTGGCGTAAATGCTGGAGTTACAGCACATTCACAAAATGTATAATCCCGGCACGATCAATGAGATCTGCCTGTTTGATGATTTTAACCTGACCATCGAGGACGGACAGTTTGTTTCTGTTGTCGGAAGTAACGGTTCCGGAAAGACTTCCATGCTTAATATCATCTGTGGAAGTATTCCGGTGGACGGTGGTAAGATTATGGTAAACGGCGTGGATATTACAAAGAAAAAAGATTTTATCCGCCACCAGAGTATTGGACGGGTATTTCAGGACCCATCGAAGGGCACCTGCCCGTCCATGACGATTCTGGAGAATCTGGCTATAGCAGACAATAAAGGAAAAACGTATGGTTTGGGACGAGGAACGAATCATGCAAGAATCGATGCGTACCGTGAGCTTCTTGCAAGTGTTGGTCTGGGACTGGAAGATAAAATGCATACGAAGGTCGGGGCACTCTCCGGAGGACAGAGACAGACGCTGGCACTTCTTATGGCAACGATGAAACCGATTGAATTTCTCATTCTTGACGAACATACCGCAGCACTCGATCCAAAGACCGCCGAGATTGTGATGCAGCTCACCGGAAAAATTGTAAAAGAGAAAAAGGTCACGACGATTATGGTCACTCATAACCTTCGTATGCCGTGGAATACGGGGACCGTCTTCTGATGATGCATCAGGGACATGCGATCATTGACAAGGCGGGAGCCGAAAGAAGGCGATGCAGGTCGATGATATTCTAGGAACCTTTAATGAAATTTCAATAGAGTGCGGAAATTAAAAATAGGGTCAGATATTGTCTGACCCTATAAAAATATACAAAACTGGATATTTACATATGACCATTCTGCTGTAAAATAGCGTTAGATTTTACAGAAAAGAGGAATGCGTTATGAAACATGAAAACATTTACAAATTGACATTGACTGCGCTTATGGCAGCATTATCTTATGTCGTATTTACATTTTTGCAGATTAAGGTAACACTTCCGGGGGGAGATGCAACATCCTTCCATCTGGGTAATGCGGTATGTGTACTTGGTGCACTGCTTCTCGGCGGTGTGTATGGCGGAATCGGCGGAGCAATTGGTATGACGATTGGAGATCTGCTGGATCCGGTTTATATTGTGTATGCGCCAAAGACATTTATTTTGAAATTTTGTATCGGTCTGATCACAGGACTGATTGCACACAAGATTGGCCATATTTCCACATCGGATGACAACAAGCATGTATTAAAGTGGACAATTATTGCCACGGTCTGCGGACTTGGATTTAATGTGGTATTTGATCCACTGTTCGGATATTTTTACAAGCGTGTGCTGATGGGAAAACCGGCTGCAGAAGTGGCACTGGTATGGAATATCACAACGACTTCTGTCAATGCCATCATTTCTGCCGTTGTTGCAGTAATTATCTACATGGCACTTCGTCCGGCACTCAAGAAAGCAAATCTGTTTCTTACATTAAAATAAAAGATAATGAAAAAGAAAGAGCGGACACCGTCAGGTGTTCCGCTCTTTTTTGGAATCAGTAGGTTAAGCTGATATCCCCGGTATCGTTGGAAATGGTCAGCGAGTGTGAGGAATCGCCTTGGTTGGAGTAACTGCGGTGACAGTAGGTATCATTAACATTTACATCTCCGACACCGGTTCCTAATTCTATATGGTAACCGGACAGGTCTTCCTTGCAATCGAGATCGACATCTCCCACATTACTGGTAATTTCCATGGAAGTAAAGGTACAATCTTCCAGATCAATATCGCCCACATTTGCATCCAGTGTGGAAGTCTCCAGAGTGCAGTTCTCCAGATCAATATCTCCGACATCGGCACGCAGGTCAAGTGCCAGAACGTTCAGACCGGACAGGTCAACATCGCCCACGTTTGTATGGAGTTTTAAATCGGTTAAAGTATCGGCGACCGTGATGGTTACGGAGCATTTTTTGTTTCTGCCGAGAGCATTGTGGGCTTTGGCATACTGTGTGATTGTCAGGCAGTTGTTTTCTACTTTATATTCCGGGGTAAGCTTTTTGCTGGCTTTGCAGGTGATGGAAAAAGTGTTCCCCCGCTGGATGGTTAAATCGACAACATTTAAGTCGGCATTGATGGATGAGAAGGCATCCAGATTTTTTTGGCTGGCATCTACGGATGTGGATATACCATTATCGCTATCATCATTGTCATCACTATCGTCATCATCATCATCCCAGTCAGAGATGGCCTCTATAAATTCGCTGAAAAACGGCAGTCCTTCTGCCACGGAGAGACCAAAACGCACCAGATGGTAGCCGGTTCCTGCAATGATACAGAGAATCGTAATGACGGTAATAAGGATTAAATAAACATTTCGTTTCATGACAGTTCTCCTCCCATTAGTTTTTACTGATGTTTTTGATCAGGGATTCTACAATCGCAGCAATCGGCCAGACAATCCAGGTAATCCACCAGTCGAACGAAAGAAAACTCCAGATCAGGTAAAGGCAGGTGATGGTTGGCCAGTAGACGGACATGATTGCAGCCAGTGTGGAATTATGGTACTGCTGGCGGTCCTGCTGCTCCGGAACGTAGTTTCCGCCAATGGTGTTCTGGTTGTTCAGATGCAGCAGTGTGCGATATCCGCCCATGCGCATGGAACTGATTACAATCAGGAAAACGCCGATGGCAACAAAGATTAATACAAACCCGGCGGAACAGTCCTCAAGTGTATCTGCCGCAAAACTGGATGCCGCATCTAAAAGGATCGGTGGGACAACACTTAAGATGCACAGCATGATACCTATGGTCAGCAGGAGCGCATGTGTGCTTTTATAATGTTCCATTTCGTGATGGATGTAGTCTGTGGTGGCAAAATCAGTAACGAAATTTCCTTCCTCTAAGTGTTTCCAGTGTCCCATGCATACATTCGAATAGACAAGCATGCCCACACCGATGGCTATGAAAACAAACATCAGAATAATACCGGATGCATCAAGTACATCACTGCTGCGCAGCGAAGTATCTGCAGCAGCCCCGAAAAAGATCGGACAGCAGGCAGAAAGGATAAACAAAAATACGCTTAGTGCCACAAAGTAGGAATGACGGGAATGTTCCCGCAGAAACTGTCTGACATCTTCCATAGAGAGCGATACAGCATTGGGAGTCTGCTCCTGTCGCGGCTGGTGAACAAACTGTTTGATCCCAAGATCTTCTGCAAGTTCGTCGAGATTTCCAAATTCCGCGATGACGGTGCCAACCGCTTCATTTTCCGATTTTCCCTCATTTTTTAACTCGGTGTATTTGTCTTCCATCATCTGCCAGAGCTCGTTTTTGGCTTTGTATACTTCTGGCGTGTTTGGAAGATTTAAAAACATAGTTTCCAGATAATTTCTAATAGCTTCCATTTTCCGTTTCCCCTTTCCTGATAAACTGTTCTACAACTTCCTGCGTAAGCAGCCATTCCTCACATTTTTCCTGATAGTAAGCACGCCCTTTGCCAGTGATCTGGTAGTAGGTACGGCGTTTGCCGGTTGCAGTGTTCTGATCCTGAAAAGATGTGATATAGCCATTTTTCTCCATACGTGTAAACGCAGAATAGAGCGTGGTCTCCTTGATAATATATTTTTCATGGGAGAGCGTTTTGATCTGTCTGGAGATTTCATAACCATAGGATGGCTGATCCAGCAGAAGATAAAGAATCATGGTGTCATTGTAACCACGGATAACATCACTGCTGATTGCCATATGCATTCCTCCTTACTTTATCTGTCGTATTTCGTCTGTCGTTGCTACGATAGATGTACTACGTCTGATGAAGTAAATATAACAGAATAGAGGAAACACGTCAAGTGGAAAATAAAAAATCCCCATGAATAAATCATGGGGAAGGTGATTACGGTTATGCTATTTTTTCCCGGCAGCAAGTTTTCTACGGAATTCCTGCGTTAATTGTCGGAGTTTTTCATCCGGTACAAATTGCTTTAGGGTTTCTTCATCCATGGCAACACGGTTATCCATGGTTTTCATGATGTCGGTCACCTGCATTTCCTGATAAACGTTTTTGTCACTCAGGTCGTAGATCTGATTGTCAGAAAGGCGCAGGACAACCGGACGCATAAAATCACGGGTGTTTTCTATAAGGACAATGCCTTTATCACCTGTGGAAAGATCAACACTGGCGGCCTTTGGAACAATATGAATACACTCTGCAAGTGCTGTGACAAGCACCGGAAGAAACTTCTTTGGGTATTTTTTGAAATACTGCATGGCGGCAATTTCTGACATCGGTTCATGGCCGCTGTTCATCGCAGTCATCTGGTCAAACCAGTCGGCGATGCGCAGAATGGATGCCATTTCCTGTAATTCCTGATCCGGAGCGGTTGCGAGTTTTTCCAGGTGGTCTTCATATACATAGGTCTGCATCAGAGCCAGTGCGCGTGGAAAAAAGTCAAAATCATTCCGGTACATGGAAAGCGGAACGAGTCCTTTTTCCAGAGAAAGCTGGATGACATCCTGATCGGATGAGGACAGGTCGTTCATTCCTTTTTCCAGAATATTCCGCGGAACATTCCGGTATCCATTGTCATAAAGAAGGGCAGCCGTGGTCAGTATACGGAGTTTTTCCTGCGGAAGTCTCAGATGGGCGCCCATCATGGTTACGAGTATTGCGGTGCTGATCGCATGCTTGTACATGAAATCATCACTGCTGCGCAGATTCTGGTTAAAATTCACACGGTGTTTTAAAGACCCGTAGTGGGAAAGGATATCTTCCAGAAATACCGGGTATTTTTCGAGTTTTCTGCGCTCGGTAATGCAGTTTAACACTTCCCGGAGACGGAAAATGTATACCGTCTGTAACTGCTCAAACTCCAGATCTTCACGGGAAAGCGGAGGAAGCGGTTCGGCCGGCTCGAGAATGTAGACACCGATCAGACCGAAATTTTTTGCACTGGCAATTCCCGGCGCGGTGAGTGCGGAATTGCGCTCATAAAGCAGCACACCTTTTTTATTGTAAATTGGTTTGGCAAGACGCATGCCTGCCTTTAAGTCTTCTGTTCTTACAAATTTCATATCACATGATCCCCCGTTTGGATTCCCCTCAGTATTGCTTGAAATATACCATAAATATACCATGAAACAGAGCCGGTTGCAATAAATGAAGAATTTTTTATGAACAACGTAGGTTTTCATTGATTTTGTGCGGAAAATGTGGTATTATAGACATTGTTAAAAAATTAACAGCATCATTGGGTGCGAGTTTGATTTAAAGGAGAACGAAGAATGGCAAAGAAAGTTGTATTAGCAGGTGCTTGCCGTACAGCAATCGGCAAGATGGGTGGAGCATTAAGCAATACTCCAGCAGCAGATTTAGGTGCAATTGTAATTAAAGAAGCTTTAAACAGAGCAGGTGTTAAGCCGGAGATGGTTGACGAAGTTAAGATGGGTTGTGTAATCCAGGCAGCTCAGGGACAGAACGTAGCTCGTCAGGCTTCCATCAAAGCTGGTTTACCGATCGAAGTTCCGGCAATCACAATCAACGTTGTTTGTGGATCCGGTCTTAAGTGTGTAAACGATGCTGCAACAATGATCATGGCTGGTGAGGCTGATATCGTTGTAGCCGGTGGTATGGAGAACATGTCTATGGCTCCTTACGCTATGACAAAGGCTCGTTTCGGATACAGAATGAACAATGCAACAATTATCGATACAATGGTTAACGATGCATTAACAGATGCATTCAACCACTACCACATGATGATCACCGCTGAGAACGTATGTGACAAGTATGGTATTACAAGAGAAGAACTTGATGAGTTCTCTGCAAACAGCCAGCAGAAGTGCGAGGCAGCTATCGCAGCCGGCAAGTTTGATGACGAGATCGTTCCGGTACCTGTAAAGGTTAAGAAGGAAATGGTTGACTTCAAGAAAGACGAAGGACCTCGTGCAGGAACAACTGCTGAGTCTCTTTCCAAGTTACGTTGCTGCTCTGGTAAGGAAGGCGGACTGGTTACAGCTGGTAACGCTTCCGGAATCAACGATGGTGCTGCAGCAATCGTTGTTATGAGCGAAGAGAAGGCTAAGGAGCTTGGTGTTACACCAATGGCTACATGGGTAGCTGGAGCTCTTGGCGGAGTTGAGCCGGAGATCATGGGTGTTGGTCCTGTTGCTTCTACAAAGAAAGTTCTTGCAAAGACCGGTCTTTCTATCGATGATTTCGATCTGATCGAGGCTAACGAGGCATTTGCTGCCCAGTCTATCGCAGTTGCAAGAGACTTAAAGTTCGATATGAGCAAGGTAAACGTAAACGGTGGTGCAATCGCACTTGGACATCCGGTAGGAGCTTCTGGATGCCGTATCCTTGTTACACTGCTTCATGAGATGCAGAAGCGTGGATCTAACAGAGGTCTTGCTACACTTTGCATCGGTGGTGGAATGGGATGTTCTACAATCGTTGAGAAATACTAATTTTTTTTGCCAGATAAGATACATAGAGGGGGTGCGCTGCATCCCCTTGAAATGTGAATATATTTATTATTTAGGAGGAACTAAAATGAAGGTTGGAGTTATCGGTGCTGGTACAATGGGCCAGGGAATCGCTAAGGCATTCGCACAGGTTGACGGATATGAAGTAGCACTCTGCGATATCAAGCAGGAGTGGGCTGAAGGCGGAAAAGACAAGATTGCAAAAGGATATGCAAGACTTGTTGCAAAAGAGAAAATGACACAGGAGAAGGTTGATGGCATTCTTGCCAAGATCACTCCAGGCTTAAAAGAAGACCTCTGCAAAGACTGCGACCTGATCGTTGAGGCTGCTTTCGAGGATATGAATGTAAAGAAGACTACATTTGCTGAGTTAGACAAGATTGCTAAGCCAGAGTGTATCTTCGCTTCCAATACTTCTTCCCTTTCTATCACAGAGATCGGAAACGGACTTACACGTCCAATGATCGGTATGCATTTCTTCAATCCTGCTGACCGTATGAAGTTAGTAGAAGTTATCGCTGGTGTAAATACTCCTGCTGAGACTGTTGAAGCAATCAAGAAGATCGCTGTAGAGATCGGAAAGACTCCGGTACAGGTAAATGAGGCTGCTGGTTTCGTAGTAAACCGTATCTTAATCCCAATGATCAACGAAGCAGCATTCATCAAAATGGAAGGTGTATCTGATATCGCAGGTATCGATGCAGCTATGAAACTTGGTGCAAACCATCCAATGGGACCATTAGAGTTAGGAGATTTCATCGGTCTTGATATCTGCCTTGCTATTATGGACGTTCTTTACAAAGAGACTGGCGACAGCAAATACCGTGCATGCCCATTGATCCGTAAAATGGTTCGTGGTGGTAACCTTGGTGCTAAGAGCGGAAAAGGATTCTATGTATACAATGCTGACCGCACAAAAACACCAGTTGACGCTCAGTAATTAACAGATATTAAGGAATTAGGAGGCTAAATCCTCTGCTCCTGCAAGGGCAGTCGCATTTTGCTTCGCAAAACAAGGAGGATTTGAAATCATGGATTTCACTTTAGACAAGAAACATGAAATGGCGCGTTCCCTGTTCAGAGAATTCGCTGAAAACGAAGTAAAACCTCTTGCACAGGAAACTGATGAGACAGAACAGTTCCCGGCAGAGACAGTTAAGAAAATGGCAAAATATGGATTCATGGGAATCCCGGTACCAAAGGAGTATGGCGGACAGGGATGTGATCCATTAACATATGTTATGTGTGTAGAAGAGTTATCAAAAGTCTGCGCTACAACAGGTGTTGTTGTTTCCGCACATACTTCTCTCTGCATCGATCCAATTATGACTTACGGTACAGAAGAACAGAAACAGAAATATGTCAGACCACTTGCTACAGGTGAGAAACTTGGTGCTTTCGCATTGACAGAACCGGGTGCTGGTACAGATGCCCAGGGCGCTCAGACAAAAGCTGTTTTAGACGGTGACGAATGGGTATTAAACGGATCAAAATGCTTCATTACCAATGGTAAAGTTGCAGATGTTTATATTGTAATCGCTATCACAAGCATTACAGAGGATAAGAGAGGAAGAAAGAAAAAGAACTTCTCCGCATTTATCGTAGAGAAAGGTGCTCCAGGATTCTCCTTCGGAACAAAAGAGAAGAAGATGGGTATCCGTGGATCTTCTACCTATGAATTAATTTTTGAAGACTGCAGAATTCCAAAGGATGCGTTACTTGGACCTGAAGGAAAAGGATTCCCAATCGCTATGCATACATTAGATGGTGGACGTATTGGTATCGCTTCCCAGGCACTTGGTATTGCAGAAGGTGCATTAGAGCGCGCAATCGCTTATACAAAAGAGAGAAAGCAGTTCGGTCGTTCTATCGCACAGCAGCAGAATACACAGTTCCAGTTAGCTGATATGGCAACAAGAATTGAAGCCGCTCAGATGTTAGTTTATAAAGCAGCAATGGCAAAAGCAAACCAGAAAGTTTACTCTGTAGAAGCTGCAAAAGCAAAATTATTCGCAGCAGAGACCGCTATGGCTGTTACAACAGAAGTTGTCCAGTTATTCGGTGGATATGGATACATCAGAGAGTACGATGTAGAGCGTATGATGCGTGATGCTAAGATCACAGAGATCTATGAGGGAACAAGCGAAGTACAGAGAATGGTAATTTCAGGTGCTTTACTTAAGTAATTATCTAACAATATAACATAAGGAGTGGAAAAATCATGAATATCGTAGTATGTATTAAACAGGTTCCTGATACAAAGGGTGGAGTAAAATTCAATCCAGATGGAACACTTGATTAGAGCAGCAATGCTTGCTATCATGAACCCAGATGACAAAGCAGGTCTTGAAGCAGCATTAAGAATCAAAGATGAGACAGGAGCAAAAGTTACAGTTCTTACCATGGGACTTCCAAAGGCTGATGCAGTTCTTCGTGAAGCAATGGCAATGGGAGCAGATGATGCAATCCTTGTAACAGACAGAGTATTAGGTGGAGCTGATACATGGGCAACATCTACTACAATCGCTGGTGCTCTTCGTAACTTAGATTATGATCTTATCATCACAGGACGTCAGGCTATCGATGGAGATACCGCACAGGTAGGACCACAGATCGCTGAACATCTTGGTTTACCAGTTATCTCTTACGCAGCAGACATTAAAGTTGATGGAGATTCTGTTATCGTTAAGAGACAGTATGAAGACAGATATCATGAATTAAAAGCAAAAATGCCATGTCTGATCACAGCACTTTCCGAGCTGAACGAGCCACGTTACATGACTCCGGGTGGAATCTTTGATGCATGTGACAAAGAAGTGACTGTTTGGGGAAGAGCAGACTTAAAGGATGTTGATGATTCTGACCTTGGATTAAAAGGATCACCAACAAAGATTGCAAAAGCATCTGATAAAGTAGCAAAAGGAGCTGGTGAGAAAGTAAATCTTGATCCGGCAGAATCCGTAGCATACTTGATCGGTAAATTCAAAGAGAAACACATTAATCTAAAAAAAATAAGGAAAAGTGGTGAATAAGATGTCATTAGAAGAATATAAGGGAGTATTTGTCTTTGCACAGCAGGTAGATAACGTATTAGATGGCGTTGCATTTGAATTGCTTGGCAAAGGTAAAGATTTAGCAAAAGACTTAAATACAGAAGTTACAGCAGTATTGATCGGTTCTGGCGTCAAAGGATTAGCAGACCAGTTGGCTGAATACGGTGCAGACCGTGTTATCGTTGTAGACGATCCTGAATTAAAAGAATACAGAACAGAGCCATATGCGCATGCACTTGCATCTGTGATCAATGAGTACAAACCAGAGATCATGTTAGTTGGTGCAACAGCTATCGGACGTGATCTTGGTCCTACTGTATCAGCAAGAGTTAAGACAGGTCTTACAGCAGACTGTACTTCTCTTGAAATCGGAGATTTCCCATTAGTTGCTGCTCCGGGAAAAGAATCGGAGCAGAAACACAACCAGTTGTTAATGACTCGTCCAGCATTTGGTGGTAACACAATCGCTACAATCGCTTGCCCGGATAACCGCCCACAGATGGCAACCGTTCGTCCAGGTGTTATGCAGAAGATTGCTCCAATCGCTGGTGCAAAAGCAAACGTTGTTGAATTCAATCCAGGATTCACACCTGACAACAGATATGTTGAAATCCTCAATGTTGTAAAAGCTGTAAAATCTACAGCAAATATCATGGAAGCTAAGATTTTGGTATCTGGTGGACGTGGAGTAGGTTCCAAAGAGAACTTCAAACTGTTAGAGGACTTAGCAGAAGTTCTTGGCGGTACTGTAAGCTGCTCCCGTGCTGTTGTAGAGAATGGCTGGTTACCAGTAGATCTTCAGGTTGGACAGACAGGTAAAACAGTTCGTCCACAGATTTACTTCGCAATCGGTATTTCCGGAGCAATCCAGCACGTAGCTGGTATGGAAGAGTCTGACATCATCATTGCGATCAACAAAGATGAGTCCGCTCCGATCTTCGATGTAGCTGACTACGGTATCGTAAGGCGACTTAAACAAGATCGTTCCGATGCTGACAGAGAAGATCAAAAGAAGCAAAGGCTGCTAGCAGCTAAATAATTTACGTGAATTGTATATACCAGGGTGAAAAGGTCTAAAGTCCGATGCAAGCTTGCTTGCAGGAGGAGTTTTGACCTTAGCACCCGCCAAAAACATGAATATATTAAAGTAGGCAGAGTGATTTTGCCGGTAGTGTTATAACAGGTGATGATCCCCGTCCGGGTTTCCGGGCGGGGATTTTTGCGTCTATATAGTCGGAAGAAAGTGCCGACGTCTGTTTTACAGGTGTTCTTTTTGCATTGGAAAACCATCACAAGATATTTGGTCAATTAAAATAAGGGAGTCTGATGCACAAATCAGGCTCCATATCTTCTGTTAAAGATTTCCATGACAGCGGTATAAATGTTGGGGTTGTTTTTTCGTACTTCAAGCAGCACACCCTTGCTATGACATAATTCTTCGATACTTTCAAGGCTTCGAAATGTCATTGCAAAAGTCTGTTTTCGTTTATAATCTCTCAAACAGCGTTCTGCGGTATTGTTTGTGGTTGGCACCCTCATGTCATGCAGGAAAAGAAGATGCTCTGTTTTATATTCCTGCATCCGGCGATATAAGTTGTAGCCTTCGCGGTAATACGGGCTTGGCTCATTACGTTTGTATTCTTCTTTGGCTTTGTCCAGGATTTCCTGATACTCTGTCTCAAAGCCAGCTACTGTTTGAGCGTCTAACGATGCTTCACCAGTATGTTCTTTCCGGTAATGTATCATTCGTTGGAGCAGTTCTCTCATTCGCCGGTTCCAGGTAAGGGATGACTCATTTTCCATGCTGTCTTTCAGATACCGTTCTACATGCGCAAGGCATTCCTGATGAGCGCTTCCATAACGGTAAAAAGTAATTTCATGATCGTGTACCAGAATCCCCCGGAAATCTTCTGTTACAGTTCCCTTTACGCCTTCATGCCCCTTTTTCTCACGGGCAAAGTAAAGTACCTTTTCCTCATCTGAAGATGCGCAGACAAATACATAGGCGCTTTCTCCGTTTACGCGGGCATTTGTACAGTCTGTATGCAGAACCGGACAGGACAGCAGGTCTGCAAAGATTTTTTTCCGTTCTGTTTCTGTTTTGGAAGAAAACTCACGGCAGAGTTTATTGATCATTCCTCTGGAAATTTTCAGCTTTCCACCTGTCAAATCAGAGAGAAAGCGCTGGCTTTTATCAATGGAAACTGCACAGTCTGTATTTAACAGAAATAAAAGTGACTTGATGCTGCCATCATAGTTCACATCATCAACCACTCCTGCGGGAAAAGCTGCATGGACTTTTTCTCCCGTCTTGGAGTTACGATATACATCTGCCTGATATTCCGTTACATGAAGAATCATTTCAATGGAAACAGCTGTTGGTATGATCTTCTTGTTTTTTGAAATTCCGGATCCTCTGCCTACAATTTTGGGCGTCAGGCAGTATGTACAGTCTGAGTTGCTTCCTGCTTTTT
>ENA-OQKX01000064-OQKX01000064.1-human-gut-metagenome-genome-assembly--contig:-NODE-64-length-18940-cov-3.767714_pt1 | contig 18940 bp, 22 predicted proteins | sample MGYA00242654_ERZ504810 | MGnify/ENA primary metagenome ERZ504810 (study PRJEB26092, sample SAMD00036378) | human gut metagenome | host: Homo sapiens | study: EMG produced TPA metagenomics assembly of... | reverse complement strand
AGTATAGCACAAACCTCCGCTTCCGGCTACCTTAACCCACCGTCTAAAGCCAGTGGGATTGCGGTAGCCCTATTTCAAGGGGGAAAAAGACATCATCTATGCATGCTTGCATGCAATTCGATGTATGTCTTATTGACCCGCACTACACTGAGAAAGTAGCAATTTACTGCTTAAAGGCAGTAAATTAGCGGATTAAATATGTATCTATATCCATCAGCTCTCTCTCATCTGCAATATCTACATATACACAGTCATGCTTCTTTGCCACACTTCTGCCACCCTTATCACCCTCCAGTGATAAAAGCTGTGGTATAAGCGATGAATTAAATACACACGGGTTGCCTACAGCATCTCCACAACGAAGTGAAAACGCCAATCGCTTACCCCCTGTATTTTTAAGCACTCTGTCTATTAATTTAATCACGCTTTGACTTTTTAAATATGGCTGGTCAGCTACTGCAAACATGTAATATTCCTCTTTTTCGGCAGTATGATGCGTCACTTCACTGCTTTTCTTAAGCTTTTTCTGCTCCTGCACCGCCATAATTCCTGCCTTTATAGTGTAGGATATGCCTTTTTTCGCTGTCCGGACTTATGACTGCATGGCAATCTGGGATACATGCGCAGTAGTCCAATATTTCCCGGTAACGGGTGACAACTGTTATATCTATGGTCCGGCTGTCTAATTTTGATTTATTATATCTATTTTTAATTTCCGCCAAGCGATCAAGCAAATGCCTGTACATAGGTTTTCCATCCAGCTCATAAAACAGTTTGTTACTTCCAAAACGGCGGCTGTTTCCAGCCGCCATGTATATGATATGAATCATTTCACTCTAAGGTCCTTTTCGTGCCAGTTTGGGTCTACCATTCCCATAAGTATTTTTTCAGGGGTAAACGGAACTGTCCTGTGCCATACGCCTGTTGCGCGATAAATGGCATGTGCCAGCGCAGGAGCCGGTGTATTGATAACTATCTCACCGATTGACTTAACTCCGAATGGGCCTGACGGCTCATAGCTTGTCTCAAATTCGACATTGATATTGCCCACATCCTGTCGTGTCGGTATCTTGTACTGCATGAGGTCATTTTCTGCGATTTTTCCACCGGCATTGTAGGTGACATTCTCATAAAGCGCCATGCCTATTCCCTGACCTATGCCGCCCTCGGTCTGTACACGCGCGAGGTTTGGATTGACCGGAATTCCGCAGTCCACAACAGCCTGATAATCAAGTATTTTAACTGCTCCTGTCTCCTTATCAAGCTCTATCTCGACCATTCCTACCATGTATGGAGGAGGTGAAACAGGTGATGAATATGTCGCTGTGACATCTACAGGTATCGTGTTGTTGACCTGTGATTTTGTTGCTATATCGGAAAGACTTACGCAAACCTCCCTATTGTCTGCACCGTCCGGATTTATGATATACACCTCTTTGCCGTCAAAATCCACCTCTGATGCAGCATGGCCCAGCATCTGTGCCCCGATTTTCTTTATGTTTTCACGAAGCTCAAGTGCTGCATTCTGTGTGGCCATTCCTGTAATGTAGGTGGTTGATGAGGCATATGAACCTGAATCATAAGGAGAAGCATCCGTATCCGCTCCAAACACGGTTATATCATCCGGCTCGCAGTCGAGTACCTCAGCCGCCATCTGCGCAAGTATGGTATCACAGCCTGTTCCCATGTCTGCCGCGCCTATCATCATATTGTAGGTGCCACAGTCTGAAAGCTTTAAGGTACACGATCCGACATCTACATTTGATATGCAGGAGCCCTGCATTGCAAGTGCCATGCCTGCCGCACGAACCTTGCCATTTCCCATATCGCGGACAGGATACTTATCTGCCCAATGGAAATTATCCGCACAGTGCATTATGCATCTGTCGAGTGCACATGCATTGGCTGTCTCGCCAAAATATGCCGGCATAAACATGCCCTCACGGACGATATTTTTCAAACGAAGCTCAACCGGGTCTATATGCAGCTTTTCAGCGAGCTCATTGACAGTTGATTCAAGTGCAAAGATACCCTGTGTAGCTCCGTAGCCTCTATATGCTCCTGCCGCCTGCACGTTTGTGTACACAACATCGCACGAAAATCTGGTTGCCTCGCAGCCTCCTGTATAAAGAGGGAGCGATTTATGACCTGAGAGTCCTACTGTTGTAGTGCTATGCTCTCCGTATGCTCCACCATTTGACAGCGTATAAAGATCTATCGCCCTTATATGACCATCCCTCATTGCTCCAAGACGCACGGTGACCTCCATCTCATGACGCGGTGACGCGATAGTCTGGCACTCTTTTCTGCTGTAGATTATCTTGCTCGGACGCTTTGTCTTCCAGGTAACAAATGCCGGATATACCTCACAGACCGCTGTCTGCTTGGCACCAAAGCCTCCTCCGATACGCGGCTTTTCAGCACGCACCATGGACTTAGGAATATCGAGTGCATTGGACAGTATTCGGCGCAGGTGGAAAACAATCTGTGTCGAGCTGATGCAGTGAAGCCTGCCGTATCTGTCTATCTCACAGTATGCTCTGCAGGTCTCCATATATGCCTGCTGCGCTGCCTTTATGCGATAGGTGTGCTCAATAATCTCATCGCACTCCGACAGAATTTTCTCTACATTTCCATGCTCATCCTCCTCATGATGAATGAGATTGCGCTTTACATCGCCTGTATTTATGCTGGATGACCAGTCATCCTCAGGATGCACAAGCACCTTGTTGTCCAGCGACTTTCTGAAGTCAAGCACCGGCTCAAGAATCGTGTACTTTACTTTTATCATGTTAAGAGCCTTGTCTACAGCCTTTTCCGATTCACCTACCACAATAGCGACAGCGTCACCTACACTTCTAACATGACGGTCAAGGATTAGTCTGTCGTACGGTGACGGCTCCGGAAAGGTCTGGCCTGCGATAGAAAAACGCTTTTTCGGAACATCCTCCCAGGTGTATACTGCGACCATGCCCGGTACCTTAAGAGCAATATCTGTCTTTACATCCTCGACAATTGCATTCGCATAGGGGCTTCTAAGAAGCTTTATGACAAGCGCATCACGCGGTGTGATATCATCAGTAAATACCGGCTTTCCGAGTAAAAGCTGGCTCGAATCCTTCTTCGGTATACATTTTCCAACTGCGTGATAATCCCTTCTCGCGCGGTTGAAGCTGTTTACATTAGTTTGATTTGTGCTCATCCTGCCACTCCTTTCCGATATCCTCTCCGTAGACGCCTGCCTCAAGATTAAGAGGTGCGCCCTCTTTCTTACTGTTTAAAAAATTTCTGATTGAGCGCAGCTGACTCTGATATCCTGTACAACGGCACAGATTTCCTGAAAGATATTCAAGAATTTCCTCGTCAGTCGGGTCAGGATTTTCTCTCAGAAGCGCCACAATATTTACAATATAACCCGGATTACAGAAGCCGCACTGATCCGCTCCCTGTGCAGCAAAAAATCCTGTAAACTGCTTAGCTTCCTCCTCAAGTCCCTCAAGGGTATCCACGGCTCTGCCGTCTGCCCTGCCTATCGGCATGCTGCATGACAGCACAGGCTTTCCATCCAGAAGCACTGTACAAAGACCACAGTTGCCTGACTCACAGCCCCTCTTCACTGAAAAGCAGTTGTGCTTGCGGCAGAAGTCCAAAAGCACCATATCCTGGTCAACCGAGTCGATTATTAACTTTCCATTTAATTTTATTTTAACATCCATATACATGAATTCCTTCCTACTTAATGCTCGTGCATTGATGTCATCACACTAATAAAGCTTCCAAAGTTTCCTGCATAACTTCCATGCATCCGGTAGCGATTACCTTATATCATCGCAGAGGTCAAGCGACTGTGTGACAGCGCGGCGTGTAAGCACCCGGCAGATCATCTCTCTGTACTCGGCTCCTGCTCTGATATTGCTTCCAAAACGGATATGCTCTGCAACATATTCTGCAAATTTATCTATTTTTGCATTGTTCTCGGAGTTCTCCGTCAAAGCTACATTACCGTGCGTCTTTGCATCTACTATACCATCGAGTATGCCGTCCTTATCCCACACAGGCTCTGCCATATATGGTGATGCTCCGATGACCGCCACATACCTGCCGTTTCTATTTGCCACTGCACATGTGAGCACAGGAAAGTCTGTTGACTGGTTTCTCTGGCTTAAGTATACTACGCCCTTTGCATTTTTCGGCACTATTACTGATACGAGCACATCGCGCGTGGTTCTTGGAAGTGCCGCAAACTCGTCCAAATCCATAATTCCTGCCTTGTGAAGCTGCACCTTTGCTCCCAGCGCTCTGAAAATCGTCATGACATCTGAAAATCCAAATCTGCCCCAGATGCTTCCTCCGACAGTCGCCACATTTCTAAACTGCACTCCGACGATATGTCTGACCGACTCTGCGATTGCACCGTGTGTATATGCATTCAGGGCTTCATGTGTCTCTATCTGCCTGAGGGTTGCATATGCACCGATTCTAAACTCGTTTTCATCCTCATCAATCCGGTCAAGTCCGAGATCGCACAAATCAATTGCCGTGCCAAGTGTCTTATTTTTCATTTTGAGCCAGAGCATGCCGCCCAGCACAAAATTCGGTTTTTTCTGATAAAGCTCATAGGCTTCATCAAGGCTTTGCGCCCTCACATACTGATTGTAATAAAACATATTTTTCTCCTATATCAATACATTTCAAGCTCATACATGGCTTCCCACCTAATGTCCTGCTCCTTCATAAAGGCTATGAGGCTCTCCCTGTCTGAGAGCTCTGCACGCCATGCCAGACCACAGCCCGCCGATATAGCAGACGGAAGAGGAATCGTGCGCCCCGGAATACCACATGCCTTGCCCTTGATATCCAGCTTTAACGGCGCTGTGGTAGTCTCGAAGGTAATGATTAGCCGCTTTTTCTTTTCTCTTACCAAATTATTATCCATCACATCACACTTAATATAACACTAAGGACTCACAATAAGAGAGGCTGCAGCCATTTTCTCGGCGATATCATACATGTTCGTCACCTCTCCGACTGCAAGCTTATCTGACAGCTCATAGTAATTCAGACATGTTCCGCAGGTAAAGATTTTCACGCCACGATTCTTAAGCTCCTTTAAATCCTCAAGGCACTCTGAGCCATCACAGGTCAGCTTTGCTCCTCCATTGTAGAAAAGCATGGTTTCAGGCGGATTGTCCTGCTGCGAAAGTGCATAGATGAAGCCCTTTATGAGTACACTGCCCAGCTCCTCGCTGCCCTCTCCCATATAGGAAGAGCGGATTACAACGACTCTGTTATCTGTAGCCGGCCTGCATGTGTACTGTGAAGCTTCGTCTGTATCCGAAAACGCTCCTGTGTTAAGAGTCTCAATTGTCAGCTTTACACTGTAGCTTCCGTCGTCGAGCTTATTGCTGTCGCAGCTATAGCCCTTCTGTGCAGCCATCTTTTTTAAATTTTCTACTGCAATTTCATTGTCCACAAGTGTCTCCACTGTGTCCGGCTGTGTGAGAGCCTCAATTGCCTTCTTTGTCTTTACTACCGGGATTGGACATGTATCCCCGATTGCATTTACTGTAATCATATTTATAATCCTCCCTATGTTATTTAACTTGTCAACCCTCAAAATGCAGAGCATGCAGCCTGTCAGCATATTTACATAAGCTATGATAGCTTAAAATCAGTTCACATATATCGGCACATCGCAGCGCTTAACAAATCGTCCCACCTTTGCAGCCGGAAGCCCTGCGGCTTTAAGCTCATGCAAAAAGGTATCTGCCTCAAAGGCTTTTACTGCAAACAGCAGTCCTCCTGAGGTCTGCGGATCGAAGAGCACCTCCTCCATTGAGAAAGGTATATTTTTTGCAAAACGCACCTTGTCACCTACATGGTTTCTGTTGCGCTGCGCCGCTGCCGTGAGGAAAAACTCATCTGCGCATCGCAGTGCTCCGGTAATGACCGGGATGGAAATCGAGTCTATAAGTGCTGTTATATCATCATTTAACATCTCACTCAGATGTCCTAAAAAGCTAAATCCCGTGACATCTGTGCATGCATGTATATCGAAAGCATGACTGATTTCGGATGCTGCCTTATTCAGTGTGGTCATAGAGCTTACCGCATCCTCAATTGCACCTAACGGAGCCTCCCCGACGCGGTTTGCGTTGCATACAAGCCCCACTCCGAGTTTCTTTGTAAGTATAAGCACATCTGACGGCTGCCCTGTGTTGTTGCTGTAAATATGCTCCGGGTGGACCGTACCCATGACTGAAAGACCGTATTTTACATCACTGTCTGCTATAGAATGGCCGCCCGCAAGTGTGCCGCCCGCCTCTATCACCTTATCGGCACCGCCCTGCATTATTTTGCCGAGTATATTCAGGTCCATTTTCTCCGGGAAACAGACGATGTTCAATGCGGTCTTTACTGTGCCGCCCATCGCATAGATATCACTGAGCGCATTTGCGGCCGCTATCTGTCCAAACGTATACGGATCATCAACCATCGGCGGGAAAAAATCAAGCGTCTGGACTATCGCCGTGTCATCTGAAATTCTGTACACTGCCGCATCATCGCTGCTATCATATCCGACGAGCAGATTGCTGTCTTTTTCGCCCTTTGGCAACTTTGCTAAAACATGACTTAATAAATCCGGACCAAGCTTTGCAGTACAGCCACCGCCTTTGCAAAACACTATTTCCTGTGGCATGTTTGCTCCTTTCCATTGTTTAATACTGTTTATCTCAATGCCGCAATCTGCATAAGCGCTTCAGCGGCCTCATTTATCTCATCATTTGTATTATAATATGAAAATGAAAATCTCACCATACCCTGTTTTTGTGTTCCAAAGAATTTATGCATCAGTGGTGCGCAGTGTATGCCGCTTCTTGTTGCAATGCCATACTCATTCATAAGTATATCCGACACCTCAGCAGAATCCATATCAGCTATATTTACTGAAACAATCGCACAATGTGCTCCATTATCGGGCAGCATGTCGAAATCCCCATATATCCTGCTTCCCGGGATTATCTTTATTTTCTTTAGAAAAGCCTTCATCAACATATACTCTTTAGCATATATGTTATCCACACCAATTTCTTCAATCGCCTTTATTCCTGCCAAAAGCCCTGCAATTCCCGGGCCATTTAAGGTACCGGCCTCAAGTCTTGTCGGAAGCTCCACAGGCTGGCTCTCAAGAAAGCTGAGCACGCCGGTGCCACCGCTTTTAACCGGCTTTATATCTGCTCTTTCTCCCACATAAAGTCCTCCGGTCCCCTGTGGACCCATCAGCCCCTTGTGCCCTGTGAAGCAGAGCACATCAATATTCATGTCTTTTACATTTATCGGAAGCACACCGGCTGTCTGCGATGCGTCAACTATAAATAAAAGGTCATGCTTTCGTGCGATTTGCCCTATTGACTTAATGTCCACCACATTGCCTGTGAGATTTGAAGCATGTGTGCAGACGATGGCTTTTGTTTCCGGACAAATTGCAGCCTCTATATCCCGCGGGGAAATTATCCCTCTTTTTATTCCTTCATCACTGCATGGCACAATATCCACGCACACTCCCCTCTCCCTTTGCATATAAAGAGGTCTGAGCACCGAATTGTGCTCGAGCTGTGTCGTAATCACATGCTCTCCCGGCTCAAGCAGTCCGTGGATTGCAATGTTGAGCGACTCAGTGGAATTTGCCGTAAAAACAAGTCTATCCGCATCCTCCCCGCCGAAAAATTCTGTAAGGCACATTCTGGCCTCATATATTTTCCTTGACGCATCAAGCGATGCATCCGACATTCCCCGACCTGAATTGCCGCAGTGCTTCATTGCATCAAGCACAGCATCATATACCGCATCCGGCTTTTTAATTGTTGTGGCAGCGTTGTCCAGGTAAATCATAGTATGTCCTCATTTACTTCTCATCCAAGCAGATAAAATTTCTTTATATAAAGCTCATCATTTATATTTTTGCTAAGCATATTTGCTTCTGTATGCTTTGGAAGATTTGCATAAATTGTTGAATCATTATTTAATTCGCACGATACTTCCCATGTTTTTAGTTCTTCAACTATTTTATAATCTTTAATCCTGATTATATTTTTATTGTTATATGCAAGTACCGATTTTGCTTTACTTGCAGATATTACTATATCCTGAGGGAAAACACCTATGTGTGATATGTTGTCCGTATCCATCGCAAGCTGTTCAATCTGCTCATCAGTGACCTCAAATACGCTATCCCATTCCACGGCAAGAACATGATGCTTATCCTGCCATTTCACCTGTGATATATTGTTGCAGCCCACAAGCAGTGCCTGCTCCACAGACATAGGCCGCATGAAGAAATCTTTTTTGTCGCGGACTGCACTCAGCATGCCGCTCTCAATACTTCCGATACGCTCTGCCAGACGATACACCTCATCGCGATTGTGTGACACAAAGATAACAGGATTGTGAAAATCGGAAAGCATCTCCATAAGCTCTGATTCCATACTTCTTTTCACATGCTCATCCAGTGCCGAAAAAGGCTCATCGAGCAGTATACACTCCGGTTTAGCCGCAAGCATGCGAAGCATTGCCACGCGCTGCCTCTGGCCTCCCGAGAGATGATCCGGATATGTGTCTGCCATGCCATCAAGCCCATACCGCTTCAGCCAGACCTTCACCTTTTTTTCATCGCGATGTCCCATTGCTATGCATATATTTTCCATCACGGTCATTGTAGGAAAAAGTGCATAGTCCTGAAACAGATAGCCTACCCTGCGCTTACCGGGGTGCAGATTTATGCGATTTTTTGAGTCATACAGCACCCGGTCATTTAATGATATAAAGCCTGAATCAGGAGTCTCTATCCCTGCTATACACTTGAGTGTCATACTCTTTCCTGAGCCCGACATACCAATTACGGACACAATCTCGTCCGTAAGCTCCATGTCAACCGAAAGCATGAAATTATCCAACTGTTTTTTATTTTTACTATGAGCGACATTATTTTTTCTCTTTCTCTTTATGCCCTTGCTTTTGCCGCATATCATATTTATCGATACAAGGCATGCAAACGAAATCGCTATGATTACTATGCACCAGAAGCCCGCTGTGGCATAGTCACCACTTTGGATGACCATTGCTATCTGCTGTGATATGGTCGATGTCTTTCCCGCTATATTTCCGGCAAGCATTGATGTGGCGCCGTACTCACCGATAGCTCTGGCAAAGGCCAGTGTGACACCCGATATGATGCCGGGCTTTGCCATCGGCAAACGTATTTTCCAGAAAACCTTCCACTCACTTATGCCGAGAGTGCGCGCCGCATATATGACATTTTCGTCTATCTGCTCAAATGCCGCTCTCGCATTTCTGTACATGAGAGGGAGTGCAATGATGGTCGCTGCAACCACACAGCCAAGCCACGTGTGTACTACCTGTATACCCATGCTATTGCTTAAAAAACTTCCAAAGGGACTTCTTGTACTGAAAATCCTTAAAAGGATGTATCCAGCCACGGTAGGCGGCAATACCATCGGAAGTGTCAGCAGTCCATCCCAGAATGCCCTCACTCTGCCCTTTGTGTTTATAACAAGCTCAGCAAAGGCTATTCCAATAAAGAATGAAAAAACCGACGCTACTATTCCTGTTTTTAATGTTATCCAAAGCGGTGCGAAATCAATCGTTCCCATTATTCATTTACCGTAAAATGATATTTCTCAAATACTGACATTGCCTCATCTGTCTGAAGGTATGCGATAAATTCCTTTGCTGCTTCAAGCTCATCTGATGTAGTGCTGTCTCCCTTTAAGGCTGCTATCGGATAGATGACATCGCCTGTTAAGCTGTTTGGAAGCTTTTCTATAATATCAAGCTGGTTCTCGTATCCGAATGTATCTGAGTAATAAACTGTTCCTATACTCATTTGCGCCCTCAGCTACGGCAGATGCAACCGCACCTACATTGGCACAGCTGTTTATTTCCAGACCGTCAAGTGCCTTTGAGATATCAGAATCTGAAATATCCTGTGGCTTTGAAGCATCTCCTTCAACCATTTTTGAATTTACAAGTGCTACTCTGGTGTACTGTCCTACAGGAACTGTTCCGTCAGCAAGTGCCATATTTTTAGCCTTTGAGATGTCTGCAAAGCTGGTAACTGCCGTGCCACTATTCTTATATGTAACAAGGCACACCTGGATTAGTTAAAGGTCAACACGAGTATCATCAACCACGCTTCCTGCTTCATAACCATTCTGAAGCTCATCCATCTGTGCCACTCCTGCTGAGAAAAAGATATTGCACTTCGCGCCCTCTTTAATCTGTGCCATCAGAGTTCCCGAACTGTCATAGTTGTTCTGGAAGTTTACATTTGGATGCTCCTTGGTGTAGGCTGCACAAATTTCATCCATAACACTGTTTAAGCTCTTTGCCGCAAAAATCGATAAATCTACATCTACATTACCGTTCTCTGTCTGCGCGCTGCTTGTCACAATTTTATCAGTAGCATTACCGCTCTCTGCAGTATCCTTCTTTCCGCAGCCTGCAAAAAGTCCTGCTGTAAGAATAAGTCCAAGCGTAAGTCCTGCATATGCTGCAAATTTTCTCTTTAAACCCTTGCGCTCCTTTACTGATTTATCAGTGCCTGTTGCTCTTCTTAAAATCACACTTTTAATCTCTCTTTTCTTTTTATTTATTCATCATTTGATCTGCTCCAGCAGCACTGAAATGCTACCTCCGCACACCATTCCCTCATTCTCGGCATCGTCAGTATTCATGCTGACATCAATCAGCTCACATTTGAACTCCTGATTGCGAAACAGCCTCCTGCAGCGGCTTATAACTAAAGCCTCCGCACAGCCTCCGCCTATTGTTCCAACAATACGGTTGTCTGAGCTCACAAGCATCTGTGTGCCAACTCCGCGCGGTGCACTGCCGTTCTTTTTTATGATGGTACACAGTATGTACTTCTCATCCGGGGAGTGTGTAACTGATGCACAATGCCCAGCCACCTCAGTAAGTGCGTCAAGCACTTCGTTATCTATCTGAGTGCAGCTTGTACGCTCATTTTTACACTTTACTATCTCGCTTATCACCGAAAGAGCAATTTCCTCCGGTGTCTGTCCACCTATTGCAAGGCCTATCGGAGAATGTAATCCTGATATAATTTCCTGTGAAAATCCCGATTCTTCAAGGTCTTTTTTCACTATCACAGCTCTTTTCTTTGAGCCCATCATACCCACATAGGCATAGGACTTTGTGAATATCTCTGTGAGGCATTCCATATCGAAGCGATGTCCTCTTGTCATGCATACATAGTAATCATCCGCCTGCGGCTGTAGCTTGGCGAGAGTTTCTTTATAATCGCCGCAAATCACATGGTCTGCGCCTTGGCGCTTTGCATTGTCTGCAAACAAAGGTCTATCCTCTATCACCCATATGTCAAATGCCAAAAGCGATGCCATGCGTACAAGTGCCGCCGATACATGCCCTCCACCGCAGATTATGAGACGTGGTCTGCTGCCTATCTGCTGTCTGAACATCACAATGGAATTATCATTGTCATCTATTTCATCTGCCCACACATTGCCGTATGCCACTCTTATTCTGCCATCTATATAGAGTGCCTTTGCCCCGGCATGTGCTCCTTCTATGACTGTCAAAAGCTCACAGCGGCTGTCCACAGGTCTGTCCTTTATCGAAGCATATATGTTGGCCGGAATCAACTTCACCTCGTCACCGGCATGAATCTGACCACCTCTTACGACTACCGCAAACACACCCTCCTTTTGGCATAATGCACTCGCCCATCCTCTTGTATATGGCACAATGCGAATGGCACTGCTTGCCTATCTGCGTCATCTCAAGGATGGTATCTCCTATGCAAAAGCGTGTACCAAGAGGCAGATTTCCTAAATCAAATCCTGAAATAATTAAATTTTCACCGAATGCACCGTTGTCTATCTGTGCCCCTCTTGCCCTGAAGTCATCTATTTTCTCCGCGGAAAGCAGGCTGACCTGCCTGTGCCACTTTCCGGCATGTGCATCTCCCATGATGCCGTAGTCTGCAACAAGCTCCGCCTGTGGCACCTCTCTCTTTTCAGTTCCTCTCTCTTTGCTTATATTGATTGCAAGAAGCTTTCCCATTATTTTCTATCAGCCCCCTATCCGGCTCATATTTCTTGCTGCATTTACTTCCGCAGCTTCTATCTCTGTAGTCTTTGTCTCTGTAGTTTTTGTATATGTCACTGCATTATCATTAAAATTGTGACACCTTGGCTTTGCCTTTATGGCAGCCCTTAGTGCCCGGACTATTGCAAAATCTTTTTCCACATCATCTGCAAAATCCCATGAATCAGGTACTAAATCCATCGTCACGCTGCTTCCCAGGCATGGCATAAGCCTGCCGTCAGCCGTAACACGTATGCGGTTGCAGGTGGCGCAGAACTTCCCATGAATTGCCTGAATCAGACCTACTCTGATACCAAGTTCCGGAAAAATGTAATACTCTGCCGGGCCGTTATCCGGAATTTTCCGTTTGTCATTTCCCGAATTAATTTCTTTTGTTTTTTCAGTATTTATACGGCAAGGTTCTCCATACAGTTTTGAAAGTGTACCAATAACCTTCTTATATGGCTCGACTCCGTTGGTGTGTCCTTCACCTACCGGCATCATCTCTATAAAGCGGATATCTGTACCTTTTTTTGCAACATATCGTGTGAGCGCCACCACATCTGTCTGCGGTGTGAGCACCACATTGATTTTCACTCTTATTCCGCACTCTATAGCGGCATTGATTCCATGCTTTACTTCTTCAAGCAGCGGTTTTTTTGTGATGCGTTCATATTCTGACGCATCTATAGTGTCCAGGCTCACATTTATGCTGTCTATGCCTGCTTCCTTTAACCACTTTGCATGCTGCGCAAGCAGTACTGCATTTGTAGTAAGCGATACGCTGCTGACACCCGGTATCTTTTTGATTTGTAAAACCATTTCATCAAGCTGCGGATGCAAAAGCGGCTCACCGCCTGTCAGACGAAAATGCTTAATTCCAAGCCTTGTGGCTGCGCGGACTATGCAAAGCACCTCTTTTACGCTAAGTATATTTAGTGCATGACAGTGCTCATTATTGTCACAGGGATTGCAGTAATAGCAGTTTAAATTACAGCTATCTATCACCGATATGCGCATATAGTCAATCTCTCTGCCAAATCCATCGCGCATGTTAAAAGCCCTTTCCAAAACCACAGTTAGGAAACGTGCAGACATCACAATTCAGGCAGAGGCCGCCTTCTCCAAGTCCGGCAAGCTCATCTGCATAAATCATATCACGTGCCATAAGCCTAGGCAACACAATATCAAATATCGTGCGCTTATTGTACATGGCACAGCCGGGCAGCCCACATATCGGCACCAGCCTGTCACCTGCATCATAGTACGACAGCAAAAACATGGCTCCCGGAAGCACCGGCGAGCCGTATGACACAATCCGTGCGCCTGTATTTTTGATGGCAAGTGGCGTTTTATCATCAGGATCCACGCTCATTCCACCTGTGCAGAATACAATTTCCGCTCCGGCTTCTATCGCGCGTAAGCATCCGTCTGTGATTTTTTTGTCATCATCATCAAACACCTCATGAAACATCATCTGTGCGCCAAACTCTGCTATTTTTTTTTCATAACAGGTGTAAATGCATCCTGTATCCTGCCATGGTACACTTCGTTTCCGGTTGTAATTATTGCTGCTTTTCTGACCACAAACGGCTTAATATCAAGGATTGGACCATCCTCACATATATTAGAAGCTTCCTTTAGCTTATCTTTTTTTATGACAAGCGGTATGATTCTTGTTCCGGCGAGCTTATCACCCTTTTTCACAGTGGTATTGCCGTGCCTTGTGGCTATCATCAGCTCTCCAAAGGAGTTGACCTTTTCAAGCTTTTTGCTATCCACCTTAAGCAGTCCATCACAGTCTGCGATTACCTCTATCTTGCCCTCCTTTACGGAGGACGGATGCATTTTACTTACAGTGCCGCAAGAAACGCCTGATTGTGTGTCTGCTTCAATTTTCTTTGTGCCACATGCGCTCATACGATAAAGCACCTCCGCAGCCTCATTCTCGTGCATCATGGTCTCATCATTTTCCCATATATATATGGTATCTTTTCCGACACTAAGCAGCACCGGTATGTCCTCTTTTGTTATGATATGCCCCTTGCGAAAAACTGCATCCTTTTTCACGCCGGGAATAATCTGTGTGATATCGTGGCAGAGCACCTGTCCGACTGCCTCAGTTGTCTTCATAAGCTTCATATAATCCCACACTCCAATTATTATCTCTGTAAATATTAACTATTCCAAACCACACCTAGTACACCGACCGCACTCACTGTCATACTGCAGTAAAATATCAAGCCCATGCTCTATATTTCCCATCAGAAAATCCATGCTCTCCGACACTGCCTTCACACTGCCGGGCAGATTAACTATCAGTGTGTTTTTCCTGATGACGCAAACGCCTCTGCCAAGCATGGCGCGCGGTGTAAGACTCATGCTGTACGCTCTCAGTGCCTCAGCGATACCCGGTGCATTGCGCTGTGCAACATCCATTGTAGCTTCCGGCGTGATATCCCTAGGTGAAAAACCTGTGCCGCCGGTTGTAAGCACCAGATTGCATTTCATGTCATCACTCAACCTGACAAGCTCGTCTGCAATCTGTTTTCTCTCGTCCGGTATGATTTTATATGAAACCACCTCGTACTCATCTTTGGGAAGCATCTGTCTTATTTTCGGGCCGCTTTTATCCTCGCGCCGACCCGCTGCGCCTTTATCACTTATTGTTATAATCCCTACAGTATACATTACATCACCCTGTTATCCTTGATTAAATGTGTATTTTTAACTATTCAGCTGTATAGTGTCCACTCTTTCCACCGGATTTTTCAAGCAGATGTATCTGCCCGATTTCCATTCCACGGTCTAGCGCCTTACACATATCATATATGGTAAGAAGCGCCACACTGACCCCTGTCATGGCCTCCATCTCTACACCGGTTTTGCCCACACAGGCTGTCGTGCAAATTGCCATGATACTGCTGTTTTTTTCATCCAGCTCAAACTCAACATCACACTTTGTCATAGCAATAGGGTGACAGAGCGGAATAAGCATGGAATTGTTCTTTGCTCCCATGATTCCTGCAATCCTTGCCACTCCCAGCACATCACCCTTTTTAGCCGTGCCCGTAGATACAGCCCTGTATACAGCGTCATTTACCTTTATCGTGCCGCAGGCTTTCGCCACGCGGTATGTGTCATCCTTTGCGTGCACATCCACCATGTGGGCTTCCCCTGCCTCATTAAAATGTGTGAGCTTTTCTTTATTTTGTTCCTGATTATTGATATCTAATCCGTTTTGCTGCGTCAATTAATTAATCCTCATTGTAACTGTTCAGTTACCATAATTTATTATCTATTAGTAACTGCACATTTAATAAACCCTTATGCCGTGCTCAAATGCCGATACCGCCTCAAGCACACTGCCTGCTATACTCCTTGCCTTGTCAGAGATCGTAAAACAATTTGAAAGCTCCCCTTCGCGTGGATCGATATCCGCTATCTTGAAGCCTTCCTTGAAATAATAACCCTCACGGATAAGACCTCGTATGATGCCTGTAATTGTAGCATTTACCGGAACATATTCAGACAATTTATTGTCATAGCTTCCTTTATCCGGATATATCCGCGCTATCTCATCGCCCTTTTGCACAATATCTCCGATTTTTCTGACATCATAAATATATCCTGCTGCCGGAGCGTGTATCACACGCTCACTTGTGAAGCCTGCGATATTTCCCGGAACCCCTGTGTTGGGCTGTGCCATGCCATCGGTAATGATGCGCGCCAGATTGTGCCCACGCATGGACTCAATCACCAGATGCACGTCCTTGCCTGCCGTAAAGCCCGGACCTACTCCTATCACAAGCGGTGCCATATTTATTGTGGTGCCCAGATTTTTCTTTGCTATTATGGCATCTACCACAACATCCGGTCTAAAAAGTGCAATTGATTCACCGGTTGGGTCTATGAGAAGCGGAACCTCTCCGGCCTCAAGCACAGCTTCGATAGCTGAGCTCTTCCACTTTTGCGATGCAATATGAGCTTGCGGTGTGTCATTTATCCCGGAAATTGTCTCTGCATCATTCAAGGCAGGAAGCAGTCTGGCTGTCAGACCCTCTACAGTTGCGCTCCCATCATACACTGCCTCGCAAAAGGACACCTGACGCCGTATGGCTGCCGGATAGTCTGTCTCAAGCGCTATCACCCGATGTCCTGCACGGTGCAGTCTGTGGATGATGCCTGTCGCAAGATCGCCTGCACCACGGCATATGATTAACAAATTTTTCTTTTTATTTGATTATTGCTCATATAATTAGTTACCCTGTTAACTTATTATTTCCATGTTTATCTGTAATATGTCGAAATCCGTCCTTTAAACCCGCTGTCGCGAAGCTTTTTGACATAGACCTGACGCAGCGTGTCTATAACCGAGTCATCAACCACTACATCCTCTGCCATTCCTAGCTCGTTTTGCATAAGCTCATATCTGAACACAACGTCTTTACACAGCTTGCCCTTTTCCCACGTGCCAAGCACTATGATAACATCTGTGGTGAGCGGATATATGACAGGCTCATCCGCTGCCGGATATTTGAGAGAATGGTGCTTTGCTCCATCTGCTTCGATTATAACATAATCTAACGCCTGTGGCATGTCTTTAATCAGTTTATCGAGCAAATCATACGGCAGTCCGCACATCTTTGGCTTTGACTGTTCTGATATTTTCTGTTCAGATATTTTCTGCCCCGCCATACAATATCCATCTTTTATTATTTTATCCCTTAACGCAAAAAAATCGCAGGATAGGTCAGTGTCAGCTTCGACATACATGTGCGTTGTTGTTGTGACAAGCACACCTTTTCCACTCCTGTGATATTCCCTTGCAAGCTTATGAACGAGTGTGGTCTTTCCACCTGCGCCCACTATTGAAATCAATTTTTCCATATATTTCCATACTTTCCCACAAATAATAAAGCCGCCGGTGTACTTAATGCACCGGACGACTTTAAAATCCTAAGCGTTAATCATCCACACGCTTCACATCATCTTTTTCTTCCATATCCCACATATATGGTGCGTTCTTAGATTTCTTCGGCAAAATAATATTGAGAAGAATAGCGCAAAGTGAGCAAGGCACGATACCTGAACCGCCAAATATAAGCTGTACATAGTATGGCAGGTGTGATGTAGCACCTGTTGTAGCGCCAAGTCCGTAGCCTAAACCGATTGCAACTGAGATAATTGTAATCTCACGGCTGCCGATTGGCTCCTTTGTGATGAGCTCAATTCCGGAAATCAGGATAGAGGCAAACATCATAACCGCAGCTCCGCCGAGCACCGACTGAGGCATGATTGACATGAGAGCTCCAATTTTTGGGCAGAAGCCGCAAATGATGAGGAATATAGCTCCCATTGAAATAGCAAATCTATTGACAACCTTTGTCATTGAAACAAGACCTACATTCTGTGAGAATGAGGTATTTGGCAGTACTCCGAAAAGCGCTGCAAATGATGAACCAAGACCGTCACAGATAACACCGCCGGAAAGCTCTGAATCTGTAGCCTCTCTGTCCATTCCACCCTCCACACAGGCTGAGATATCGCCAACTGTCTCTATTGCAGTAACGATAAACATGATGCCGATTGGGATGATTGCATTGGCATGGAAGGAAATTCCCACATCTGAAAGCTTTCCAAAGCCTATAAAGCTTGGAACTGCTATCCATGCTGCATTTTTAACCTCGTCAAAGTTTACTACCCATGAATATGTGTATTTGACACCGTCAGCAGTCACACCTGTATGTGACATGGTAAGTGTCATAATGATTGCTACAACATATCCTGCCAGAATACCAAAAAGGATGGCAGATGATGAAAAAATACTGCGCGACGGTGCAAAATGCTTAAGAAGCACGATTACTATAAGTACAACCATTCCAAGAAAAAGGTTTGGCAGTGAGCCGTAATCATTTTTGCCTGTGCCACCGCAGAAGTAGTTGATTCCCACTCCAAGGAGTGAAAGTCCTATTGCTATAACAACTGAGCCTGTAACGATTGCAGGGAAAAACTTGCGTAAAGGCTTTAAGAAGGCTCCGAGTATGCCTTCGAAAATACCTCCTACAAGGCAGGCTCCCATAATAGCTCCATATGCTATAACTCCGCCGCCACACGCTGCAACTGTATTATTTAATACTCCAAGAAAGCCCGAAGAAGTTCCCATAACGATAGGTACCTTTCCGCCGATCGGTCCGATGGAAAACATCTGTACTAATGTGACAATACCTGCGATAATCATGGCATTCTGTAAGAGAGCTGTTCTAAGCTCCGCAAAGCCTGCGTCCGCTGTGAGTCCACATGCTCCCATAACTATGATAAGAGGTGTAAGGTTTCCGATGAACATAGCCATAACATGCTGCAGTCCAAGCGGAATAGCCTGAGACAGAGGTATTCTGCCCTCAAACTGGTAAGGTGAAGAGTTTGTTGTCTTTTTCATTGGTTCCTCCAAATATTTATACTCTTATTTAATAAAAAAATCACAAAATTATTTTACGATCATAAGGCTATGCGGTCAATTTAGTATTACTTATAATATAATATCCATCTACTTATAAATACATGCTATTGAAATCCAGACATATCCATATCTTCGAGAGACATCTCAACCTTTACTTTCTGCGAGTCGATTATACCCTTGGAAAGTAAAACAACAGTTTCATCTGTACTCTCGTTGTCCCAATCCACGCCTAATACATTTCTGCCATTCATATATATAGGAAACTTTAAACCGGAAGACCTTTTAATATTCTGCCTATCCTTTTGCTCTTCCTCATAGATAAACACATCCGAC
>ENA-OQKX01000063-OQKX01000063.1-human-gut-metagenome-genome-assembly--contig:-NODE-63-length-18964-cov-3.188193_pt1 | contig 18964 bp, 23 predicted proteins | sample MGYA00242654_ERZ504810 | MGnify/ENA primary metagenome ERZ504810 (study PRJEB26092, sample SAMD00036378) | human gut metagenome | host: Homo sapiens | study: EMG produced TPA metagenomics assembly of... | reverse complement strand
ATACAGTCAACAAACAAACAAGACCTAATTACACAAGACTTCCAATCGGACCAAGACGGTTGGAAAGCCAATTGGAAATAGAAAGAAGACTTGGAGTAAGCAGGAATTGAATGAGAAAGGAGGTACAGTCCAATGGGACGATGATCAAAACAAAAACTTCATGGTAAGCGTGGTAGTGTCTGAAAATTTCAGCGGGAAAAGCCTTTTGGAATAGAAAATAATAATTGAGGGTATTTAGGATAAGATACCAAGAGTGAGAAAGGCAATGGATATGTACAGACATTTTACTGATGAAGATGCTGCGGAAAGATACCACAGAAGGTAATTTGAGGGTAAGATGTGCGGAAGAAGTTCATTTTATAAAAAGCGAGAGAGCAGACTTCAGATTATTATTCAATATAGAGATTACATATCACTAATTTTCTAAACAGATGGAAGTATCTGTGAGCTGAAGAAAATAAATTACAAAAGAAAGGAACAAAAAATTGAATAACGAAACCGAGTAGAACGGTCACTGTATTTTTAGATTTGAAAGTATGGTGGCCGTTTCTTATTGTTGTGATATATAATGAAAGTAAAATGTATGGGAGAAATGATATGGAATATATAGCACATAAAGATGGGGATAGAATTCAGACGGTTTTGGAACATTTAACCGGAACGGCTCAATTGGCTGGAGCATTTGCAGATGCATTTGGAAAACAGGAATGGGGGTATTGCTGTGGAATGCTCCATGACATAGGAAAATATTCCGAAGAATTCCAAAAGAAAATAAAATATGATACGAATGAACAGGTAGATCATTCTACAGCAGGAACGAAATTGTGTATGGAAAAAGGTGGGTATTATTCTTTACTGGCATATTGTATTGCCGGACATCATGCCGGACTTCCGGATTATGGAAATACAGAAATTCCATCCAGTTTATGCGGCAGATTAAAGAAAAAAATATGTGATTATCAGGCATATCAATATGAAGTAAAGATTCCGAAGATAGAGACGGACCCATTTGTAAGAAAACCAAATAAAAATTTTGATTTTTCACTCAGTGTTTTTATGCGGATGATTTATTCCTGCCTTGTGGATGCGGATTTTTTTAGATACAGAAAAATTCATGAAAAATGGTCAGACAGGGAGAAATTCCGGACAGAATATGGAAATATTGTTGGAAAAACTGGAAAATCATGTGCAGCCCTGGCTTGAAAATCAGGACCTAAATTCGATCAATGGAAGAAGAACAGAAATTTTAAAAGCATGTATGGAAGCTGGAAAAGAAGAAAGAGGTCTGTTTCATCTGACGGTTCCTACCGGTGGTGGAAAGACGATTGCATCGTTAGCATTTGCGTTAAGACATGCAGTTTTTCATCATATGGATCACATTATTTATGTCATTCCATACACCAGTATTATTGAACAGAATGCTGAGGTGTTTCGGAACATCCTGGGGGAAGAAAATGTGTTGGAACATCACTGTAATGTTGATTATGACAGCTCGGAAGATCTAAAACCCATGCAGCTTGCCAGTGAGAATTGGGATAAACCGGTGATCGTGACAACCAGCGTTCAGTTTTTTGAATCGCTTTTTGCTAATACATCGTCCAAGTGCAGAAAGCTTCATAATATTGCAAATTCGGTTGTGATTTTTGATGAGGCACAAATGCTCCCTGTAGATTATTTAAAACCGTGTATTGCAATGATGGAAACACTTATGGAGGATTATCGGTCAAGTATGGTATTGTGTACGGCTACACAACCGGCGCTGGATAAAATATTTATCGGAGAGCGTACATTTGTAGAATTGTGTCCGAATGTGAAGGAACAGTTTGAATTTTTCAGAAGGGTAACGTATCAAAATCTCGGATATGTTCCTATTGATCAGTTAGCGGGCCAACTGCAGAAAGAAAAACAGGCATTGTGTATCGTAAATACAAAAAAATGTGCACAGGAACTTTATCGCAAATTAAAGGGAGAGGGAGTTTATCATCTGTCAACAAGTATGTATCAAAAACACCGAAAGCGGATTCTGGCACAGATCAGGGAAAGATTAAAGCAGAAGAAAAAGTGTATCTTAATTTCTACTAGCTTGGTGGAAGCCGGGGTAGATCTGGATTTTTGCCATGTGTATCGACAGATTGCAGGTGTGGATTCTATCATACAGGCGGCAGGACGCTGCAACCGGGAGGGGCAGGAAAAAGCAGAGGACAGTATCGTTTTTGTGTTTGATGTAACAGACAGCAAAATAGCTCCAAGTCAAAGGCTGCCGGTGGATATTGCAAAAGCAATTTTGCAGGAAACAGATGATATTTCTGATCTGGACAGCATAACAGAGTATTTTAAACGGTTATACCGTTTTCGGGAGCAAAGTCTGGATAAAAAGAATATTATGGGAAAATTTCAAGAACATAAATATAATTTTGAAACTGCAGCAAAAAAATTTCGTCTGATTGAAGAAGATACAAGAACCATTTTGGTGCCGGTGGAGCAGGAGGCAGAAGAACTGCTGGCGGAATTGAAACATCAGGGATTTTCAAAGGAACGGATGCGAAAGGCATCACAATATTGTATTCAGGTATATGATAACCTTTTTAAAATTTTGTGGGATGCCGGGATGATACAGGAGATTTCTTCGGATGCTACAGAGTTTTATGAGCTTGTGAAGCTGGATCAGTATACGGAGGATATGGGATTAGATTTGTCTGTGGATTCGGGAATGGATTTGTATTTGTAAAGAGGAGTGGCGATGTAAAGAAGATTACATCGCCACTCGTTTGCGTTACTAAAAAGACTATTATTTCAATCCACAGGTGGAACCTGACAATAGTAAGTATAAACAATTTTATTTTTATATTCAAGAATAAATTTAAAGTTCAATAGTAATTTAAGTAAAAGTCAAAAAGAATTGATTAATGATAGATAAAGTAGTATGATAAATAAAAGATAGAATGTTGTAAAATGATGACAATAGAAAGAGGAAAGAATGATCTTATATCACGGCAGTAAAGAAGTTGTAAAATATCCGGAAATTCGAAAGGCACGTTTTCATAAAGATTTTTATTTCGGATTTTATTGCACACAGTTTCCGGAACAGGCGAGGCGATGGGCAGGCAGGTATGGAACGAAAGGGTATCTGAATCAATACGAGTATACACCAAATGAAAAGTTAAAATATTTGCGTTTTGATGAGATGACGGAAGAATGGCTGGATTTTATCGTGCAGTGCAGAAAGGGCATTGCACATACTTATGATATTGTGGAAGGTCCGATGGCAGATGATACGATTTATAATTATATCCAGAATTTCATTGACGGAAAAATATCCAGAGCCGCATTCTGGGAATTGGCGAAATTTAACCATCCTACCCATCAGATCAGCTTTCATACGATTTCGGCGCTGGATACGTTAGAATATATAGGAAGTGAGGCTGTGTATGGGAACAAAAAATAATAATGATTTATTTTATACATGTAGTCTGATTGAATATATTGGAAGACAGATGAAACGAACAAGAAAAGAAGTCGTGGATTGTCTTACAAAAGAACGCATTCAGCGGATTTACGAATTCGCGGATGTTTTTCACTGTGAGCCGATCGAAAAAGTGGCGGATGAGTTTATACAGGAATGTCACATGAACTCTGGAACTTTTGATAATGTGCAGGCATGCCGGTATAAAATACCGGATTATTGGGATATCGGGGAAGTTTATGAACGGTTGATAGAAGACTGTTATGATGATCATAAAATTGTAGATGGAATCTGGAAAGTATATCATTCGTGGATAGATGCACAGATCTCCAATTATAATTCTGATTTTTACTATCAGCCGAGAGACTATATTGCAGCGTGCTATGAGGAAGGAGTGGTACTTTAAATGGGAGTAGGAGTAAAGGTACAGGTATGGGGGGAATATGCATTATTTTCCAGACCGGAGATGAAAGTGGAACGGTGTTCCTATGATGTCATGACACCATCAGCGGCAAGGGGGATTTTGGAAGCAATCTATTGGCATCCGGGGCTGCGTTGGGTGATTGACAAAATATATGTAAAAAATCCAATCCGCTTTACAAGCGTCCGGAGAAATGAAGTAAAAAGCAAAGTTTCCGCCAGCAATGTGTTACAGGCATATAATGGAGCAGACAAGCCTCTTTATATCAGCACAAAAGAGGACATTGTCCAGCGGGCTTCATTGATTTTAAGGGATGTATCATATGTGATAGAAGCACATTTTGAAATGACGGATCAGGCAAATGAGACAGATAATCCGGGAAAGTTTAAAGATATCATGATGCGGAGACTAAAACGTGGGGAATGTTATCATATGCCATATTTTGGCTGCCGGGAATTTCCAGCACATTTTTGTCTCTGTGAGGAGGAAGTGATCCATACCATTTATGATGAGATTCCGGAAAAAGACCTGGGGTTTATGTTGTATGATATGGATTATAGTAACAAGGAAGATATTCAGCCGATGTTTTTTCGGGCGGTTATGAAACGTGGTGTCATCGATTTGCGGGATTGTGAGGTGATACGATGATTTTGCAGGCATTGGTAAAGGAATATGAAAATCTTGCACAAAAGGGTCTGGTTTCCAAGCCGGGATGGAGTCAGGCAAAAGTTTCTTATGCCATTGATCTGAATGCAGATGGAAGTATAAAAGTCATTTATTCTTTGCAGACAGAAGACCAGCGAGGGAAAAAAATAGTTATGGTTCCAGCGCTGTTATATGTGCCGGAAATGGTTACACGATCTTCCGGGGTTGCAGCAAATTTTCTGTGTGATAATGCCAAATATATGCTTGGAATTGATACAGATGGAACAAATGATCGTGTGAAAGACTGTTTTCAGGCGGCAAAGGAAAAACATATCGCACTATTAAAAGATGTAGATAATCCTATGGCAAAAGCAATCTGTCTTTTTTTGAAACGTGGAATCCGGAAAATGCAAAAGACAATGGCTGCGTTCAGGACAAATGGGAGGAACTAAATGAGGGTGGAAATCTTATCTTTTGCATGGGAATGGATTATGCACAGGATGATTCAGATATAAAAGCAGCTTGGGAAAATTCGATTGAAGCAAACGGGGAAGAACAAACGGGAATATGCCTTGTAACAGGGGAAAGAACGGAGATTGCAAGAATCCACCGGGGAATCAAAGGGGTTCCTGGGGCGCAGTCCAGCGGGGCGGCGCTTGTTTCGTTTAATGCCCCGGCGTTTGAATCCTATGGAAAGGAGCAAAGCTACAATGCACCGGTGGGAAAATATGCAGAGTTTGCGTATACGACAGCATTGAATTATCTTTTAAGCAAAAGGGAAAACACATTTTCATTGGGAGATTCCATGATTGTATTCTGGGCAGAAACCGGAGAAAAAAAGTGTGAGGATCTTTTTTGTATTTCGATCAACCCGCAAGAAGATAATCAGGAACAGTTACAGAAAGTTTTTGATAATTTAAAAGCAATGCGTCCGATCGATCTGGACGATATAACGATTGATCTGACACAGCAGTTTTATATATTATGTCTGGCGCCAAATGCAGCGAGACTATCGGTTCGGTTTTTCTATCAGAATTCATTTGGAACCATTTTAAAAAATATAGAAGCACATTATAAACGCATGGATGTTGTAAGGCCTTCCTGGGCAAACGATAGAAAATTTCTTGGAATCTATCGTATGCTGCAGGAAACCGTGAATATGAAACCCAAAGAGAAAAAACCGGTTGCGAATATGGCGGCTTCTGTATTACAGGCGGTTTTGTCGGGGAATCGGTATCCAGCAAGTTTATATACAGATACCCTGATTCGCATTCGTTCGGAACAGGGAAATGTTACTTATGGAAGGGCAGCAATTATCAAAGCTTTTTTTGATAAAAAATTATCAATGGAAAGAAGGAGAAGAATGTATGGGATTAAATGAATCAAGTAATGAGACTCCATATATATTGGGAAGATTATTTTCAGTATTGGAGTCTATTCAAAAGGATGCAAATCCGGGAGTTAATACAACGATAAGAGATCGCTATTTTAATTCCGCATGTGCAACACCTGCGTCAGTATTTCCAGTTTTAATCAAATTAAAAAACAGCCACATTAAAAAATTGGAACGTGAAATTGGGGGTGGATCAAAAATTTATTACGAAAAACTGTTGACAGAACTCATGGAAAAAATTAACGCTTTTCCACAACGATTGAGTTTGGAAGAACAGGGAAAATTTATGTTGGGATATTATCATCAGACACAGAAAAAGTATGAAAAAAGGGAGGACAAGTAAATGGGAGAAGCAATTAAAAACAGATATGAATTTGTTGTATTATTTGATGTGGAAAACGGAAATCCAAATGGAGATCCGGATGCGGGAAATATGCCACGCATTGATCCGGAGAGCGGATTAGGTCTGGTAACAGATGTATGTTTAAAACGTAAGATTCGTAATTATATCGAGATGGTGAAAGAAGACGAAGCTGGATACAAGATTTATATTAAGGAAAATGTGCCATTAAACAGAAGTGACCGGGAGGCCTGTGAGAGTATTGGCATAACAGGGGATAAAGATGTAACAAACGAGTTGAAAAAAATTAAAAAAGACAGATCCTAATGCAGTAGTTAAATTAAAGGATTATATGTGTGAAAATTTTTATGATATTCGAACGTTTGGCGCAGTAATGACGACTTTTGGAAAAGCAACTTTAAATTGTGGACAGGTGCGGGGACCGGTGCAGCTTGGGTTTGCCAGAAGTATTGATCCAATTATTAGTCAGGAAGTAACCATTACAAGAGTTGCAATTACAACCGAAAAAGATGCAGAAAATAAAAGCACAGAAATGGGAAGAAAGAGTATTGTTCCATATGGACTGTACCGCGTGGAAGGATACGTTTCGGCGAATTTGGCAAGAAAGGTAACCGGATTTTCAGAGGAGGATCTGGATTTATTATGGGATGCAATTATCAATATGTTTGAAAATGATCATTCTGCGGCAAGGGGAAAAATGGCAGTCCGGGAATTGATTGTGTTTAAGCACAGTAAGGAATTGGGAGATTGTCCGGCATATAAATTATTTGACGCAGTGGAAGTTAAGAAAAATGAAACTGTGGAATATCCGAGAAAGTATCAGGATTATAAAGTTACCATTCATGAAGAAGAAATACCAGATTCGGTAGAAGTGAAAAGGATGATTTAATGGAATACGCGCAGGATGATTATTTGATGATCTCCGGAATCCAGCATTTTAAATTTTGCAGAAGACAGTGGGCATTGATCCATATTGAGCAGCAGTGGGAAGAAAATGTCCATACGGTTGTTGGAGAACTGATGCATAAAAAAGCACATGATCCATATCTTACAGAAAAAAGAAAGGACATCCTTATTGTCCGGGCACTTCCGGTATCTTCAAAAAGTATGGGAGTAAGCGGAGAATGCGATATCGTTGAATTTCATAAATGCGAAGATGGAATAACATTATTTGGTCATAGGGGATTGTATTCAGTATATCCAATTGAATATAAAAAGGAAACCAAAGGAATCAGATGAAGACAAGCTGCAGCTTGCTGCACAGGCAATGTGCCTGGAAGAAATGTTTTCGACAGAGATTACGGAGGGAGCAATCTTTTATGGGGAAACGAGAAGGCGGGAGCCGGTGGAATTTACGGAAGAACTTCGCTGTGAAGTAAGAAAAATATTCGAGGAAATGCATGAATATTATAAGAAAAATTATACGCCGAAAGTAAAGCCGACAAAAGCATGTTCGTCTTGTTCGCTAAAAGAAATCTGTATGCCAAAGCTGGAAAAGGCAGGTTCTGTTAAATCGTATGTTCAAAAGGTTCTGGAGGATGCAGAATGAGAAAATTATTAAACACATTATATGTAACTTCCGAGAATAGCTATCTGGGATTGGATGGAGAAAACGTTGTTGTTTACGATGACAAAAAAGAAATCGGACGTGTCCCGCTTCACAATCTGGAAGGAATTGTTTCGTTTGGATATCGTGGAACAAGTTCGGCACTTATGGGAGCTTGTGCAGACAAAAATATTTCCCTTTGTTATTTGACACCTCAGGGAAAGTTTCTGGCAAGGATTACCGGAAAAATAAAAGGAAATGTCATATTAAGGGAACAACAGTTTTTAAGTTGTAAGGATGAAACCATCCGTTTGAGAATCGCAAAAATTGTATTTTAGGAAAAGTATATAATGCAAGATGGGTGTTGGAACGTGCAGTTCGGGATCATTCCATGCAGATTGATGCAGAAGCTGTAAAAACGGCATCCTTGCAATTAAAATCTTTTCTGGATTATATCCAGAATGCAAAATCGATCGATCAGCTCCGGGGATATGAAGGAGAAGCTGCAAGCATTTATTTTGGAGTATTTGATGAGTTAATTTTGCAACAGAAAAAAGATTTTATATTTCAGGGAAGAAATAAAAGACCACCGTTAGATAATGTCAACGCAATGTTATCCTTTGTCTATACATTACTGACCAATCAGATTACATCAGCATTGGAGACGGTTGGCCTTGATCCGTATGTTGGATATATGCACACGGATCGACCGGGAAGGGCTTCTCTTTCTTTGGATTTGATAGAAGAATTGCGTGCAGTTATGGCAGACCGGTTTGTCTTATCTTTGATCAATAAGAAAATTGTGAATGGAAAAGACTTTACAAGAAAAGAAAATGGTGCGGTTTTGATGGATACAGAGTCACGGAAAAAGTTGTTGTCGGAATGGCAGAACAAGAAAAAAGAAATGATTACCCATCCTTACCTCAAAGAAAAAATGGAATGGGGAATGGTTCCCTATGTTCAGGCTATGTTACTTGCGCGGTTCCTAAGAGGTGATCTAGATGGATATCCGGTATTTTTATGGAAATGAGGAATCCAAATGCTTGTTTTAATTACTTATGATGTAAATACGGAGACGGCTGCAGGAAAAGGCCGCTTGCGAAAAGTGGCAAAACAGTGTGTAAATTATGGAAGACGCGTTCAGAATTCGGTGTTTGAATGTATTCTGGATAATGCACAATGTGTGCTGTTAAAGTCGATATTAACGGATATTATTGATGAAAGTGTGGATAGTTTGCGATTTTACTATCTGGGAAATAATTATCACACAAAAATTGAACACATAGGTGTTGATCGGGGAATTGCTGCGGATCAGACGCTTATATTGTAAGGACTATGGTGCGAACGGAAAGTACACATAAAATACTGGAGGGATTCGCACTTGAAATATTAAATAAAAGGCATTGAAATGACATTTCTATGAATAGATAGAGATGGTTATTTTATGTTATTGCTGACAAAATATACAGTATTATACAAAGAAAATGAAATTTGTTGTATAATATTGCTGTCGCTCCCTTCGCGGGAGCGTGGATTGAAATCGAAACTTGCCACAGCAATGCGACAGCTTATGTCGTCGCTCCCTTCGCGGGAGCGTGGATTGAAATTGTGAATCTTTTTGCGAATCCTTTTGTGAATCCTGTCGCTCCCTTCGTGGGAGCGTGGATTGAAATTTGTCTTTATTGTCGTCACCGTCGTCGGGATCAGTCGCTCCCTTCGTGGGAGCATGGTTGCAAATGCCGTCCAAAATCAGACTGGCATTATGCCGAAAGCCAGATAGTTCCTTTTTTTCTCAAAATCAGGCAGTTTCCGGGATTTTCCGTAAAGTTATGCACATCATGATGATGTCATGCTCAACTATCCCCGGACAACGCACCCCATGATTTCACATCTGTGGATATCTTCCGTCAACAGCCTGCTGCGGCTGTAGAAAAATTTTTCAAAATCTACATATTGCACAAATCAGTAATCCCTGTCTTTCGCAGGCTGTATCGCTTTCGGCTGGTCAATGGAAAGTCCTTCCATCAGCCAGCGGAATTCCTGCCTTGTCAGGGGTCTGACTTCTGAAGCATTGCGTGGCCATTGGAATTTTCCATTGTCCAGGCGCTTCTGCAGGAGTACAAATCCATCCCGGTCAAAATAGAGGGCTTTCATCGTATTCTTTTTGCGTCCACAGAACAGAAAGACCGCATTGGAGAACGGATACATCTGGAAATTGTCACGGATGACTGCCATGAGTCCGTCAAAGGATTTTCTCATATCAGTCCTTCCTGTAACCAGATAGATTTTCTGTACTCTGGACAGATCACCGATCAAAGTTTCCGCAGGGCAGATATCGTATGATAGATCACATCCCTGCCTGCATGATTATTGATTGCAACTTTACAGCCGTTTATGATAACTGTCAGTGCTTCGCCTTCTGATGTTGCATCTGTTGACAGCAGTCTGGCTGGATTCGATATCGGTATATGCGATTCTTCTGTAATGGAAAGTGGTACGATTTCATGTGTGGCATCCACGATTAGCCTGTCTGTCTCCGGAATCATACATGATTTCTTTCTCAGCTTTGTGACAGTATTATAAAACGTATTGATAGAGATATCATTCTGCTCACACCAGACACGGTCAGAAAATCCACTGCTGCGACATTGCTGAATCAATGACAGCCATTCTTCGTCTGTTCTTCTCTTATTACGCATAAGCTGCTCCTCATGTTAGCTAAAGTAGTTAAACACCGTAAACGGCTACCTTTGCTTAAGAAAAGAAGAGTGATACGTCTGCATCCAGATCTGAAAATAGATAAAGTAGTCGTTTACTGTTTATTGACTGTATTATCCCAAATCTTCAATTAAATTTGGAACGGTATGTTATTCATCGCTTACGATACAAGCAAGTTTTGTGCTTAACTGCTACATCATAATATGATAAAATATTAAATTTTATTTTAAATGGTGGTGCTTTTGCCGGACATGTTATGAGAAAAAAGGGACAGCCCACTGCAAAGTTGATATGAAAAAACATATTTTTACAAGATATGTGGATGGAAAAGAAGTGCCAGCCCTGTTGATTTTTTATACAAACAATAAAATACAAAAGTTATGGATGCTATTCTTATTTTTAATTACCAACAATTTAATAAAATTTCCGTAGATTTAAAGTTCCGAAAAAATCACCAGAGTATATTTTTTAAGAAAATATGGATTTTGGAAAGACAGAGAATGCATATCGGGATATTCCTATGAGCGAGGATGTGTACCGCCTGTTTCAAATGCAGCGAGAATATCAGAAGAATATGAGAATCAGAAACGACATCAAGATTGAACAATATGACAACGCAGGAAATGTTGTGGCAAAGTATAGTAAATTTATTTTTACAACAAAATTAGGAAAGTCTTTTACCCATGAAGGTCTGGTGTGTTCCCTAACACGCATTATAAAAAAATATAACGCAAGGGAAATGGAAGAAGCAAGCAGGGAAGGAAGAGAACCCAGCCTTTTGCCGGAGAAGATCACACCACATATGTTCCGGCATACATTTTGCACAAGGCTGGTTGAAAATAAAGTTTCGTATGAGAGCATGAAAGCGTTGATGGGACACAGCAGCATCAAAACCAGTATTGATATTTATTGCAGTATTGCAAAATCACTGACCTTGCAGAAACAGACGAAACAAGACGTAGAGGGATTGACCAATATATTTTAGAAAGAGGGCTGGCGGTTTATGCCAGCCGGTTTCTTTACTTTTAAGAGATGCTGATGTATAGTTAGAGTAGCTTTTGGGAGAATTTTTGACACAAAGCTATGGGAAAATGGATTTCTTTTTTAGAATTTTGACACAACATTTGACACCGATTTTATGAAAACAGGGTACATTTATAAGGGGATATGCCTAACATGTTTTATGGGAAAGTCGTTGAAAAATAAGGAATGGTACGTGGATGGCAAGGCTCCCTTGAACCTTGGCTATGATGCCATACGTTTGCGAGTAGACCTAGTAATACCAAGGGTTTCAGCGTTTGGAGACATAGCGTTGACACAAGTTTGACACAACATTTGACCAACGATTCAGAAGATGGATCGTTGGTCTTTTTTTATTTGTATAGGTAGTGAAGAATCCGGCACTTTGCCTATTGAACCCCAGACCCCGAGCGTTATAATCTCCCTGCTAATTAAGATATGGAGGTTAGGACGCTATGAGATATGAGGAATACTTGGAAAAGTTGAAAAATGCAGTGGAAAAGAAATTAGGTTGCCCGATAGAGATAAAAGAGATTAAAAAGAATAATGGATATACTTATCGGGGTCTGGTGGTACATGATGGGGCTTCAATAAAACCAGTGATTGCGGTACAGGGAAGGCGTGGATGACATGTTGATATTGACAAATATCTTTAGAATAAATGGTGCAGGTGTGATCTGTTATGATGGACTTCTCAAAATTATTGCAGACATGGCAGGTGGAAATCATATCATTATACCGTGTAGTATACATGAAACAATTGTCATGTCAGAAAAGACATGGCTGGATGAACAGGTGCTACAGGAAATGGTTTATAGTGTCAATCGGGAAGAAGTTCCAGCAGATGAAATTCTGTCGGATCATCCGTTTCGGTATGAGAGAGAAATGAACAGGCTTTGTATGATTTGAAACTGCATGGAAGGGTGTACAGACTGCACCCTTCCTTATTTTTCGTACATGATCTTGTAAGCGCATACACAAAAACGGACAGTATGAAATTGGCTGTGCACATGCAACAGTATCACTAAAATAAAGAGTATATCTCTGTTTATTAACACCACAGTAATTCTAAAGAATCAGCGTTATGATTGGTTCAGTAAAGAACAGGAGGACGGAGTGATGTTAAAGAATATGCAGGAAGAGAATGAAGGAACTGATGAAGGCGCAGTGGGAGGCAGCACGAAAAAAGGCACAGATGCAGGAAAGTGTTGCAAATGTGTATGATACGAATATCCGTACATTCAGTAAGAGTATAACAGGAGGGAAAACATGGCAGTAAAAGTTGGAAACAGTTGGGTGTCGGAAGCAGCACTGAGTTATGCAAAAGTGAAAGCGGACAGTGGAGAATCCGCGACATTAAATGGACTCTTGGATCGCTACCCGGGCGTGAACTTCTCGACAAACACGCAGGCTTTTTCGCAGAAAGGTACGAATAACATTCAGATCACACCGATTATTTTGGCACAGATGCAGAATAATCCGGACAAGCGGATCGAGTATGAGGCTTTGATCTATGATTGCGCAAAATTGATCTCAAGCGGCGCCATGGACTGGGCGCCTGCCGGTTCCCATGTGAAAGCGGCAGGAACGATCATCAATGCGGATGGCAGTGTGAGCGGCTGGGCGATCACGGAAGACGATAACGGGGATGAGTCGCGCGAAAAAACGAAGCTGGACAAGGACAAGAGAGATACGTGGGAGAAAAAGATCTTAGAGATGCATAAGCAAAAACGCATCAAAGAGAAGAAAGAAGCCCAGAAGCGTCTCGAAAAGAAAAGTATTGACTTGGACCCTACTTTAAGTTGTAATATAAACGTAACAGCTTAAAGCAGGGAGGCAATATGAAACAGACCGTAATTTTAAAGAATAAGTTATTTTTGTATCTGACGGAGTTTTTTTCGGGAATGTCCGTTATGGCGGTAGAGTTGGGAGCGAGCCGTCTGTTGGCACCGTATTTCAGTTCGTCGCAGATCGTCTGGACGATCATTATCGGAACCATCATGATCGCGATGGCGCTCGGCAATATTTACGGAGGAAGAAGTGCGGACAAGTCGCCGAATCCGGACCGCCTGTACACGAGAATCCTGATCGCTGCGATCTGGATCGCTCTGATCCCGGTGGCGGGCAAATATATCGTGCTCGGAATCTCGGCACTTTTGATTTTTACGGTGAGTAATAATTTTTTGATCATTGCAGCGTTTGCAGCATGTATGGTCATCTTTGTATTTCCTCTTTTCTTACTGGGAACCGTGACACCGTCGCTTGTAAAATATGCGGTGGACAGTCTGGATGATAACGGTAAGACAGTCGGTACACTCGGGGCATTCAACACGATCGGAAGTATCATCGGTACGTTTGTGCCAACCTTCGTGACGATTCCGGCGGTCGGAACGTCTATCACGTTTCTGATCTTCTCGGGAATTCTACTGGTTCTGGCAATCGTGTATTTTGTCAATGTCTGCGCAGGCAAAAAGAAAGTGATCGTATCGGTGGTAATCTTTGCACTGTGCTGCGGTCTTGGTTACTCGGATTCGTTTGCATTCTGGGAGAAGGATCTCACCTATGAGGGTGAATCGGTCTACAATTATCTGCAGGTATCGGAAGATGACACGTCGGTAAGACTGTCGACCAACGTGCTTTTTGGTGTGCAGTCGGTCTATATGAAGCAGGACAGGCTGACAGGCATGTATTATGATTACGCGATGGCGGCACCGCTCATGCTGGCGGATAAGAAGCCATCGGATATGGATGTGTTGATCCTTGGAATGGGAACGGGAACGTATGCGACACAGTGCCGGAAGTATCTCGGGGATATGAACGTGGAAGGTGTGGAGATCGATGAGAAGATCACGCAGCTTTCGCGCAAGTATTTCTCACTCTCCGAGGATGTGCCGGTCACGACCTATGACGGCAGAGCTTATCTGAATGCGATGGATAAGAAATACGATGTGATCATGGTGGATGCCTATCAGGATATCACGATTCCTTTCCAGATGTCATCCGTTGAATTTTTTACACTGGTTAAGGATCATCTGAACGAGGACGGCGTGATGGTCGTAAATATGAACATGCGCGGCAGCGGAGATGGCAACATCAATCAGTATCTCTCCGATACGATCGGTCAGGTGTTTGACGCGGAGTATACGGTTGATGTGGCGAATACGACGAACCGCGAGCTTTTTGCATCGAACAATCCGTCGATCATGGAGAATCTGCAGGCAAATACAAAGCAGATCACAAATGCTGATTTAAGAAACATGATGGAGACGGTATACGCGGATAGCACTCCATATGGAAAAGGCGATTATATTTTGACGGATGATAAAGCTCCGGTGGAACTTCTCGGCATGCAGGTGATCGATCAGCTGATCGAGGAGGAAGTTGCCTATTATAAGGGAATCTACGAGCGTGACGGAATCCAGGGAGTGTTAAATTCATTGTAGGAGGAAACGGACATGATGTATAATCCGCAGTTGGATACGTTTTTGTGCGTTGTTGAGGCGGGAAGTTTCAGCAAGGCAGCGGAACAGTTGTATATATCGGCTCCGGCGGTCATCAAACAGATCAATTCGCTTGAGGCAAGTCTTGGTATGAAGCTTTTTGACAGGACGCACAGAGGGCTTGTGGTAACGGAAGCCGGACAGTCGATCTACAATGACGCAAAATATATCATCGGGTATTGCAAGGAGTCGGTGCAGCGGGCGAAAGAGGCAATGCAGGTATCGGACGATGTGATACGCGTCGGAATCTCGCCGATGACGCCGCCACAGGTATTTGTGGATCTGTGGCCACAGATCCAGAATCTATATCCAGATATAAAGTTTAAGCTGATCACATTTGAAAATACCTTGGAGAATGCAAGAGAGATATTGGCAAATCTGGGGCAGAATATCGATGTTGTAGCCGGAATATTTGATGAAACAATGTTAAAACTCAGAGGATGCGACGGCACTGAGATCTCAAGAGAACCGTTTTGTGTAGCGGTATCGATTCATCATAGGCTGGCGGAAAAGAAAAAGATTACATTGGATGATCTGGCGGGAGAAAATTTCATGCTCATGCAAAGAGGCTGGAGTTATTACGGAGATCGGTTAAGAGATGATATGATCAGGAATCATCCGGAAATCAACATCGTAGATTTTGATCTGTATAATGTGGAAGCGTTTAACTGGTGTGAGAATGAGAATGAGGTTCTTCTTGCGTTCAAAAGCTGGGAAAGTGTTCATCCGTTGATCGAAATTATTCCGGTGGAATGGGATTACACCATGCCGTTTGGAATACTTCACTCGAAAACCCCGTCGGATAAGGTCAAGCGATTGATAAAGGCTATCCGGCAGATCAAATAAGGATGTGTGTATAAGCGCAAACCTAAAGGTTTATACTGCATAACAAAACGAGACTTCTTATCAGGTCTCGTTTTCTTTATAATAAGGACAGATAAAATGAAATGGGCTGATGTTTCAAGAAGGAGGAATTGCAAATGGAATACGTTACATTGAACAATGGAGTTAAGATGCCGATCCTCGGATACGGCGTATATCAGGTTACAAAGGAAGAATGTGAAAGATGCGTACTCGATGCGCTTAAAGTTGGATACCGTGCAATTGATACGGCGCAGAGTTATTTTAATGAGCGCGATGTCGGGGAAGGGATCCGCACCTGTGGAATTCCGAGAGAAGACTTATTTGTTGTGTATAAAGTTGCAGCAGAGCACAAGACATATGAGTAGGCAATGGCGGGAATCGATGAAACCTTAAAGAAGATGGGACTGTATTATCAGGATTTTTGCCGTGTTTTTTGCATTTTAAACTTTCAGTTAAAAATACATATTTGAATATAAAATACACACAATTTGAATACAGATAAATAATAAAAAGAAAAAATAAAAATATTTCGCAAAATAGTTGACAATATAAAACACATATGGTAATATACAGTCAACAAAACAAACAAGACCTAATTACACAAGACTTCCAATCGAACCAAGCGGTTGGGAAGCCAATTGGAAATAAAGAGAAGCTTGGAGTAAGCAGGAATTGAATGAGAAGAGGAGGTACAGTCCAATGGGACGATAAGTAAAATCCAAAACTTCATGGTAAGTGTGGTAGTGTCTGATAGTTTTCAGCGGGAAAAGCCTTTTCAAATGGATGAGAATAATTCTTAAAGTTATTAGTAGAGGATAACAGAGACGATGGAAGGCAATGGATATGTACAGACATTTTACAGATGAAGATACTGCGGAAAGATATCACAGAAGGTAATTTGAGGGTAAGATGTGCGGAAGAAGTTCATGCTATAAAAAGCGAGAGAGCATACTTCAGATTATTATTCAATATAGAGCATACATATCACTAATTTTCTAAACAGGTGGAAACATTTGTGAGCTGGAAGAATTAAATTACAAAAGAAAGGAATAAAAAATTGAATAACGAAACCGAGTAGAACGGTCACTGTATTTTTAAAGTTGAAAGTATGGTGACCGTTTCTTTTTAATTTTAAAGTAAAATAAATTGCACATTCTACGAATTAAGAGTAAAAGTTTTATAAATAGTGAAAAACGGGATGAAACAGGGAGAAAAAATGTTAAAAAAATTAACGCAACAGGCTACAGATCTGATATTACATTCCATCGCCTCCGGCGAAGTCATGGGTGCTAATCTTCTCATAACAAAAGGAAATGAAGAACTGGTCTATGCACAGGCTGGAATGGCGGACCGGGAAGCGGAAAAACCAATCGAACGGAATACTATTTTCCGGTTATATTCCATGACAAAACCGATTACAGCAGTGGCGGCAATGATTCTGATGGAAAGAGGAATGCTTGATCTGTACGAGCCGGTAGCGGATATCCTTCCGGCATTTGCACACCAGAAAGTGGAGCGAGACGGAAAATTGTATACACCGGAGAGGCCGATACTGATGCATGATCTTTTGGCGATGACTTCCGGGCTGGTATATCCGGAGGAACAGACCATGGGTGGACGTGCAGTCACAAAAGTGTTTGAGGAAGCGTGTGCGCGTCTGGAAAGTGATCACCCGGTGAGCACACAGGAAATGGCAGAAAAAATTGCGGCATGTCCACTGGTATTTGCACCTGGGACAAGCTGGCAGTATGTCGGCAAACCAGCAGCAGGCAATGCAGCAGTGGATCGGACTGGAAGGGTATACCTATGCAAATTTTATGCGGAGATGTGTGGCACCTGAATTGCAGCAGGGAATCTGTGTAAAGGGAGAATATGGCTGGGATGGCTGGCTGGGCGCATATTTTGCAAATCTACCGGAACAGGATATCACGATCCTTATGGGAGCACAGAAAAAAGATGCAGGCACGTTTTCCCTGACACGCCGGTTGCGAAACCTGTGTCTTTCAAACATTCTGTAAATTACAGGAGGGTAATACATTTGGAACAGAAAAACATGCTTCCGGGACTGACGCGGGAGGCCGAAGAACAAAAACTGCAGGAGATTATCGGGATTGCACAGCAAAATCTTGAACGCGCCAGAGCAGATATCCGGAAAGTGAACGAGGATCTGGAAGACCTGCTGGACGTGTATGAGGCACAGGATAAGGAAGGCCTGGCGTTGTGGAATAATGCAACCGCGCGTCTGAAGGAAAATGAGTATGATCTGGTGCGTTATGAGAAAGCGCGCAGGAAACCTTATTTTGGACGAATTGATTTCAAAGATCCGAATGTAAAAGGGGACGAGTCTTACTATATCGGAAGAGTGGGAATTGCAAAAAATAACTCGGAACCGGTCGTATTGGACTGGAGAGCACCGATTGCATCGGTATATTATGAGAGTGGTCTGGGACCATGTCAGTATACCGTCAGTTCGGAGGGAACCTTTACGATTGACCTGAAACGGAAACGCACGTATGAGATTGAAAATGATCATCTGAAAGATTTTTTTGATTCCGATGTGGTGGCAAATGATGAACTTCTGACAAAGTATCTGGCGAAAAACAAGAAGGCGGTGCTCGGTGAGATCATTGCAACGATTCAGAAAGAACAGAATCTGATTATCCGGCGTTCTCCAAAGACCAATATCATTGTACAGGGTGTAGCCGGTTCGGGAAAGACAACCGTCGCCATGCACCGTATTTCCTATATTTTATACAATTACAGCGATGATTTCCGGCCGGAAGATTTCTATATTATAGGGAGCAACCGGATACTCTTGAATTACATTACGGGGGTATTGCCGGAACTGGATGTGTATGGCATCCGGCAGATGACGATGGAACAGCTGTTCATCCGTCTGTTGTATGAGGATTGGGATGAACGGAAATATCGTTTTCACCTCCTGGAAAAAGATGATGAAAAGAATGCGCAGAAAGGAAACCGTGAGTGGTTTCATGATCTGGAATTATATTGTGCAGCTTAATGAACAGAGGG
>ENA-OQKX01000061-OQKX01000061.1-human-gut-metagenome-genome-assembly--contig:-NODE-61-length-19272-cov-3.881954_pt1 | contig 19272 bp, 23 predicted proteins | sample MGYA00242654_ERZ504810 | MGnify/ENA primary metagenome ERZ504810 (study PRJEB26092, sample SAMD00036378) | human gut metagenome | host: Homo sapiens | study: EMG produced TPA metagenomics assembly of... | reverse complement strand
TAAAAGCAATTTTCAAATTACTTAATCGAGAAAATAACGGAAAACAAAAATCAAGAACAAATAGTGCACAAAGTACTAATTGTATTTCTCCCTCTGAAGCATTATCAACAAATTTCTTTAACACGGGCATTATTAAATAAATTCCGATTAAAGCATATAAATACCAAAGATGTCCAAAACCTGTATCTGATAAGAAAGCTAAAATAGCCTTATCCAATAAGCTAATTGATAGTCCATCTGCCATTACTAATTTTAATGCAGCATACGGAATACCAAATACAACAAGAGCAAGCAAAATTCTCCTTGAATACTTAAAGAGCCACTCACTGGATTTAACATGCATTTCTTTTCTCAAAAACAGCATTCCCGTTATCATAAAAAATACCGGTACTGCCCAATACATCATTTGATATGATGCATTAAAGAAAATCTTTTGCATTTTGCTCAAATCAAATAGTTCTTGATTTTCACTTAACGTACTACATGTATGAAGATAAATTACACAAATTGTTGCAAATATCCGTAGATAGCTAATGCATGACTGCCAATTATTGTTTTTTCCATGGTACACATCAAACAATTTTTCATCATTTTTTTCCATATTTTACCGCTCACATCGCACCTTCATGTCTCAGCACGACTCCCACTGTTTTGCACAATATTTTCACATCAAGTCCCAGGCTCCAGTTCGCAATATAACTGCGATCAAGTGCTACCACCTGTTCAAAATCCGTAATCTCACTGCGCCCACTTACCTGCCACATCCCGGTGATCCCAGGTTTGATTGCCAGGCGGCTTCTGTGGTGCAACTCGTATTTCACCCACTCATCTTCCGTTGGTGGACGTGTACCTACCAGAGACATATCCCCTTTGAGCACGTTCCAGAACTGTGGAAACTCATCGATGGACCAGTCGCGGATCTTATTTCCAAGCCCCTTTTTTATCGTTCCGTCCGGCAGACGCCTGCTGCCGATGATGCGCGGGTCAAAATCCAGTTTAAACATCATTCCGTCCGATACACGGTTTTCTGCGGCAAGTGCTGCTTTGCGCTCCTCCGCATCCAGATACATACTGCGGAATTTATAGCACGTAAATTTCTTGCCATTCTTTCCGACTCTGGTCTGTCCGAAGAAGATCGGACCGGGCGATTCATGATAGATCATCGGTGCAAGGATCAGAAACAGAATTCCAGTGAGGATGCAGCCGACGATGCCTCCGAGAATATCCATCAGCCGTTTGAGAAACAGTTCCCAGGTACTCACGGTGCGGATGCTTGTAGTCAGCACCGTGTATCGTCCCAGTTTTTCCACAAACTGTTTGTTCGCCGCCAGCTCCATCCGGTTGGCAAGTTTCAGATGTACCGTTACTCCCATTTCCGTCAGCTGGTCGATCCATCTGTCTACCCGCGGATCATTTGGCTGCAGATCGATAAATACTTCATCCACCCATGCATGGCACAAGTAATCCATAACAGATTCTCCCTCTGCCACAAATGGGATGTCCCCCAGTTTTTCGGGAAGTGTTTTCTTTTCATTGACATCGATCACAGCGATTCCTCGAATCTGAAACAGTTCATAGCTGTGATGTTGGATATCTTCCCGCACCTGTGGAAGATTGGCCCAGTCGGTCAATATCACGATAGAATTCTTTCTTCCAAGCCGCAGATTCCGCAATACATGCCGTTTCCAGAGAATTCTTGTCCCATAACTGATTATAGCATAAAAGATAGCGGTCAGAAACAGTGTAATACGAGAAAAATCACCCGCATCTTTCACAAAGAACAGATAAAACACGGCAAACAGTATCACCAGGCTGACCTGACGCATGGTTGCCGCCAGTTCTATGAGCAGTCCACGTTTCAGAACGTTCTTACATGTATTTAAAAAGAACATCATGCATACATCAATCAGGATCAACACGATGGCAAGGTTTCCATACACGGAATTGGAATATAAATTCAGATTCCGGTGTCTGACGAGATATGCCAGGAAAAAAGAAACCTGCAGACACAGAATATCCAGTATCACAAAATCAATGTGTTTGATCCAGCTGTTTTTTGCTTTCTGATACATGATGTCTCCTTTCTTTCATTTTTATGATTCTTATTACTTTTGTTCATTCCCAATTTTTTCTATGGGAAAGGGCACAGCAGAATCAACTCTGTGCGCCCTTTTCAAGAACCCGAGATTATTTAGAAACTTTCTTTACGGTTCCCTTGAATCCGGCTTTCTTCAGCTGAGCCTTGAATGCTTTCAGCTGCTTTGCAGACATACCGGAAACCTTGATTGTCATCTTTTTGGTGTCTACACCCTTAAATGCAGTCTTGTCAACCTTTACGGAAGCAGACTTGATGACGATTGTCTTTACAGACTTTGCACCTGTAAATGCCTGAGCGCCAATGGTCTTGATGCTGGCTGGAAGTGTAACAGTTGTAGCTTTTGTAGCATTTGCAAAAGCCTTTGCTCCAATTGCTGTAACCTTGTAAGAGACTCCATCTACAACAACCTTAGAAGCTACTGTAACACTCTTCTTTGTTGTCTTTGGTAAAGCCTTTACGGTTGCTGTACCGTTTGCTGCGGTACTTACCTTTGCGCCATTATCAGCCTTGACGTTTGTCTGTTTTTCCGGAGCTGGAGCTACTGTTGCAGAATCTGTTGCAGCATAAGCAGTACAAACAGATCCAAACATCATAGTAGCAGCGGTAATACCTACCAGCACCTTCTTGATTAATTTGTTCATTGGGATATAATCCTCCTTCCCTGATTATTTATGTGAAAACCCTTTCGGGGAATCACCTATTTCTGCTCTGTGCCATAGCCATAATATCCATGTTTTCCATAGTAGCCATAGCCTTTTCCATAATAACTCTTGCCATAGTAGTTGCCATATTTGTGATAATATCCATTTGCAGCGCCTTTGGCACGGCTGAGTGCAATGCCGACAACCGGACACCCGGCACGCTCCAACTGGCGGATCGAATTACGAACCATTGCCTTTGGCGTTTCTCCTGCGCGGACAACCAGCAGTGCGCCATCACACAGCGAGCCAATCTTTTCTCCATCCGATACCAGATTCAATGGTGGAGCATCAATAAACGTATAACGATAATTTTCATCCAGTTCCTCAAATGTACTTGCCAGTTTCTGTCCTTCGAGAAGCATGGACGGGTTAATAATATTTTCTTTATTCGGAAGGAGATCTCCCGCTCCGATATTGGTACGCAACACATATTTGTCCAGCGTATCGTCACTTGCCAGATAATCGGAAGTTCCCAGAATTTTTCCATTGTCTTCCCGGACAATCTGATATTTGTCAACCATAACACTCTTGCGCAGATCCATGTCCACAAGAATGCTCTTGCTGCCGGCTTCTGCCATCTGACGCCACAGCTGCATGGCAATAAAACTTTTTCCCTCATCCGGAGCGCTGGATATCACCATGATTTTTTTCACTTTGCTTCCAAGAAAGCTCACATTGACGCGCAGACGGTTCAGTGCTTCCTCTACCGCATACGGAAGTTTCGGCATATTCTGGACTGTCGCACGGTTTTTCGGTGTAAATTCCATTACTTTTTCTTCCTTCTTTTCTTTTTCTCTTTACTGATTCGCTTTTTCTACCTCATCAGTAAATTTCTTCGATATCCCCCTCCGGAATAACGGTAACGCATGATCCAAATTCTTTTCGACATCCTCTGCCGTATTTAAGCTGTCGTCCATAAGCATACGTACCACGAAGATCACGGCTACAAGAAGCATTGCAACAACCGCTCCGAGAATAATATTTTTGGCAAGGTTCGGCGAACTCGGTTCATCTGGAACCACTGCATATTCCGCAATGGTCGGCTGTGCATTCTCAGATGCATTCATAACTTTCGGAATGTAGGTTACCGCTGTATCTACAAGTTCATTGACCATCGACTGTGCAAGTTTTGGATCCTTGTCCTCCACCGACACGGCAAGTAACCGTGAATCCCCGACAACTGAAATATCTACTTTTTTCAGCAGATCTTCATATTCCATATCCAGATTCAGGTTATCAATAACTTCATTGAACACGGGACGGATTTTGATCAATTCGGTATAGTCCTGGGAAAGGGATGTTCCGATATTGAAATCCGACAGATCAAGCACACTTCCACTGGATGCGGAAATCATATACATTTTTGCAGTTGCCGTATATTTTGGTGTGATCAGAAAATGTGTGATGGAGCCTGCAATCACTCCCCCGATCACAAATGCGAGAATCAGCCATACCAGCTTTGCCCGCAGCAGATAAAAAATTTCAAGCAGATCAATTTCGGTTTCTTCGCTGTTCTGCTCTGTCAGTTGGTTTTCCTGGTTCATTCGTTACTTTCCTTTCTCTTGCACCAGTGGATACAGTTGTTTCATGGATGTCTCCAGTGAATCTTCATCCATATAAAACTCCCAGTGCTTTTTCCCATCGTGCAGCTTTTCTCCAATTTTGGATGTACCGTCGATTGTGATAATTCCTTTGTCTGTATATCCCTGCATATCCTTTAACAGGGCAGTCAGATCATTCATCTTAATATCTGTCGTCGCATACGGGCGCAGCCGGTCATATAATTTCACGGTCGCATTGACATCTCCCGCATTCTGTTTCTTTATCTTTTTCATAAACGCTTTTAAAAAAATCTGCTGACGGCGCATACGCTGCGTATTGCGATCATCTTCCATGGTATACCGCGACTGCATGAGCAGCTCTGCCTGCCGGTCCGTCAAGGTAAGCGTTGTCCCTTTTTTCATAGCCGGATCCAGCTTGGTCATATCATCTTCCAGTGTAACGGTTACTCCCCCCACCTCATGATTCAGAAGTGGCATTGCATCCATTTTCAATGCATAGTATCCATCAATAGGCAGCCCCCCAAGCATTTTGGATACGGTCTCAACCGTATTGTCACAGCTTGCAGCCTTGTCCTTTCCATACCAGTGTGCCGTACAAAGCTGCATCTGTGCACTGGCATTAGCGCTTCCGTCTTGCAAAAGCATTGGCACTTCCGTGATGGTGTCCCGGTTCAGCTGTAAAATCCCATATGCTTTTTCTTCTTCATCCACGACAACAAGCATCAGTGCATCTGCCATCGAGCCATGATATTCTTCTCCCTCGGCATCTTCGTTTCCGCTTTTGTCCGTTCCGATAAAGAGATACGTCTGAACCGGATGGGCAAATTTCCAGGTCTTTTTATGCAGCTTGATCGAGACGGGTTTTTCCTGAAATTCTTTCCAGACACGCTGCGTTTCATTTTCTGTGGCTGCCTGCCGGATACGCACGTCGTGCCGATCCATCCCACGGATGATAAAATATACAGCAATGATTACAAGTACGGCAATGATAATTTCTATAACTGCACGCATGGTCTTCTTTTTCCCGTTCACTGCAGTACCTCCCTGGTCAGACAATCCGTTCTCTGGATGAACGCTTCTCCAAATTTCTTTACAAGCACAATGCGTCCCTCGGCAAGATTTGGATGCCGGGTATCCATGTTGTGACAATCACTGCCAAGAATAATGGTTGTGGCTTCTTTTGCAAGCTGAAACGCTTTATGCCTCTTTTTCCAGTTCAGAAATACGCCTGCATTCATCTGCCTGTATAACGGAAGTTCCATGACGGCATCCCAGATTTCTTTTTTCTTCTGGAATTCGTAATAACGCTCAATATGGGCAAGGACAACTTTCAGTTTCTGGTGTCGTACCAGTTTCTCCACATCTGCATAAATGGCAGAATCCCACTGGGCAAACGGCATTTCCAGAAGAAGTGTCTGTGTTCCTTCCACACAAAGCTTCGGGATCATTCCAGCACTTCCGATTCCCTGAAAGTAATAAACTTCCGCTGCCAGATGCAGCTTCTGATCCAGATTTGTCTCTGCCATTTTCGTTTTCAATTTTTCATAGCTGCACTGTCTGCGCAATAAGAATTCTTCCACAGAATCCTTCTGTGCATAAAAATGGGGAGTTGCTACGATTTCATCAACCTGCTGCTCCCTCTGCGCTGCTAACATTCTTAGTGACATTTCTACATTCCGGCTTCCGTCATCTATTCCCGGAAGAATATGTGTGTGAAAATCAATCGGCATTTTTTCTCTTTGCTGTTCATAATTATTCTATAATTATATTTGCGACAAAAATATTTTACTCCATATCCTTGTGTTCTCACAGTAGGTTTATCCGCGAAAATTGGCGAATTTTCCCGTTTTTCCGTTTGTAAACGCACAAATATTCACGTCCTAAACGCGCCTATATTTTACGTTTGAAAAGTGTTTATTATTTTTTAATAACTGATACTATCTTTATATAGAAAAATTGGAAGTTTTTGGAAGATACAGAGGATCACAAAATGAATAAGAAACGGGAACCTTATGATAAAATTACAGTTGGCGAGCGAATCCGGCGCAAACGGATACAGCTTGGCCTATCACAGGATGAACTGGCCGTCCGGATCGACCGTGCAACAAAATACTGTTCGGATATTGAACGCGGGATGTGTGGCATGTCCATTGAAACGATGCTGGCAATTGCCAAAGCATTAGATATGAATTTAGACTATATGATGTTTGGAGAAATTTCTGAAACAGAACGGGAGTGGCAGCAGAAAGATGCTCTGACCCTGATCCATATAATAGAAAAGGCGCCCGCCTCCCAAAGAAATTATGCGATACGCCTTCTCAAACTATTTATTGCTGCAACCGGTACTTCCTCTACATAGACCCGTTCTTCTTCACGACTTCCGGTACCGTCCGGAAAAGTATTTTCACATCCAGTCCCAGACTCCAGTTTAAAATGTAATACCGGTCCAGTTCCACAACTTTTTCAAAATCCGTAATATTGCTGCGGCCGCTCACCTGCCACATTCCGGTGATTCCCGGTTTGATGGCCAGACGGCTTCTGTGGTGCAGTTCGTATCTGACCCACTCATCCTCTGTAGGCGGTCTCGTCCCTACCAGAGACATGTCCCCCTTTAAGACATTCCAGAACTGCGGAAACTCATCGAAAGACCAGTCACGGATAAAGTTCCCGATTCCTTTCTTCACCGTTCCATCCGGCAGCTGTCTGCAGCCGATGATACGCGGATCAAAATCCAGCTTAAACATCAGCCCGTCTGTGACTCTGTTTTCTGTGGCAAGCTGTGCCTTGCGTTCTTCCGCGTCAGTATACATACTCCGGAACTTGTACAGCTTAAACTTCTTTCCGTTTTTTCCCACACGGATCTGGGAAAAGAATACCGGTCCGGGTGACTGAATCTTAATGGCGGGAGCCAGAAACAGAAACAGAATACCGGTGAGTACACATCCCACCAGTCCCCCGATAATATCAAACAGACGTTTTACAAACAGTTCTCCGGTGGAAATCGTATTGATGCTTGTGGTTAACACGGTGTATCCCCCAAGACGCTCCACAAACTGCCGCTGTGTTCCGACCATCAGTTTATCTGCCAGCTGAATATGCACCGTAATTCCCATCTCGTTTAACTGCCGGACAAGATCATCCAGCTGGGCACTCTGCAATGGCAGATTTACAAATACTTCATCCACCCATTCCCTGCAGAGATATTCCACCACGTAATCACCTGCTGCAACCAGAGGAATCCCTGCAATTTCCGTTGGATGATCCTCTGGCATGTTTCCTGTCACAGCCACTCCCGATATCTGAAACATCACATAACGTTTCGCCCGGATATCCTTTTCCACCTGAGACAGCCGGTCAAAGTTTGTGATAACCAGTACGGACTTGTTCTGCTTCAGATGCAGCGTGCGAAGAATATGTTTTTTCCACAGAAGTCTTGTTCCATAGGTAAGCAATCCATAGAATAATGCCATGAGAAAGAACGTGATTCGCGAAAAATTTCCCGCATCTTTTACCGAAAACAGATACAGGACAGCAACCAGTTCCACAATCGCCACATGCTTAATGGTTGCGATAAACTCTACCAGATATCCACGTTTTAATACATTTTTAAGTGTATTCAGGAAAATCAAAAGACAAACATCTATCAGGATCAGAACGATAGACAAATTTGCATATATGTAATTGGTATATAGATTGACAGTTCTATGTCGTAATGTATAGGCTAAAAAAAATGCCACCTGCAGGCAAATCAGATCCAGAATCATAAAATCCAGATGCTTTACCCAATTGTTTTTATTCTTCCGGTACACAATATCTCCTCATTTGTATACAAACTTACTACTACGATTGTACCAAACTCCGGTGTAAAAGTCCATAAAAGAGGGAGGATATTCCCATGAAATACCCTCCTCTTATTTCCATTTTCACTTATCGATACTCTGCAAGATTAATACGGATCAGAGCCTTATGCAATGCAAATTCCGCGCGCTTTAAATCCAGATTGTCATTTCTGTTGTGAATCCGCTCCTCTGCCCGCTCTCTTGCGGCTTCCGCACGCTCCAGATCAATCTCTTCCGGCCATTCTGCCAGTTCTGCCAGAAGTGTTACCTTATCTCCCAGAATCTCGGCAAATCCGGCATGCACTGCTGCCACCTGTTCTTCATCCCCATGATGGATCGTGACAAGCCCCGGTTCCAGTACCGTTGTAAGTGGAATGTGATCACGATATACACCGATCTCGCCGGATTCCGTATTAAACTCCAGCAGATCCGCAGTTCCCTTATAAAAAACGCGGTCCGGCGTGATGATTTCTACATCAAATGTCTTTTCCATCTCTGTTTCCTCCAGCCGGCACACACATTACCCTGCATATGCCGCCTTTACCTCATCAATTGTTCCGGCATTCAGGAAATAACTTTCCGGCACGTCATCCAGTTTTCCATCCAGAATTTCACGGAATCCGCGGATGGTCTCTTCCACCGGAACATATTTGCCTTCCAGTCCGGTAAACTGTACTGCCACGGAAAACGGCTGCGACAGGAATCTTTGTACTTTACGTGCCCGGCTGACAACAAGCTTATCATCCTCCGACAACTCATCCATACCGAGAATTGCGATGATATCCTGCAGTTCTTTATATTTCTGCAAAATCTCCTGTACTCCACGCGCAACCTTAAAATGTTCTTCCCCGACAATTCTCGGATCAAGGATACGCGAAGTAGAAGCCAGCGGGTCCACTGCCGGATAAATTCCAAGTTCCACGATGGAACGATCCAGTACCGTTGTAGCATCCAGATGCGCAAATGTTGTAGCCGGTGCCGGGTCTGTCAGATCATCGGCCGGCACATACACAGCCTGTACAGAAGTAATAGATCCGTTCTTTGTGGATGTAATCCGCTCCTGTAATGCACCCATCTCGGTCTGTAAGGTCGGCTGATAACCTACCGCGGACGGCATACGTCCGAGCAGGGCAGACACTTCCGATCCTGCCTGTGTAAAACGGAAAATATTATCAATAAATAACAGAACATCTTTTCCGCCTTTATCACGGAAATATTCTGCCATCGTAAGTCCGGTAAGTGCTACACGCATACGTGCCCCTGGCGGTTCGTTCATCTGTCCGAACACCATGGTTGTCTTATCGATAACTCCCGACTCTTTCATTTCATAATACAGATCGTTTCCCTCACGGGTACGCTCTCCGACTCCGGTAAATACCGAATATCCACCATGCTCTGTGGCAATGTTATGAATCAGTTCCTGGATCAGCACGGTTTTTCCTACACCGGCTCCTCCAAACAATCCGATTTTTCCACCTTTCTGATACGGGCAGAGCAGATCGACAACTTTAATTCCTGTCTCTAACATTTCCTGGGAAGTTGCCTGTTCCTCAAACGAAGGTGCCTTCCGATGAATCGGCCAGTGCTCCTTGGTCTGCGGAGGTGCAATTTCATCGATTGGCTCTCCCAGCACATTAAACAAACGGCCAAGTGTTTTTTCTCCTACCGGTACCGAAATCGGTCCTCCCGTCGCTATAGCATCCATACCGCGGACAAGTCCGTCCGTCGGTCCGAGTGCAATACAACGCACGGTATCATCCCCCAGATGCTGTGCTACTTCAACGATCAGTTCTCCGCCCTTTTTTAAAGGAATACGGATTGCATCATTGATCTCCGGAAGATGTCCTTCCGGAAATTTGATATCGAGCACGGCACTGATCACCTGCGTGATCTTTCCTATTGCTCCTTTATTTTCCATGTTTCTTCTCCTTTATTACGTCACTCTATCGCATTTGCTCCCGCAATAATTTCCGTCAATTCCTGTGTGATAGATCCCTGTCTTGCACGGTTATATTTCAGGGAAAGATCCTCTATCATCTCTTCCGCATTGCTTGTTGCGGAATCCATGGCCTGCATGCGGGCACCGTTTTCACTTGCCACGGCTTCTACCAGTGCCCCATAAAACAGACTTGTCACATATTTTGGAATAATCTGATTCAGAGCCTCCTGTTCGTTTGGCTCATAATTCATAAGAATTTCTCTGGAAGACTTTTCCTCCGAAGGTTCACTTACTTCCACCGGAAGCATACGGATCAGCTGCGCTTCCTGACTAACGGTATTTTTAAAATGCGTATATGCCAGATAGATCTCTCCTATTTTTCCTTCCGCGAAATCGTCGAGCACCCTCTTACAGAGTGCTGCTGCATCCGGATATGTCGGATTTTCCATAATTTCCGTGGCATCTACCTCGATGTGATATCCTTTTCGCTCCAGTATCTCAATTCCTTTTCTGCCAACTGCATAGATCACGACATCCTCTTTGGCAACATCATCACTTTCTGTGATCAGTTTCACCACATTCGCATTATATCCTCCTGCAAGTCCACGATTCGAAGTCAGTACAACGATCGCTTTCTTTTTGGATTCCCCGCTTCTTAAGTATGGATGATCAATATTGCCGCTGTGTGCTAAAATGGAACTTACCGTCCGGTACATATACTGAAAATAGGGATCTGTCTGTTCTGCCCGCCCTTTGGCTTTCTGGAGTTTTACGGTAGAAACAAGTTTCATGGCTTTGGTAATCTGCTGTGTGCTCTGGATACTTCCTTTTCGTCTTTTTATATCCCTCATAGACGCCATGTGTTATCACCCCCTGTTATCATACCTTTACGCCAGGTATTCCTTTTTCGTTTCCTGAATGGCTGCTATCAGTTTCTGCTCTGTCTCCTCATCGATAACCTGGGTTTCTGTAATCTTTCCGGTAATCTCCGGATATCTGGTATCAATAAGTTCGAGTAACGCATCCTGAAAATGCAGAATTTCCTCTACCGGAATGTCCATAAGATACTTTTTCACTGCCGCATAGATGATAACGATCTGTTTTGCAACCGGCATCGGCTGATACTGCGGCTGTTTTAAGATTTCTTTTAATCGTTCTCCCTGTGCCAGTTTCTCACTCGTGTCTGCATCCAGTTCGGAACCGAACTGTGCAAATGCAGCCAGTTCCCGGTACTGTGCCAGTTCTGTACGGATAGGCGCCGCAATCTTTTTCATCGCCTTGATCTGTGCGGCTCCTCCTACACGGGAAACGGAAAGTCCTGCATTGATTGCCGGGCGGAAACCTGCATTAAACATCTCCGTCTCCAGATAAATCTGCCCATCTGTGATAGAGATTACATTTGTCGGAATATATGCAGATACATCTCCCGCCTGCGTTTCAATGATCGGTAATGCCGTCAGGGAACCTCCTCCCAGTTTGTCCGACAGACGTGCCGCACGCTCAAGCAGACGTGAATGCAGGTAAAAGACATCACCCGGATAAGCCTCACGGCCCGGTGCACGCTTTAACAGCAGCGACAGGGTCCGGTATGCCATGGCATGTTTGCTCAAATCATCGTAGATAACAAGTACATCTTCGCCATTCTCCATCCACTCTTCGCCGATTGCACAGCCGGAATACGGAGCAAGATACTGCAAAGGCGCAAGTTCACTTGCCGTAGCCGCAACAACGGTTGTATAACTGAAAGCTCCATACTCTTCGAGTGTCTGGACAATATTGGCAACGGTAGAAGCTTTCTGGCCGATTGCCACATAAATACACTTTACCCCCTGCCCTTTCTGATTAATAACCGTGTCAATTGCAATCGCGGTCTTTCCGGTCTGACGATCTCCGATGATCAGTTCTCGCTGTCCTCTTCCGATCGGCACCATGGAATCAATGGCTTTGATACCGGTCTGCAGTGGTGTATCCACTCCCTTTCTGGAAATGACACCGGATGCCACACGTTCTACCGGACGGTATTTATCCGTTGTGATCGGTCCCTTTCCGTCAATCGGCTGTCCAAGCGCATTCACAACACGTCCGAGCAGGGCATTTCCTACCGGCACTTCTACCACACGTCCGGTTGTTTTAACCGTATCTCCCTCATTGATATTGTGCTGACTTCCGAGAAGTACCGCACCGACATTATCTTCCTCCAGGTTCAGTACCATACCGTATACCTCTCCCGGAAATTCTAACAATTCTCCCTGCATCGCATTTTCCAGTCCATGGATACGTGCAATGCCGTCCGCCACTTGAATGACGGTTCCCACATCTGCCACTTCCAGCTGGGAAGCATATCTTTTGATCTGCTCCTTAATGACAGAACTGATTTCTTCTGGTTTTAAATTCATGGAGCGCACTCACCTACTTTCAATTGTATACGTTCTAAGTCTCTTGTCAGATGTTCCAGTCTGGTCCGGACACTGCCGTCCACAACACGATCCCGGATCCGGATGACCATGCCTCCGATCAGTGCGGGATCCGTGGTATAATGTATCTCAAACTGAACGTACTTTGTCGTGTCGAGCAGCTTTTGTTCCACCGCCTGTTTCTGTTGCGGTGTCAGTTCCATCGCCGATGTGACATAGGCAGTACCTATTTTTTTATACTCTTTGACACGGTCAATAAAATAAGTGAATACCTGATCGGTCTCCTTATAATGCCCTTTTTGTACAAGCATCCGAAGCAGTCCCACCAGTTCATCACCGATACGTCCTTTGAAAATATCCTCGATCAGTCTGACTTTTTCTTCTTTTTCGATTTTGGGATGATTCATCAGGCGGGTCAGTTCTGTATTTTCACGCAGAATCTGTGCAACAGCCTGCGCCTCTTCATATAATTGATCCACCATATGTTCTTCAACCGCCAGCGCAAACAAAGCATCCCCATATGTTTTGGATACTAATTTTGCCATGTCGATTCACCCATTTCTTTTAATGTTTCATCCACAAGTGTGCTCTGAATCTCTGCGGTAATGGAAGATGCCACAACTTTCTGTGCCATCAGGGATGCCACAGTGATCATTTCCTGTTTCATATCATTCATGGCATGCTTCTTTTCCAGAAGTGCCTCCTCCTGTGCATGTTTTACAATGCGTGCAGCTTCTTCCTTTGCCTCATTGACAATGCGGTTCTGGTTCTTTAACGCCTTTTGTCTGGCATCTGCCAGAATCGTTTCCGCTTCCTTGTCAATTTCTTTTAACTTTGCCTCATACTCCGCTTTCAGCGCTGCTGCTTTTTCTTTGTCGGCGCTGGCCTCATCCAGTTCCGATGAAATGTGATCCTGACGGTCTTTTAAAAGTTTCCGCGCGGGATTAAACAGCAGATATGACATCAGCATATAAAGGAAAAATACTGCAATTGCCAGCAGGGCAGCATCAAAGAGCAGCTGTGGATTTAAATCAAATAAAAATTCCTGTGCAGCTAACACTCGTTTGCCCCTCCTTTATCCAAGCGGATGTACAAAAAGTAAAAGCAGTGCGACAACAAGACCATACAGACCTGTCGTCTCTGCAACTGCCTGACCTAACAGCATGGTGGACATAATCTGTCCCCTTGCTCCCGGATTACGTCCCACGGCTGCTGCGCCGTGTCCGGCTGCGATACCCTGTCCAATACCAGGTCCGATACCTGCAATAACTGCAAGTCCTGCACCGATAGCCGAACATGCTCTGATTAAATCCTGTCCTGAAATATTCATAGTAAAATCCTCCTTAAATTAATACTTGTTTTGATACAAGGAGCAAATCGCATGAGAGTTCCGCTTACGCGGAAGCGATTTGCGTAGGAAATGCATCTTGAGGATGCATTTCAATCTTCTCCACATGCCTGTGACACATAAGTCATTGTGAGCATACAGAATACATACGTCTGGATTGCTCCGGAAAACAGATCAAAATATACATGCAGTGCTGCCGGCCATGCCGTTGCAATTACCCCAAGCAAACCGTATACCAGTGCCATGATTACGGTTCCTGACAACACATTTGCAAACAGACGCAGCGACAATGAGATCGGTATTGCAATCTCACTGATAATGTTGATCGGCGCCCAGAGTGGAAGCCATGGCGGAAGCGGTGAACACATACCTGTCCATATTTCTTTCAGACTCTGGTGTTTTGCCTTGTTGAAACGGATCATGAAAAATGTGATCAGTGCAAGTGCAAGCGTGGTTCCGTAATCTGCCGTCGGCGGGCGCAGGCCAAACAATCCAGATATGTTACTCATCAGTATAAAAATAAAAATCGTGCTGATATAGTTGACGAATCTGGGTGCCCACTTTCCCATGGTGGAATCCACCATTCCGTCTAATTTTTCTACAATCAGCTCGATTATATTCTGAAAAGTATCCGGTTTTTCGGTGGCATGCTTTAACTTGCGATTGGCAATCACAGCAAAAATAACCATTACTGCCATAACAATCAAAATACATGCGTGGCTGTCGGTGATCCAGACTTCCTGACCAAATACTTTTACTTTAAAAATTCCATGAATCATAAAGTCGATATCCGACGCCAGTAAAATCCCCTCATTCATATAGTCACCTCCTTCCTTTTACTTTCTCCCATAAAGGCTGAAGATATGCTCCAATTTTTAAACCAAGCAGCCCAAGAAAAGCCGCAATCAGGTTTCCCCATTGAAAATACCCAAATAACACGAACAAAATCACCACTACTACATAACGAAGAATTGATTTGTGACAATTCTTCGCGTCGCATGTGCGTGTCCCCCATCGTAACAGAATCAAAGATCACAGTTGCAAGATTGATTGCCATCCCCACGGCAACCGCTATGCCAAACCATACCCCGATGGAATATGCAATCCTGTCCTTTACAAACCATACCCCGATCAGTTCTACCATCACCCCATATAATAAAATTGAGACGACCAGCCCCGGTAATGCTTCGTTAATCCTTTTTAACATGGTTTTCTTTCTTTTCCTCCTGCCTGTATAGTTTCCTTACTGTCTTGTAAATATTCGTAAACCCTGCCAAAGCTCCCATAAAGAAAAACGGAATCATTAACCAGTTAATCCCTGTCAGATTTCCCAGCCACACTCCCAGTATACTGCATAAAAAAAATCGGCACCAGCATACTGATTCCAAACTGAAAAATGAGTGTTAATGTCTGTATCACGGATCTGTTGTCTTTTTTCATAGCCTTCCTCCGTCCCGATGGATGTATTATACCTCATTATTCGTCGTTTTGTCTATAAAATTCCATAGTTTTTAGAATATTTTATCATTTTCACCAATCATTTTCTTTAGCAGCCAGCTAATCCGATTGACAATCCCAGAGCCTATGGACTATAATAGACGGGATATAAAGCGGAAAGCAAAGTGTGAATATGATGAATACAAAAATAGAACGTGTCAATCCCGAACAGATTGACGAAACAATTATGGAAGAGGCCGGACGTCTGATCGCAGAGGGTGAACTGGTCGCTTTTCCGACAGAAACGGTATACGGTCTTGGCGGAGATGCCCTGCATCCGGAAGCTGCCCGCAAAATCTATGCAGCAAAAGGACGTCCTTCGGACAACCCCCTGATCGTGCACATTGCGGACTTTTCCGATATGGAACGTGTTGCACGTGAAGTTCCGGAGGCTGCCCGCAAACTGGCCGGTGCTTTCTGGCCGGGTCCCCTGACGATGATCGTCTGGAAAAGCGATGCCGTTCCGATGGCAACAACCGGAGGAATGGATACTGTCGCTGTACGGATGCCGAATCACCCGGTTGCACTTGATCTGATACGCAAAAGCGGATGTCTGATCGCTGCGCCAAGTGCCAACACATCCGGTCGTCCGAGTCCGACAGAAGCTTCTCATGTTGCAGAGGATTTATCCGGTCGGATTGCCATGATTTTAGATGGCGGCCCGGTCGGTATCGGCATTGAATCTACCATCATTGATCTGACCGAATCAAAACCTATGGTACTGCGTCCCGGCTACATTACGCCGCAGATGCTTTCCGAGGTGCTTGGCGAAGAGGTTATCATTGATCCGGGCATTATTGCTGCAGATGACACACGCAAACCGAAAGCTCCGGGTATGAAATACAAACATTATGCCCCAAAAGCCGATATGGTAATCGTAGACGGACCATCGGATGCTGTTGTTTCCAAGATCAATGCACTGGTGCACCAAAAGCAGGAGAACGGACAGAAAGTGGCTGTCATTGCCACGGAAGAATCCGGACCTTCTTATCACGCCGATGTCATTCTTTCCATGGGCAGCCGTTCCAACGAAGACGCCATTGCACAGCATCTGTACAAAATTTTGCGTGAGTGTGATGAATTGCATGTAGATGCCATTTATTCAGAAAGCTTTCAGACCCCTCGCATCGGACAGGCCATTATGAACCGTCTGCTCAAAGCGGCCGGTCATACCGTAATACATTGCGATTAGGAGTAATTATATGGAGTATAACAAACTGATTTTCGTTGCCCAGACGGGAACCTGTCGCGAGGCAATGGCAGCCGGTATCATGGGAGATTTTACCTTGCGTCATCCGCTGGAGATCTTATCCCGTGGACTTGTTGTACAATTTCAGGAACCAATGAATCAAAAAGCCGAAGCTGTCTTAATCAGCAACGGTATCAATATGGAAAATTATGTTTCCCAGCAGCTGACGGAAGAAGATCTGACAGAAGATGCCCTTGTCATTACCATGGAAGAAATTCACCGGGAGCGCATTTTAGAGCAGTTTGAAAATGCTGTTCCGGAAAATATACAGGTTCTTACCAAATATGTCGGGGACGAACTGGAAATATTAGATCCATACGGAGGTGCTTTGCCAGCCTATGGACTCTGTTATGAAACCCTGCGCAAATCAATCAAAAAACTTGTGAAAAAACTTAACGAAGAAGAAGGAGAATAAATTTATGGGAAAAGTAGTCGTTATGGATCACCCGCTGATCCAGCACAAAATCGGATTAATGAGAAGAACCGAGACCGGCTCTAAGGATTTCCGTACACTTGCAGGCGAAGTTGCAATGTTTGAGTGTTACGAGGCAACCCGTGATCTGGAGTTACAGGATGTGGAGATCGAAACTCCGATCTGTAAGACGACCGTAAAAGAATTAAAAGGAAAAAACTGGCAGTGGTACCGATTCTGCGTGCCGGACTTGGCATGGTAGACGGTATGCTGGAAATGATTCCTGCTGCAAAAGTCGGACATATCGGTCTCTACCGTGATCCTGAGACAGCAAAACCAGTGGAATATTACTGCAAACTTCCGGCAGACTGTGCCAACCGCGAAGTATTTGTCGTAGATCCGATGTTGGCTACCGGCGGATCAGCCATCGCAGCAATCCAAATGCTGAAAGACAAGGGTGTAAAAAGCATTCGTTTTATGTGCATCATTGCTGCACCGGAAGGTGTAAAAGCACTTACCGATGCTCACCCGGATGTTGATCTTTACATCGGAGCACTTGATGATCATTTAAATGAACATAAATATATTGTTCCGGGTCTGGGAGATGCCGGTGATCGTATCTTTGGAACCAAATAATCAGATATTACAATATCCAGGGGGCAAAAGTCAGGATTGACTTATTGCCCCTCTCGTTATTTTACAGAAACTGCAAAGGAGGCTAACACATATGAGCACAAAACGACAGGACTACATCAGCTGGGACGAATACTTCATGGGCGTTGCCATGCTCTCCGGTATGCGTTCCAAAGATCCAAACACACAGGTTGGAGCCTGTATTGTCAGTGACAAACACAAAATTCTTTCCATGGGATATAATGGATTTCCAACCGGATGTTCCGATGATGATTTCCCATGGGTACGCGAAGGCGATGACAACAAATACTTTTACTCTACCCACAGTGAATTGAATGCCATTCTCAACTACCGGGGCGGAAGCCTGGAAGGATCCACCATATATGTTACGCTCTTTCCATGCAATGAATGTGCCAAAGCCATTATCCAGTGTGGTATCCGTGAAGTTGTTTACGACAGTGACAAATACGCTTCTACCCCGGGTGTGATCGCATCCAAAAAAATGCTGCGTGCCGCCGGTGTGACACTGCGCCACTATGAACACACGAACCGGGAAGTAAAATTGTCATTGTAAGAGTTGAAAAAAAATAAAAAAGACAGCTTCGAACGCTGCCTTTTTAGGAGAAGGTATTTTTACTATGGGGTATAGGCAAAAACTATATATAATGTATTGGGGGGTTTTTACAGTGATTATAGTACCATGGATCTACACAGAAGTGTGCACAAACTTCACAAAAGTTTGACATCGTTTTTGTGCACTATGTATACAGTAAAAAGGCTCTGCCGGAAAATTTTTCCCGACAGAGCCTTTTTCTGTCATTTTGACCATCCAGATCTTTTATGCTTCAAATAATGCTTCAAACTCTTCGCGTGTAATCTTTTCTTTCTCCAGAAGAAGTGCTGCACAGCGGTCAAGCACATCCCGATGCTCGGCAATGATTGTTTTTGCCTTCTCATAAGACTCATCAATGATACGCTTTACTTCCACATCAATGGCAGAGGCAATTCCCTCACTGTAGCTGTGTGCATGTGCCAGATCACGTCCGATAAATACTTCATCGTCATCATCTTTGTAGCAGATCAGGCCGATATTTTCGGACATTCCATACCGTGTCACCATATCCCGCGCCATCTTGGTGGCCTGCTTGATATCCTGGGAGGCACCTGTGGTAATATCATCAAATACCAGTTCCTCTGCAACACGTCCTCCGAGATCTACCACGATCTCCTGCAGCATACGTCCCCTGGAGTTAAACATCTCATCCTTCTCCGGAAGCGGCATGGTATAACCCGCAGCCCCGGCACCGGTTGGGATAATGGATACCGTATGCACCGGTCCCACATCCGGCAGAAGATGAAACAGAAGGGCATGTCCGGATTCATGATATGCTGTAATTTTACTTTCTTTTTACGGAAATCACGCGGCTGTGTTTCTCCGTCACCGATTCCCGACTTTGATGAATGCTTTCTGGATATCTGCCTGCTGAATATATGCCCGGCTTTCTTTGCTGCAAGATGCAGCTCATTCAGCAGATTCTCCAGATCTGCTCCTGTAAACTCCCGGTCAGTCGTCTGTGCGA
>ENA-OQKX01000057-OQKX01000057.1-human-gut-metagenome-genome-assembly--contig:-NODE-57-length-19781-cov-4.115498_pt1 | contig 19781 bp, 19 predicted proteins | sample MGYA00242654_ERZ504810 | MGnify/ENA primary metagenome ERZ504810 (study PRJEB26092, sample SAMD00036378) | human gut metagenome | host: Homo sapiens | study: EMG produced TPA metagenomics assembly of... | reverse complement strand
AACACCGAAGTGACACTGGTAAGGAATTCCCAGTTGACGCTCCGGATACCTTTGACAAATACATACACAATGATTCCGATAAGCAGCACAACGGAAAGAATTGCACACACATAGATGGCAACATAAATAAAGAAATCCGCCGGATGCCTGGTTTTCGTACGAATACTTGTATTACTTCCTGTCATTTTTCAACGGCTCCTTTCTTTTCCACCTGTGCAAGCACCAGATTGATAATCATTATAAAGATAAACAGTACCAATCCTACCGTAAAGAGCACTTCCCGGTGAAGTCCTTCCGCATAACTCATCTCACTGACAATCTGTGTGGTCAGGAAACGTACCGAGTTGAACGGAAGCGGCAGATTTACCGAACCTCCAGCAACCATATTGATTGCCATGGCTTCTCCGAGCGCACGGCCGATACCAAGAACCACACCTGTCATAATACCGGATCTTGCTGCCGGAATCATAACTTTAAATATGGTCTGGATATGTGTTGCTCCGAGGGCAAGCGAAGCGGATTTTAAATGTCCCGGTACCGCACGGATGGAGGAAACACTGATATTGATTACCGTAGGCAAAATCATGATTGCCAGTACAATAATCGCAGAAAGCAGATTGGAACCACCGGTAAACTGATGGGTTGTACTTCCCGCAAACACCCGTTTTTCCAGGCGGTACATCAATGGATTTAAAACCATAAGTCCAAGCAGTCCATATATTACAGATGGAATTGCTGCCAGCAGCTCTACCGCCGGCTGTACAATCGCTGCCAGCTTTTTATTGGAAATCTCTGTGATAAATACTGCTGTCAGAATTCCAATCGGTACACCGATCAGAATTGCCACTGCAGTACCTGCAATAGAAGTCAGAATAATGTACAAAATACCATAAGATGGTGTTGCTGCTGTCGGCTGCCATACAGTTCCAAATAACAGGTCAATCACCCCGACCTTTGCCAGTGCCGGGGTGCCCTTTGCAAACATATAAACCGTTATGGAAAGAACTGCTACGATGGCAACGGCTGCGCATATAAGAAATATTACTTTTGCAATCGTTTCCACGATGTGCTTTGTTGCTTTGCCGCCTGTCATATCTTTATCCTCGTTTGCCTGTTTACGTGTTTCTTAATTTACATTATTTGCTGTTTGGGATGATCAGTCCTACAGACTTGATAACATTCTGTCCGTCTGCAGAGTTGATAAAGTCGAAATATGCCTGTACCTGCTTACTCTGCTCAGAAATCTCACCCTTGGTAGCCATTACGAACGGTCTCTGTAATACATAGTCTCCTGCAAGAATATTGTCTTCTGTCGGCTCTACAGAGTTGATCTTTAATCCATTTACGGTGTCATCCAGCACATCCAGGGATACATATCCAACTGCTCCCGGAGTTGCTGCAACCTTTGCCAAAACAGCACCTGTAGAATCAAGTTCCTGTGCATATTTGCAGGAATCCTTTACATCCATCAATTCCTCAAACGCATCTCTTGTACCAGATCCCGCCTCACGGCCGATGACTACGATCTGCTCATCCGGTCCGCCGAGATCTTTCCAGTTTGTAATCTCTCCGGTATATACTTTTGCAAGATCTTCAGACTTAATATCTGTGATTGTGTTTGCTGTATCTGTAATAACTGCGATACCATCAATTGCCACAATGTTCTCTACGATACCCTGGCTTTTCTCATCGTCAGAAAGGGCACGGGAAGCATCTCCGATATCAACGCTTCCTGCCTCCAGAGATTCAATTCCTGCACTGGATCCGGTAAACTCTGCGGTTGCGGAAACATTCGGATATTTCTCCATGAATGCTTCATTCATGGCATTTGCAAGCTTCTCCATGGAAGTACTTCCTGCCAGTGTAACGGTTCCACTCAGATCCGCTCCATCTGTTGTATCTGTATTTGCAGTTGTATCAGATGCCGTTGTATCTGTATTTGCATCAGCGTTTGCATCACTGCTGTCAGAACCACATCCCATCACACCTGCAGCGACCATTGTTGTTGCTGTCAGTAAAGCCATCATTTTTACAAGTTTGTTTTTCATGATTTTCTCCTCTTTCTTTCATGTTGTTCCTCATTACAGTTGTTATCTTATCGGGTCTGTGTAAAATGCATAACCAGACTAATGTAAATTCAATGTAAAAAATATGTTGTCCTGTAAAACGACAAAACTTACGAATGTTTTAAGTTTATTTAAGGTTCCCGTCTTATCTTCTATATATAAAGATGTTACCGTAGTCTACGCCATTGTAACCGCACACAAAGGGAAAATTTCTGCCAAAAGTGAAGATGGAAATTCCCTGACTTTTTCCATTCTTCTCAATTAAATATCCCGTGTTTCCACAAAAAAGAGAAGGAGATTCTTACATAACATGCAGAATCTTCTTCTCTTTTTCATTGGATCTTTATAAGTTATTTCAAAAATCCGAAATTGCTGACTATGGCAGCTTCCTTTGCCTTTCCATTGCAGACATTGACAAAACTGATGATACGGACAACCAATAAAATGATAAAACATACGGCTGCTGCAATCGGAACGACAACGGTCCAGCAGAGCACTACAGTAATCAGTCCCAGCAGAACTTCAGACACAAGGATCCTGATTCCCTCACGCACATGAAATCCGACATAAGGAGAATCCTTCGCCACAAGAAGTGCCACGATGGTTCCCAAAATTCCCAGAAGATATGGAAGCATTGCAAACAGTTTGTGATCTGCAATATCCTTTCCGTCAAATTCTGCGGAATGATCCTTTGGATCTACATAAGGCTGCCCGTACGGCATCCCATTGTTCATCTGTGGATTGCCATAATACGCTCCGTTGTTTCCCTGTGGATTTCCGTAGCCGTATGGCGTCCCCTGCGAATTCTGATTTTCCTGTGTTCCTGTATGTAAGCTGGCTCCGCATCTGGTGCAGAATGTACTGTCATCCGGCATTTCACTGCCGCACTTCGGACATATCATATAAAATTCCTCCTCTTCGTTTGAAATGAACTCTGCGAACATCTCCGCGCTTTTTATTTTATATAAGTTTATGTTGCAAGTCAATTTAGATTCTCTTAAGTTTTCCTTTTCTTTCTTCATAAATTGTTTTCAGAACAGACACTACCACAATCTGATACCCCGGATGCTGCTTTCCTATACCCCTGCCAAATCCTATAATTCTTTGTAATCAGTTGTCCAAAGCTCACCAGCGGAGAAACGTACACGCTCCTTGCCGGTGATACCACCACAACGGTTACATTGGATTCCCTTGTAAAATCGGTAAAAAAATAAAGTGTGCGTTTACCGCACACTTTCGCGCCCTTGCGGAGACACAGCATCATCTTTGACTCCGCAGGGCGCGCATCTTTGCAGGCTGACCTGCTTTAATTGCCAAGTTCCAGCATGGTATCAATACAGCGTTTTGCTTTTATACGCACTTCTTCGTCCAGCTTGATTTCCTCTCCGCCGGTGCCCTTTACACACTGATACACATCTCCGAGTGTGGTCAGTTTCATATTGTGGCAGACACAGTCTCTTGATAATGGATAAAACTGCTTGTCCGGACATGCAAACTGCAGATGCTGCACGATACTGTTCTCGGTTCCGATAATGAATTCCTTTGCATCACTTTTCTTTGCATAGTCCATGATTCCGGTTGTACTTCCCCGATAATCCGCCAGCCCGGAAACCTCCGGCAGACATTCCGGATGTACCAGAAGAAGTGCGTCCGGATGTGCCTTTCGTGCTTTTTCCACATCCCGTTTCGACATGCGGACATGCGTTGGACATCCCCCCTGCAGCAGTTTGATATTTTTCTCCGGCACCTGATCAGCCACCCATTTTCCCAGATTGCAGTCCGGGATAAACAAAATATTTTTATTCTCTATATTCTTTACAATCTGAACTGCCGATGAGGAAGTTACACAGACATCACAAATCGTTTTTAACTCGGAAGTCGTATTAATATACGCTACCACGGTATAATCCGGATACATCTTTTTCACCCCGGAAATCAGTTCCACATCCATCTGCTCTGCCATCGGACATCCCGCATTGCTGTTGGATAACAATACCCTTTTCTGTGGGGACAGAATCTTGACCGTCTCTGCCATAAAACGGACTCCGCACATCAGCACAGTGCTCTGCGCTGCCTTGGCAGCCTGCACGCTCAGCCCATAGGAATCCCCTACATAATCAGCCACCTCCCAGATATCATGACTCTGATATGCATGTGCCAGAATACAGATATCCTTTTCTTTCTTCAGGCGGATGATCTCGTCCTGCAGTTCTCTTGTCGTTAACATAAAATACTCCTTTTCACGAAATACCCTTCTATACAGACATTTCTTGTTACATTCAACATATTACATAGAGTATACTCACATGCCCGTCAGGTGTCAAGACATAAAAGGGGTTAAAACCACGGAAGCCTGTGAAACGGGATGATAAGGATTTCCTTCGACTTCATGTCATCCGTTGTAATGTAGGTATGTTTCCAATATCGCGCATCCAGGGAAATTTCCCGGTTATCCCCCAACATGAAATAAGAGCCCTCCGGAACGGTAAAGGTTTTATCTTCTTCTCCACAATCCGTTTCGACAGTGTCATCCAGATAAGCCGATTCATCCAGCGGTTCCCCATTGATGTATACTTTTCCTCCGACAAAAGAAACCGTCTCCCCCGGAAGTCCGATCACACGTTTGACCATGGTTTCATTTTCATCTTTCTGATAAAACATGACAATATCGCCGCGTTGTGGTTTTTCTTCCTCATATGCATGACGGTCTCCGATGAGCCAGTCATGAACCATCAGTGTCGGTTCCATACTCTCAGATGGCACCCGCCCGATCATCAAAAAACAACGGAATGTGATAATAATGGCAAGAAGAACTGCTATGTAAATCACCCACCCCACGATATCTTTTCGTTTTTGTTTTGTCTGTTCGTCCATAGATTCCTCCCTGTATGTTTTTCATTTGGAATTAATCATATCATACCAGAGGCAAAGATGTATAAATTTTTTTAAGATTGTAAGTAACGTGAAAAATTTATGCAATTACTGTAAATCTCTGTGGATATTTTCGGTTGTGAGAACCCCGGTGTTTATGTTAAGATGGGGGTGTCTGTTATAGAAAGGAGAAACAGATTTCGAAAAGTTAAAAACTTTAGCGCCATGTACCCTGTGATACAGCTTTCGCTGTACCGAAATAAGGAGCACATTGCATGAAAATTCCGCTTTCGCGGAAGCAATGTGCAAATGTGATACAGCTTTCGCTGCACCACAAGGGTTAACGAGGATTCAGGTGATCGAAGATTCGGCGGATGCCTGAACGCAGGAATGGGGCTGCGCATACGAATCACAAACAGGATGGTAACATCCGAACAAAGGATTCGTACCCCGATGGAGCCAATTGCATGAGAATTTGCTTACGCGAAGCAATTGGCATAGGTGATAACACTTACGTGTTACCACATAATGCACAATGAAAAATATTCTGATGAACGAAAACAATATCGGGATCATAAAATTATATGAGAAAAAGGAGATTTCAATTATGTGTGGAATTATTGGATTTACAGGTAAATTAAAAGCCCAGGATGTCTTATTGACAGGACTTGCAAGCCTTGAGTACCGTGGATATGACAGTGCGGGAATTGCGTACTTTAAAGATACCGGAAAAATTTCACTTCGGAAAACTGTCGGAAAAGTAAAAGATCTTCGTGCAATCTGCGATGATGATAACAATTCTACGTGTGGAATCGGCCACACCCGCTGGGCAACCCATGGTGGCGTTACCAATGCCAATGCACACCCTCATAAGGTCGGACAGGTTGCATTGATCCACAATGGTATCATCGAGAACTATCATGATCTCGCCACCAAATATGATCTGACGGATGAACTGATTTCCGAGACGGATACCGAAGTTGCCGCCGCATTGATCAATAAACTCTACGAAGGAGATCCAAAAGAAGCTCTGCGCAAAGCAGTAGCCGAAATTGAAGGTTCCTTTGCCTTCTGCGTTCTGTTCAAGGATCATCCGGGTGAAATTTATGCGGTAAGAAATGTCAGCCCTATGGTTGCAACATACTGTGATGACGGTGCTTTTATTGCATCTGACCTGACTGCTTTTATCGCATACAACAAGCGTTATTTCATCGTGCCGGAATATCATATTTTAACTATGACTGCGGACGGCATTACGTTAGAGGATTTAGACGGTCATTCCGTAGAACCGGAATATATGGAAGTAAACTGGGATGTTACCGCAGCCCAGAAAGATGGTTATCCGCATTTCATGATCAAAGAAATTCATGAACAGCCGGCTGCCATCACAAGAACCATTACCCCACGTATCAAAGATATGCTCCCGGATTTTTCGGAAGATGCCATTGCGGATTCCTTCTTTGAAAATGTAAGCGACATTACAATCGTTGCCTGTGGTACTGCAATGTACGCGGGAATGGTAGGAAAAACCATGATCCAGAACCGCCTGCATATTCCGGTTACCGTGGCAATCGCATCGGAGTTCCGCTATGAAGAACCGGTAATCAATGAAAAATCCATGGTGATCGTTGTATCCCAGTCCGGAGAAACCATTGATACTTTGGAAGCTCTTCGCCTTGCAAATAAATATACAAAGAAAACACTGTCCATTGTAAATGTAAAAGGCTCCAGCATTGCACGTGAAAGCAGCTATGTATTATATACACATGCCGGTCCGGAAATCGCTGTTGCAAGTACAAAAGCATACACCGTTCAGGTTGCTTCTTTTTACCTGCTTGCATGCAAACTTGCCATGAAACAGCAAAAGATTTCTGTCGAAGAAGCACGTACATTTATTGGAACACTGCAGGAAATTCCAAATTACATCGAGGAAGTTCTTGCACAGGCTCCTGATATTGAACAGCTGACCAAACGCATGATCAATGCCAACAACGCGTTCTTTATCGGTCGTGGACTCGATTATACCCTTTGCATGGAAGGTGCTTTGAAATTAAAGGAAATTTCTTATATTCATGCCGAAGCCTATGCTGCCGGTGAATTAAAACACGGAACCATTGCTCTGGTCAGTGAAGGGGTTCCTGTCATTGCCGCTGCTACCCAGAAACATGTATACAGCAAAGTTATTTCCAATATCCGGGAAGTAAAAGCCCGTGGTGCTTATGTCATTCTTTTGTCCAAAGACAAAGAAATCACAGATCCTTCTATCTGTGATGTACACATCAATCTTCCGGATGTATCCGACGAATTTACGATTTTTGAATCTGTTGTAATTTTCCAGCTGATTGCATATTACACATCCGTTGGAAAAGGCTTAAATCCGGATCAGCCACGTAACCTGGCAAAATCTGTAACGGTAGAATAAGAAAAAACTGTCGCGCGAAAATTCGTGCGACAGTTTTTTTGACATAGAGCCTTTCTAAAACTTTTGAAGGCAAAAAAAGAACCCCAGAAGCTTACTAAAAGCCTCTGAGGTTGCCCCTGCCAAGGATTCTCTCACCCATGTACCGGAATCCTTGTATCGTCGGCGCGACAGGATTTGAACCTGCGACCTCTGCGTCCCGAACGCAGCGCTCTACCAAGCTGAGCCACGCGCCGTTTCAACTGCCCAATTATAGTAACACATTCTCCGGTGTTTGTCTAGTGAATTTTTTTAATTTATGGTACAATACAAAAAAAGAATGGAGAAGAACAATGAAACATACTGCTTTGATTACAGGTGCATCCCGTGGAATCGGTGCAGCCCTGGCATGTCGATTTGCCGCTGAAGGCTATCATCTGGCTCTTTGCTGCCATAACTCTTATGAAACGCTGCAGGCACTTGCCACAAAACTTGAAACAACCTACTCCATACAGGTGCTTTGCTTCCGTGGTGATGTAGGAGACTATACTTTTATCTGTGACATGGTGCAAAAAACACTGGATACCTTCGGCCAGATTGATGTGTTAATCAACAATGCCGGCATCTCTTATATCGGTCTGCTCACCGACATGGATATTACCGACTGGAACCGGATTATTGCGACAAACCTCACATCCGTCTTTTCCACCTGCAGACAGGTCATCCCCTTCATGGTTCATGCCAAATCCGGACATATCATCAATATTTCTTCTGTATGGGGAAATGTCGGAGCTTCCTGCGAAGTTGCCTATTCTGCATGCAAAGGCGGGATCAATTCCCTTACACGCGCTTTGGGCAAAGAACTTGCCCCTAGCAATATCCAGGTAAATGCCATCGCCTGTGGGGTAATCGATACGGATATGAACCGTTGTTTCTCCGAGGAAGAACGCTCTGCACTCATCGAAGAAATTCCTGCCGGCCGTATGGGATCCCCGGAAGAAGTTGCTTCACTGGCATATTCTCTTGCCACAGCAAGCAGTTACCTGAATGGACAGATTCTCACCTTAGACGGTGGATGGATTTAATTTCTTATCTCTTTGGAAATCTTTTTCCATTTATTTAAGAATTAAAACGCAATACGCGTTTTCTCTGTTTTTTATATCAACTTTCTATAAAATCATTTGTATGAAAACGAATGATAAAAATAAATACAAAGATTTTGGTGACCGTCTGAGTCTGATTATGTATAAACAAAATATTTCCAATATCCAGCTGGCAAATGCAATGTTTGTTTCGCCGTCCACGATCAGCGGATACCGTACCGGTCGTCGTTCTCCGACCGTTGCGGATCTTGCAGCCATCGTGCAGATTCTGAATGTTTCTGCAGATTACCTCATCGGAACCAGTGAAATTACAACCAGACCCGATACCACCGAAAAAAAGAGTTGAGCACGCCCTGTTTCCAGAGCGGTGCTCAACTCTTTTTTATAAATCATGTTCTGCCAGTAAAATTACCGTAGAACGTTCCGGAACACGCACACGTGTCTGATCTCCCTGTGTCTGGGCTTCAAAATCTGCCCCATCCTGGTATTCACAGAAAGTATTTACTACAAGTTTCCAATGATAAGACTCCGGCAACGAAGGCAGGCGCATCTCCAAAGGCTCCCAATACGCATTCATTCCGTAAAAGATCATATCATCATCCGTATCATCGGCATTTCTTCCCGCATACATGATTCCAATTAAATGTGTATTATAGTCCGTATAATTCCGGTTCGGCTCTCCGTTATGGATACTTACGGAAGGTAACCCGCAGACTGCCGGCTTTGTATCCCTTCGCAGAATCGGATGCTTTGCACGGAAATGGATCATAAAACGGGCAAAATCATGAATCTCCTGAAATTCTTCCAGTCTGTTCCAGTCCAGCCAGGAAATAATATTATCCTGGCAGTATGCGTTGTTATTTCCATACTGCGTATTACAAAATTCATCCCCTGCAAAAAACATAGCCGGTCCACGGCTGCATAACAACGCGGCAAATGCATTCTTCACGAGTCTGCGTCGCAAGCTCATAACCGCCGGATCATCCGTCTCACCTTCCACCCCGCAGTTCCAGCTCAGGCCGTTGTTATCCCCGTCCGTATTGTTCCATCCGTTTTTCTCATTATGCTTTTCATTATATGAATACAGATCATACAACGTGAACCCATCATGACAGGTCAGAAAATTGACGGATGCACTATATCCGCGGCTTGCCGGATCATACATGTCGGAGGATCCGGTGATACGTGTAATTGCACGCCCTGCGACGCCACTGTCGCCCTTTAAAAAGCTTCTCATATCATCACGGTATCTTCCGTTCCATTCGGCCCAGCGGTTCCAGGACGGGAAACTTCCAACCTGATACAAGCCACCCGCATCCCAGGCTTCTGCGATCAGCTTCATATCCCCCAGAATAGAGTCAAATGCAAGGGCTTCCAGAATCGGCGGATTCTCCATCGGTGCACCATTCTGATCTCTTCCCAGAATCGATGCCAGGTCAAACCGGAATCCATCCACACGGTACTCTACTGCCCAGTGCCGCAGACAATCCGTAATAAACCTCCGTACCACCGGATGGTTGCAGTTTAAGACATTGCCACAGCCGCTGAAATTATAATAATATCCATCCGGTGTAAGCATATAATAAATATTATTATCAATCCCCTTAAAGCAAAAACATGGACCGTTTTCATTTCCCTCTGCCGTATGGTTGAATACCACATCAAGAATGACTTCAATTCCATTTTCTTTCAGTTCGCGGATCAGACGCTTTAATTCATCACCCTCATGATTATGCTCCTGATGAAATGCATAACTTGTATTCGGGGCAAAAAAGGAAACCGTATTATAGCCCCAGTAATTGTACAACTGCACGCCATCCACCACACGGGCACTTTCCATTTCATCAAATTCAAAAATCGGCATGAGTTCTACCGCATTGATTCCCAGATCTTTCAGATACGGAATTTTCTGCCGCAGACCTTCAAATGTTCCCCCGCTTTTACGCCGGAGACGCATCTTTGGTAAATCCTCTGACATGCATCTCATAAATCACCAGATCTTCAAATTTGTGATTCAGATTCCGATAACGCCCCCAGTCAAAATCACTTTGCACCACACGGGCTTTATAGACAAAATCCTTTCCGCCTTCCGGTTTTTCTCCCCAGTTTCTCTGACCGGTAACAGCTTTCGCATATGGATCAAGAAGCGTATGTTTTCTGTTAAACAGTAACCCTCTCGCCTGATCGGCAGGACCGTCCATCTGATAGGCATACTCAAAGTCCTCTGCTTTTAAGCCAAAAACAAGGATAGAATACGTATTTCCAATTTTATAACTTTCCGGAATGCGGATTCTTGCATATGGTTCCTGTGCCGCCGGCCGGAATAACAGCAGGACACAGCTCGTGGCTCCATGGGAGCTTACGGTAAAACTTACCCCTTCCTCTGTCTGATATGCACCATTCATCTGATAAAATCCCGGACGTACATCAAATCCCCCAATATTATCGAGTGGATGAATGACTTCCCCGAGACTTTCCATTTCTTCGTCTATCGGCCAGCTTTTCTGTTTTGACGGATAATTCCAAAAACTTGCATTCATGTGCTGATTCCTCTTATCATTATTATTTACTTGCCACATAAAATTTTATATTATCTCCCTACTCTTCCCTGATGATTACCCTGCCATTTGCGTCAAATCCGATTTTACTGTACTTTTCCGAATACTCATTCATATGATCAATAATCGTCTGTTTTCTGTCGCCTTTTGCTATGGCAGGCTGAAAATTATTTCTTTCTGATGTGGAAGAAATGCTGCATGGTATCATATCGGCTGATATATCTGTCTGCAGTACCCCATCCACAAAGGTAAAGGTCTGTTCATAGATCGCCGTATCTTTGTCTTTTGGATTCCTGTTCCCCCCAAAGCAGAAATTTCCAAGACTGTAGCAGATCATTTTTCCGTTGTATAATTCCATTCCCTGCAATACATGAGGATGTGTACCGACCAGCAGATCTGCTCCCCAGTCAATCACCTGGTGTGCCAGCTTCTGCTGATAATCATTCGGATAATGATCCCCCTCTATCCCCCAGTGGCAACAGGCAATTACCAGATCCGCTCCTTCTTCCCGAAGTTCTGCAATCCCATCCCGGATATAATTGGCATGTGTTTCATCAGCGGATAGCTGGCTTGCGGAGACAATTCCGATTTTGATACCATCCTTCGTGGTATAGGTATCCACATGATCATTGAATCCGAAGATAATCCCTGCTTTATTTAACACTTCTCTGGTATCATCAAGTCCCTGCTGCCCATAATCAAACGTATGATTATTTCCCAGACTTGCCCCCTCCACAGAACTGTCTGTCATAATACCAACATACTCCGGTTTTCCTTTTAAGTTCCACGTTTTTTCCACACGCTCGGTCGCATTTGACAACACACATTCCAGATTGATCAGTGTAAAATCATCCTGCTCAAAAATACTTCTGATATTTTTAAAAAAATAATCCTGCCCGTATTTATCATAGTATTCATGAAAGGAACCTGCATACCCATGCGTCTGTGTTGCCCCAAGCGTACAGTCACCTGTCGCCGTAATTTTTACCGTCTGTATCACCGGTTCCTGCTGCGTTTCAGTTGCAGTCCCGGTTTCCGTTTCTTCCAGCGTACCCGGTTCTTCCGTCATCTGTGTCTCCGTGATTTTTTCCGTAGAAGAGGGCAAAGCCGATGACGTTGCTGCAGGAGAAGAACATCCCGTCAGCAAAAATCCTGCCATTAGGATTGGCAATATCCATTTTTTCATACGTTTTCAGACTCCTCTTTCACAAGAATATCCACCGTGTGACCGCTTGCACCCATAAGATCCATCCGTTCACAGGTTGCCAGATGATACTGCAGAAACGCATCAAACTCTTCTTCCGTCAGCGCATTTAAAAACGGACGCATATAATTTGCTGCACCGTCTGCCGCTATGATCTTCCGGCGTCTGACCTCTACCTGCCGGTTCAATGCTTCAATATCTTCCAGACGAACCATGGAATACAGAGGATTGGCTTTTGAAGTACAATGATAATCCTCTGTGAGCATTCCCTCCTTAAGCGCCTCCAGAATATGTTTTTCCTTAAACGCATACGTGATAACGGAAAATTCATTCATAATATACGCCACGAGAATCCTGCCTCCGGGTTTTGTCACCCTCACTGCCTCCCGCAGCGCAGCAAGCTTGTCCTTTTCCTCATGCAGATGATACATCGGCCCAAACAACAGGGTTACGTCAAAGGAATCATCGGAAAATTTTTTCAGATTCATTGCATTTCCCTGATATGCATGCACTCCTGCACCCTTCTGTTTCAGGCGTCCCAGATTATGCTTTACCAGTTCCACGGCCGTCACATCGAACCCTTCCTGTGCCAGCGGTACGCTGTATCGTCCGGTTCCCGCCCCGATATCAAGGATATGAATTTCCTCTTTTGCACGTTCTTTTACAATTTCGTCCAGACACTGATGGATATAATGCATGCTTGTCACAAATTCCACCCTGCCGTGTCGGCTGTCCAGACGCTTCTCTTCATTAAATTTATTATAATAGGCTTCTAAGTCTGTCATATTTTAATACTAACACATTTTCTTTAAAATTTCACTCACAATCGCTGATGCGACATCCGCTTTGCTCATTATTTCCAGTTCCCTGCAGTCATCTGCCGTAATCAGCGTCACCACATTGGTATCTGTACCAAATCCGGCTCCGGCTACCTTCAGGTTATTCGCCACAATCATATCTGCATTCTTTTTTGCAAGTTTTGCACGGGAATTCTCCAGCATATGTTCCGTCTCCATGGAAAATCCACACAGAAACTGTCCCGGTTTTTTGTGCGCGCCCAGATACGAAAGGATATCTTCCGTGCGTTCCATCGTAAGAGTGGCATCCCCGTCTTTTTTCTTGACTTTCTCATCGACCGGGTGATCCGGACGATAATCCGCCACAGCTGCCGCTTTGATAATAATATCCTGTTGCTCTGCTGTCTCCTTTACGGCTGCTGCCATATCCGCGGCAGATACAACCGGAACGACCTTTACAAACGGCGGCGGAGTGATTGCCACCGGTCCCGTGATCAGCGTCACTTCCGCGCCACGGCGCATGCAGTTTTCCGCAATTGCATAGCCCATTTTTCCGGTAGAGTGATTCGTAATATAACGCACCGGATCAATCTTCTCCTGTGTCGGTCCTGCTGTGACCATTACTTTTTTTCCGACCATATCCTTTTCACAGGCAAGATCTTTCATAATATAAGAAAACAGTGTTTCCGGCTCCGGCATTTTCCCGGCTCCGGTATCCCCGCAGGCAAGATAACCACTCGCCGGATCAATGATATGAAACCCATAATGCTCCAGCTTTTTGATGTTATCCTGTACGATCGGATTTTCAAACATATTGGTATTCATGGCAGGGGAAACATACTTCGGGCATTTTGCCGCAAGAATCGTTGTTGTCAGCATATCATCTGCGATTCCGTTTGCCATCTTGCCAATTACATTGGCAGAAGCCGGTGCTACCATAAAAATATCCGCACGCTTTGCCAGTGCCACATGCTCGACATTGAACTGGAAATTCCGGTCAAACGTATCGACCAGACACTTGTTGCTTGTGAGCGTCTCAAACGTGATAGGATTAATAAAATTGGTTGCATTTTCCGTCATGATCACATGCACATCCGCATGCTGCTTGACGAGCGCACTTGCCAGATAGGCGATTTTATAGGCAGCGATACTTCCGGTCACACCGAGTACCACACATTTTCCTTTTAACATTGTCTCTTACTCCTTTGCAGAAAAAATCATATCTTCTGCTATTTTATCACACTTGCGGCAGAATCGTAAAGAAACTGTCTTCAAAGTCAGCCAAAGTTAACAACGTTCAAAATTCAGATATCGGGTTCCCTGAAATGTCAGTTTTCCAACATCCCCTTCTGCAAGCATTCCATATTCAGATCCGCGCACATTCATTTCCATGCGATCTCCACTCTCCACCTCAAACGTAACATAATAAGTTGTGTTTGTATGTACCATAGTTGTATCTGTCCCATCATTGAAATGCGTTATATTCGTCCGTTTGGCTACAACCTTTGCCTCTACTGTCAGTCTCGGTGCATGATTATTGTCATTCCATTGTGAAATTCCCTTTATGATTGTAACCACAATAAAACCTGCTACAACAATAAACATAATCGGAAAAATTACATCCATCACATTAAAAAACATACTTTTCCTCTCCTTTAATAAACTCATACCTTTTTTATTTTAGCATACCCCTGTTGAATGCACTATTGCTTTTTCCAAAGAATACAACAAAAAAGGCAGCCCTCAGATGAATATCACGAAATTGATATTCGTCTTCCCGCTGCCTTTCAAAATCATTATTTCCGGATCGGTTTTAATTTATTCAGTACCATGCCAAGTGCTGCTACAATGATTGCAGCCACAATCGCTTCAATGACTCCGTTAAAACTGATGACACCACCGATGATTCCAAGCACGGCTCCTGCATCGACACTCAGGGCTTTTGCATATGCATCTTTGTATAACACAAAAATTCCGCCCATAACCAGTATCGTATTGACCATTGCGCCTGTTACACCCGCGTAGACAAATGCACAGACTGCGCCGGATTTCAGTACCGTATACACTTCCAGTGCTATAAAAACGAACCATCCAACCAGTGCACTAACTGCATACAATGCAATATCTGACAATGGCTTCTTGTCAAACACATGAAGCAGAAACGCACGCGCACCAAGAAACAGGAACACACCGATCAGAATATTAAACACACTTGCCCAGAGAATTTTATGCCGGGAAGAAAGTGCTTTCTTTACTCCGATATATACAAAATATGGCAGGATTCCTACAAGAATACGCGGTACAAAACAGATAAATGCACTCTTTACGATTCCGCTAGTGCCTACCATGCTGGCCGCCAGCACCGGGGAAAATACAAATGCCGAAAGGGATGTCGGCATAACCGTATTCTTGATAAAGCTGGTCAGACCAAAGATAAATCCTAAAAATCCGCCCTTCTTCGGTCCACAGAATAACGCTCCTAAAATAACAGGGATGTGGATGATGGTCGCATTGATCACCACAAGTGGGATGTAGCCCAGCGGTGTAAACGCCATAATGATAATGATTGCTGCAAACAGAGCGGTCAGTACCAGCTCCGCGGTCTTATTGTTTCGCATTGGTTCCTCCTGTTCCAGATGAAAGCGGATGTTATGTTTTCCGTCTCTCTCTTTTTCTTTTGCGAATAAAGTAAACATCAACTTTATCAGTTTACACCTTGCTCCTCTTATGGTCAAGTCATACGCATCGTGAACTCTTAATCTCCAAAAACATAATTTTTCATTGAAAAAATATCGCTAAGGCGATATAATATTTTATATTATCAGGAGGAAACTATGGGAACAATACTATATCACGGTTCTGAATATTTAATCGAAAATCCTCAGTTCGGAAAAGGTTCGTTGCACAACGATTACGGCAGAGGGTTTTACTGCACTGAAAACATCGAATTAGCAAAAGAATGGGCCTGTGGAAAACAAACGAACGGCTATGCCAATATTTATGAATTGGACATGTCTGATCTTAAATGTTTAAATCTCAATAGTAAAGAATACAATATCCTCAACTGGCTTGCGATTCTCGCAGACAACCGAACCTATTGGCAAAACGGAAGCATTGCCGAGGAGGCCAAAAAATATATTAAGGATCATTTTCTACTTGATATTTCCGGATATGATGTAATTATTGGTTATCGCGCAGACGATTCCTATTTTTCTTTTGCACAGGATTTTGTTTCAGGTCTGATATCGTTTCAAAAATTATCGGAAGCCATGCGTCTTGGAAAATTAGGTGAGCAGATCGTCCTGAAAAGTGAAAAGGCTTTTCAGCAGCTTAAATTTATCGGATATGAAGTTGCTGACGCAGAAGAATATTACATCAAAAAAACCGAGCGGGAACGCGAAGCCCGAAAAGAGTACCGTAGAAACAAAAAAGGAAATGCCAATATAAATGATTTATTTATGCTTGATATCATGAGGGAGGGAATACAAAATGGAGATGCGCGCTTATCCATCTGATTATCTTACATCTGCCCAACGCATTTTAGGCGATATGCTTGATTTTTCCGTCAATACCTGTGACCTGGACATTGATTCATATTTTGGGCTTTTCACGGTATCTTCTGTATCCGTGCAATTTCAAAACGGAAATCCAACCTATATTGCTGGAAAAACAGGCTGTGAATTAGTTAAAGAAGTGATTGCAGATGCAGGAATGTCCCCACTCTCTTACGAAGATGAAATGTATCTTGATAAATCTCCGGAATATTGGGCAGGCTGGGCTTTAGCATATTATCAATGGTACACCTGTCGGACTTTTACCAAAATTCATAAAGTCGTTTCTTTAAAGCGAATCGTTTCCATGTACGACATTTATCACGAGATGGATATTACACATTTTATCGATACCATCAACGAATTATGGGATAATTATTACAAAGAAACCAACCTCAAACGACTCCGGAAATTAGCTGGTTTGTCCCAACGCGAATTATCCGAATTATCCGGGGTTCCGTTACGGCAAATCCAGCTTTTCGAACAACGGCAACGTAATATCAACCATACCAAAGCCATTGATGTCGTAAAATTTGCACGTGTCTTACGCTGCAAAACAGAAGACCTGTTACAAATATAGTAAAACCGCCGCGGAAATCCGCGGCGGTCTCTTTTCACATCTTTATGTAAGATGAAATTGTTTGCCCGTCTCAGCTTTTAAAGCTGCTGTAAGCTGTGGATGTATAGTCTTACCGGTCTGTTTTCTCTACCTGATAATCCTGTGCTAACCAGATGTTCTCTACGTTTCCAACTGTTTTAAAGAAAAGTTTCATTTTGATCCTTTGATATGATGATAACATTTTGTTCCAGAATAATATTCTTTCAAAGAAACATGCCTTCTATCTGTCGAATGTGCACAAACCAATAAATCACTTCTACCATATGAACTATATGCTACGCCCGAGATAATCAAGGAATGACTTGCTTCTCCGCCTGACATCAACTGGATAATATCTCCTATTTCAGCCGTATCCCAACTACCATTGGACTTGCTTATTTTTGACACAGTTGAATTTATATATTTATAAAATTCATTTGCTCCTGTCCATGAAGACGATCTATTTGTGCTAGTCTTATAATACCAGCATGTATCCGTGTATGCAGATCCAACATGTTGTTTTATTCCTCCCGCATATAAACACTGTGAAATGAAATTTGTACAATCAAACGTAAAATATACATAATTTGAACTCGGCTCCAATGCATGATCCAATGCATACCTTGACGCATTACCTCCATTATAAGTGCCATTCGCAGCTTTTATTTGGTTCTCCAATGAATATGGAGATACCATCCATCCTTGCCCAACATTATTATTTTCATTGGATAACACATAACATTCTTTTTTCATGCGATTTACATACATATTTCTCTGTTGAGATGATATTTCATCGTTCATATTGTTAATATCATCATCTATGACTGTATCTGTCAACCCTTTTACCAAACTAATTTTCCATTGATTAAGCTCTTTTTTCAAATAAATAGTATATGTATCTGTTGCACCAGATTGAATTTCTGGAGAAAATGCATAATTCCAATTCTTCGTTACTTTAACATCAATTTCTGCATCGTTTCCCTTAATTTGAATATTTTTGTAAAAAAGATCAATTGTTTTATTATACTCTGTCAAGTCAATATCTGATGTATTTTCAATAATCTTCTTTCTTTGCAACATTAATTCAACCATTTGCAAATAACTACTGTTATCTGATTGAATTTTCTCACTCACATGGTTAACTTCTGTTGTTGATAATTCTGCTATATTCTCTATGATTTTCTCTTCCGACTTATCGCAATTAATATTCTCATATTCATCAAAAAAATCTTTCACAACAGCTTTTAATTGCTCATTATCATTCCCTACTGTTACATTATTTGCATTAGCAATATTTGGACTCGTTATCAAAATAACTCCACACATAAATACAGTTGTTAATATTTGTTTTACCATACGCTTCTCCTTTGTAATAATTTTTACTGGCTACAATTTTTAACTTATTTAGTCACCCCCTTCTGAAATTAAACTCATACATCAGTCAAATAAAGAATATTCTTTTTCTGCCCCCGCATTTGATACTACACATAACAATGCCCCATAATTTGGAGTAACATTTTTGTTAATGGCAAGAAAACACGTTTCGCCTTCACCTATATGATACACATCGCTTACGCTGTAATATTCTGCGGTCTCCACACCCATCGGTTCTGTTTTCGGATTCCAGCTTTCTTTTTTATCTAATTGATTCTTTTGTTGTTTTGTTTTCAAATCATACTGCAACTGTTTTTCATTATTACTTAGCTGGATATACCGTCCATCCTTCGATACATGAATAAATGTTGCATCATCCCCCTGTAATCCCTTAAAATGATTTTTTTCAAAATCAACATAATCCGTCAGGTCTGAAGAGGAAAGATCATAAACATACACCCCCATATTGTCATAAACAACTAATTGTTCCTTTCCGACATAACCAATTTTAGGCATTGTATCATCAAAATTTAAAGTTGATTTGTAACTTTCCAGCCTTGCAAGTTCTTTCGAATCAACATTATTCAAACCAATTTTTTTATAAAGAAAACTTCCAAATAATACTACTAATAACAATCCACTGGCAACAACTATATATATTGTTTTTTGACAGCTATATTCTTTCCCAATATTTTTAATCCGCATCTTCAATGTACTCCTTTCGCAAATAAAAGGTCGCATAGCTGATACATATTTTAATCTACCTTTATCACATAACTGAAGTAATGTTCTGGCATAAAATTTTCTTTCCTCCATTGATGTATTTTGTAATGTCTGTTCATCACAGGCCATTTCTATATCTTTATTTACTCCAAAATAAATTAACCAACATAAGGGATTATACCAATTTAAAGCAAGAGCTATATAATACAACATCATCAATAGATAATCTTTGCGTTTTATATGGGTCTTTTCATGCTGTAACACTATCTGCCGTTGCTCTGGACTCAAATCAAATGGCAAAAATATTTTTGGTTTAACTAAGCCGATAACACAAGCCATGCTTTCTTTCCACTCATAGATTTCATCCTGTGAAGATATCTTCTTTGCTATTCTTTGTTCTTCTACTAAACAGCAATCCTCTGTATAATATAAATATACAGCAAAAAACCAAAAGACCTATATACCACAACTATCATAAGAAGATTTTATATCCTTCTTTTTTCCCATGTATGGTTTTCGATGTATTTTTCATCTTTTA
>ENA-OQKX01000056-OQKX01000056.1-human-gut-metagenome-genome-assembly--contig:-NODE-56-length-19955-cov-4.477406_pt1 | contig 19955 bp, 17 predicted proteins | sample MGYA00242654_ERZ504810 | MGnify/ENA primary metagenome ERZ504810 (study PRJEB26092, sample SAMD00036378) | human gut metagenome | host: Homo sapiens | study: EMG produced TPA metagenomics assembly of... | reverse complement strand
TAAAGTGGGATTGCCATCGCTCAACGGATAAAAGCTACCCTGGGGATAACAGGCTTATCACTCCCAAGAGTTCACATCGACGGAGTGGTTTGGCACCTCGATGTCGGCTCATCGCATCCTGGGGCTGTAGCAGGTCCCAAGGGTTGGGCTGTTCGCCCATTAAAGCGGTACGCGAGCTGGGTTCAGAACGTCGTGAGACAGTTCGGTCCCTATCCGGCGCGGGCGGAGGATATTTGAGAGGAGCTGTCCTTAGTACGAGAGGACCGGGATGGACGGACCACTGGTGTATCTGTTGTCGACCAACGGCATGGCAGAGTAGCCAAGTCCGGAAGGGATAAACGCTGAAGGCATCTAAGCGTGAAGCCCCCCTCAAGATGAGATATCCCTCCTTCGGGAGTAAGACCCCTTGAAGACTACAAGGTAGATAGGGCAGAGGTGGAAGTGTGGCAACACATGGAGCTGACTGTTACTAATAGGTCGAGGGCTTGATTAAGAAAGCGGTTAAATCTGTATGAAGTTTTGAAAGTACAAACTTTTCAATAACATAGTTAGTGAACAACGTACTTGTCTACGTTGTTTTCTTATAAATAATCCTCGATAGCTCAATGGTAGAGCACTCGGCTGTTAACCGAGTTGTTGTAGGTTCGAGCCCTACTCGGGGAGTTTTGGTGACTTAGCCAAGTGGTAAGGCGTGGGACTGCAACTCCCTGATCGTCGGTTCAAATCCGTCAGTCACCTTTTATAAACACGATGAGACTTCTCATCGTGTTTTTTTAATAAAATTATGTCTAATATAAAGACATTTTGGCTTATCTGGTAAATTAAGATAGAGAACAATATTTCTAACATTCACAGCAAGAAATCCATAGACATTTGCTTCCAAACTCCGTATGCTGAAAGTAGAATACAGGAATTACGGAGGAGGAAGCAATATGCAGCAAAGAGGAAGAGTCACTATTCCGACTGATGTAGATGTCGTGCCGGAGACACTTACACTGATGGAGCGCTGGGGGGCCGATGCCATCCGCGACTGCGATGGTACGGATTACCCAGAGGAACTGCGCGCTGTGGATGCCAAGGTCTATTCGACCTATTACACCACAAGAAAAGACAATACATGGGCAAAGGCACATCCGGAGGAGATACAGCAGATGTATATTATGACGCCGTTTTATACGGCGGTCGACGGAGATTTACAGATCCATCTCATGACGCATCTGTACCCGGATATGTTAAAAGTCAACAACCGTGATGACATTACGCGTTGGTGGGAAGTTATCGACCGCACGACGGGGGCGGTTGTTTCAACCAGCCAGTGGTCGTATGATGAGACAACTGGCGACGTGACGATCCACAAGCCGGAGGCGTTCCACAGTTACACGGTCAGTTTTCTGGCATACATTATGTGGGACCCGGTGCATATGTATAATGCCGTGACCAACGGCTGGAAAGATGTGGAAAAGCAGATTACGTTTGATGTGCGCCAGCCAAAGACCCACACCTACTCCATGGAGCGGCTGCGCAGATTTATCGCGGAGCATCCGTATGTGGATGTCATCCGCTACACGACCTTTTTTCACCAATTTACGCTCATCTTTGACGAGTTGGCGCGGGAAAAATATGTGGATTGGTATGGCTATTCCGCATCGGTCAGCCCGTATATCTTAGAGCAGTTTGAAAAGGAAGTGGGCTATCGGTTCCGCCCGGAGTTTATTATCGACCAGGGCTATATGAACAATACTTACCGCGTGCCGTCCAAAGAATTTCAGGATTTTCAGGCATTTCAGCGCAGGGAAGTGGCAAAGCTTGCAAAGGAGATGGTGGATATCACACATGCGTGCGGAAAAGAGGCGATGATGTTCCTCGGTGACCACTGGATCGGTATGGAGCCGTTTATGGAGGAGTTCCAGACGATCGGGCTGGATGCTGTGGTCGGAAGCGTCGGAAACGGTGCAACGCTGCGTCTCATTAGTGACATTGAGGGGGTCAGATACACTGAGGGGCGGTTCCTGCCGTACTTTTTCCCGGATACCTTCCACGAGGGAGGCGATCCGACACGCGAGGCGAAAGTCAACTGGGTGACGGCGCGCCGGGCGATTCTGCGCAAACCGATCGATCGGATCGGCTATGGTGGGTACTTAAAACTTGCCACACAGTTTCCGGATTTTATCGACTATGTGGAGAGCGTGTGCAAAGAGTTCCGCGAACTGTACGAAAATATTAAGGGAACGACCCCGTACTGCGTCAAGCGCGTGGCAATATTAAACTGCTGGGGAAAAATGCGCGCGTGGGGCAACCATATGGTCCACCATGCCATTTACTACAAGCAGAATTATTCTTATGCGGGCATCATCGAGGCACTCAGCGGTGCTCCGTTTGACGTGAAATTTATCAGCTTTGATGATATAAGGAATCATCCGGATCTGCTCGATTCCTTTGATGTTGTCTTAAATGTGGGCGATGCCTACACCGCTTATACCGGCGGGGACAATTGGAAGGATGAGGCGATTCTGACCGCAGTCCGCCGGTTTGTCTACCGGGGTGGCGGTTTCATCGGCGTGGGCGAACCGGCATCCTGCCAATGGCAGGGGCACTTCTTCCAGCTTGCGGACATCCTTGGCGTGGAAGAAGAAACCGGTCTACACGTTGAATGTGGACAAGTATAACTGGCAAGATCATGCGCATTTTATCAACGGAGGACAGCGGCGAATGCGATTGATTTTGGCGAGGGCAAGAAAAACATATTCGCGCTCGAATCCGCGACCGTGCTACGCCAGATCGACAAAGGTGTACAGCTTGCCGTGAATACGTTCGGGCAGGGCAGGGGTGTGTATATCAGTGGCCTGCCGTACAGCTTTGCAAACAGCCGCCTGCTGTACCGGGCGATTCTGTGGGCGGCTTCGGCGGAGGGGAAAATTCACCGCTGGTTTTCCACAAATTACAATGTCGAAGTGCATGCTTATGTAAAAAACGGCAAATACTGTGTCGTCAACAACACGTATGAACCGCAGCAGACGACCGTTTACCGGGGGGACGGCAGCAGTTTTGCGGTCGACCTTGCGGCCAATGCGATCCTCTGGTACGAGATCTAGGAAAGAAACTGTCTGCGGTAGGCATCGGGGGAGAGCGTGGTTTCCCGACGGAATGCCTGCGAAAAATACGACTGGGAAGAAAAGCCGACCGCCTGGGCAATTTTTGCGACCGGAAAGTCGGTGTGTTCTAACAGGGATTTCGCCTCTTCAATGCGTCTGGTAATCAGATAATTGATGGGCGAGATTCCTTTGTATTTGGTGAAGGCGTGGGCAATGTAATATTTGCTGTGGAATGTTAAGGCACTTAGTGTATCTAACGTGATTGTTTCCGCGTAGTGCGCATTGATGTACTGCTCGATCATGCGGCATTCCTGTGAGGTTTTGCCGACGGAGACGGCCTCCGGCGTGACGCGGATCTCCCGCCGGATCAGATAGAGCAGATTTTCGAGCAGATTCTGTGACATTTCTACATAATTTTCTTTGCGGTCATGCAGTTCCTGTATGAGCGATCTGGTATAAAACAGACAGGCAGGGCGGATTGTCTTTACATTTTTGCAGAGGCAGGTTATGGGCGCGTGTCCGTCGGTTTCAAACGCTATGCCCTCAAATCCGAGAACAACATATTCCAAAGCCGCATCGCCGTTGCTGAATTCTGTGTGCATGACATGGGGATTGATGAGGATCAGGTCATCTGCCGCAATGCAGAAGGTTTGTGTCTCGGTCTGGAATGTGCCGGTTCCGTTTAAGACATAAAACAGCTCGGTAAACGGGTGGGAGTGCAGCACGCTCGGCCAGGTCTTGTCGTAGCTGGAATGGCTGATATAAAGCAGGCGCAGATCCGGCCGTTTCTTTTGCGCGTCAAAGGTTTGTGGTTTGAAGTTGTACTGCTGGTATGGCATAGGCATCCCCTCCTGAAAATAGCATGTGCATTTGCACCTGAAATCTGTTATAGTAATTATAGCGCAAGATTTATAACAATGTAAACAAGATCCCGATAGCGGAGCGGCAGCACGCGCCTTATCATGAAGTGGTAACAGACACAACACATAAGGGGGAAAGCAATATGAGAGCGATTACAGAACAGCAGAAACAGGAAGCCATTGCAGCATTTGCATACGAGGGAACACTGATTGCAGATACGGTGTACGGGAGCGGACATATCAACGACACGTTCCGCCTGACGTTTGCAGTCGGCAATATGGGGGATCTGGATGTGATCTTACAGCGGATGAATGCCGATGCCTTTCCACATCCGGAACAACTCATGGAAAACATTGCGGGTGTGACGGGGTTCTTAAAAAAGAAGATTATTGCGCGGGGCGGCGACCCGGAGAGGGAGACGTTAAATATCATCCCGACCGTGGACAACAAACCGTACTACCGTGACACAAACGGGGACTACTGGCGGTCGTACCGGTTTATCACCGGGGCGAGCAGCTTTGATCAGGTGGAAACGCCGCAGCAGTTTTATGAGAGCGCGGTCGCATTCGGCAGCTTCCAGCGGCTTTTGGCGGATTATCCGGCAGAGACACTCCATGAGACAATTCCGGGGTTCCACGACACGCGGGCGCGGTTTGCGGCATTTGAAAAAGCCGTCCGGGAGGATGTTGTGGGGCGGGCCGCGGAGGTTCAAAAGGAGATCGCTTTTTTCTTAGAGCGGAAGGAGACGGCCTGCTATTTTGCCGGGCGGCTTGACCGCGGGGAGCTTCCGATCCGCGTGACGCACAACGACACGAAATTAAACAATGTCATGCTCGACGATAAGACCGGAAAGGGGGTCTGTGTCATTGATCTTGATACGGTCATGCCGGGGCTTGCCATGAATGATTTTGGCGATGCGATCCGCTACGGGGCGAGCACTGCGGCGGAGGATGAGCGGGATCTCTCCGAAGTCTCGTGCAGCATGGAGCTGTTTTCCCTCTTTACCAAAGGATTTCTGGAGGGCTGCGGCGGCAGCCTGACTCCGGAGGAGACCGCGCTGCTTCCGATGGGGGCAAAGGTCATGACGTATGAGTGCGGCATGCGGTTTCTTATGGATTATTTACAGGGCGATCGTTATTTCAAGATCCCACCGGGACGGACAGAATCTCGACCGTGCCCGCACGCAGCTTACGCTTGTGGCAGACATGGAGCGCAAGATGCAGCAGATGCAGGACATTGTAAGAAAGGCAGCAGGGTAATGGCAGAAAAGAAAAAGAAGAAGATGGAGTTTAGGTACTACCAGTTACCGCCCGGAAGTCCGATTCTTGCACTTCTGGGAGAAAAGTGGGTGCAGAATTATGGTGACCGCACGGCAGACAGGCTTCATTTCCACAATTACATGGAACTTGGCTATTGTTATTACGGGGCAGGCGACGTGGTACTGGGGGATGACACCTACCGTTTTTCGGGGCAGCAGTTTACCGTCATCCCGTCGAATTTTCCGCACACGACAAACAGCGATCCGGGCAACATCAGTCGCTGGGAATATCTGTTTGTCGATGTGGAGGTGGTACTTGACGGTATTTTCCCGGACAATGCACTCCGCAAAGAGCGCGCACTGCAGCGGCTCTATGAAAAGCCGTGGTTTTTGGAGGAAGCAGAGTATCCGAAGGAAGCGGCAAAAATTAAAGAAATCTTAAACATCATGCGAAAAGGCGATGAATTTTATCTTGAGGAGGCAAAGGCACTGCTGGGCTGTCTTCTTTTGGAGATCACACGGTTAAACTACACGAACAAAGAGACGCGCGCGGATGCCGAGCAGGGCAGGATCACCTGCATCGTCTCCCGCGCCATGGACTATATCTCCGATCACTACATGGAACCAATAAGGGTAGAACAACTGGCGAAGTACAGCCATCTGAGCGAGACACATTTCCGGCGTGTGTTTACCGAATATATGCATATGGGGCCGCTTGAATATATCAACACGGTGCGCATCCGCACGGCGTGCGAGCACTTAAAAAAGACCGAGGAACCGGTGGCGGACATCGCCCACAAATGCGGATTTACGACCAACTCCACGTTCAAACCGCAATTTCAAGCAGATGATGGGGGTCACACCCGTGGAGTGGAGGAAGCGTCCGGAAAATTACGAACAGCGGCTGCTCAATTATGAGATCCACACAGAGAAAGGATGGTAACAACCGATGCAGGGGGCAAAACTGATACAACAGGTAAAGAGGAAACAAAAGAAGATGACGGGGGTTCTGCGGAAGCTCATGGTCGTATTCGGGGTATTTTTTGTGCTGCTTGGGATCATGATCTCACAGGCATTTATGTTAGCGGGCTTTCTTCTGGTGGCACTGTATTTTGTATTTGATGTGTTAAGCCGGAAAGAGTACGAGTACATCCTCGACGGGAAAACACTCACAATTGATGTGATCTATGGGAAGCGGTACCGTAAAACGGCACACATCATTGACATGACCGAGATGGAAGTGACCGCGCCAAACCGCCACGAGGCTGTGGCAAAGTACCGCAAAGACGGGGGCGGGGTCCGACTGCCGAAGTTTGATTATACCTCCTATGAGGATGACATTCCATACTACACGATGATCGTCATTGAGGACCGGGAAAAGAAAAAATTGTTGCTTGATCTCAATCAGGAACTGCTGTTTGCACTCAAAAAACAGTATCCTTCTAAGGTTTTTGCATAAAGTGGTGAATAAAATATGAACAGTTGCAAACAAATCATGAACAACAAATGTGCGCAAAATCAGAGAATCCATCATTTCAACGAAGAATTGCAGGAATGCAAGCGGTTGTAATGGTGGATTTGTTGCATCACATGGCACGCATAATGGCAATATGAATGGAAATAACCGAAAATATGCGAAAAAATAGTGCAAAGCACACAAAATAATTGAAATTGCACATTATACGGACAATTATGCAAACTAGATATATTCAAGCAATGCTATAATACGTTCATCAGCAAAAGTAACAAATACTCTTAGGGAGAAGGAGGAAATTTATATGAAAAAGAAAATGATTACAGCATTACTTGCAAGTGCAATGGTATTGTCACTGGTTGCTTGCGGTGGAGGAGGAACAGACAGCAACGGTGGCGGGGATACATCCTCCAGCGGAAGCGGTACTTCTTCCTCATCCGACAGTAATAAGCTGACCGTATGGGCATGGGACCAGAACTTTAACATCAAGGCAATAGAGACCGCAGCCGAGCAGTACAAGAAAGACCATCCGGATTTTGAACTCGAAGTGGTTGAGACCTCTTCTGATGACTGCCAGACCAAGCTGACAACCGCAGCAAATGCCGGTGATTACAGCACACTGCCGGATATCGTACTCATGCAGGACAACAGCTACCAGAAATTCTTAAAAAGTTATCCGGATGCCTTTACCGACCTGACGGATATGGGAATCAACTGGGATGATTTCGGAAAATTAAAACAGTCTTACTCTATGGTAGACGACAAGCACTATGGTGTTCCGTTTGATAACGGTGCTGTTATCGCATGTTACCGTACCGACATCTTAAAAGAAGCCGGATACACCATCGACGACCTGACCGATATTACCTGGAGCGAATTTGCAAAGATCGGAAAAGATGTTCATGATAAGACCGGCAAATACTTACTGACCAGTGAGGGAACTGGCGGAGACACTATGATGATGATGATCCAGTCCTGCGGTGCAAACTTTGTCAATGAAAACGGAGATGCTTACATTGTAGGAAATGACATCGCTGAGAAGTGTGTCGACATCTACACCGAACTCGTACAGAATGATGTTGTAAAATTAGTAAACAACTGGGATGAGTATGTATCCACCATCACAAATGGTGAGGCAGCAGGCGTTGTCAATGGTAACTGGATCACTGCAACGATCGCTTCTACCGAAGACCAGAAAGGCCAGTGGGCAATCACCACAATGCCAAGTGTAGATGGTGTGGATTCCGCTACTCATTATGCAAACAACGGTGGATCTTCCTGGTATGTTACCGCAAACTGCCAGAACAAAGATCTTGCAGAAGATTTCTTAAAGAGCACTTTTGGTTCCAGTACAGATTTCTATGATGCAATCCTTCCACAGACCGGTGCGATTGCCTGCTACTTACCAGCCGGAGAATCGGATGTATACAACGAGCCAAACGAGTTCTTCAACGATCAGCCGATTTACTCCACGATCGTAGAATACTCTTCCCATATTCCGGAGTTTACAAAGACTCCGTATCACTATGAGGCAAGAGAGTGCATCAACACAGCAGTTGTCAATATCGTAAATGGAACAGCTAAGGCTGATGCATTACAGGAAGCACAAGATACCTTACAGTTTAAGATGACGGAGTAATCCGGTACATAAAAAAGAATGACAAGTTTGATAGCGGGGGCGACCTCCGCTATATGTGAAAATGACCAGAAATGCGAAAGGGGGAATTTGTTGTGAATTCCAAGAAAAAAGGGATGTCACTTATTGCAAAACAAGAGCGGCAGGATGGACATTTCTAGCACCGGCATCGATTCTGATTGCGATCATGAGTTTTTATCCGATGGTGCGGGCATTTATCATTTCCCTGCAAAAGGGAACGGTGCCAATATGCGCTTTACTGGATTTTCCAATTATCAGAGAATCCTTGTTGATAAGGTGTTCCAGCAGTCCATCGGCAACACATTTTTCTACCTGATTATCCAGGTGCCAATCATGCTTATACTTGCAATTCTGCTGGCACAGTTATTAAACAACAAACATTTAAAATTGCGGGGATTGTTCCGAACCTGTGTCTTCCTCCCATGTGCGACTTCACTGGTTTCCTATTCGTTGATCTTCCGTTCGATGTTTGCAACAGACGGACTGATTAACAGTATCCTCATGAAACTTGGTATCTTACATTCCGGCTATAATTTCCTGGGTCATTCCGGAAGTGCCAAAGCGGTCATTATCCTTGCTTTGATTTGGAGATGGACTGGTTATAACATGGTTTTTTATCTGGCTGGTTTACAGAATATCGAGTATTCCGTATACGAAGCCGCCAAGATCGACGGTGCAAACGGCTGGAAAACATTCTGGAGGATCACCGTACCGCTGTTAAAACCGACGATCATCATGACCTTTATCATGTCAATCAATGGTACGTTGCAGTTGTTCGATGAGTCTGTCAACCTGACAAAGGGTGGACCTGCCAATACGACTATTACCATGTCACACTATGTATACAACACATGTTTTATCAATGTGCCAAACTTTGGATATGCGGCAGCCATGTCATTTTTGATCTTTATCATGGTAGCGATCCTTGCATTTATCAACTTGAAAGTAGGTGATACGCGTGACTAAGCAGAAAAGCAAATCAATGATCCAGAGAAGATTGATCCCGACGTATATCTTTCTGGGGATCGTGTCCTTTATTTCCGTATTCCCGCTGTATTGGATGATTTCCGCAGCCACGAATACATCCACGGACGTATCCCGTGGTCGCCTGCTTCCGGGTACGCACTTTATGGAGAACTTTAAGAACTTAATGTCCCAGCAGCCACTGTGGAGAGCCCTCGGGAATTCGTTCCTGTATGCGATCCTTACGACGGTGCTGTGTCTCTTGGTCTGCTCCATCGCCGGTTATGGTTTTGAGATCTACCATGACAAATGGAAAGACCGCCTGTTTTCCATCCTGCTTCTTGCCATGATGATACCACAGGTTGCAACAATGGTTCCGTTGTTTCAGATGTTTTCCAAGGCAAAGCTGTTAAATACAGCGGTTGGATTTATGCTTCCGATCATATCCACACCGTTTATGATCATGATGTTCCGCCAGAATGCCCGTGCATTTCCGGTTGACATCATCGAAGCTGCGCGTATTGATGGATTAAGCGAGGTACAGATTTTCTTCCGGATGTTTATCCCGACGATGAAATCGACCTATGCGGCAGCCGCTGTTATCACATTCATGAATGCATGGAATGCATACTTATGGCCAAAGGTAATCATGTCCGATAACCGTGCGATGACTATGCCAATGCTCATTGCCAACCTGATTACCGGATACAAGACGGATTACGGTATGCTCATGTGTGGTGTATTGTTCTGCTCAATCCCGACGATGATCGTATTCTTCGTATTACAGAAGCAGTTTGCAGAAGGTATCACCGGAGCGGTTAAATAAAAATGGTAAAAAATGTCTTCCTTTTTGGAGGGCATTTTTTACCATAACAGGAAAGGGGTATATGCCTATGAATACATTTGATTATAAGAAAGTAAAAGATCCTCAGTATTTTCGTGATGCGCGCATGGATGCGCATTCTGACCACATATATTACCGGACGAAAGAGGAGGCAGAAGAGAAACAGAGTTCCTACCGCGTCAGTTTAAACGGGCTGTGGAAGTTCCACTATGCAAAAAACTATGCCGACGTAGTTGCCGGATTTGAGAAGGAAGACTACTGCTGTGTAGGTTGGGATGACATCAAGGTTCCGGCTCATATCCAGATGGAGGGTTACGATGTGCCGCAGTACGCTAACGTGCAGTATCCGTGGGAAGGCCATGAGGACATCCATCCGGGCGAGATCCCGGAGCAGTTTAACCCGGTGGCAAGCTATGTCAAATATTTTACCGTGCCGAAGCAGATGCAGGGGAAGCGGCTCTTTGTCTCGTTTCAGGGCGCGGAGAGCGGACTTGCAGTCTGGTTAAACGGCACATTCATCGGTTACAGCGAGGATTCGTTTACTCCGTCTGAGTTTGAACTGACCGATGCGGTAAAAGACGGGGAAAACAAACTGGCGGTACAGGTGTTTAAGTGGACAGCGAGCAGCTGGTGCGAGGATCAGGATTTCTTCCGGTTTTCCGGAATCTACCGCGATGTATACCTGTATACTGTGCCGGAAGTACATGCCTATGATGTAAAGGTGCGGGCACTGCCGGATGCAGCACTTACCGCTGCCGAACTGGCACTGACTTTACAGATGTGGGGAAGCGGCAAGGTGAAAGTCGTCCTCAAAAAAGACGGACAGACTGTGCTGGAAGACGAATCGGCTGTTACCGAAGGGGAACAGATCCTGACCTGGAACGTGGAGCGGCCTGTTTTGTGGAGCGCGGAAGACCCGCAGCTTTATGACCTTACGGTTGAAGTCTGCGATGGCGCGGGAACTTTACAGGAAGTGATCCCGCAGCGCGTCGGGTTCCGCCGGTTTGAGATGAAGGACGGTATTATGACATTAAACGGAAGGCGGATCGTCTTTAAGGGCGTGAACCGCCACGAGTTCAGTTCCGTCAGCGGACGGCATGTGTCGGAGGAAGAGCTGCGCAAGGATCTTCGCACGATGAAGCAGAATAACATCAACGCGATCCGTACCTGCCATTACCCGGATGCGTCTAAGATTTATGAGCTCTGTGATGAGTATGGCATTTACATGATTGATGAGACAAATCTGGAATCGCACGGTTCCTGGGATGTGGCAGAGTTTACGAAGGACGATACCTATATCGTGCCGCACAACAAACCGGAGTGGCTTGCGATGATGCTTGACCGTGCCAATTCGATGTACCAACGTGACAAAAACCATCCGGCGATCCTGATCTGGTCGTGTGGCAATGAGTCTTACGGCGGCAAGGACATCTATGAAATGTCCTGTCTGTTCCACCGTCTGGATGATACCCGTCTCGTTCATTACGAGGGGCTGTTCCACGACAGAAGTTACAACGATACGAGTGATATGGAAAGTCAGATGTACCCATCGGTGGAGAGCATCAAAGAATTTTTGGCAAAGGATTCGAGCAAGCCGTTTATCTGCTGCGAGTACACGCATGCAATGGGCAATTCCTGTGGTGCGATGCACAAATATACGGATCTGACCGACACGGAACCGAAGTATCAGGGCGGCTTTATTTGGGATTACATCGATCAGTCGATCTACAAAAAAGACCGCTACGGCGAGGAGTTTCAAGCATACGGCGGGGATTTTGGCGAACGTCCAACCGACTATAACTTTAGTGGAAACGGTATTGTCTACGGTGGAAACCGCGATGTGTCACCAAAAATGCAGGAAGTCAAATTCAATTACCAGAACATCACGGCGGAAGTGACTGCGGAGTCCGTAACGGTCAAAAATAAAAACCTGTTTGTCAACACCGACCGCTTTGCGTGTGTTGTGACCGTTGCAAAAGACGGAAAGGAGATCCGCCGGGCAGACTTACCGACGGCTGTGGAGCCGCTCTCGGAACAGACCTATCCACTGCCGTTTGCAAAAGAGACAAAGGCAGGCGAATACACCGTGACCGTCTCCTTCCATCTGAAAGCGGACACTGTCTGGGCAAAGGCAGGGCATGAGGTGGCTTTCGGGCAGTATGTCTATCCGGTTGCGGGTGAGGTAGAAACATGCACAGACAAGATCAAAGTGATCCACAGCACACACAACATCGGTGTAGAGGGTGCGCATTTTTCCGTCCTGTTTTCCGTATTAAACGGTGGGCTGGTTTCCTACAAATATGCGGGAAAAGAGATGATCGAGGCGATCCCGAAACCAAACTTCTGGCGGGCACCGACGGACAATGACTGTGGAAATCTCATGCCGGCGCGCTATGCACAGTGGAAAACGGCCAGTCTGTATGTCAGCCATAAAAGCCCGCAGGAGACGAGTACGCCGGAAGTCACGGAACACGAACACAGCATTACCGTTTCGTTCCGCTATTTTATGCCGACCACACCGGTTTCGGAATGTCGGTTGTCCTATGAAGTATTTGGGGATGGCAGGGTAAAGACCACGCTCTGTTATGATCCGGTCAAAGAATTGGGCGACATGCCGGAATTTGGCGTACTGTTTAAATTTAATGCCGATTACGACCGACTGCAGTGGTATGGACTGGGCGAACAGGAAACCTATGCTGACCGTTGTAAGGGAGCCAAACTTGGCATCTACAGCAATAAGGTAAAAGACAATGTGGCGCGGTATATGGTTCCGCAGGAATGTGGGGCAAAATGTGGCGTGCGCTGGGCGCGTGTGACTAACCGTGCCGGAGATGGCATGTTGTTTGAAATGACAGAAGAAACAGGTCCGATGGTATTTTCCGCACTGCCGTATACGCCGCATGAGATAGAAAATGCGATGCATCCGTATGAGCTGCCACCAGTACACTACACGGTTGTCCGTGTGGCAAAAGCCCAGATGGGTGTCGGCGGCGACGACAGCTGGGGCGCGCAGACGCATCCGGAATATCTGTTGCAGACGGACAAAACCATGCAGTTTTCCTTTGTATGGAAAGGCGTGGTGAGCACAGAAGCATAATTACAGGATCTTTACAATATTCAGATCCTGATCTAAAAGCAGGATGTCGGCTCTTGCCCCGACGGCAAGGGTGCCGATTTCCTGTGAACATTCGATGCTCTTTGCAGGATTGCAGGTGGCGGCTTTGACGGCCACGCCGAGCGGAATGCCAAACTGCACCGCATTTTTCATACAGTCAAACAAATTGGTGGCGGAACCTGCGATGGTTCCGTCTTTTAAGGTCGCAAGGCGGCCTTTTTTGATTACCGGCTGTCCGCCGAGTTCGTACTCGCCGTCCTCCATACCGGTTGCACGCATCGCATCGCTGATTAAAATCATGCGGTCGTTGCCAAACATGCGGAAGGCATTGCGGATGACCGACGGGTGGATGTGGATGCCGTCACAGATGATCTCTGCCATCGCATGCGGACAGTCCGCTGCCGCGCCGATAATGCCAGGATCGCGGTGGTGTAGTGGCGGCATGGCGTTGAACAGATGGGTGACATGGTTGGCACCGGCGGCAAAGGCATTTTCTGCGATTTCATACGATGCTGTGGAGTGTCCGAGTGAGATCGCAACGGTGTCTTTGAACTCCCGGATAAACGCATCGGAACCCGGCAGTTCCGGGGCGATCGTGATGATGCGGATCTTGTTTCCGCTTGCAGCAGAGAGCCGTCGGAACATGGCGGCATCCGGCGCGTGCAGATAGCTTGCTTTCTGCGCCCCTTTCTTTTCCGGGGAGAGGTATGGACCTTCCATGTGGATGCCCGCGATGTGGGCATATCCGGCAGCATCCGGCACATCGTTAATCGTCGCAAAGGCAGCTGTAAGCTGTTCTTCCGGCAGGGTCATGGAAGTCGGGCAGAATGAAGTCACACCGCAGGAATGCAGATATTGTGCGATTTCGGCAAGTCCTTTGGAATTTCCGTCACTGAAATCGTGACCTCTTGCCCCATGGATGTGGACATCCACCAGACCGGGGATCACATAAAGCCCCTCGGCATCAAATACCGTATCGTCTTCTGCGGTTTCTGCGATGCGGTGTGTCGTTGTATCAACAACCAGTTCTTTTTTCCGAAAGGAGCCAGACTCCTCCCAGACCAGTCCGTTTTTTATGATCATGGCGTACTCCTTTTCCTAGATCAGTCCTTCTTTGATGATGCGGGATAATGCAGCTTCATCGGCAACGACGGAAACCTCGTCGTGTAACTGCAGGATTGATGCCGGTACATGCGGGGTGATCGGTCCGTAAACTGCCTCATAGAGTGCATCGGCTTTGGCTTCACCGCTTGCGATCAGTAGGATGTGCCGTGCCTGCATAATGTTTTTGATGCCGGTCGTATATGCCTGTGTCGGGACTTCCTCAATGAAGGAAAAGAAACGTGCATTGGCTTGAATGGTGTTTTCGGTCAGGTCGACGCAGTGGGTTTCCTTTGCAAAGGAATCCGATGGCTCGTTAAAACCGATATGTCCGTTGTTGCCGATGCCAAGGAGCTGTAAGTCGATGCCGCCCATGCTGCGGATGATGGCATTGTAGCGGGAGCATTCCTTTTCCACATCAGCTTCCATGCCGTTTGGAATAAAGGTGTTTACGGATTTGATGTTTACGTGGTCAAACAGGTTGTGGCGCATAAAGTAAGCGTAACTCTGATCGTTGTCGGCAGGAAGGCCTTTGTATTCGTCAAGGTTGATGCTGCGGATCTGTGAAAAATCAAGATCGCCCTTGTTGTACCACTCGACCAGCTGCTTGTAGGTGCCGATCGGTGAAGAACCGGTGGCAAGTCCGAGCACAGATTCCGGTTTTAAGATTATCTGTGCGGAGATAATGTTGGCCGCCTTGCGGCTCATTTCGTCATAGTTTTTGTTTTATAAATACGCATAGTAGTTCTCCTCCTTAAAATTGCGTTTCCTGCATTTGTTAAGTTGATTATAGGATGCAAAATTGGAAAAATCCATAGGGTTTGGGCAAATGGAAAGAACAATCCCCAAAACGGAAAAAAGAAAAATCGTGTGTGCTTTTGAAAGAACTTTCAAAAATATATGATATAATGAAATAAAATTACAGATCGGGTTATGGACATAGAGTTATATATCCCGTTGGACGTGGGCACCATAAACTCTGATGTTCCGCAAGTAACTGAGGAAGCAGGAAAAGGAGAAAACGCGTATGCAGACTTATGGAAGCAGTGTTGTGCCGATGATCGAGGCAAATTATGAGATGTTTACGGTGGTGGAGAAACAATCGCCGAGTTTTTTATTTCGAATGAAAAAGAGATGGAGTTTTTCATCGGGACGCATGGCAAAGATGCTACATGTTTCAGAAGCATCTCTGTCACGCTTTGCCAAGAAAATGGGTTACAGCGGATACCGGGAGTTTATTTACAACTACCAGCCCTCGATCGCGGAGCGACCGAATGTGGAGGAACAGACCATCCACGTCCTGTATTCGTATGAGGAATTGCTGCAAAAAACATACAGCTTAATCCGCGAACCACAGATCAAACATGTGTCCCAGCTAATCGGGGAACATACGCGCATTTTTTTGTATGGATTTGGCAGTTCTGGGCTGGCGGCACAGGAGTTTCAACTTCGGTTGCTGCGGCTTGGCATGGATGCGGAGGCAATCACGGAACTGCACCAGATGGTATTGAATGAAGCGCGTATCACAAACGCGTGCCTCGTGATCGGCATCAGCCTAAGCGGCGCGACGCGCGAGCTCATTGATGCACTTGACCGGGCGAAAGCGCGTGGGGCAGCGGTCATATATCTGACTTCCTCCAACGCAGAGCGGGAAAAACGGACGTATGAGGAGATCGTGCTCGCACCGGTAAAAAAGAACCTCGAATACGGAAATGTCATTTCCCCGCAATTTCCGATCCTGCTGATCCTTGATCTGATCTATGCCCAGCTTTTAAAAGAAGATCGGCGCAGCACGGAAGCGCAGTACGATACGCACATCTGGGAGAGGATCAAGGACTATCATGTTGGATAGATGTGGTTTTAAAAACCAGATTGACAGGAAAAATCATACATTTATACTAAATGTGTAGTCGAATTTTGGTTTAAAGTAAGATTACTCTTCTTCCGGGTATTTCATACCCCAGTTGTTTCGAATTTCAGTCATGATATGCATAACATCCTGTGAATAATTAAGATGCATAAGTGATTCAATTGTGGATAAATCGCCGGAGCATACAGCGGCTTCCATGTCAGCAACTTCATAGCTTAAGGCATCTGCAGTTTCTCCTGCGGAAATAGTTTCTTTATGTCCGTCCCCGGTGTAAGTAATGGTTGCTTCCATAGCTCTTGGGTATTCAAAGATCTCGATGTAACCCTTATCGAATGCGATGGTTGCGCGCTTTGGCTGCTTTGCGTGAAGCGATAAGGTGACGGTTGCCATCTCGCCGGCTGGGTTCATAAGAAGGATGCCTGCCTGTTCATCCACGCCGGTTGGTGCGTATTTTACCTGTGAAAGTACCTGATTGGCAGTTTCGGCAAAGAACCAGCGGATCAGGGATAAAGCGTAAACACCGATATCTAACATAGCACCTCCGGCCAGATTGCGGTTAAAAAATCGATTGTTCATATCATATTCTTTATAGCTGCCGAAGTTTACCTGAACCAGACGAAGTGGTCCAAGAGTGCCGGAGCTTATGATCTCTGCAAGTTTGCGGTAGATCGGCATGTGGAAAATGGTCATGGCTTCTGCCAGAATGACATGATTTTTTTCCGCAAGGGCAATGGCCTCATCCAGTTCGTTTGAATTTAAGGTGATGGATTTTTCGCAGAGGACATGCTTTCCGTTTGCCAGTGCTTGACGCAGATATTGAATATGCGTATTATGTGGGGTAGAGATGTAGATAATGTCTACATCCGGATCGGTAAAGACATCTTCAAGGTGATCGTATACCTTGGCAATCTGGTATTTTTCCGCAAATGCTACTGCTTTTTCATGTGTGCGGTTGGCAACGGAATACAGATGACGGTTTTGCCTGGCAAGTGCAGTGGCAAGTTCGTTTGCAATGACACCACAGCCAAGGGTTGCCCAGTTCAATGGTTTCATAGATAATTCCTCCTTCATTTGCATTTATACTCCTTTTTACGCGCTCATTTTAGCATGAAAGGGCAGACGGTGCAAGTCGGAGAAGGATGTAGTTAGAGTGTCTTACGTGAAAGAAAAAATTGTGGAAAATCAGGTGCGCTGAATTATTTGTGGTAAACAACCGGAAGTGTGACGTAAAATACATTTTTGTCCCCCTGCCGTTCTACGGTAATTTTGCCGGAATGGTTCGTGACAATAGAGTGCGCAATGGACAGACCGAGTCCAAAATGACCGTTATCCGCGCGTGCTTCGTCTGCACGGAAAAAACGTTCAAACAGGCGGTCACGGATTTCTTCCGGAATCGGATTGCCGGTATTTTCCACGGATAAATAAAACTTACGGTTGTGGATATGGGCGTGAATTTCTATACTTCCGTTTTCCGGGGTATAGCTTAATGCGTTATTTAACAGGATGGAAGCGAGATTCTGGATCTGACTCTCGTTTCCATCCATTTTCATTTGTTCCTGAACATCAATGGAAAGCGCAATGTGTTTTTCAAAAGCAACACTTTCCATCGGATAGATAATGTCGAGCAGTGCGTCATCTACAGGGAAAACCGCATGGGTATTCTGGATCTGCGGGGCATCCAGCCGTGTGAGCGTAAGCATTTTCTGGACAAGAGAGATCATCCGGGAAGTTTCCTGCTGAATATACAGCAGATGTTTATTGTCCCTGCCTACTTCAGAAGATAACAGTTCGGCATTGGCACTAATGACGGAGAGTGGGGTTTTCAGCTCATGACTGGCATTGGAAATAAATTTTTCTCGGATAAAATGGTATTTTCAATCGGTTTTACCATCCAGCGGGAGAGTGCCCTGGAGGAAATGGTAAATACAATGATTCCGAGAATTGCCAGAATAAAACAGAGGGAGATCGTCGGAAAAGTTGACTTTAAAGCAGGGGTTCCGCTGAGCATCAAAACATAATACTGTCCTTTTTTGGCGCGGAGGTGGTTGACGGAAGCATACCGCTTGAAAAAAACATAATTTTTATGATTGGAAATAAGGGCTTTCCCCTGTTTTAAAAGATAATCATCGGTCACGCCGGAAAATGTATCAAACATTATTTCCATTTCATTGGATTCATCGATGGAAAAAAGGCAGTATGGGATATGGTCAAGCTCAGAAGGAGAAGTCTGGCCGTTTGAGATGATAAAGGTATCCCATGTCGTATAGTGCAGGGCAGCACGGATGGTCTGCTGCAGGTCACTGAGATTATTCCGGTAGGAATTGTTGATGAAAAGGAATAAAATCACCAGCCAGATGACCGTAAGCAAACATATAAAAAGTGTACTGATCCTTCTCTGTAAAGATTCAATCATCAGAAACCTCCATAATATAACCGACTCCGCGAATGGCGCGAATTGTCACATTGACCTGCAGATGATGAAATTTTCGTCGCAGGAAGGAAACATATACTTCTACATTATTGTATTCTGCATTGGAATCGAATCCCCAGATCTTTGTGGTAATCTGGTTTTTCTCGAGAACCTGATTACAGTTATTCATAAAAAATTCCAGTAATTGCATTTCTTTTCCGGATACCTGGACAGATTTTTGGGTCTGTGTGTTGCAGATTTCGCAGGTAGCAGGATCGTAGGAGAGATTTCCAACGACAGGGTGTGAAGTATCCTGATGATGGCTGCGTCTGCTGATCGCCTGTATGCGCATGAGCAGTTCACGAATTTCAAATGGTTTGGTCATATAATCGTCCGCACCGGTAGTAAATCCCTGAATTTTATCATCAAGTTCTGTTTTTGCGGAGAGAATAAGTACCGGAACATTGTCTCCATCCCTGCGCAGAGCAGAAAGAACTTCATAACCGTTCATTTTCGGAAGCATGAGATCTAAAATAATCATATCATAAATGCCGGTTGAGGCATGTTCATAGCCGAGCTGTCCATCATTTGTGGTATCTACCACATAGTTTTCGTTTTGTAAAGCTTCTGCAATGGTATCCGCAAGCCGGACGGAGTCTTCAATTATCAATATTTTCAATTGGAATCCCCTTTGCTAAATCAAAATAATTATTGTTGTATTTGGAATTTATTATAACGAATCTTGGAAATCTTGCAATCATAATTTTTATTTTTGGATGAATAAAAAAAGTTAAAAAGAAAATTGATATGTTTTCAAGGTTCATTCAAGGAACATTTTATATTATAACAAATGTAAAACATTGGAAAGGAATAAAGCCATGAAAACCTTATATTTGCATATTGGAACAACAAAGACAGCAACAACGTCTATTCAGAGATTTTTAGAAGAAAACAAAGACGTACTGCAAAAATATGGGTATTGCTTTCCTGATTCACTGCATGTGTATCCAAGAGCAAATAAAAGGAGAAATGCACACTTTCTGGTTGCAAAAGTGTGGGATGCAGACGGTAGCAGAAACCAATCGAAGGAAAAGGAATATTTTGAAGAGGGGTTACAGCAGATCAGAACCGCATTTGGGACATACGATCATGTGATACTGACAGATGAATCCATCTGGCATGCGTTAAGCTACTCAAAAAAATCACTTCTTCAAGGAATTAAAAAAGGAGGCGGATAAGCAGCAATATCAGATCAAAGTGATTGTATATCTGCGCAGACAGGATGGCCTGCTGATTTCGCGATGGAACCA